>Ga0114931_10005057_pt1 | contig 16327 bp, 13 predicted proteins | sample 2SBtaG_FD_89579 | JGI IMG/M metagenome (GOLD analysis project Ga0114931, IMG submission 89579) | Deep subsurface microbial communities from Kolumbo volcano to uncover new lineages of life (NeLLi) - 2SBTROV14_V59a metaG | ecosystem: Environmental > Aquatic > Marine > Volcanic | place: Kolumbo...
GTGCTTTCAGCCTGCAAAGACGTGCGCATCGAAATTGGAAAACCTCAATATTCCGAGGAAAAATTTGGATTGTATCTGGATCACAAAAAACGGTTCAATAGCCTTCAGGACGATGTGGAAGATGAGCAGAATTTCCGGCTTTCCTTTTACGTTAACACGCCTTATGGAATCGAGTTTGAATATTATCTGGACGGCAAATTGATCGGCGTGGCGCTTGGCGATCATACCAGCAACACGTTTTCGGCCATCTACACATTTTACGCCGCGCCGGACGCCCGGATGGGACTGGGAAATTTCAGCATTCTCAAGCAGTTGGAGTTTTCCCGGCAACACGGGATCAAGTATTTTTATCTGGGATATTATATTTCGAAAAACCAGTCGCTCATGTACAAAGCCGGATTTCGGCCCAATGAGGTGTATGTAGATAACGATTGGCGGCCTTTTCGGAATGAAAGGGGGGATTACCTCATTCCCAGGGACAGGTTACAGTGGAAGAATTTGGAGTTTCTCGTAAAAGCCACCGCTCCGCTGGAATTGTCCTGACCTTCATAACCCGTTCTTTCAAATCACCTCGAATAACATCAGCAACAACCAAAGCACGACAATCACGTTGACCGCCACCCCAAGGTGAAAAAATACATTGAAAAACCTGCTGTAGGTGAATTTGTAGTTCATTTTTATCTCCTGGGAAAAACAGTTGGCGAGATTTCTATAGAAGATTCTGCCAGTGCCGCTTTATCAGTCCATCACCAAAGTTTTGAGCCTGCCCGCGAGTTCCGATTTTCGGATGATTTTTCTCACGGGCCGGTCTATCAGATTCAGACTCATATAAAGCCTTTCCAATTTAGCAAAATTTTTTGATTCCGCAATAGCCTTTCCGCCTGCGTCGCGGATTTCATTCCTCCACAAGCTCAATGCGGTCAGATTCGTAAGATAAGGGGAGTTCGCCAGAGCAATGGCTCCCTGGTCGCCTATTTTGTTGGAGCATAAATAAAGCTTGGTGAGGTGATCCAGTTGTGGAGAGTTTGCCAGGTAAATTGCTCCCTCGTCACCGAGACCCGTGCTGTCCAGGTGCAAGGCCCGAAGATTGGGAAGTTGGGTCGATTTGCCTATGGCTTCCGCCCCTTGGGGGCCGATGGGGTTGGTGTCCATGAACAGGGTTTCCAACGTTTGCAGACTGGCGGAATTTGCCAGGGACTCGGCTCCTTTGGGACCGATAGTATTGGCTTCAAACATCAGACAGGTTAAATTTTTTATGACTGGAGATTGGGCGATCAATTCGGCCTCGTCATCGCCCAGATTGTTGTGATTTAAATACAGGGAGCGAAGATTGCTGAATACCTTCGATCCGGCGAGTATTTCAATGGCTTTTCCAGTAAGAAAATTGTGGCTGAGATAAAGCTGTTTGACGGTGGCAAGTTCTTCCCGTTCAGCCAGCAGTGTTAGTTCTTCCTGTCCGATTTCCTTATCATCCAGATCCAGTAACCTGCCGTCCGGGCTTAACTGGGAACGCACCAACTGGTCGATTTTCGATTTAACGGCTTCTGTCAACGGTAGGATCTCCAAACGTATAATTATCAGGTTGCTGAAAAAGAGAAAAGCTCTGTCAGCGGGTTTATGCGGTCGCAGACAGAACACCACGGCTTTAGCCGGGGGTATCTATTTTTGAGAAATGCCGGTTTTAAGTAGCACAGACTTTCCAGTCTGTGCGCACAGGCTGGAAAGTCTGTGCTACCGGTTGCTTATGTTAAATCCGAAAATTTGAAATCAACATTTCAGGGTCCCAAAAAGACTTTTTCAGCAACCTGTAAATGTAAAAGAATCAGTTTTCTATTTTCAATCTAAAGGATTTTAATTTAAAGATCAAATTTCGATAGAACAATAAATCAGATAAAAAATATTGATGGCGGGAAGCTAAAAAACAGGTATAAATGATTCCTGACTCCTCGTCGGAGGGGCAGTTTGCTCACGATGTGCAAAACTTTCTGGTTTGAGTTCGACTTTCTCCTTAAATCCGCGCTCGCTCCCGCGAGAGGGAACAGGCTGTATGGGTTTCTTGTTAACCTTAATCCCCTGAGCGCATGGCAATAGAGGATGGTTCGATTCCGTTCTTCGGTATGGTTTACTTACAAACAAGGGAAAACAAAAATATTATCATCGGAATTCCTAAAGAAATAAAAAAGGACGAAGGCCGGGTTTCCATCACTCCCGCCGGAGTCCACGGACTGGTATTTTTGGGCCATGAGGTTCTGGTGGAAAACGAGGCTGGGCTGGGGAGCGGTCTCACCAACCGGCATTACGAAGAGCAGGGCGCCAAAATTTCCAACCGGGATGAAATTTTCGCCAGAGCCGAAATGATAATGAAGGTGAAAGAGCCGCTCCCTGAAGAGTATGCTCTCCTCAGGGAAGGGCAGATCCTGTACACTTATCTGCACTTGGCCCCGGCCAAAGAATTGACCCTCGCACTGCTGGAAAGAAAAGTCATTGGCATCGCCTATGAAACCGTGCAATTGGCGGACAAATCACTTCCCCTGCTCATTCCCATGAGCGAAGTAGCGGGACGGATGTCTATTCATGAGGGAGCCAAGTGCCTGGAAAGGGCGAATGGCGGACGGGGTATTTTGCTGGGCGGCGTGCCGGGCGTGGACCCCGGTCATGTTGTGATTATCGGCGGGGGGATTGTCGGGAGCAATGCGGTGAAAATGGCCATTGGCACGGGCGCCACAGTGACGCTGTTGGATACCAATCTTCAACGCCTGCGTTATCTGGATGACATTTACGGCGCTCGTTTGCGGACGTTGATGTCCAACAGGATCAACCTGAAGGAAGCGCTGAAAACCGCCGATCTGGTCGTGGGTGCGGTTCTGATACCAGGGGCCAAAGCGCCCAAGCTGGTTTCCCGTGATATGTTGAAAGGGATGCAACCGGGATCGGTAGTGGTGGACGTGGGGATCGACCAGGGAGGCGTGTTTGAGACGTCGCGGCCCACGACTCACAGCGACCCTATTTTTAAAGAGGAAGGAGTCGTCCATTATTGTGTGGCCAATATGCCAGGGGCCCTGGCACGCACTTCCACGTTTGCCTTGACCAATTCGACCTTTCCTTTTGCCAGGGAACTGGCGCAAAAGGGTTGCCAGCGGGCGCTCCTGGAAAACTCCGCTTTAATGAAGGGACTCAACATTTTTAGGGGGCATGTGACGCATCCTGCCGTGGCCCAGGCGTTGGATATGGACTATGTTTCTCCCGAAAAACTTTTAAACTGACCTGCTTGCCATGCAACCGTCCAATTTTGTTCATTTGCATTTACACACTTCTTACAGTCTGCTCGATTCCTCCCTGCGGCACGACGCCATTTTCAAGCGTGCGGTGGAATACAAAATGCCCGCCGTTGCCATGACCGATCACGGCAACCTGTTCGGGGCGGTGGAGTTTTATATTGGGGCCAAACGTCATGGCCTGAATCCTATCATCGGTTGTGAGGTGTATGTCGCTCCCTAAAGCCGGACCGAAAAGAAAAGCAAATATCATCTCCGCGACGCGTCTTATCATCTCATTTTATTAGCCCAGAATGAAACTGGCTATAAAAATTTGTTGCGCTTAGTGACTTCTGGATACCTGGAGGGTTTTTACTATAAGCCCCGAATTGACAAAGAATTATTGGCGCGACATTCCGAAGGTTTGATCGCTCTCAGTTCCTGCGGAAGAGGGGAGGTGGCCGACAACATCACCAAAGAAGACATGCCTCGTGCCGTGGAAGCGGCGGGGCAATACCGGGACATCATGGGGAAAGATAATTTTTTCCTGGAATTGCAGTACCACAAAATGGAATATCAGGAAAAAATCAATGCGGAGTTGATTCAAATCGGCAGGAAACTTTCCCTTCCGCTCGTTGCCACGAATAATTGTCATTACCTGGAGAAAAAAGATTTCAGGGCGCATGAAATTCTGCTTTGCCTGCAAACTGGAAAGACCATCAATGATCCCTATCGTATGCAGTATCCCAACGATGAATACTATTTCAAGTCACCGGAGGAAATGATCGAGATATTCAGGGATGTTCCTGAAGCGATTGAAAACACGGTGAAGATTGCCGGGCGTTGCAACCTGGAGATGGATTTCGGTAAACTCAACTTTCCCGATTACCCGGTTCCTGAAAATTACACTCTCGAAACCTACTTACAGGAAAAAGCTGAATCCGGCTTGAAGGAACGGCTGGAAGTAATGGCTGAGCGTGGAGTTTCTTTTGATAAGAAAGCGTATGAACGTCGGATGGAAGAAGAGCTGAAGATCATTCGCGATATGGGGTATCCCGGTTATTTTTTGATTGTTTGGGATTTTATCGACCACGCCCGTTCACGGAATATTCCTGTTGGGCCGGGCCGGGGGTCCGCCGCCGGGAGCGTCGTCGCCTACTCTTTGAAAATTACCGACATTGATCCTCTGAAATACGGACTCCTGTTTGAACGGTTTTTGAATCCCGAACGGGTGAGCATGCCCGATATTGATATCGACTTTTGTATCGAAGGACGGGAAAAGGTGATCGATTATGTGACCGAAAAATATGGTGGAGAACAAAACGTTTCCCAGATCATTACCTTTGGAAGCATGAACGCCAAGGGGGTACTCCGCGATGTGGGCCGGGTTTTGGAAATGCCCTACGGGGAAGTGTACAAGATCGCCAAACTTGTTCCCAATCGGTTGAATATCACCTTAAAGGATGCCTTTAAAGAGGAGCCTAAATTTGGCGCAATGAAAAAGGAAAATGATAAGGTGGCGGAACTACTGGAAATAGCCCTGAGCCTGGAAGGGATTCCCCGCCATTGTTCCACTCACGCCGCCGGGGTGGTCATTTCCTCGCGTCCGCTGACACAGTTTTTGCCACTTTATAAAGGAAGTAACGACGAGGTGGTGACCCAGTTTTCCATGACCAATGTGGAAAAACTGGGGTTGTTGAAAATGGATTTCCTGGGTCTCAAAACCCTGACAGTGATCGACAACGCTCTGAAACTGATAAAGCAATCGCAGAATGTGGTCTTGGATATCGATGCCATTCCGTTAGATGATCCTGAAACGTTCAAACTCCTGCGGGAAGGACAAACGCTTGGCGTTTTTCAGTTGGAAAGTGCGGGTATGCGCGATCTGCTGAAAAAAATGAAACCCGATTGTTTCGAGGACATCATCGCTCTCCTCGCGTTGTACCGTCCCGGACCTCTGGAAAGCGGCATGGTGGATGACTATGTTAAACGAAAACACGGAACGATGAAGGAAAAATATGACCTGCCTGAGCTGAAAGATATTCTGCAGGAAACTCACGGGGTCATCCTGTATCAGGAACAGGTCATGAATATTGCCAGTGTGCTCGCCGGTTTTTCCCTGGGCGATGCGGACATCCTGCGCCGGGCGATGGGAAAAAAGAAGGCGGAAGAAATGGCGGCGCAGAGGGAAAAATTCATGGCGGGTTGCAGGGAGAACAAACGACCGGAAAAAAAGGCAAATAAAATATTTTCACTCATGGAAAAATTTTCCGGTTATGGTTTTAATAAATCGCACAGCGCCGCCTACGCCTTGGTTTCCTACCAGACCGCGTATCTGAAAACGCATCATCCCCTGGAATTTTTTGGCGCTCTGATCACCAGCGACATGGACAACGCGGACAAAGTTCTTCGTTACATTCACGATTGCCGGGAAAAGGGGATCCAGGTTCAACCGCCAGACGTGAACTTCAGCACCAAAGATTTTTCGATATCCGATAACCAGCTGGTCTTTGGGTTGGGGGCCATCAAAAACGTGGGGTCGGGGGCGATTGATTCGATAATAGAAACACGGAAGCAGGTAGGACGTTTTTTTTCCTTTAAAGAGTTTTGCGAGTCGGTGGATCTCCGGCAAGTGAACAAACGAGTGCTTGAAAGCCTGATTAAAAGCGGAGCCTGCGATTCGATGGGTGAAACTCGTGGGTGCAAGATGCACAATTTGCAAACCACGATGGAAATGGCGCAGGCGGATCAACGGGACCGTCAACTGGGGCAGTCCAGCATGTTTGACATTTTTGAAGAACAGGCGGAAAAGGAAAACATCGTTCGGGAAGATGTTGAAGAGTGGGATGAACAAGAGCGGTTGAAAAAAGAAAAAGAGTCAATTGGGTTTTATATTACCGGTCATCCGTTGGATCGGTACGCGAAAGACGTGGCCTGGTTTACCGATGCAAATTCAGCCAGCATCAGCGAAGCTGTCCACGATCAATCCGTGAGTCTTGCCGGGATTCCTCTCAAGGTATTGCCCAAGACCACGCGCAAAGGCAATAAGATGGCCATCGTGACTCTGGAGGATTTACAAGGCTCGGTTGAGGTCATTCTTTGGCCGGAAATATTTTCAGCCTGCGAATCTTTACTGCTCAACGAGGAACCTCTGCTGGTCAAAGGCAAAGTGGATGCCGAAGGGAGCATACCAAAAGTCATCGCCGATGAGGTTTACCCTTTGATCGACGCCAAAAAATACTGGAAAGGGAAAGCGCATATTCAGCTTCTGACACCCGGTTTGGAAAAGGAAACTCTCCTGGAAATAAGAGATATTCTTGCCGATCATAAAGGAGACAATGAAACATTCATTCACTTTATTTTTCCGGACAATAAAACCAAAACCATCAGTGTGGAGCGTAATTTAAGAATTCAGCCATCGGATGATGTTGTTCAGCGCATCGAAGCCATTTTGGGCGAGGAGGCCATTCGGTTTGAATAGAAATTAGAAGGAGAAGGAGGTCAGGCTCAGGAGCATTCAACGTTTGATCTTTTGACAAATCAGCCGTTCAATCTGTTCTGCGGTTACGACCGCATTTTCCTCTGGAAGGCGAAAAGGGATGACAACCTTTTCCCCAGAAGATGCAATGACGTCAATTGTGGTGGCGCGCAGGGTTCCCAAAAACAGGATCGGCATAAACACATGGGTGTTTTTTTTCACCTCATGGATATCCTTCCATGAAATAGACAGGCGGGGGCGGTGGAAAGGAAAATGGAGCCGGGTGAAGTGCATGGCGATGCCACGCGCTCCCAAAGTGACAAAATAACAGCGTGGAAACAGGTCTCTGTTTTTAAGCATTAATCGCAATACTTTTGTGAGACCCCATAACAGACCGAGACATATCGGGATCAAGATAATCGGGGTTGTAGAAAGGTCTTTTCCAGACGAAATAATCTGTATGGGGAACACGGTCAAAACCAGCATGAACAGAAGGAGAGGGGCCATCATAAACATGCCAACGAAATTAGCCCCGAAAGCGGGAAGTCCGGAGGGCAACAGAATTCGAGTATCGTCTCCGGCGTTTAAAATGGTTGTGTCTACGGCTTCTTGTTCGTGGTCCGCAAGGTAGCTTATTCCCCGTTCGATATCCTGTTCCGCCCAGTTGAGTGTGCTCATAGTGATTGAAAAGGTTAGAAGCTAATTAGCGTGATCTTTTTTGATCGACTTGTGATTCCGTGTGTAATAATGGCTTTTTTCAATGCACCTGGCCGTTACCAGGTTGGTCGATACCAATCAGGTCGACTGGAAGTTTCTGCTATGAAATTAAAAAACGACGAATTAAAAAATTATACAGATATCCTGTCAAATGGAATAACCGCGGTGACGGTTGAAATGCCTCATATTCACACGTTGGAAATGGCCATGTTCGTTCGCTCCGGATTGCGCTTTGAAAATGCCGCGAACAATGGCATCTCACATTTTCTTGAGCACATGATGTATCGCGGCAATATAAAATATCCCGACTCATTATCGTTGAACAAAGCGTTTGAGTCCATTGGCCGGGAACTTCGCGCGTCCACCTTGTGCGAATATACTTACTATGGATTCAGTCCGCATATTTCCCAAATCGAGCGTGGCATGGAATTGTTTGCCGATTTTTTTACCGAGCCGACTTTTCCGCAAATCGATCTGGAACGGGAAATCATTCTGGAGGAATGCCTGGAAGAACTCAACGAAAAAGGTGAAAACGTTGATATAGACAACCTGGCATGCCAACTTTTATATAAAGGGTCTTCATTGGCTATGCCAACCATCGGGACTGAAGAAACCATAAAATCGATCAGTCCTGATATGTTGAGGAATTATTTTGATACCTATTACCAGACACGGAACATGATCCTTGTGGGGGCCGGACCTGTGGTTCACGAGCAATTTTATGATTTGGCCGAACAATATTTTGCCGCAATTCCCGACCGTGGGAGAGGGGTTGGCAAGGATCATTTTCAAGGAAGCATGACCGAAAGTCAGAAAGCTCCGGAAAAAGTCTATCAATACGACTCCGACAGCCAAATTCAGCTTCAACTCTGTTTTCGTTCCAGGTCTTATAATCATCCCGATTATTTTCCTCTATGTCTGATTGGGCGTGTTCTTGATGATGGGTTCAGCTCCCGTTTGCAAAGGGCCTTGAGGGAAGACCGGGGCCTGGTGTATTCCGTGGAATGCCGCGTTACCAGTTTTTCCGACACGGGGACTGTGGATTTTGATGTGTCGGTCCGACCGGAAAAAGTTTGCGAGGTGGTCAGGATATTGATCGAGGAAATAAATTCCTTCCTGGAGTCGGGACCGTCGGAAGACGAACTGAAACATGTCAAGCAAAGGTATTTTTACGAATTGGATGTGGATTGCGATGACTCCTGCAAACAAATTCTTCTATACGGGTTTCCCCACCTGTATTCCAATGTGGTCTCGGCTGGGAAGGAATGGGCGATGATCGAAAAAATCACCAGGGAAGATATTTTAAGTGTGGCTCGAAAAGTTTTTATTCCTGAAAATATCAATCTGGTCGTCGTTGGGCCTTATACGTCTGAAATTGAAAAAAAGTTGGCAGGGATCGTCGAATCTTTTCAAGGTTTGCCGGAGTTCGCATCATAAATATGGTCCCCTCGATTATTTTAAAATTTCCCTTGAAATTCACGCTTTTACTTTTTGGAATTTTTTTTGTAGCGGGTTGTGGAAAATTTTCCAACGATGTCGAAAAGTGTCTGGAAAATGGGAGTTGCATCGCTTCCTATGACGTCATCGAAATTTCAGACGAGATTCCTCTTGACCCAAACGCTCCTCTGTGGAACTCCCCCGGCGGTCCTGAAAAAATCACCCTTGAACTGGGACCGCAGATGATCACTAACCCCAAATGGCCCGACCCTTCCATCAAGGAAGTGACCTTGAGCGCCGTACGAAACAAGTCTAAAATGGCTATTCTTTTGGAATGGGCGGATGACGGGAAAGACAACACCTATGGGTACTCCGAGCGCTTCACCGATCAGGCCGCCGTCATGTTTCCTCTGGAACCTCAGGAAGAAGCCCCCTTGATTACCATGGGCAATGAAGGTCGTACCGTCAACATCTGGCAGTGGAAAGCGGCGTGGCAAAACGACCTTGAACCGGAAAACAATAATCAGTTTCGCGGGCGGAGAAATTCATCGTCATCGGGTGGGCCTGTCTTGCGTCCCGACCGGATTTCACCTGTGGAAGATTTAAACGCCGAAGGGTTCAGCACCCTGACGATTCAGGAGGAGCAGAACGTTCAAGGGAAAGGGGTGTGGCGAGACCAGCATTGGCGCGTTATCTTTCGGCGGTCTCTGCGTAATTCCGATACCGCCGATGCGCAGTTCGATGGGGCGACCCAGATGGCGATCGCGATTTGGAATGGCGGAAATAAGGAACGCAATGGGCAGAAAGGACTTGTCGGTTGGATTCTGTTGCGCTTTCCGTGAACTGGTGTGCGTGGCTAAGTCTGGACGGAAGAACGGTCCGCTTTTTCTTTTTCGAGATTGTTTTTGAATCTGAGAAAAGTATCTCTCAAGTATGGACACAGGGTTTCTCTGAGTGTCTGAGGAACCCAATTGATTTTTTCCACCGGCCAGTTTTCTACCTGTTGAATGTCCAGACCGTCTTGTTTGTAATGACCTGCCAGGGCTTCTTCGTAACCGTAAACCAACGCATTGGAATAGACGCGATAAAATTGTTCTTCAATGAGTTCCTTATCGTGCATCCCCGCCAGGAAATGGTCGAACAGTTCTTTGATGATCGGTTCCGCATGCTCGGCAAAATCGGGCGTTAACACCGGCTTCAAGGTGAAGTAAATGATCAGAACATCCTGCAAAAGAAATTTCAACTCGTCACTTTCTTTCCGGCCTGGTCGTTCATTGAGGTCGAGCAATTCTTTGATGACCTTGATATTGCGGACGGCGTCGTAAACAATGGACTCTTCCCAGGGAGCCTGGTTCCACACGAAGAAGGCGCGATGAAATTTCACACGCTGGCTGGCATCCCACATTTGCAGGGTGGTAGTGGGTTTTATTTTGTTTGTATAGGGGATGGGTTCCCCCCATTTAGGTTCCACCAGGTCAAGCCCATAAGTTTTAAACGTGCTACGGGCCGTCTGATGATACGTTTCCATGAACTGTTCAAAAATGGAACTGTCGTCAAGGGGACTGTTTTGGGGCAAACAGACCATGTTATACAGGCGGACAACATTCGTGCGCGCCTTCCCGTTTTCATCCGCAATCAAATAGGACCCTCCCCACATGCCCCCCGAAAGAGGAACGTCAATCTGTAAATTTTGCTTGAGCCGAAGGGAAACGATTTCCGCGATGGCTTTGAAAGTTTCGTGCAAATAGTACAGATTGATTCTGCGATCTTCTGAAAAAAGATGCTCGGGTAATTTGGTGATTTGTCTCATAGTCGCCGAAAATAATCAGTGGTTTAAAATTTTTGAAACGGGTTACATTTGCAAAAGAAACTCATCATCCTCCTCAAGATAGTCTGGCAACTGCGTGGTTTTATCGGTGATGGCGGATTCGATTTGCCCGATAGTCAGACCTGTTGCGCCGGTGAGATTGGTCCCCTTTAAATTGGTTTGAATGAACAAGACCTCCTCGCTGAACTGCGCCCCCTGCAGGTTGGCGTTTTGGAGATTTGCGAATTGTAAATTTGCTTCAAAGAAATTGACATCGCGTAAGTCCGCGTTTTCCAGATTGGCGCGTTGCAGGTTGGTTTCCTGAAGTTTTGCTTTACGCAATTTTGCGTCGGAAAGAATGGCATTGGAAAGATTTGAAAATTGCATTTTAGCTTCCTTGAGGTTTGCCCGTGACAGGTTGATTTCAGAAAGGTTTTTTCCTCTGAGGTCCGCCTGAAAAAGGTCAGGAGTTTCTTCAGGATTTTTTTGCGCCCAATCGTTCCAGGCTTCAGGCCCTTTATTGATGAGAGATAAATGCTGTTCCACTGCCATGATGCGACCTTAAAGATAATTGTTTGTAGTGCCTGCTGTTAGCGAATAGTATCAGTCCGTAACAGCGCCTTTGGAGGCGGATGAGACCAGTTTGGCGTATTTTGCCAGCACCCCCGATTTGTATTTGATCGCGGGTGCGGTCCAGTTTTTTTTCCTTTTTTCGATTTCTACCTCGGACAATTTGACCTCCAGCAGTTGTTTGTCAATGTCTACTACAATGGTGTCACCTTCTTCGAGCAGGCCAATCATTCCGCCCACCTGGGCTTCCGGCGCGACATGACCGACAACGACTCCGTAAGTTCCGCCGGAAAACCGGCCGTCTGTGATGAGGGCCACCTTGTCGCCCAAACCTTCACCAACCAGAGCGGATGTGGGCGCCAGCATTTCCCGCATGCCGGGACCGCCTTTGGGTCCTTCGTAACGGATGACGACCACGTCTCCGGCATTGATTTTGTTTGCCAGGATCGCGTCAAGGGATTCTTCTTCGGAATTAAAAATCCGGGCCGGACCTTCGATGCGCCGGGTTTTGACTCCTGAAATTTTAGCGACCGATCCTTCGGGACTGATGTTTCCTTTCAGGATAACCAAATGACCCTTTTGAGATTTGGGTTTGTCTAAAGGTAAAATCACGTTTTGCCGGGGGTCTGGTGTATCCGGGATACCCTTCAAATTTTCCGCCACCGTTTTTCCTGTGACGGTCATGCAGTCTCCGTGAATCAATCCTGCGTTCAACAGCATTTTCATGACCAGGGGAATTCCTCCCGCCTGGTGAAGATCGGTAGCTACATAATTTCCGGAGGGTTTGAGGTCACAGAAATGGGGAACCTTTTCCCGTATGGGCTCAAAATCCTCGATCTTCAAATCGACTTCCAGCGAATGGGCGAGAGCCAATAGATGAAGCACCGCGTTGGTGGACCCGCCAACGGCCATGACGACGGCGATGGCGTTTTCCAACGCCTTGCGGGTGATGATGTAGCGTGGCACGATATTTTTTTCCAGCAGAGGGAACAAAGCCGCCGCACTGGCTCCTGTACTGATTTCTTTTTCCTTGTCTTCATTGGCCATCGTTGAACTGTGGGGAAGACTCATGCCCATCGCTTCAATGGCGGACGACATAGTGTTTGCGGTGAACATGCCGCCGCAGGAACCGAATCCGGGGCAGGCGTTTTTTTCGATTTCCGTGAGCGTGTTCCGGTCAATGGCGCCGGAGCTGTGTTGGCCGACGGCCTCAAACGCGCTGACCACGGTCAAGTCTTTTCCGTGCAGGTGGCCGGGTTTGATGGTGCCACCATAAACAAAAATACCTGGAATGTCCAAACGGGCCATTGCTATCAAAGCGCCCGGCATATTTTTATCACACCCGCCGATACAAATGACTGCGTCGAGGCTGGCGGCTCGGCAGACGACTTCAATCGAATCGGCGATGACTTCCCGGCTCACCAGTGAGGCTTTCATTCCTTCGGTTCCCATGGAGATGCCGTCCGAGACGGTGATGGTTCCGAACATCTGGGGCATGCCGCCCTTGTTGAGTATCTCCGCAGAAGCGACATCCGCCAGTTTGCCGATCCCGGCGTTGCAGGGGGTGACGGTGCTCTGGCCGTTGGCGACCCCGATGATGGGTTTCTCAAAATCCGCATCCCCAAAACCCACGGCTCTGAGCATGGCGCGGTTTGGGGCCCGCTTGTCTCCCTGGGTAGTGGCCTGGCTTTTTCGGTTCAGGGGACTTTTGACCTTTTCCGACATGATGAACTCCTCAAAATAAAAAATTTAAACGGAAAATCTCCGATGGATTCAATTGCAAGATTGGAGGATCAATCATAACCCGTTGGAATGATTATTAAAAATAAATTATATTGAAATTACTGATCAACCATAATGATGGCAGGCTGTTGGATGTAGCCGGAATCGCCATTCGGATGGGCGATAACATAATGATGAATGCCGGAAACGGGGTTCATTTCAACTCCCGACCCGGCCCATTCAATTTTATGATGAAAGGGTACGAGCAGTGATTTGCGGTCGCCCTGCCAGGTTTTTGGCCGCAGTTTTCCACTTTCTCCCGACCGGTTGATGAGGAATTGGGGCAGATGGAATACGCGTTGGGCAAAAAGATAATCCAGTTTTAATAGATCAAATTCCAGGACTCCGCTTCCTAAAGAAAATGCCTCAAATAAAATTTTGTATTGGTTCTCCAATGAATGCGGTTGAAATAGCAGGTCGCGTTTCTCCATATATTCCAAAAGGTGATTGAACAATTTCACAGGTTTCCAGGTCTCAAACAGATGGTTGAGGGAAAAACGGAATCGTTTCGAGTTATAAAAAAGATCGAATACTTCGGTGAATTTTTTTAAATAGATCACCTCATCAGCCGAAAGATCGTCATTGGAAATGAGTTCGTAAGGGGGCGTCGATTGAAATTGGTAGCCATGTTTATCGGCAATGACGTTTATGGGCGCTCCGGGAAGGAATTTTAAAAATCCCAGTTGCAGTTCCTGCGGTTTTAAAGCCAGAACTTCCTCGAACGATTTCAACATTTGTTCCAGGGTTTCTCCGGGAAGGCCGAATATCAAATCGCAGTGGCAGTGGATTTTGTTTTGCCGGCCCAGTTCTGCGATCGCGGTGAAAAGTTTTTTGTTGTTTTGTTTGCGCTGAATGGAGTCCTGTGTGTCATCGTCAGTCGTCTGCACGCCGATTTCAAACTGGAACATTCCCTCCGGGACCGTGGCGAGAAAATCCAGCATGTCCGGCGTTAAAATATCTCCCACGACTTCAAAATGAAAGGAAGCGCCTTTGAAACGGATCAACCATTGCATTAACTCCCGCATTTGCGCCGGTTTCAGATTGAACGTGCGGTCGACGAACTTGATCCGTTTGGCTTCCGCTGATACCAGTTGTTCTATTTGCCCGCGCATGGCGTTGCTGTCAAAATACCGGACTTTTTTGTCCAGCGCCGACAGGCAGAACGAGCAAAGGTAGGGACAGCCTCTGGACGTTTCGATGTAAGCGATGCGGTTTTTTAATTGTGGATAATCTTCTGGTAAATAGGGTGGAGCCAAATCAGGCAGGTCCACGCCGTAGGTGTTCCAGCGGTCCCGAACATTTTGTGGAATGGTTTCGTTGCGTTGTTGATACTGCAAAAACTCGACCCATTTGTTTTCCCCTTCGCCTGAAATGGTGGTGTATTGATCCGAAAACGTTGTTTCAAACGAAACTTCCGGGCCGCCGATGACGATTTCGAGTTTGGGATTTTGTTTTTTCAATCGCTCGATCAACTCGAAACTTTGTTTGCGGTTCCAGATATAAATGCTGACTCCCAAAATATCAGGACGCAGTTGATGAATTTCCGCCGCGATTTTCCACACGGGCTGGTTGATGACGAATTCGCGCATCCAGACATTTTGAAATCCCACTGCCCGCGCTGAGTTTCTGAGGTATCTCAGACTGAGGGACGACTGGATGTATTTTGCGTTGAGGGTGATGAGACCGATGGAACGTTTCATGAGTTTTGGGCGTGCGTTATCTATGTTTAGAATGTTTCGATTATAGAGCAATGGCGACAGGGATACAGAGAAATAGCGGTGCGCAGGTTATTTTTTTTGACAAACCTTGCAGTAAAAAGTGGACCGGCCCGTTTGGACCATACGGGCGATGGGGGTGGCGCAATAGGGGCAGGGCTGATTCTCTTTCCCGTAAACAGACAGGTTGACCGCATAGTAGCCGGGAGTGTTGTCCGCAGTAAAGAAATCGCGCAAGGTAGTCCCGCCGGACGTGATACTGCTGTTTAGAATGGCCTTGAGGCAGGTCAGAAAAATTTCCCATTCCCGAAGGGTGACTTTTTCCGCCTGCCGTCTTGGGTTCAGTCTTCCTTGAAACAAGGATTCGCAGGCGTAAATGTTGCCAACTCCGGTGAGGCGTTTGGAATTCATGATAAAGGATTTGACCGGCGCTTTGCATTTTCGGGCCAACACTTTTAACGCCTTGGCGGTGGTCGCTTCATTGAGTGGGTCGAGGCCGAGGTGGTCGAGGAGCGGGTGGCCCTCATTTTTGGGCGCCCAGAGGATACAGCCGAATCGGCGCGGGTCAATGAAATGCAATAAGGTATTTGGCTCAAAATGGAAAACCGCGTGCGTGTGTTTTTCAATCGGTTGCATGGAGTCGTGTTGAATGACCCGCCCGCTCATTCCCAAATGCAGAATCATGGCCCCGGTGGGCGCATGCAGTAACAAATATTTCCCCTGACGGGTGATGTCGGAAATGGTTGTTCCAGTCAAACCGGCATGCAGTTGTTTTTGCGGGATCGGAAAGCGGATATCTTTGCGGAAAAATTTCATGCCCACCAGGGTTTTGTTTTTTACCAGAGGCAGTAGAGCGCGTCTCAGGGTTTCAACTTCCGGGAGCTCAGGCATGGGACAAAAATATTTTAGCTGAGGCTATGAAGTCGCCTGAGTATTTTGCTCCGATTAATCCGGGGATGGCGGTGGTTCCCTGGAGGATTATTTTTTGCTGATGTCCGATTCATCTTTGTTGGAAGTTTGAGGAGCGTTTTTTGTCGGCGCTTTTGCGATCACAACTTTTGCGGGCCGGAGAATTCTGCCATTCAACTGGTATCCTTTGGAGAACTCCTCGGTGACGGTGTTTTCTTCATGTTCCTCCGATTCCACCTGGCACAGGACTTCATGAATAGCCGGGTCGAATTTTTTGCCCAGGGACTCAATCAATTCCACTTTTTCTTTTTTCAGAAAAGATTGGAATTGTTTTAAAATCATGTCCACGCCTTCTTTCATACTTTCAACCGTGGGGTTGGCGGCTGAAAAGGCCCGTTCCAGATCATCTTTGATGAGGATCAACTCTTTCAACAACTTTTCGTTGGCATACCGGCTAAAATCTTCCTTTTCCTTGCGCAGTCTTTTTTTGAAATTTTCCGTTTCGGCCTTGTGCAGGAGAAATTCGTGTTTTAATTTGGCAATTTCATCGTCCTTCTTTTTAAGGTCATCCTGTAAAATTTCTATTGGATCTTTTTCAGATCCCCCAGCTTCTTCGGATTCCATGATCTCATCCCCATTGTTTATGGAAGCTGAATCA
>Ga0114931_10005058_pt1 | contig 16321 bp, 12 predicted proteins | sample 2SBtaG_FD_89579 | JGI IMG/M metagenome (GOLD analysis project Ga0114931, IMG submission 89579) | Deep subsurface microbial communities from Kolumbo volcano to uncover new lineages of life (NeLLi) - 2SBTROV14_V59a metaG | ecosystem: Environmental > Aquatic > Marine > Volcanic | place: Kolumbo...
CGGCGTCACTGTGCTCGTCGGCGTCGCGCTGGCCACGCGTCTGGCCCTGCTTGTAACAGTGCAGCGGTTCGGGCGTCGCCCCGTTGAGGCGAATCTGCATGTTGCGGCATCATAGCTCATCCCATGAGCTACGCCATCTACGCCCTGGTGGGGCTGTCGCTGCTCGGCCTGCTCGGCTTGCTGCTGCTGGGCCGGTCGCGCAAGCGCCTCACCACAGGAAGGGTCGGTCGCATGGCCCGGGTCGGCCGCCTGTCGGCGCGGCTGTGGACGAGCTGGGTCGGCTCCAGGCTGCGCCGGCCGTTCTCGGGCAAGCGGCGCCACGCCGCGTACGACGAAGCCCGGCGGCGGCGCGACGCCGAAGCGGTGACCAACACCATGGGGCAGATGAAGGGCGCGTTCATGAAGCTCGGCCAGATGATGTCGTTCATCTCCGAGTCGATGCCCGAAGAGTACCGGGCCGCGATGAGCTCGCTGCAGGCGTCGGCGCCGCCCATGGACTTTGCGCTGCTGCGCGACGTCGTCGAGCGCGAGCTGGACAAGCCGCTCGAACGGGCGTTTGCCTCGTTCGACGAACAACCGCTGGCCGCGGCCTCGATCGGCCAGGTCCACCGCGCGGTGTTGCCCGGCGGCGAGCAGGTGGTGGTCAAGATCCAGTACCCGGGGGTGGCCGACGCCATCCGCGCGGACCTGCAGAACGTGGCGGTGCTCTACCGCATGATGGCCATGTTCTACCCCGCCCTCGATCCCAAGCCGGTGGTGGACGAGCTGCGCACGCGCCTGGTCGAGGAGCTGGACTACCGGCGCGAGGCGCGCAACCAGCAGGCGTTTTGCGATCTGTACGAAGCTCACCCGTTCGTGCGCATTCCGCAGGTCGTTCCCGAGTACTCCACCGAGCTTCTGCTCACCAGCGAGTTCGTCGACGGCCGCAGGTTCGACGACATCACCGGCGATGACGTGGACGCGCGCAACCGCTACGCCGAGATCCTGTACCGCTTCGTGTTCGGCTCCATCGTGCGCTTCGGCGTGTTCAACGGCGATCCGCATCCGGGCAACTACTTGTTCGACGCGGACGGGCGCATGGTGTTCTTGGATTTCGGCTGTGTGAAGTACTTCCCCGAGTCGATGCTCAAGGTGTGGATGGCCCTGGTGCGGGGCCACTTTGGCAACGACGCCGAAGAATTTCACCGCCGCGCCATCGAGCTCGGCTTCTTGACGCCCGAGCGCGACGTCCCCGCAGACCTGTTGTACGAGTACTTTGGCTACTTTTACGAGCCGTTTCGCTACGACCGGGTGTTCGAGTTTTCGCGCGAGTACAACGCGCGCTCGTTGGGCATGGTGTTCAAGCCGGACGGCGAGTTCGCCGGGCTGCAAAAGAAGCTCAACATGCCGGCGGACTTCGTGTTCGTAAACCGCATCCAATGGGGGGTGTACTCGCTCCTCGCCATCCTGGGCGCCAGCGCAAACTGGCACAAGATCCACCGCGAGCTCGTGTTCGGCGATCCGCCGTCCACCGAGCTGGGCGAAATCGACGCCGACTACCGGCGAACCTGGGCGGCCAAACACGGCCTCGACGGCGAGCTCGTGCTCCGCCCCGAAGGCATCCGCCAGCGCGAGGTCGATGCCGGTCTGCCGACCTTCAACTGACCGGCATCACACCCGGCAGAGCACGAACCAGTTGTCCATGTTCTTGCCGTTCTTGGTGGCGCGGCCGATGGACACGTGGTTCGACACCCCGCGCAGCACATCCTGGGTGTCGTTATAGACGAACCGGGAAAGCCGCGCGGAGTTGGGCAGGATGTTCGGCCAGTGGTCCGGCTTTGCCGGCGGCACCCGCGCATAGTCGATCAACACTTCGTTGGTGTTGTGCGGGTAGGCCACGAAGTAGCCCGGCCCTACCGGCACCATCACCGACCGACCGTTGCGGTTGTAGCCCCACAGCTCGTCGGCTTCGCTGGCTTGCGACGGCCGGCAAAACACCTTGGCGAAGCGCCGGAACGCGGGCAACGAATTGCGCCCCTCGTGGACGACCTCTTTGAGTGGCGGCTGGTCCTTGGGCACCAGAAACGCCAGGTCGATGGGCAAGTAGCCGTCGGCCGCGTCGAACAGCAGTGCCTGCTCGCGCTTGGTCAGTGCCATACACTGGGTCAGGCTCGTTGCCGGCGACAGCTGATCGAGCAGCTGGCGTATTGCCGCCATGTCCGGCTGCCCGGTGGACAGCAGGTTACTGAGGAACGACATTTGGGGGTAATACTGCGGGGTCTACTGCCGGCGCAAGAACTTGATGACGGCCGGCTGTTGGGCGGCTTTGAACGCCATGCAGACTTTGATCTGCTCGAGGGTCTGGTCCAGGCTCTTCTTGCCCCGGTTGATGGTCTTGATCTTGGGGGTGAAGAAGGTTTTGACGTCGTCGTAGCCCGCTTTGTTGCAGAACCCGGCCCCGGCGTAGATCACGTAGAAGTGGGCGAACGCGGGGATTTTCTTCATCATCTTGCCCAGGTTCTTTTTCAGGAATGCAAACGCGGTGCCGCGGGTCTCGGCGCGGCCCAGCGCGCCGGAGAAGATGGGCCGGCCTTCGCGCAGGTTCAGGTCCTTACTCACCAGCAGCTTCATGTTGCGCTCGACCAGCGCCTTGGCGCGGAAGCTGCCCATGCCGGCCAGCAGCCGCCGGCGCATGCTCGCGTCCTTTTCTTTTTTCAGCGCGGCGGCGAACTTGTCGTACAGCGCCTTGTCGCCGTTGTAGCCGGCCGTGGACAGCACGCGCACGACGAGATCTTTGTCGATTCCTCTGCGGGTGTTCAGCCAGGTGAGCGCCAAGCGTTTGGCTTCGTTGGCCAGGCGGCGGTCGGCGCCGCGTGTGGCGACCAGCGGCACCAGCTTGCGGCGCAGCATCTTGGTCTGTTTGCTGTCGTTTTTGTGCTGTTTCCAGCCCAGCCGGCGCGCCTTGGCCCCGAACGTCTTGCGCACGAACCGCGCGAAGCGGTTGCGCATGTTCGTGGGAATCAGCTCGCCGCGCACGCTTGATACGATTTCCACCGCACTGTCGACAACGTGACGGCTCTTGTCGCGCATCAGCGTGGGCACCAGCGACAGCGCCTCGCCGATGCTCATCTTGTTGGCCTTGACCAGCGCGTTCATGTCACCGATCAGCCCGACGCGCTCCTTGACGCTCAGGTGTTTGCGGCCGGCGGTGAGCAGCTTGCGGATCATGCCCCTGGCATAGGCGACGCGGTAGTAACCCACGGCGTCGGCGTTGGCGGTCAGCCACGACGGGCAGCCTTTGAGCTTGTCCAGGGGGATGGTCTGGGTCTGCTTGGTGATCAGCGAGCACGACGAAGCCTTGACCTTGCCGGCGCCGTAGCTGACGCACACGGGAATGTGCCAGGTCTCGGAGGTCGACGCGGCCGAGCCAGCGGCGACGAAGCGTTGTTGCGAAACTTTCAGCTTGGGCACCGCGTTGCGTTTGCATTCGACGGTGGCGGTGAGCAGCGGCGTGCCCGGCTGGTCCAAAAACGTGCTGAACGCTTTGGACACGGCCGGGTTGGACACGGCCTGCACCTCGGCGAGGAAATTCTTTGCGCTCGCGGTGCCGTAGGAGTACTTGCGCAGGTAGTTGCGGATGCCCTGGCGGAACCTGGCTTCACCGATCCAGCGCTCGAACATCCACAGCAGCGCGGCACCCTTGCCGTACGAGATGCCGTCGAACGACGCGGCGATGTCGTCCGCATCCTCGATGGGCTGGCGTACCGCCCGCGAGGACTTGAGGCTGTCGGCGACCATGATGCCGTTGCGCCGTGCTACCGCTTCGTTCAGCACGTCCCACTCGGGCTTGTACTTGTTGGTGACCTTTGCGCCCATCCATGTGGCGAAGCCTTCGTTGAGCCAGGTGTCGTTCCACCAGGCGAGGGTGACCAGATCGCCGAACCACTGGTGCGCCAGCTCGTGGGCCACGACGCTGGCGTGGCCGCGCTTGAACCGCGTGGTGGCTTTGCCTTTCTCGGCCAGCAGGATACCCGAGTCGTACGTCACCAGGCCCGGGTTCTCCATCGCACCCAGGAAGTGCGGAACCTCGATTTCGTCGAGCTTGGCGTAGGGGTAGGCCATGCCGAAGTAGTTTTCCAATATGCCCACGATGGCCGGCAGGGACTGGACCGCGTAGCTGGCCTTGGCGGCGCTGCCCTTGGTCACGATGATGCGCCCGGGGATCTTGTTGCGGCCGATCTTGCCCACGTCGACCACGTCGAACGGGCCGACCGCGAACGCGATCAGGTAGGCCGGCAGCGGCTTGGTGCGGGCGAACCGATACACGGTCCAACCGCCCTCGGTCTTGTGACTCAGTTCGGGGGTGTTGCTGAACGCCTTGTTCTTTCCCTTGGTGCGAATCGTGACCTGCCACGGCACCTTGAAGCTGGGCTCGTCGAAACAGGGGAACGCCCGGCGCGCCGAGGTCGATTCGAACTGGGTGTACAGGTAGTGCAGCTTGTCTTTCTTCTGCGAGAAGATGCCGTGGTAGTTCTCCGGCGATACCTTCCCGGTGTAGCGAAGGTGCAAGCGCATGGCGCCGGGCTGCACGGTGCGGCCGAGCCACAGGCCGAGGAACTGCTTGCTGTCGCTCGGGATCCTCTTCACCTCGAACTGCTCGCCGTTGACTTCGGCGGTCATCGCTTCGGGCCGCAGCTCGGTGCCGTGGAGCCACAACTGATCGGTAGCGCGGTTGACCTTGACGTCGATGGTGATGTCACCGGTGAACGTCTTTTGGTCGGGCAGCAGGTCCAGGGTCGCCTGGTAGCTGACGGGCGCCGCGCGATCATCCAGGCGCAGCTTCGGTGCCTTGGGCGCCGGGGTGGGGATGGGCGTCACCGTGCCGGCGGCGGGCGGTCTGGTCGCCGTCTGCGCCTTGGTGTTGCCGTTGAGGGTGTTGGGTTTGTCGGCGGCACCGCAGGCACAAAGCGCCACGGCCGCCAGGGTTGCGAGTACGAATCGAAACTGAGCCACGTTGAACCTCCCTGAGCTTGCGCGGACTTTACGTCGGCCGCACGAGTCGCTCAACGACCTACGCGCGTGCGGCCAAACGCGGGTGGGCGACTGCGCCGCTCGCTTTGCCACTTTGTCACGTGTTGAATATGATCTGCGCTGCACAAGTAGCCGAAAAAGCCAGGGCGGCAGGGCGCCGATGGTCGTTCGCGCCGGGGCGCAGGTATCACGTGCAGCGGATCTATCAATTGCTAACGGCGGCGCTCGTGTGGGGCAGTCGCCGCCGGATGTTCGTCGTGACAACCGCGCTTGGTCGCCGGCGACCCGAAAATGTCATCACCGACGAAGACGACTTCTCGGTACCGGCCGACGATCTAGAAAAACGCCATGCGTTCACCGACGGGCACGACCCGCACGGCCACTCGACCATAGCCGCAACTACTGGCCGGCCTGGTCGATGACCACCAGCAGCTCGTCGGCCTCGACCTGGTCGCCGACCTCGACGAGGACTTGCTCGACCTGGTCGGCGGTGGGCGCGGTGACCTGGTGCTCCATCTTCATGGCTTCGAGGATCATCAGGCTGGCGCCCGCGTCCACGGTCTCGCCCGCCGACACCAACACCTTGATCACCTTGCCCGGCATCGGCGCGACACAGCCGCCCTCGACCGCGGCGGCGCCCGGCTCGACGAACCGCGGTTTCTCGGCGAAGCGGAACGCGCCGTGGCGGTGGTGGACGAAGCGCATCGCGCCGTGCTGGGCCACGTGGAACCGCCAGCGCCGGCCGTCTTCGGTTTCGTACGTGACGTAGTCGGCAGCCAGGTCCAGGTGGCGGATCGTCATGGTGCGATCGTCGACGCTGACCTGCAGGCCGCCGTCGCGCAGCGGCCGGTATCTCACGGTCCAGTGGTCGTCGCCCTGGGCCAGCTCCACCCAGTCGTCGACGAACCGGTTGTTGTGGAAGCCCAGCGGCAGCCGCGGCAGCACCGCGGCGGCGCGGCGCTCGGCCACGCCGGCCAGGGTCGCGGCGATCAGCGCCCGGTCGCGCAGCTGCTCGTCCTTTTCGACGCCGATGAGATCGGCGGTGTGGTGGTCCACGAAATGGGTGTCGAGCTCGCCGGCGAGAAACTTGGGATGCTCGAGCACGCGGATGAGGAACTCGCGATTGGTGATCGGCCCGGCCACCACCATGTCGCGCAGCGCGTTGGCCAGCTTGCGCACCGCTTCGCCGCGGGTCGGCGCGTGGCTGATGATCTTGGCAAGCATCGGATCGTAGTGGATGCCGACGTCGAAACCTGCGACGATGCCCGAGTCGGCGCGCACGTGCGGCGGTACCCACCAGTCGACCACGCTGCCGGTAGTCGGCAAAAAGTCGTTGTCGGCGTCTTCGGCGTACAGGCGCACTTCCACCGCGGCACCCACGCGCGGCACGTCGGTCTGGGCGATATCCAGGGGCTCGCCCTGGGCCACGCGGATCTGCTCGCGCACCAGATCCAGGCCGGTGATGCACTCGGTGACCGGGTGCTCGACCTGCAGTCGGGTGTTTACCTCGAGAAAGTAGAACTCTTCTTCGGGCGTCAGGATGAATTCGACGGTACCGGCGTTGACGTAGCCCACCGTCTTGCCCACGGTCACCGCCGCGTTGCCCATGGCCTCGCGGGTGGCTTCGTCGAGCACGGGCGACGGGGTTTCTTCGACCACTTTTTGATGCCGGCGCTGAATCGAGCACTCCCGCTCGAACAGGTGGATCAGCTCGCCGTGCTCGTCGCCCAGGATCTGAATCTCCACGTGACGCGGCCGCTGGATGTACTTTTCGATCAGCAGGGTGTCGTCGCCAAAAGCGCTCTTGCTCTCGCGCTTGGCGCCCTCGATGGCCGCGACCAGCTCTTCGGCGGCGTTGACCACGCGCATTCCCTTGCCGCCGCCACCGGCGCTGGCCTTGAGCAGCACCGGAAAGCCGATGGTCTCGGCTTCGGCCGCCAGGGTTTCCACATCCTGCGCTTCGCCCTGGTAGCCGGGGATCACGGGCACACCCGCGTCCGCCGCAATGCGCTTGGACTCGCGCTTGCTGCCCAGCACGCGGATGACCTCCGGCGCCGGGCCGATGAATTTGACCCCGGCGTCGGCGCACGCCGTCGCGAACGCGGCGTTCTCGGCCAAGAAACCGTAGCCGGGATGGATGGCGTCGGCGCCGGTCAGCGTAGCCGCGGCGATGATCTTGTCCATGGCGAGATACGAATCGCTGCTGGGCGCCGGGCCGATGCGCACCGCTTCATCGGCGGCGTCGACGAACGGCGCGGTGGCGTCGGCGTCCGAGTACACGGCCACCGACGAGATGCCCATGTCTTTGCACGTGCGCATGATGCGCAGGGCGATCTCGCCCCGGTTGGCGATGAGTATTTTGTTGATCGTCTTCATATCGGCCTAATGGCGGAATACGCCCCAGGAGGTGGTTCCTCGTACCTTGGCCGTGTACGCGGCCGACAAGCTGATGGCGACCACCGAGCGCGTGTCCCGGGGGTCGATGATGCCGTCGTCCCACAGCCGCGCCGTGGCGAAAAACGGGTTGCTCTCTTTTTCGATCTGCGCCTCGATCATCGCCTTGCCGACCGCGAGGCGTTGCTCGTCGACCTCGACGCCTTTTTTTGCCGCGGCCTGGCGCTGGATGATCTCGAGCACGCCGCCGAGCTGTTTGCCGCCCATGACGGCGATGCGGTGATTGGGCCAGGTGAACAGGAACCGCGGCGCGTAGGCGCGGCCGCTCATGGCGTAGTTGCCCGCGCCGTAGCTGGCACCGGTCATGATGGTGATCGCCGGCACCGTGCTGTTGGACACCGCATTGATCATCTTGGCGCCGTTTTTGATGATGCCTTCCTGCTCGTACTTCTGGCCGACCATGAAGCCGGTGATGTTCTGCAAGAACAGAAGCGGCGTGTTGGTCTGGTTGCACAGCTGGATGAACTGGGCGCCCTTGTTGGACGAGTCCGAGAACAGGATGCCGTTGTTGGCCAAAATGCCCACGGGAAAGCCGTGAATGTAGGCCGAGCCGCAGATCAGCGTCTTGCCGTACAGCGGCTTGAACTCGGAGAAGCGGGAGCCGTCGACGATGCGCGCGATGACCTCGCGAGAATCGAACGGCACCTTGATGTCGGCCGAGGCGATGCCCAGAAGCTCCTCGGCGTCGTACAGCGGCGGCTCGACCGGACGCGGCACCGGCGCCGCGCCCTTTTTCCAATTGAGGTGCGCGACGATTTCGCGGCCGAGACGGATGGCGTCCATCTCGTCCTCGGCCAGATAGTCCGACACCCCCGACACCTTGCTGTGCATCTCGGCGCCGCCCAGGTCCTCGTGGTTGGTCTCCTCGCCGGTTGCCATTTTCACCAGCGGTGGCCCGGCCAAATACACCTGGGCTTGCTCTTTGACCATGACCACGTAGTCGCTCATGCCCGGGATGTAGGCGCCGCCCGCGGTCGAGCTGCCGAATACGAGGCAGATGGTGGGATGCGCGCCCTTGACTTGCGTGTCAGGTCGCGAAAACCGCGGCCGCCGGGCACGAAGATCTTGCTCTGGTTGGGCAAGTCGGCGCCGGCCGACTCGATCATGCTGATCGACGGCATGCGGTTTTGCTCGGCGATCTCGGCCATGCGGCCGCTCTTGCGCATGCCCATCTCGTTGATCGCGCCGCCTTTGACCGTGGCTTCGCTGGCCGTGATGACGCATTCGACGCCCGACACCACAGCGATGCCGCCGACCAGGCTGGCTCCGGGCTTGTGGCCCTTGACGTCGTAGCCGGCCAGGGCGCACAGCTCCAGAAAGTGGGAGTCGCGGTCGCAGATCATCGCGATGCGTTCGCGGGGCAGCAGCCGGCCCCGTGCCTTGTGACGGCTGACGTACTTTTCGCCGCCCCCCGCGCGGGCCTGCGCCAGCGCTTCGTCCAGCTTGGCCAGCACGGCGCTGTTCTGCTCGTAGTTGGCGCGGTAGTCGTCGGTGCGCGCGTCCACACGGGAGCGCAACACCGGATACGGCTGCGCGGCGTCGTTCATCAATATCCCTCCGCTTTGCTGATGATCTCGTTCATGATTTCTCGGGTGCCGCCACCGATGGGATAGAGGCGGGCGTCGCGGTACAACCGCTCGACCACGTACTCGCGCATGTAGCCATAGCCGCCGTGGATCTGCACGGCCTGGTCGCAGACCCACGAGCACATGTCGGTGGCGGCGTTCTTGGCCATGGCGGCCAGCACCGGGCTCGGCGTACCCGACACGGCCTTGACCGCGACCTCGTTGGTGAGCGCGCGCGCCGCGGCGATGCGTGTGGCCATGTCCGCGAGCTTGTGGCGGGTGACCTGAAATCCCGTGAGCGGCTTGCCAAACGCGTGACGCTCGCGGGCGTACGCGATGCTCTCGCGGTAGGCCAGCTCGGCGATGGCCACACATTGGCCGGCCAGCGCCAGCCGCTCGCCGACGAAGTTGGACATGATGATGGCAAAGCCGCTGTTCTCTTTGCCGAGCAGGTTCGCCGCCGGCACCCGGCAGTCGTCGAAGGACAGCTCGGCCGTGTCGCTGGCCCACCAGCCGGTCTTCTTGAGCTTCTTGGACACCGTAAACCCGGGGGTGCCGCGTTCGATGACGATCAGCGATACGCCGGCGTGGCCGTCGCCGCCGGTGCGCACCGCGGTGGTCACGATGTCGGCGCGCGTCCCCGAGGTGATGAACGTCTTGGCGCCGTTGATGATGTAGTTGTCGCCGTCGCGCACCGCGCGGGTCTTGATGCGGGCGACATCGCTGCCGCCGCTGGGCTCGGTGATGGCCAGGGCGGCGATCTTTTCGCCGCGCAGCACCGGCGGCACGAAGCGTTTTTTCTGCGCCTCGGTGCCGAAGTTGATGATCGGCGGCAAGGCGATGCCGTGACTGCCCAGCCCCACGGTCGTGCCCACCGATTTGCCGACGAGGATCTTTTCGTCCCCCGCCACCAGCATGTGGGTGAGGTCGCCACCGTTGCCGCCCAGCTCCTCGGGGTAGCCGATGCCCAGGATCCCGGCCTTGCCCGCGAGCAGATACAGGGACCGCGGAAACTCCCCGGTTTCCTCCCAATCGGCGGCGTAGGGCGCGATTTCCTCCTTGGCGAACCGCCGAACCTGGGCCCGCAGGGCGGCATGTTCTTCACTTTCAAACATGTAAGTCATCGCCATGAGCGCGGAGAATAACCTAAAGTCACGCCCCATGGAGATAGAGCGAGCCAGGCCCGAGCGGGTGCGCCGGTCGCGCCATTTGAGCGTGTTCGGTCACCAGGGCGACGTGTTCCTGTACCACGATCTGTACGGCTTCATTCTCGAGATGAGCGCCGACGTGCTCGAGTTTCTCGAAGCATTTGGCGGCGGTGCCGATGTCGCGGCCGTGGTCGAGCGTTTCGATGACCGGTTTGAGGGCGCGTCAGCGGCCGGGTTTGCCGACGTGTTTTGGGAGTTTTGCTGCCTGGTGCCCGAGGACGGCGACGAGGTGGCGCAGGTGCTGCGCTATTACCCGGTCAAGAGCAAGTGGAACGTGTGGCACCGCGGCGATGACGACCGGGTCACGCTGATCACGGCGTGGGGCGAGCGCCCGGTGTCCTCGTTGACGCTGTCGGAGGCGGAGACGGCCATCTGGGATGCGCTGGACCCCGACACGCCGCTGGCGGCCTTGACCGCCGACCACGACGTGGCGGTGATCCAGAACCTGGTGGTCAAGCTGGTGCACAACGATGTGCAGGCGCTCAAGCTCAGTCAGTTCCCGTTCGGTTTCTACCGCGGCCGCGCGGATCTGCAGCCGCCGTATCTCACCAGCACCATGCCGTACGCGCCGCTCGCCCAGGGGGATGGTTCCGCCCCGTTGTCCCAGCGCGACGACATCTCGCCCACGACCTACTACCAGCACGACATCAGCGACGCCGACGCCCAGTTCGATCACCAGGAAACCACCCTGTCGCATCTGCTGCGCGAGCCCCATCCGGCCATCGCCAACCGTACCTACGGCCAGGCAGTCATCGACGCCCTCGCCGAGCGCGACGCGGTGCCGGCGCAGCGCGCCCGGGTGCTCGAAGTCGGCGGCGGCCTCGGCTTTTTTGCCAAGGCCGTGACCGAGGCGCTCGCCGAGCGCAACGTGGAGGTCGACTACACCATCGTCGACCTGGCGCCGGCGCTGGCCGCCAAACAACGCGAGTGCTGTGCCGGCTTGCCGGTGACCGTGCGCGAAGCAGACGTGCTCGCCACCGAGCTTGTCGCTGCGTCCTACGAGCTGATCTTTGCCAACGAGATGGTGGGCGACCTGCCGGCGGTCAAGCTCAACCGCGATCAGCTCGCCAAAATCCAGGCCGACGAGCCAGCCGACGAACACGCCGAAGCGGCCCGGTTGATCGCCGCCTACGACTTGTGCTTCGACGACGCGCCCGAGTGGTTCTACTTCACGACGGGCGCGCTCCAGCTGATCGAAAAAATCGCGGCGGCGCTCGCGCCCGAGGGTACCGGGTTTGTTACCGAGTTTGGCGAGTATTCCCAGTACCCGCGGCTGTCGCGCCACCTGGATCACCCGGAGCTGTCGATCCACTTCGGCTGGCTCGAGCAGGTCGCCACGGCCCTGGGCCTCGAGACCGAGTACGTGTTCGTCATCGATCTATTGGATATGGATCGCGAGCTCGAGGGCATGGCGACCACGCGCAGCTACTTCCGCGCCCTGGCGGCCTTGCTCGCCAACCACGGCGCGACGCTACACAAGATCGGTTACACCCGCGCGATGTTCGACCAGCTGATCGCGGGTAAGCTCGACGCCGAGCGGTTTGGCGACGTGTACTTCGACAAGATCGAAGACCGCCTGATGGGTCTGGTGCCCCACGAGTTCAAGGCGCTGATCGTCCGGCGTCCGGGCTAGGGCCCCGAGCCTGGGTCTTCCACCGCCGCTTGCAGAACACGCAGCTCCACGACAGGTCGTGTCCGCCGTAGTTGTCCGACACGATGCTGAGCAGCTTGCCGGCCAGCAGCTTGCGGCACCGGGGACAGCGGCGTTTGACGGCGTCCACCCCGATGCAAAACAGCGCGAGCACCGCCATGCCGGTGGTGGGGTAGAGCCAGATGCTCGGCTGGCTGAGCAACAGGACCACGTAAAACAGCGCCGGCATACCGAACACCACGATCACCCACGCCCGCTTGAACACCGATAGCACCCGCCACAAGATGTTGGTCGACGCCTCGGCCACTCGTTCCTGTTGCTTGCGTTGGAGATAGCTTTGGGCCGGCCCGTGCAGCAGGTTGTTGGACAGGGCTCCCTGGGTGACTGGCTCGAGCGGGCTTCGTATTGGCCCGCAACAGCGCACGAGACAGCTTGGTCCAACCGCGCCCGCCGAACCTTGGTGCGTCTTTTTGGGCGAGCACGCGACACACGGCGTTGGCCTTTGGGCCGCGGCCGCGAACGTACCGGGCCAGCTGTTTTGCGGCGGCGTCGCTGACTTTGGTGTGGGCGCTGCGCAGGTCTGCCTTGGCCTGTTTGACCACGGCGCCGTTGTCCGAGATCAGCTCGTCGGCCAGCCGCCGGCCGAGGGCCTTTTGCTCGCTCGGGCGCGGCCCTTTGGAGGGCGGGTTGCCGGCTTTTTCCGGCGAAGGCTCCGGCGGCTGCGGACGTTTTGCCTGCTCGAGCTCACGTTGCGCGTCGGCCAGGGCGCGCTGGGTGTCCTCGAGCTCTTGTTCCAGCGCGTCGTTGCGGGCCAGCAACGCATCCTGATCGTCACGAAATGCCACGCTCCGATGGTAACCGAAATTACCGGGTCCGTCGCTGGTGAGCGGCGCGACGACCAGGCATGAGGCGCGGTCGTCGTACCGGGATCAAAGGCTGGACCGGCTCGTGGTCCACCGGCGCGCCGTGGCCACCGCATGATCCCGTGCAGTCCGACGCGACCAACCACTGGCATCAACCCTGCATCGCACGGCGGCCGGGGGGCAACCAAAGGAGACAACGTGTTCAAGAATCTGGCCCTCGCAACCATGGTTGGCTCGCTGCTGGCGGGCTGCATCACCGACGACCCCGAGGTCGGCAATGACCAGCAACAGATCCGTTTCAACGATCCGGACCCGACCGTTCCCGTTCCGCCCGCGCCGGATCCCGAACCGGCGTGTAGCAGCTCGGCGCGGATGGTGAGCATGTCGTCGGCCGACCTGAACACTGACCTCCACGTGTTTTTGCGGTCCACCCGCATTCAGCTGTCTCACTTCGGTCGCGGCGAACCGGTCGTTGGCCCATCGCGAAAACTGCTGCTGCGTCGCAATATTCCGGCGTACAAGCTCGATCAGTTCATGAACAACATCGAGCGCCAATGCTCGTCGAAACCGAACCCGGTCCAATGCGTCGTCGACCGTATGACTGCGCTCAACGATCCGGTCGTGCACACCATCACGCCTACCTACGATAGCTATATCCACTGGCCCCATGGGATGGCCAACCTGATGGGTAGCGAGTTCGAACAGTTGCCGATCAGCGTCGTCAAAAAGACGCTGATCCACAAGTGGTGGCTCAAGTATGCACTACCCGGCTCGGTCACCGAGGCGCGCTGCAGCATGAACAACATCCATCACGTCATCGACTTCAACGACGGTGCCAGCTTCGATTTCTCGGGCAACGCGATGCGCTTCCGAATTCCGCTGACGACGGGCAATCCGGCGCTCAAGTGTGACGGCTACGGTCGTTTCTTCGGCATCGGCGTTGGCTGGGCCGACGAGCTGTTCCCGGACGTCAACCTCCACAACCCCAACGTGGTACTCACCTTCGGTGCGTTTCGTGCCGAGGATGGCCATCTCGCGTACAAAGTGTCGCGCGGTTTCTTCAACGGTTCGGTCGATCTGAACAACACGCCGGGGCCGATCGAGGACTTCATCGATTTGCTCAAAGGGTTCCGCGACAAGATCGACGACAAGATCGAGGAGAAGCTGCGCAAAGCAACCGAGAAGGCCAAGGTGCGCCGTGGAATCCGCCGTGCGCTCGAGAAGCTGCTCTCCGGCCGAGCGGGTACCTCCATCTCTGGACGCATCTGCGATGTCAAGGTCGGCGGCGGCCGGATGCGCGTCTGGTACGAATAGGCTAGCGGCGCAGGCCCGCGATCACTGGCAGCGCGATGCCGACGAGCATGACAACGCCACCGGCGAGCTCATAGCTCGTCGGCACCGTGCCCAGGATCACGAACGCCAACACAAACGCGAACACCGGCGACGACAGGCTGATGAGCACCCTGGTAGGCGGCGGTGACGCGGCGCAATGCGCAACAGAACGCTGGTGATGGCTGGCTCGAGTGTCGTCAGCGCCTGGGAGCTAGGCGTTTAGTTAGGCGCTCACGATCACCAACGGGCCCGCGACGCGGTAGAGCAGGGCGGCGAGCGCGTCCTCTTGTTTGATCCACGCACTGTTCGCCGCTGCCACGACCGGGCCAGCTCGGTCGATGCGGTCGCCGAGCTCGTCGACGCCGGCGGCAGTATGCCAGACGAACCCCGTCGGGGGAACGCGACCGGCGATGATCGCCGAAACCTGCTGTGCCAGCTCGCCGGCGGTGTCGCTGTCGCTGGCCAGGCCGATGACGTGCAGCGGCGCGTTGACCAGCGTAGCCAGTGCGAGCCCCAGGTCGACGAGCTTGGCCAGCGGAGTTGCCGTGTCGACCACCAGCCACACGGCGGCGGGCCGGACGTCGCGGCGCGCACCAGCTCGCTCGTCTACCTGTCCGCGCAGCACGCGGAACGAGCGCGGCGCCTTGCACGTGCGCGCGAGCGCGTCGAACCGCGCCCGGGCGCGACGCGCGCGTAGCTCCAGCTGTCGCTTCAGCCCCGCCGTGGTCAGTGGCCGGGACTGCGCCGATACCAGCCCGACCTCCCGGGCCAGGGGTAACTGGACGCCGCGCAGCAGGTTGAGATCCTCGATGCATACCCCGACGAGCTCCGAGCCGAGATGATCGGCCAGTGCCGCCGCGGCGTCGACCGCGGCCGGCGACATTTCGTGGTCGACCACGATGACGACTTGCATGACCGTCCTAGGCATGGGGACCATCGTCTTCGCGCTTGCCGAACGAGGCCATCGTGTCAGCCAGCTGGGCCAGACGCGCATCCACGCGGTGGTTGAACGTGTCGGGAGGGTAGTTGCCGTCGTCGCCGGCGCTTCCGGCCGGCATATCGGTCAACAGCTCGATGGCGTCGTCGATCGTAGACGCGGCCCAGATGTGGAAGCGGCCTTCGGCAACGGCGGCGATGACATCGCGGCGCAGCATCAAATGGGCGACGTTCGTGCGGGGGATGATCACCCCCTGGTTGCCGGTCAGTGTGTGCTGTTTGCAGATGTCGAAGAAACCCTCGATCTTCTGATTGACGCCACCGATCGCCTGGATACGGCCCTGCTGGTCGACCGAGCCGGTGATTGCGCGCTCCTGATTGAGCGGCACCTCGGCGATCGCCGATAGCAGCGCCAGCAGCTCGGCCGCCGAGGCGCTGTCCCCTTCGACCCCCGAATAAGACTGTTCGAACACCAGGCTGGCGGAGAACGCCAGCGGGCGCTTGTGACCAAAGCGCGCGCCCACGAAGCCCGACAGGATCATCACACCCTTGGAGTGCGTGGGGCCGCCGAGCTCGACTTCGCGCTCGATGTCGATGATGTTGCCCTTGCCCAGCCGGACCTGGGCGCTGATACGAGCCGGGCGGCCGAACTCGAAGCGGCCCAGCAGAATGACCGACAGCCCGTTGATCTGTCCGACGGCTGTGCCCCGGGTCTGAATGCGCAGGGTGCCGCGCTCGATCTCTTCGTACATGCGTTCGCGAATGCGGTCCGCGCGAAACTCGCGGGCGTCGATGGCGTTGCGAACGTGGTCAGCGGTGATAGTCGGCTCCGTCTCGCGCGGCAAAGTAGTCCGACTCGCGCACCAGGTCGATGATCTCGGCGGCGCGGATGGACAGCCGGTCAGCGTCGCCGCGCATGCGCGCCAGCTCGTCGACCACGCTGGCCACGCCGCTGGAGTGCAGCGGGCGCAGGTGGTTGTGCCGCGCCATGGTGGCGATCTGTTGCGCCAGCTGGCCTTCGGTTTCTGCGCTGCGTGCGATGTCGCTGGCGAAGTCGGCCGAGACCTTGAACAGCTCGTTGAACTCCGGGTCCAGCGAAGACAACATGTAATACAGCATGGGTTCGCCGTAGAGCACGATCTTGATGTCGAGGGGGATGGGCGCCGGCTCCAGTGAGATCGTAGACATCAGACCGAGCGCCTCGCCGAGACTTTCGATCTTGATCTCCTTGGTGCGCAGGGCGCGCTTGAGCCCTTCCCACGCGAACGGCTGCGTGAGCAGCTTGCGCGCGTCCAACAGCAG
>Ga0114931_10005059_pt1 | contig 16320 bp, 21 predicted proteins | sample 2SBtaG_FD_89579 | JGI IMG/M metagenome (GOLD analysis project Ga0114931, IMG submission 89579) | Deep subsurface microbial communities from Kolumbo volcano to uncover new lineages of life (NeLLi) - 2SBTROV14_V59a metaG | ecosystem: Environmental > Aquatic > Marine > Volcanic | place: Kolumbo...
AAATGTTGGACTGAATTTGATCCAGATTTTCCTGTATCTGATTTTAAATTAGACGAATGTGAGAAGAATGATGAAGGAAAAGTGTACGATGTTGCATCATTAGATGTAATTCCAGATCAGGACTTGGTAAAATTAGTTTGTAAAATAAATAACAAGAGTCATAGCAAGTGTTATGATATTGATACTTTGTATGGACTAGTACTCGCTGATATCAAATCTAAATTCCCAGAAACGCCTGAAGAATTGCAAAAAGTACAAGAAGATATTGCAAGAATTGATAATATGTATGGATCAAATCCAACACCAGAACAAAAACAAGATATCGAAAGTCGGATAAATGATTATATGTTTCGTCGAGGTGTAGAAAGAGCTCCGCAAAATGCCAAAGAACCTACTACCAGATATAAATTTACTCCAGAACAAAAAGCTGGAATTGTAGCTATTAAGTGGATAAAAGCTGGTGATATTAATAAAATAATTCCCGAATTAGAGATTGTACCATTAACTGTTGCTATAGTAATGAAAGCAGATTCTATTGTTAAAAAATTACTTGCTGATCCTAATAAAAAAGAACCGATATTAATGGCTATAATAACTGGTAATGATAATATCTTAAAAGAATTTCTAAAACATCCTAGAATAGATGTTAATCGAGTATGAAAAATAAATAATAGATTAATCACTCCACTTATTCAGGCCATTGAAAGTAAAAATGAAAATGCAGTAAAAGAACTATTGAAACATCCTAAAATTGATGTTAATAAAGGGTTTGGTATTTATGGATCACCAATATTTACTGCTATAACATTAGAATTACCTTCACGGAATTCTAAGGAAATTACTAAACTTTTAATTGCACATCCTGGTATTGATTTAACAAAATCAATCGATAATGATAATGTACTTCATTTTCTGGTATCTTTTCCTAAAGATGTACTTGAAGATGTTTTAAAGAAACTTCAATCAAAAGGCCAACTTGCTCCACTTATTAATGCTAAAAATGATGAAGGAGATACACCACTTCATACTTTAGTTAATACCAATGATCCTATTGAGAATATTGAAGTTTTACTGAAATACGGAGTCAATATTAATGCACAAAATAAAAATGGATTAACTCCTTTAATGCTCACGACATATACTAAACTAGCGCAAATGTATAGAGAAGATGGTGAAATAGAAAAAGCAAAGAAATTACTTGAAGATTCCAAAGAAAAAGCTAAAATATTACTTGGCAATGGCGCTAGACTGGATATTAAAAATAATAAAAATCAAACTGCGCTGGATATGTGCAAAGAACAAAAATGTGAATTTGAGGATGCACTAACGTACCAGGGTGGTAGAAGGAGCGATAAAAAGGTTAAAACATGGTGGTTTCATAAAGGAACACATCCATATGTTGCTTTAAGAAGGCTTTTTGGAAAAACAGCTCAAGTTGAAAAAATTATTGAAAAAATCGAAAAAGGAGATGTCTCAGCTAGAAATGGACCAAAGTGTAAAATTGATGGAAAACTGAGTAATATAGATTTAATTTCAGTGAAAAAAGGAAATACAACTGTTCATACAGTTCAATTATGGGGGACATGTTATAAACGCAAATCATCTAGGTATGGTATTGCAGGAAAAATTACTGTAAAAAATTGAAATAATATTAGTTGTATTACAGAAATGTAATATGAGTCTAATTTGCGGATACACAGAAAATGGAAAAATGTATTCAGAAATTGAATTTGAAGAAACTACATACCTAATTGAAGGTACTAACGAATACTCTTTATTTCAATATCATCCAGTTACCGAATTTGAACTCACAGGTTGGATGACAATGGCATGTAGTCATTCACCGAAATATTTGGTATTAAATGGATTGGAAATTCCGATAAATGCAGATGATGATCACCACCAACAGTACAATTTCAAGGCAACAGAAATGCCTAATGAAGTATTGGGTGGTAATCCTTATTTGCCCGAACATTTGGCGGGGCAGTACGTTAACTTTAGTAAATTTGATACGATTAAATTGCGAATTGATGCTGATCCGGAAAACCTAAGTAATCAACTTACTATTAGGTATAAGTACCTCAATATATTTCAATTGTTTTACTCACCAACCGATTCTTCTCCATTTATAGTTCCTATGTTTCATCCAGTTCATGAAGGATGGTGGGAATCGATTACAGAAGAAATTAAAGAATTTTTCGGATTTGCGGGAATAACAATTGGACCACATGGTAAAATTCTAGACTAATTTTCTTTTTTTAAAAGACCCTGTATCGTCTTTTAAGACCCTGTAATTCATAATTGTGTGTGTTTCTGAAAATTATTTTCTCAACATATAGTACAAACAAACAAACATGCCAGGTGGTTTGATTCAACTAGTAGCCCTAAATTACGCCAGGGGCTAAAAGGCAACCTAAAAAGTTGTCTAGTGGTTCTAGAATTCGAGCTGTAGTAGTTCTAGATACTGCGAGATTGCCAAATTGCGAGAAACTCCTAAAGCCTTAGATACCAAGCTATGACAGGAAACTTCATAGTGGGCACGTTAATAGCGTCGCTAAAATGACGTAAGTCATTAGGTAAAAATTCTAAGGATGAGCGAGAATGTGGATACATTTGAACGAAATGGATAATTCGCAGCCAAGCTCCTAAGGGGTCATGCAAATTAATTTGCATTCCTATGGAGAAGGTTCATCGACTAGATGGTAATCGGTAATGAAGAAAACAGATTAATCTGTTTCTGATTTGCTTAAGGTATAGTCAGTCCCGCCCGAGAGGGGTGTTAGAGGTAGGGAGTAGCGTCCCGAGTCTAACTTAATGGGTCGGTGTAGTTTGGGAAATACACCATAGTGGCGTTCAAGACGAGAAGCTTACTCGTGATCCCGAGATTACGTTCTTCAAGAGCGTGTATCGTCCGTATGTGAACTTCGCTATGGAGTCCATTGAAAACACGTTCTCTGGTGTGATTGACTTCGGTCGTCGTATCCAGCTTGATGTTCAGCGTAATGGTGATCTAGTTCATCAGATGACCTGGGAAGTAACCCTGCCTGAGCTTGGTCAGGATCAGAGTCAGGATCCTCTACCGGCAGCACCTGGTGGTGTTTGCTGGGCCCCGAACATCGGCCATACACTAATTCGCAATGTCGAAGTAATTATTGGTGGCACAGAAATTGATAAACATTATGGTATTTGGTTTGACGTATATGATGAGCTAACACTACCCGAAGAGAAGCGTCGTGGTTACAACCGTATGATTGGCCAGCAGAATCCAGACAAGCAGACTGGTGGACAGGGAATTACCACATACAACGCCGGTGGTGTCGGTGGTGTTAGCATGCACAATGGCGAGGCTCTCGTAAGTGAAGTTGTAAATGGTCTCCAGACCCCGCGCAACGGTCCGGTGCCTCAGGTTCTACCGGTTCCCCAACCTACTGGACCCGGCACACCTGGATATTCTCACCCGCAGACCACGCTACAGGTACCGCTTCGTTTCTGGTTCAACAAGAATGCTGGTCTTGCGCTACCTCTTATTGCTCTACAGTTCCATCAGGTGCGCATGCAGTTCGAGCTACGCCCGCGCAACGAGTGCGTTGCACTGGTTCCGGATCCGACAATTTCGGATCTAACAATGGCCTGCCCGCGCGTGGATGGTAACCCTCAGCTACTAGGTGCTTGTCTATGGGTGGTGTATGTCTTTCTGGACAACGATGCTCGTCAGCATTACGCTCAGAACCCGCACGAGTACCTCATCAAACAGCTACAGTTTACGGGCTGTGAGGGTATTCCCGGCAACTGCCCGCGCTTCCGTCTGAACTTTAACCACCCGACCACGGAACTAGTGTGGTTCACGCAGGAAGATGATTGTGTATTCCAGTGCGCTACCAATCCGAACCTGTGGCATGTTGCTCCGAATGACACAAACCCTGCGTTACCTTCTAACCCGTTCATTTACCAGCGTCGTCTTGGTGGCAACGCTTGGAACTGTTATGAAGTCGCGGATCCGGCTGGTCCGATTCAGAATGTGTATGCTCAGCCCGGTGGTCTTGCTGGTGGCCTACACATCAATCCGATGATTGACGCCAAGCTACAGATGAACGGTCAGGACCGGTTCGCTACGCGCATTGGCGAGTACTTTAACGAAACCCAGCCTTACTACCATCACACGCGTGTGCCAGAGTCTAAGGGTGTGTTCATGTACTCATTTGCGCTGGATCCGGAGGAGCACCAGCCCCAGGGTACTGCTAACTTCTCCCGTCTCGACACAGTGACGCTACAGATGCGCCTACGCAACATCAACGGTACTCAGGGCAACCCTGGCAAGATTTACGTATTTGCCGTTAATTATAACTTCTTCCGGGTCGCGGGTGGAATGGGCGGCCTTGCGTTCGCAGCGTAGTGTAAGAATACGATACACAACTGTATATTCAGATACTTATTACTGTTATTCAAAAAAAAATAAAAATTATTCTGAATCTTCTTCCTTATTTTTTTGCTTTTCCAGTTGTCGTTTTATACGACGTTTTATGGCAATTTCATCCTTATTAGTATCATAATAAATTTGATTGTGAATTTTTTTAGCTTCAGAATGGTCTTGCCAATACTCTAAACGTTTTTCTGCGGTTTCTTCTTTTTGTTCGTATTTTTGATGAGCTTTTTTCTTGGACTCATTAGATTTTTCTTTTTGATATTTCCTTTCAACTTCTCGACATCTAAAGCATTGCTTACGTACAATTCCAATTTCATTTTTAAAATCTTCTAAAGGCCATTTTTTATCTTGAGTTTTACATAAACGTCCTGTACATGATTTCAGGTCCATATTTTTATAATTAGATTAATATTATTTCAATTTTTTCGCTCTATTTTTAAAACTTTCTCCATGAAATATATTAAATCGTATTCATTTTTAAGATAATTACAACAAGAACAACATGAAACGCAATTATTGTAAGTATAACTATCTAAACTATTAACCCTATCAATTCCAATTAAATTAGGCCTAATAAATTCTCGTTGTCCGCAATAATAACATTTGTCTCGTTTAAGATAATTATATTCATATTCTTTGAGATAAAATTCAATACCTCTTCTGATACATTCCTTTTTATATGCATGATATTTTTGTCTACAAAGATCAATATATCCGGATTTATTTTTGTCGTTAAAGAATGCATTTGGAAAGTACCATTTTTGTTTGCATTCTTCTGGATAAATATGATAAGCAATATGTTTCATTCTATTAATAAAATCGTTCTTATCGGCAGTCCCTTTAGAGAAATTACAGAACCTACAACAAGGTACACAATTTTGTTCGGTATATCCATAACCAGAATCAACACGGTCAATTCCATTAATGGTTTCATCTGAAATTTCATCTTCACAGTAATGACAATCTTGCATACATAATTCGATAGCTTGTTCCATTGTTAATTCGAAGGGAATGTTGCGTACTTCTATGGCTTTGTATATAATACTATTAACCTTTGTTGTTGCATTCACGCGTTTTCGCCTATTGCTTTCCCGAACATTTTCAGGATGATTCTTTACCCATTCATTATGAACTTTATTAATATGTGCAACTTTTTCCGGATCTTGTCGTGCTTTTGCTTTTGATTTTCGGTCATAAACTAATTGTTTTTTTCTACATTTCTTGCATTTATTCATTGCAGTAGGGTCTAAATTTACATAATCTGATAATGGATTATCACGCTTTTCACAATCACGAGCTCCGCAAATATAAATGTTGGGATTAAGATTATCAGCTCTGAAATCCATAATTTGACGAACATGATTATTTTGTCTTTTTTGTGATTTTTCAGTAGAATTCCCATTAAGTTTATCTCGTTCTTGACGTTTTTTATCACCAATACTTGCCTTAATTCTACAAGACTTGCATCTTCCTGGATTGCAAACAAATTCATTTTTAGAACAAACTCTGTCTTTGCATTTTCTGTAATGACAAACTTGAACTTTAAGATTATTTTTATGTTTTTCTTCAAGCATTTTAATTTCTTTCATGATTCTTTCTTTTTCTCTTTGAGATTTTGATTTCTTAACATTTTCTACTTTTTTATTATTTTCAGTAATTTCCACTTTTTCTTTTATTTCTGGCTTACCTCGACAAATATCACATCTATTTACATCATCGTCTTTTGCTCCTTTAAACTTGCGAATTAGCTTAATAGCACAACAAGTAGTGCAAATATGAACTTCTTTATTGTTCTTATTGAATTTTTTGATTTTGTCTTTAAAGACGGATTCCTTGATCTTCGAAGTACCTTCGCAGTTTTCACATAGAAATTGCAGGAATCGACAAATGCTTAAGTCTTCAAGAAGAGTATCCTTATTGCATCCATCGCACCATACCAGTATTTCACTTTCATCGATATCCTCATCAATAACAAACCGTTCAGCATACTCTGCCAGTTTCGATGCACGCTCGCCTATCTTTATATCTTCTGGATTTTTCTGACTTTTCTTGCAACATTTTGAACATGAACCAACATTAATTTCATCTTTTAGATTTTTATAATCTTCGCGAGGATTAATGTCATTGCAAGACGAACATATTTTAGTACTTGGATGGGTTCTGTTGTATTCAATTCTATTTTGTTGCTTTTTTTGATTTGTTGTTTTTCCGTATTTTTTATTACGTTCAGCATTATAACATATTTTGCAAATTTTCTTTTCTATACTATAAAAATTTTCATGAAGGTAGTCATTTTTACACTTTATACATTCATCAATTGGCAGTGGTCCTCGAATAATTCTTGCTTTTTCTTCACCGCGACATATTTTGCATTTAGGTTTTTTAGAATTTGGATACTCAAAATCCATTTTTTTCTGTTTTGTATTACTAAAACAATAATAACATTCAATTAATTTGTTGTCTTCAATATTTTTACATTTATCACATCGAATTTTTTCTCGACTTTTAAGCTTTAATGTAAATTTAGTTTTATCAGTTTCTTTACAATTAGAGCACTTCATCGTTTTAGAATTCATGTTTCAGAATTTCAGTTTTTGTACAATCTATTATTGACTTCTCTTTAAATGGAAGCAGGTGAAATTTTAACATTTGCAGTAAATTACAACTTCTTCCGGGTTGTTGGCGGTATGGGTGAAAATAAAATTGAAAATAAAAGTTTAAAATTTCAAAAATGAGCCAAAACACTGTCAAAGTAATGATTAATAATGATATCAAAAATAATAAAAAAGAAAAAATGACAATTTCATCGGATGAACGTTGTATTTCTTTAACCAAATCAGGCAATCGTTGTATGAATAAAAAGAAACAAGGAATGGATATTTGCATTATTCATCATCGCAAAAATCTTGATGATAATCCAAAAGAAATTAAAAATCCTGAAAAAATTCAGAACAATATTTGTTCAATGTGTAATACTGATTGTGATTCGAGTTATAATATCGCATCTAATTGTAAAATAATGTGTGATGTTTGTGCTCAAAAATTTCCACATCCAACAACTTTACGTTTTAGCCAAAAGGGAACAACTATGTTTGACAGGCGTTAAAATTGAAATGAACAAGATTTGAGACATTTTTAAATAAAAAATAATTTCAATTTTTACCCCACATTAATGGAACAAATGAAATTTCATTTGCTTTAGGATACCACCAACAATTGATACTTGAAGGCAAGTTTTTTAGAACATTATCGCAATCATAAATATTGGTACATTTTTCATACACACGATGCTTCCTATTATTAAACCACATACATGCAATTAGATTACATTGTACTGAAATTGGATGCATACTTGAGAAATTCATTTCATTATCTACAAATTTATAGACAACTTTAATATTTGATTCCTGGATATCTTGTTTATCATTTTGAAGTCTACAAATTCCTTCAATTTTAGATTCATATGGATTTTCCTTAAAAAAATCCATGAATGACATTCTCCCAAATGCTTCGCTATAAGCACACAAAATTAGTAGTATACTCAAATGACCAAAGAAATATCGGTACATCATTTTTATTATTTAAAGATATATTGTCTTTAAAATTGAAAATAATTTATGCTTATTCCCAAAATGTCTCAATCTTTGATTCCTGAAGCTAATAGTATCACTAGCAAAACATTATTCACGGACAAAGACAAAACAGGTGATTTTATTATTAAAGCAAATAAAAAATCATATAAAATTCATTATGCTGTTTTTTATACAAATCCGGTAATGCGTGCGATGAGTCAATTTAGCTCTGAATATAAAATCTGGGAACCGAAGGAACATACTGATTTTGAAATTCAACTTTTTATTTGGATGCTTTACAATCTACAAATCAAACTTCCTAAAATTGGTGAACATGATAAATGGTTTTCACTTATTAAAATGATAGATATGTATGATTTTAAAATGTATATGAGGTCCATTGAAAAAATAATAATAGAAGCGATTGAATATGAAATATATTCTAACGATGAACTTGATTCAGATGAAGAACCTGAACTTAAACATAAAATTCACAATGAAAATGCACTTAAATTTTTCCTAAAACTCAAACATCATACTGTCGAAAAAATAATTGTCCCAAAAATGCTTAATATTTGGCATTCGTTTTCATTGCAAACATATGAGGTTATTTTCGATAATTGTTCGTTAATTGCATTTAAAGATATTCATGACTTGGCTTTATGTGTGATGAGTGCAATTACTAATGCCAAAATTACAGACTCTGATAGAGTGGGACAAATTTATACCAAATTGTATAAATATATGCAACCTAAACCTATTAATCTTGAACCGCAGGAGAAAAAAACACGTGAAGAATAATTATTTTTTTATTCATTTAAAGTACAAATGACAACCGCAAACGAAGTACTTTCCGGGCTAGGCATCACAGCTCTTTCATTATTTTCCCTAGTAATAGTTCTAGGGTTTTTCCTTGCAATTATATTCTCGTACTATTATCTACTACCAAAGGTACAATTACCAGGACTTGAACAAGCTCCTGCTTGGGTATTTACCATTACAGCTATATCTTCTGCACTTTCAGTTTTAGTAATCTTGTGGAGGTCAGGCCAAAAATCAGGTCGTGAAACGATTGCTGAATTATTAATCAATGTAGCATTCCTGGCAGTGTCAGTATATATGGCAGTATGTCTGTGGAACAACAATTGTACCCAAGTACAATACACTGCAATGTTAATGATTATTCCAATTGTTGCATTACAATGGGTTGGAGGTGTGGCATTTATTACTGGAATGGCCGAAGGTGCGGTTGAAATGATGATTGGAAAGTAAAAAAATAAAATTATCAAGACTTAACATTTTTTTTACTAGATTTATTAGACCGAATATTGTCAGGATAAGGTCCGGGGTCTCCACTATTTGCAAATGACAGCAGTGTAAGACCAACCCAAGCTACACCAACAATACCAGCCCTCTTACCAACTTTCCCCCAATTCACTGAGTTCGAATTCATTTTACATTTTCTTCAAAATAATTTCAATTTTTTGTTTAGCCATGTGATAAATTTCTTGTTGTCCTGATATTATAGCTTCTTGAGCCACAGACTTTAAAAATTCTACTCGATTTTCTGAATTTCGATACAAGCATCTTAAAATTCCTTTTTGTCCCGAACAAACTATCGTGGGTACGATATCAAAAGGCACTTCTTTTAACAAGTACTGTACGATGGAATGATTTCCTACATCGTATGCTTCATTAATATAACTCATATTGTTTAATCTTGATAAACTACTTTTCCTAAAGAGATATTTAAAAATCCTGTAATGTCCCTTTCGAATACAAAATTTAGCAAATAATTCGGGATTTTTATTAGTGGTTATATAGCAATTTGCTATTTTTTTCAGTATTTCATCAGATAAATTATTCAATTCAATACATTGAATTAATTCATTATGTTGATTATTTTTAATCAACCTTCGATATTGACGAACATGGTTTGCAATTATGGCAAATCCTGGAGGCATTGTGATTTATCGATATTAATTATTTTATGTTCAATTTTTCTTTAAAATTGAAAAATTTTTTTCAATAAATTGAAAATCATGTTGGAAATTATTTTGGGTGTTGCCGGTTCTATAATTCTATTATTCGTAATTATTGGATGTAGTGTTGTTAACGAAAATGAAAGAGAACCGCGCATTCTCTCGTTTTATGGTCATACTATTCATTTTATATCTCAGGTAATCATTGGTCCAACTGGAAATACAACTAATGTTCATGCTATCAATGGCAGTACCGGAACTGCAGAAGCATTGCCGACAACACCTGAAGGATAGATAACAGTTCTTGAAATATTAACTGTTATCTATTCTTGTCAATTATTCAACTTCATTTTAAAGAAAAAGTATTAACACACTTATAAGTGTGTTTAAAATCTAAAATAAAATAAATCAGCACATTGTATAAATCTTTGTAATAAGGGTATGTCAATATGCGATTTAACAATAAAAGATTCTAGACCTAAAGAATTTTGGACAAATTCTACAAAAGCTTTATCCAAAAAATTATGGCTACCAATAGAAAGAAATTTTTACAATAAATTAAAATATAATGACAAAGATACTTGGTTTTCTATCAAGTATTTGAAAAACCAAGAACACACGTCTTTGAAAGAAACAACAGAAGAAACAGTAATAAGAACAAAGAAAATTAGAATTTTTCCTACTAAAGAACAAAAACAGATTTTGAGAAAATGGTTTGGATGTGCCACTTATACGTATAATCAAACAATTGATAAAATTAGAAAAAAAGAAATTACACCCTACAAATGGAAGGGTGTAAAAGCAATTGTTTTAAATGACCTCCCACATTGGGCTAAAGAAACTCCTTACAGTATTAAAGGAGACACTGTGAGAGAGGCTTGTACTGCTGTTTTGAATACTTACGAAAAGAGAAAACAAACTAAAAAATTTCACGAAGCCAGTTTTAGAAAGAAAAGAAGTCTTAAGAAAAGTATTAATATACCTCCAACCTCTATAACTCCAAAAGGTATTTATCCAAAGATTTTAGGAGAAATGAAGTTTTCAGAGAAATTTGATAAAATCACAAAAGAATGTAAATTAGTTTATGAATTTCCAAACCAATACTTTCTAGCGACTCCTTATGCTCGTGTTTGCATAAAAGAAAATAGTGAAAACCAAACTATTGAAAATTATGTAGCACTTGACCCAGGAGTTCGTACATTTCAAACATTTTACAGTCCAAAAAGTTGTGGAAAAATTGGAAATAATGAAATCAAGAGAATTGAAAGATTATGTGGTCATTTGGATAATTTGTATTCCAAATTTTCAAAAACAAAAGAATATCAAAGAAAAAGAAGAATTAATAAAGCTCTTGCAAGACTAAGACAAAGAATTAGGAATTTAGTTGATGAAGTACATTGGAAAACAATAAGATTTCTTTGCTCTAATTTCTCAACAATTTTTATTCCAAAATTTGAGGTAAGTGATATGGTAACAAATTTGAATAGTAAAGTTTCTAGAGCAATGCTTACCTGGAGTCATTATAGATTTAGAACAAGACTTGAAAACAAATCTTTAGAATCTGGTATTAAAATTTTCATAGTAAATGAATCCTATACCACGCAAACTTGTACCAATTGTGGAAATCTAAATAAAAAAATTGGTTCCAATAAAATCTTTCAATGTCAAAAATGTCCCTTAAAAGGAGACAGAGACATCTTAGCATCTAGGAATATTTTCCTACGAACGCTTTGCAACTCGGAGATGAAACCTCTTTTGAGGGAGTAATTGTTGGTTTGATAAACCTTACCCCGTGGTCTTTATTGACCTAGTTTCAGGGTTGGCTTTTTCTAATAATCTGGAGTTTAAACAATTTGCCAAAGTGCGTTCTCTGGTTGTTAGAATTAGTTGAAGAAAAATTATCGGATATCTTCGCATTAATATTAACGGCACTGTTCGTCGAATTCCATTTTACTCAGAATCTGAAAATTGAAATTTATTTTTAATTTTCTTTAAAAGACGACAAAGTCTTTGAACAATGCCAGAACAACAAACTGACTGGGAAGAAGTATTTAACACAGATGATATAATTATTAATTCTGTTCCGGATGGAATTGAAATAGAATACCAAAATCATTATGATGAATGCAATTATGCTAAAATAACTCCACTGGCATTAGCTCAAGAATTTTTGCATGAATTCAAAGAACGTCTTTCTGAAATGCATGAACTGCGAGTAATGGTGTTATTTGATTTGGATAATGACATGTTTCAGTATCTCGATATTAATCAATGTCAAAAACCAGAAAGCTTGTATGACATTCGACTGCCAACGCTTTCAATCATTAATTCTGATTTCTTGGATGGTCTTAGTTATTTATGTTTAAACGAACTTAATATTTACGATCTGGACAAGCTTCCCAATAGTCTAAGGGTGCTTCGGATTTCTTCCGATACTGAAATTACAACGCAAAGCATTATTGAACGGTGTCCTAATATTAAGACAATTGTGGTAAATAAAATTTGTTTACTGAATATTATTGAAAATTGAAATTCTTTTTTTATTTAATCCAAAAATGTCAGAACAACAACCGTGGTACAATCAATATGCTAATTATTTAACAAACATTAATTTAATAAATGATACCGGTGATATATCTGAGTTTGAAGGAAATGTTCATGAATTATTTAGTACTCTTATGGAAAATTTATCCACTTTTTCAATTAATCCATTTGAAAATAAAGCAAATATTAATATTTGGCACAATAATAGTGTATTTTGGATGCATATGGAACCATTAGATATAGGTCAACAGTTTTTAACTGATTTCGAGACAAATGTTCCATATATGGAACATTTAAAATGCTTAACAGTAAAAAGCTTTTCAATTAATCTACAACCACCTGCACCACCGCAATTAACTACGTTTGCTACTAACAGTATTACCAATATAAACCCGAATTTCTTGGAAAATATTAAACATTTGGTAATTGATGATCTTGAATTATCAGATATTCAATTACTCCCATTTGATCTATTAAAAATTGAGGCTTGTTCTGATTATCCAGAACAAGCAATGATTGAAATCAAAGAAAGATGCCCAGAAATACAATTTAATTTAGTTCTTCTGAAACCTGGAAATTTGTTATAAAAATTGAAATTATTTTTTTATTTGCCTAAAACCATGGATTCAGAATGTTCTTACTGTGAAGCATACTCGTCGTCTTTGTTCGAACCAGTACTAAATTGCAAAATTTGCAATGATCCTATCTGTACTGATTGTGCAGGCAATGCCAAGTACTATGATTTCAATAAAGAGAATTATACATGTGCCGAATGCTTTAACAATAAATTTAAAATAATTACCAAAGACCAACTCGATGATTATGAATATACCGAAATTGAAAATAATAAACTTAAAGCCGAATTAAAGTCGTTAACAGGGACTTTAAAGTGGCTTCAAGAACAAATTGACCTTAAACCTCCTAACGGGAAATTGTACCTGGAAGCTAAGGAACGATTTGAAGCTAAACAAAAATAATTTACAAGTAAAAATTGAAATCTTTTTTTTATTTAAAAGACAATGGAATTCATATATACGGGTCGAATACGATAAATACGATGAATACGATACACCTTGTGAATGTAATAGCATATATCACTGTTTTGATTCATTACACAAACCTCGTATTGAAAAATATAAAGCTCGAGGATTTCACATTTACAAAAATCTCAAGGACATGGAATTATTTGAACAAGCCAAAAAAATAAAAATGGATACACTCAAAATCATTCGAGTATTTCCAAACAGAGGAATTGAGTACTTTGAAGCACAAGAACATTTTAAAGAAATGATAAGCAAAATGCAATCTTAACATTCCGGGACTATATCTTTTGATTTTTTGAGAATGTATAGTATACAGAATTTAACATGAATCCAAAATTTTGATTGGGATTATTATTAGTGCTTATTGGAGGAGTAATGTCAGTGGTACTATTTGCTCCGCTGGTAAATAGCAGTACATCACTTAGTTATTTATCTATTAGTCTTTACATAACATTAATTATAATTTTTGGTATAGCCCTGTTAATAAGAGGAATGTACTTGATTTATCAATCGACTACAGAAGAAACATCGACACCAGACATTTATTTACAAGCTAAACGACGATAAAAATTGAAAAAATATAGTATAAAAATCTAAACAATGCAAACGGAAATTTTGGCAGAACATCTTGTTGATCCTGATCATATTTTTATTTGGTCAATTTCGAATGGAATTAGAATTAAAACACGTTTATCAAATACTTTAATATCTGTTTACTGTGATATTATTCCATTAACAGTAGCCCAACAATTTTTACAATGGCTTCAGAGTAATATCCAGAATATGCATAATTTAATAGTATTGGATTTTAATATGGACGATAACATGTATCAGTTCATTGACATTAATAATATTCAAAAACCAGAAAATCTACGACAGGTCCATTTGAATACACTTGAAAATATTGATCCCAATTTTCTAAGTAATATTACTTCATTGAAATTGGAACGTATTGATACCACTCATCTTGACAAGCTTCCTAATATATTAAAAGTTTTGCGAATTGTTAGTTTGAATACTGAAATTTCAGCTTCTTATATTCAAGAAATATGTCCTAATATTAAGTATATTACAACAGGACCGTATTGTATATTGGATAATTATGAAAATTGAAAATTCTTAATTATCCAAATACTCCAAAAGGAGTATTTAAAAGTAATCCTGGAATGGTTTGTCTCAATGATGGAAGGTACTTATTTTCATCCAAGGTAATGGAAATAAAACATTAAACAATATTCCAGTACAGAGCTTGATGAAGAATTAATCAAAAACTATAATATTTTTTTAAATAAATGACCTTGCTAGACAATGATACTTTTGAAGCTGGATTGTGGGCAGTACTAATCGGTACATTGATAGTAATTGCACTTGTAATTTTATTTGTAATTTATAAAGAACCACTTCAGGATGCTGTACTTGTATTCGTGGTTGTCTTGGGATTTGTAGGACCATTGTTTATAATAAGAGGAACGTATTTATTAATTACTGAATACATGAAAGAAAAAGATATTCATCAACGCGAAGACCTTGAACTATTTGGTAAGCAACATCCAACTTTAGCCAAAATGCAAACTGGTGTTGGCTTCTAATAAATTAACAAAAATCCTTTTTTTCGTATTAAAAAGTATAAATGAAGTCAGTACTTGATGTCGAAGTGAAAGCATGGGACAAGTCTGATGAAGTACATTTTGATATCGTAGATGAAATCAAAAAACTTAAACTCCCTAGAATGGAATTTGAAACAATGCCAACTGACTGGGGTACTTACTGGTTTGGTAGTAATGATGTAAGTTATACATCTTTAGGAAGACTTCTATGGGGACTAAATGCAATGTACAAAGACAAACTCATTCGAGGATATAAGATTGTAGAAACGAAATCGGATGGAAAACCAGTTGTTCTTGAAAAATGGGGCTCACCGGTACCGCGAACACCATTGTCGAAATACCCGATACAGACTAGAAAACGAGCTAAATTCTTACAAGCACTTCGAATTTCTAAACCATTGTCAAGACGTTCCGGGTCTTCAAGGAGAACTTCAAAGACTAGAGCTTCCAGACCTAGTTCTAGGACTAATCGTCCTAGTCCCAGTGAAAGTGCTACCAAATTTCAAGTTGGAACAAAGAAAAAAGGTAATGACGGAAACATGTGGGTTATTAAAGAAAACAAGAATGGTACCAAGAGATGGGCCAAATATTAACCCTTAGCCATGAATAACAAACGAACTTTGACTAATTTTTTTATTTCTTTGTCTTCGCTTTCAATAAGTTTCCATGGGTCCATTTCTTGAATAATCTTTAGCTTTTTAATCATTTCAAGGCTTTCCTGACTAGTAGTATCGTCTTTCGCAAATTTCTTAAACATTTTATATCCAATTGTATCAAGTCCAAACCGAGGTACATTGATTTCGCGTGATAAACATCGCACAACATTCTCTGACAACACAATTGAACAATATGGTCCTCCGCGAACATTTTCAATCCCGAACTTCTTCATACACCGAATTACAATAATTCGCTCATCCTCTGATTTACAATCTTTAAATGTTTCTAGTACTTCAGTCGGTGGGTATTTTTTTGTCCACAAGCTACCTCGACCAGCATAATGGTCAGTTATTCTACGCTTGAAATTAGTTGTTTTGCCGACATAATACTTTTCAGATTCGCACTTAAGAACGTAAACAATCAAACCCGACATAAAGAAAAAATAAAAATTCCTTTTCAATTTTTATTGCATTTTTGTAGCAATATCTTTAA
>Ga0114931_10005060_pt1 | contig 16319 bp, 26 predicted proteins | sample 2SBtaG_FD_89579 | JGI IMG/M metagenome (GOLD analysis project Ga0114931, IMG submission 89579) | Deep subsurface microbial communities from Kolumbo volcano to uncover new lineages of life (NeLLi) - 2SBTROV14_V59a metaG | ecosystem: Environmental > Aquatic > Marine > Volcanic | place: Kolumbo...
AGAAAGAGAGCACTGACCGCACGAGGCGGGCGGGAGCCGGGGGCGCCGCGGAGGGGAGCCGAGCCTACCGCCCGCCTCAGGCGACTGAGACCGCGCCCGCCCCCCGGAACGGAATTGTAGGAGAAGATCGAGATTCCCCCGAACCCGGCGTCCTCGGCAGCCTCGATCTTTCGCGCCGCCGAGGAGAGGCTCTGGTTGTAGACCGCGATCCCCGCCCACATGCGATCGCCCGGGACCTCCGTGGTGACCAGAGCCACTTGGCGGCGCACCTCGCGAAGGGAGGGGGAATACATCATCGGCGTGACCACGTCCACCAGGTCTTCTCGAATCCAACGGACCCAATCCTGGCCGTAGCGACGCCGGGCGATCTCCGGGTCCGGCTTCACGGCCGCCGTGAGTGCCATACCGGTACGCGTCTGCCGCAACGCGGTACGGAGTTCCCTCACGAACCGGGTGACGCAGTCGGCCTTGTAGGCGGCCCATTCTGCGTCGAGAACCGCCTTCCGGGCCGGGGATAGGCGAGATCGACCGTGCGCCGAAAGGACCACCGGATCGAATCCGGTTCGCGCCCGGAACTCCCTCCGAGCTGCCCCACTGTACCCGACATCCATGTGCGGATAACGAACGTAGTCCAGGTGGATGCCGTCGAGCGGATAGTTCGTGGCCAACTCGCGGCCTAGAGCGACGAGGTAGGCGGTGACCTCCGGATTGGCGGGATCGAGATAGGCGCCCTCGGTGAGTTCCTTCTGCAAACGCCGGCGGGACATCTCCCCCATGGAACGCCCGGCCGCGTCCACGGCCAGCCATTCCGGGTGCACGTCGACAACATGACCTCGGGGAAGCGGGGACCAGCTTGACGCGAGGTAGACGTTGATCCACGCGTGAACCCGGATGTTCCGGGCGTGGGCGCGATCCAGCACCCTGGCCAGGGGATCGAAGGGCCCGTTCGTCGCCTCGGTCTCGCGAAGCGCCGGAGCAAGGGGAGCAAGGCTCGAAACGTAGTAGGCATCCCCGCGTCCTCGAACCTGAACGAAGAGATCGGTGATCCCCGCCCCGGCCGCATCGGCCACCATGCGGTCGATCGCTTTGGGAGAGAGGAGCCCGTCGCGAACCACCCAGAGCGCTCGCCGGCTTCCCGAGGGAGCCGCTCCAGCGCGAGCCTGCCCGACCTCCACCCCACGATGCAGGATCGCCCCGGCGACGGGGGGAGGAACGATGAGGAAAAGAATCAGGAAAGCGATCAGCATTATCGGTCTCCCGGTTGGCGAGACGTCGAGTCTACTCTTCAGGACCGGGGGGAGCGAAAGGGTTCTCGGAGCCATGATCAGGTTATCGGCCGCGGGCCGCCCCGGTTGAGCCTCACCCCTCCCCGAGGAGACGGCTTGAGCCTTGTCCGACAAGCGATTATGCTCTCGCCACCATGCCGGAACTCCCCGAAGTCGAAACTTGGCGCGCCCTGGCGGAACGTCACCTGGCGGGAAAACGGATCGCCTCGGTCGCGACGGTTCCCGACCCGATCGTCTTCTCGGGAATTGCCCCCCGTCGGTTCGCCTCCTCCCTGAGAGGCCGGGAAATCACCGCCGCCCACCGCAGGGGAAAGCAACTCTGGTTCGCCCTCGACCGGCGTCCCTGGCCCGCCTTCCACTTCGGGATGACCGGCTCGTTCCGGGTCTACCAGAGCCGCCGGGACCGCCCCCGGTTCTGGAAAGTGGAGATCCGCACCGAAGACGGAACCCGGCTCGCCATGACCAACGCAAGACGGCTGGGACGGATTCGGCTTCTCGACGACCCACCCACCGAACCCCCCATCTCCCGCCTCGGGTTCGATCCCTTCCTCGATCTCCCGACCGCCGCCCGGCTTCGGACTTCCCTGGAGGCTCGGCGGGGACCGATCAAGACAGTCCTCCTGGACCAGTCGCTCTTTGCCGGTGTCGGAAACTGGCTCGCGGACGAGGTGCTGTACCAAGCCCGGATCCACCCACAACGCCCGGCGTACACCCTCCTGCCGAGCGAAGTGGCATGCCTCCGGAGCAAGCTGAGGGCGATCGTCCGCAAGGCGGTGGCGGTGGAGGCGGACGCCTCCAGGTTTCCGACAACCTGGCTCTTTCATCACCGCTGGGGAAAGCGTCCGGACGCCGTGACCTCCCGTGGGGACCGCGTCGCCTTCACCACGATCGGCGGCCGAACCACGGCCTGGGTGCCGGCGGTACAGAAACAATAGCGACGGGTTCTATCATCTATTAATCAGCCGCATGATCCAAATGTAGTTTTGGTATGTCGTTCCCCTCGACGCGGCCCCTTACAATTCAAGGACATTCCGGTTCCCGACACTCCTTGTCTCGGCACCCGTCGTCTATTTCCGAGGTATCCCCTCCATGAATACCGCATCTCGACTCGGCCTGTTCCTGGTTCTCGGCGGCTCACTCGTCCTCCGGCCCGGAGTCGCTTCGGCGGCGCTGCCGGAGGGCTTTTCCAGCTCGCCCATCCACGTCGGAGGCCGGGCGACTCCCCGGATCGCCGGGGGCCCCCCCGGCTTCAGTCCGTTCCCGGATGCGACCCCGGTCTACCACAGCGGGGCGCTCCTCATCTGCTCGGACTGCCACATCCTCCATGCCTCCCAGTCCCACCTCTACCAGGAGTCCTCGCCGGGACTGAACGAGGAGATTCCCTATGCGGGCGGGGCGAATCCCTACCTCCTCAAGTCTCCCGATTCCCTCGATCTTTGCCTGAGCTGTCACGACGGGCACACCTTCGCTCCTGATGTTCTAGGAGTGGACTCCAACGCGCTCACCGATCGATCGGCCGGATTCTTCGCCGAGCCCGAGGAACTGAACCCCCGCGGCCACGACCTCGGCCGGGGACTGCCCCGGGGTTCCGGACTCTGCATGCGCTGCCATTTCTCCAGCGGAGACCAGGAGAAGGTGACCTGCATCGACTGCCACAATCCGCACGGCAACGGCGTCGCCAGGAATCTCCAGTGGGCAAGAGAACCGGAGGGGACTCCGGATCTCGGGTTGTTCACCAATCCCGGAGCGTCGGGAATGGATCGCTACGAGGCAGCCGACGTGTCCTACGGCACGCTCAACAGCACGACGCTCCGCGAGGTGAGCAACATCTGCCTGGACTGCCACCACATCTTCTCCGGAGACTCCTACATCGACCCCGACGGAGACGGGTTCCACAGCCGGCACCCGGCTTACGACAGCGAGCGGGGTTCGGTGAACTCCATCAGCCAGGGTGGGGCCACCGGCCAGTCGGCCCCGGCCCACTGGGAGGCTGGAACCGGCTCGGGGTTCGGCACCACAGCACGGTTGCGGTTTGTCGTCTCCGGAGCCACCGACTTTGCCTCCGGCGAAGTCGTCGACGCCGAAACCAACGGCGTCTTTTGTCTCAGCTGCCATCGAGCCCACGGTTCCGACCAAGCGTTCTCGTTATCCTGGAAGCTCGACAACGGCTATGCCGCCCCCGGCTGTGACCAGTGCCATGCCGTCGCGGAGGAGGTCGCTCCCTGAGCGAACCCCGGCGCGGAACCAAAGAAAAACGGGGGCGTCCGTGAACGCCCCCGATTCGTTTTCCGGCGTACCCCGAACCGCCGTCCGGCTAGTCCGAGGATTCTTCCTTGGAGGCCGCCTTCGCCGCGGCGGCTTCTTCCCGGCGCTTCTTGTCCGCCGCCATCTGTTCGGCGGTTTTCACCAGTTCGAGCAAGGCCATTTCCCCACCATCCCCGAGGCGGGCGCGGGTCTTGAGAATGCGGGTGTACCCGCCGTTCCGTTCCGCGTACCAGGGAGCAATCGTGGAAAAGAGCTTCCGCGTCACTTCTTTGCTCATGAGGTAGCTGTCCACTCGTCGCCGGGCGTGGAGATCCCCTCGCTTGGCGAAGGTGATCATCTTGTCCGCCACCCTGCGGGCTTCCTTGGCCTTGGCCTCGGTGGTCTCGATCCTCTCGTGGCGGAACAGTTCGGTTACCAGGTTGCGCATGAGCGCCCGGCGATGTTCGGCGGTCCGGCTCAGTTGGCGTCCGGATTTTCGGTGTCGCATGATCCTGTCCTCTTCAGCCTCTGCTGATTACTCGTCGATCTTCCCGGTGGTGGCCGGCGTCTCCGGATCGGTCCCCTCCGGCGTGTCGAGATCGGTTAGCGGCGATTGAAGGAGCGATTCCGGCTCCGACTTCCTCTTGGCCGTCTGGTAGGGAGTGATGTCCATACCGAAGCGAAGTCCCATCTGGTCCAATATGTCGGTGATTTCTTTCAGAGACTTCCGGCCGAAGTTTCGGTATTTGAGCATGGCGGATTCCGGCTTCTGTACCAGGTCCGCAATGGTCTTGATCTCGGCCGCCCGCAGACAGTTCGCGGACCGGACGGAAAGCTCCATCTCTTCGACGCTCTTGTCCAGGAGCGCGATAATGCGGGCTTGCTCCTCGTCCACTTCCTCGGGAGCCTCCCGAACGATCGGCTCCTCGAAGTCCACAAAGAGGCTGAAATGGTCCTTGAGGATCATCGCCCCGTAGGCCATGGCGTCCTTGGGCAGAATGCTGCCGTCGGTCCAGATTTCCATGGTCAGCTTGTCGAAATCGACGCGCTGGCCTACCCGGGTGTTCTCCACTTCGTATTTTACCTTGCGGATGGGCGAGAAATGGGCGTCGAGAGGAATGATTCCGATCGGCCGATCCTCGGTCTGTTGGTCCGCCGGAACGTAGCCGCGTCCTCCCGAGATCTCCAACTCCATGTCGAGAGCCCCATCCTTGTTCAGGGTGGCGATATGGAGATCGGGATTGAGCAGTTCCATGCCCGGGTCGGCCTGCAGGTCACCGGCCTTGAGGTCAGCCGGCCCTTCGCACTTGAACCGGGCGTTGATCTTGCCGTCCGCATGCATCTTGAAGCGCATCTGTTTGAGGTTGAGGATGATCTCGCTTGCGTCCTCGAGCACCCCGGGGACAGCGCTGAACTCGTGCAGAACGCCCTCGATCTTCACCGCGGTGACCGCGGCCCCCTGGAGGCTCGAGAGGAGAACTCGCCGTAGGGCGTTCCCGATGGTCAGCCCGAAACCCCGCTCGAGGGGTTCAATACTGAACCGGCCGTAGCGGTCCGTGGCCGAGCTTTCATCCAGATCGATATGCTTCGGCATCTGGAGGTTTTTCCACTTCATCGTCTCTGTGCCTCCTGAATTCGTGTTTTCCCGGGCGCGTCTCCCGCGCCCTCCAGGCCCACTTGCTTTCCGGCCCTAGGGACCGGCCCGCCGCCGTACCGACTCTACTTCGAGTAGAGCTCGACGATGAGATTCTCCTGGATGGTGACGGGAATCGCTTCCCGCGTCGGCAGGTTGAGCAAGCGTCCCTGCATGGTCTTGGTGTTCGCCTGGAGCCAATCGGGCAGGTTGCGTCCGCCGCGGGTTTCCACCGCGTGCTCGATCGGAACCATGGTCCGGGCGCTTTCCTTCACGGAAACCACGTCCCCGGGCCTGATCCGGCATGAAGGAATGTTCACTTTCCTCCCGTTAACCTCGAAATGGCCGTGCAGAACGAGCTGGCGCGCCAGGGGTCGCGAGGATGCGAAACCCAGCCGGTACACCATGTTGTCCAGCCGCGTCTCGAGGATCTGGAGAAGGTTCTCGCCGGTCACGCCGGGAAGCTTCGCCGCTTCCTTGAAGTAGCTCCGGAACTGGCGCTCCAGGATTCCGTAAATCCGCCGCGCCTTCTGCTTCTCGCGCAGCTGGATTCCGAAATTGGTCACCCGCATCCGCCGGTCGCGGCCGTGCTCCCCAGGGGGGTAGGCACGCCGTTCGATAGCGCACTTGTTCGTATAGCAGCGCTCTCCCTTGAGAAAGAGCTTTTCACCTTCCCGCCGGCAAAGCCGGCATCGGGCACCACGATATCTCGCCATGAACGAGAACCTCCACGTTGGTTCGTCTCGACCGCCCGCCGGTGCGGCGTGCGATCTCCGTCTCCGCTGACCCGCGGCAAATCCGCGATCTTCCAATAAGAGAGCCCAAATGCGTGATCCACGAGCGGTCTAGCCGAAGCCGCTCCGCCGTGGCGCCGGGCTCTAACCCGTACGTCGTTCGACCCGCCCGGCGCGAGCCCTAGACACGCCTCCGCTTGGGGGGGCGACACCCGTTGTGCGGAATGGGCGTGACGTCGCGGATGGCCACGATGTCCAACCCCGCCGCCGCCAGCGACCGCACCGCCGCTTCGCGGCCCGCGCCCGGTCCCTTGACCTGGACCTCGACTTTCCTCATTCCCAGGGTGAGCGCCTCCCGGGCCGCTTTCTCCGCGGCCAACTGGGCCGCGAAGGGGGTGCTCTTGCGGCTCCCTTTGAATCCCGTCATGCCGGCGCTGGCCCAGGACACCACCTTCCCTTCGGGATCGGTGATGCTGACGATCGTATTGTTGAACGTCGCCTTGATGTGGGCGACGCCGTTGACCGGAACGTTCCGGTCCTTTTTCTTCTTCGGGCTCTTACCTTTAGCCACGTTTCCTCCTCGGCTGCCGATTCGGCCGGTTTCGGTTCGCTACTCCCGGCCGATGAACGCCGGTCCCCGCGAGCGGGCGGATCAAGTCTTGCTGAGCTTCGCCCGTCCGGAGCCGGCGGTTCTCTTGGGACCCTTCCGGGTGCGCGCATTGGTCTTGGTCCTCTGGCCCCGCGCGGGCAATCCCCGACGGTGGCGCAGGCCCCGATAACAACCGATGTCCATGAGCCGCTTGATGTTCATCTGCACTTCGGTGTGCAGGGCCCCCTCGACCCGGTATTTGTTCTCGATCTCGTTGCGAAGCCTGGCCGTGTCCTCGTCGCTGAGGTCCTTCACCCGGATATCCGGGTTCACACCGGTCGCCTCCAGGATCTTCTTCGAGCTGGTCAAGCCGATCCCGAAGATGTAGGTCAGGGCGATCTCGATTCGTTTCGTGTTGGGGAGATCAACTCCGGCAATACGTGCCACCCTAGGTTCTCCTTCCGGGGTCCGCGACCCCGACTATGTCGATTCCGCTAGCCCTGCCGCTGCTTGTGACGGGGATTGCTGCAGATAACGCGGACCACGCCGCGACGCTTCACGAGTTTGCAGTTGTCGCAGATGCGTTTGACGCTTGCTTTGACTTTCATCGATCCATCCTCCCGGACTCCCGCCGCATGGCGGTCAGTCCGCGGTCGCCGGGTTCTTTTCCGGCACTACGCTGAGAATCTCCGTCCCACTTCCGGTCAACGCGATCGTATGTTCGAAGTGCGCCGCCAGGGAGCCGTCTCGGGTCACGATCGTCCATTGGTCGGCCAAGGTCTTCACGTCCCAGCCGCCCAGAGTCAGCATCGGCTCGATGGCGAAAACGAGACCCGGCCTGAGCTTCAAGCCGGTCCCCGGTTTCCCGTAGTTGGGAACCTGGGGATCCTCGTGCATCGCCTCTCCGATTCCGTGTCCCACCAGAGAGCGAACCACGCCGTAGCCGTTTTCCTCGGCCAGGGACTGGACCGCGTGCCCGATGTCACCGAGGTGGTTGCCCACCCGAAACGCCTCGATGGCCCGGTTCAGGCTTTGCTCGGTCACCTCCAGCAGCCGACGGGCCTCCGGGGTGATCTCTCCCACGCCAAAGCTGAGCGCCGCATCACCGTGGTATCCGTTTTTCACCACGCCGATGTCGACCCCCACGATGTCCCCTTCTTCGATCACGCGGTCTCCGGGGATCCCGTGGACAACCTCCTCGTTCACCGAGATGCAGGTCGAGGCGGGGTATCCATGGTACCCGAGAAATGACGGCTCCCCGCCCTTGTCCCGGATAAAGGCCTCGGCCGCCTGATCCATTTCACGGGTGGTGATCCCCGGGCGGGCCATCCCTTTCAACAGTTGAAGGGATTCCGCAACGATTCCCGAGGAATGGCGCATTTTCGCGACTTCCTCGGCTGATCTGAGCTTCACCACCTAGGCCGCCTTCGCCGCGTCCAGGACGCGGGCTTGGATCTCGGGAATGGACCCCATACCCTCGACTTCTCGCAGGATGTCCTTGCGTCGATAGTACTCCACCAGGGGCTCGGTACTTTCCCGGTAGACTCGGAGACGGTTCTTCACCGTCTCCAGGGTGTCGTCGGCCCGCCCGCGGGCCAACAGCCTGCGGACGACTTCTTCTTCGTCCGCGGTCAGGAGGATCACCCGGTCCACCCGGAGGCCGTGCCCTTCCAGCATCGTGTCCAGCTCTTCGGCCTGGACAATCGTCCGGGGGAACCCGTCGAGAACCAGGCCGGCCCGGTGTTTCTTGATGACTCCTTCGATCAGTCCCAGCATGACGTCGTCGGGGACCAGGGCGCCGGAGTCCATGAAGGACTTGGCCCGCTTCCCCAGATCGCTCCCGGCGGTCACCGCCTCACGGAGCAGTTCCCCGGTCGAGACGTGGCGATAACCCCGGGCCTCACAGAGCTGAACCGCCTGGGTCCCCTTGCCGACACCGGGCGAACCGAGAAAGACGATGATCATCGTGCTCCCCTCCCGGACTTCAGCTTGCCGCGCTTCATGAGCCCTTCGTAATGGCGCATGTGCAGGTGGGATTCGACCTGGCTCATGGTATCCAGCATCACGCCGACCACGATCAGCAACCCGGTACCTCCGAAATAGAACGGAACGTTGAACTTGCGGATCAGAATGTCCGGCAGGATCGCGATAAAGGCCAGGAAAATAGCGCCGGGGAGCGTGATCCGGGTCAGGACGCGGTCGATGTACTCGGCGGTCCTCTTACCGGGCCGGATGCCGGGAATGAACCCTCCGTACTTTCGCATGTTGTCGGCAAGATCCACCGGGTTGAGGACGATGGCGGTGTAGAAATAGGTGAAGAACACGATCATCAGGCCGTAGATCGTGATGTAGATCAGCGCCCCCGGTGAAAACCACGCGCGGATGGTCGCCATAGCCTCGTTGTTCGGGAACAGGGCAGCCAGGGTGCCGGGGAAAGCGATGATCGACTGGGCGAAAATGATCGGCATGACGCCGGCGGTGTTGACGCGGAGGGGAATGTGGGTACTCTGACCTCCGTACATCTTCCGTCCGACCACCCGCTTCGCGTACTGGACCGGAATCTTCCGCACGCCGAGGGTCATCAGCACCACCAACACCGTCACTGCAAGCATGGTCGCGCCGAGAATAATGAGCTCGATGATGTTGAACTGGTCGTTGGTCCACGCTTGGAAGGTGGCGATAATGTTGTTGGGATAAATGGCGATGATGCCCACGGTGATGATCAGCGAAATACCGTTCCCGATGCCCCGCTCGGTGATCTGCTCCCCCAACCACATGATGAAGATCGTGCCCGCGGTCAAGGTGAGCATGGTCAAAAGCAGGAATCCTGCTCCGGGGTTGGGGACGACGTTCAGTCCCTGGTTGTTCATGTTCTGGAGGAAGATTCCGATTCCCAGGGACTGCACGGCCGCCAGACCGACGGTGCCGTAGCGAGTCAACTGGGTGATCTTCTTCCGACCCTCTTCGCCCTCCTTCTGGAGTTTCTCGAAGTAGGGAATGACCGCCCCGAAGAGCTGCAGGATGATGGAAGCGCTGATGTAGGGCATGATCCCCAGCGCGAAAACGGTCGCCCGGCGGAAGGAGCCCCCCGCGAACATGTCGTAGAGTCCGAACAGGGTCCCGCCGTTCCCGTTGTCGAAGAACTGCTGCAGGGCGGACCCGTTCACGCCCGGCGTCGGGATGTGCCCGCCCAGGCGGTACACCACCAGGATACCCGCCGTGAACAGGATCCGGCTCTTGAGCTCCGGAATGCTGAAAATGTTCTGGAGTTTGCTAAACATCTACTTCCCCGGACGGGCCCGCGCCCGCCGTTCGCTGTTCCTGATCAGCTCTCCCGCGACACCTGCGGACGCTCGGATTTCTTTCGAAGCCGCCGGAACTTCCGAGGCGGCGCGATCAGCTCCACGGTCCCACCGGCCGCTTCGATCTTGGTCCGGGCGGAGGCGCTGACTCCGTGAGCCCGCAACGTCAGCGGCCCGGTCACCTCGCCGTTGCCGAGCACCTTGACCCGCGACTTGGCGTTCCGGATCAGACCCCGTTCCTTCAGGAGGGCGGGAGTGATCTTCTCCCCGGTCAACCCTTCCAGGTCGCCGAGCTTGACCTCTTCCGCGGGCTTCGCGTGGATGTTGGTGAACCCGCGCTTCGGCACCCGGCGCTGGAGCGGCATCTGGCCGCCCTCGAACCAGGGTCGCTTGGCATAACCGCTTCGGGACTTCTGGCCCTTGTTGCCCTTGCCGGAGGTGCATCCCCAGCCGGAACCCTGGCCCCGTCCCACACGCTTGCGGTTCTTGGTCGCCCCCTTGTTGGGCTTCAGGCTCTGCAGTCTCATGACTTGACTTCCTCCACCTCGACCAGGTGGCGTACCTTGTAGATCATGCCCCGAATCTGGGGCGTATCGTTCTGGACCACTGGCTTGTTGAGCCGGCGGATGCCGAGCGCCCGGATGGTCCGCTTCTGTCCCTCGACACGGTTGATGGCGCTTCGGACCTGCGTGATTTTCACCTTAGCCATTGCTGTTCTCCGTCCCCTCGTCGGCCGCGGGCCGGGGCTCGGTCGCCGGCGTCTCGGCGGCGGGCGTCTCCGGCGCGGCCTCGACGGGAGCTTCCTCTGTCGCCGTCGCCGTCGCGGATTCCACCTCCGCAGAAGTCTCGACTTCCGGGGAATCGTTCCGCACCGGGCGCACCCCGATGATGTCTTCGACGGAGGCTCCCCGGTCCCGGGCGACGTCTTCCACCCGCCGCAGCTCGGTCAGCGCCTTGAAGGTCGCCTTCACCGCGTTGTGCGGATTGGTCGAGCCGAGACACTTCGAGAGCACGTCCTGGATTCCCGCGGCCTCGAGCACGGCGCGCACCGGGCCGCCCGCGATGACCCCGGTTCCGGAACTCGCGGGCTTTAGGAGCACACGTCCCGCCCCGTAGCGCCCCACGATTTCGTGGGGAATCGTGCCCTTGGTGATGGGAATGTTGACCATCCCCCGCTTGGCGTTTTCCGTCGCCTTGCGGATGGCCTCGGCAACTTCGTTGGCCTTGCCGAGGCCCACCCCGACGCGCCCTTTCTTGTCGCCCACGGTCACGATGGCATTGAAGCTGAACCGACGACCCCCCTTGACCACCTTCGCGCAACGGTTGATCTGGACCAGGTTCTCGACGAATTCGCTGTCTTGTGTGTTGAATCGACGCAAGGCCATCCTCCTAGAATTTCAACCCGGCTTCACGGGCCCCTTCGGCCACGGCCTTCACCCGGCCGTGGTACAGGAAACCGCCGCGGTCGAAGATGACTTCCTCGATGCCGGCTTCCTTGGCCTTCTCTGCCAGCACCTGGCCGACGACCGTACTCACGGCGGTCTTGCCGGAAGCATCGCCCACACGATCGCGTACGTCCTTGGACGTGCTGGACACCGTGAGCAGGCTTTTCTGATCGGCGTCGTTCACGATCTGGGCGTAGATATGTTTGAGGCTCCGGAACACGCAGAGCCGAGGGCGCACCGCTGTTCCCTTAACCTTGGTTCTTACCCGACGGTGGCGTCGAATTCGCGCGAGCCGTCTCTCCTTTGCTACCGACTTCATTGTCTTTCCCCTACCGGCGACCGCGGATTTCCGGCCCGCAGTCCGTTTGCCGTTCTAGGCTCCGGCCGACTTTCCGGCCTTACGACGAACATATTCATCGACGTAACGGACGCCCTTGCCCTTGTAGGGCTCCGGCGGCCGATAGCGGCGGATGTCCGCGGCCACCTGGCCGACGACCGCCTTATCGATTCCGCTGATCGTGAGCTTGTTTCCCTCCACCACCGCGGCCACCCCCTGCGGAAGGGGATGTTCGATCGGGTGGCTGAAACCCAGATTCAAGACGATCTTGCTCCCCTGGACCTGGGCCCGGTACCCGGTCCCGATGATCTCGAGGGTCTTGGCGAAGCCGTTCGAGACTCCCTCCACGAGGTTGTTCACGAGAGCCCGGCTGAGGCCGTGGATCGCGCTCCCGTTCCGCTCGGTGGAAGTCAGCCGCACTGTGGCCCGTTCGTCCTCGATATCCAATTCGATCCCGTCCAGAAGATCGCAGTGAAGCTCGCCCTTCGGTCCCTTGGCGGAGACCCTCCGGCTCTCGACCTTCAGCTCGACCCCCTTGGGGATGGGAATAATCTTTTTGCCGACTCTCGACATGGTTCTCCTCGTTCTTTCCGGCTACCAGACGGTGGCCAGCACCTCGCCGCCGATCTTCCGCTCCCGAGCCTCACGGTCGGTCAGTAGGCCCTGGGATGTGGAGATGATGGCGGTACCGAGTCCTCGAAGGACCCGGGGCACCTCGTCGTTCTTGACGTAGACCCGAAGTCCGGGGCGAGAGACGCGTTTGATCCCCCGGATCACCGGTTTGCTCTCGTCGGTGTACTTGAGGTACACACGGAGGATCCCCTGGTGGCCGCCGGGGATCTCCTTCACGTTCCGGACGAACTTCTCACGAACGAGAAGCCGGGCGATTTCACCTTTCACCCGTGACGCGGGCATGTCCACGCGGCGGTGGCCGGCGTGGAGAGCGTTCCGGATCCGGGTCAGCATGTCCGCAATGGGATCAGTAACCGGCATGTCTTCTATTCCTCCGCTGCGGGGGGTTCGCCTCCGGTCTCCCGACCGTCCGGCGCCTGCCCGCAAGTCTCGAATTCAACTCCGGGTTCCCGGAGATCACCAACTCGCCTTCACCACTCCGGGGATCTGCCCGGCCAGGGCGAGTTCCCGAAAGCAGATGCGGCAGAGGCCGAAATCCCGGAGATAGGCCCGGGGGCGTCCGCAACGATTGCAACGGTTGTAGGCACGCACCTTGAACTTCGGTTCACGCTTCCACTTCTCAACCAGGGCTTTCTTGGCCACGACCTCTCCTTTGATTCCTACTTCTGTCCCCGGAAGGGGAACTTCATCTTACGCATCAGCTCGAGACCCTCTTCGTCCGTGCGGGCCGAGGTCACGATCGTGATGTTCATACCCCGAATTTTGTCGACCTTGTCGTAGTCGATCTCCGGGAAGATGATCTGCTCGCCGATTCCCACCGAGTAGTTGCCCCGCCCGTCGAACGCCTTGGACGAGAACCCGCGGAAATCCCTGATCCGGGGGACCGCAATGCTGACGAATCGATCGTAGAATTCCCACATGCGCCGACCCCGAAGGGTCACCGCCACGCCGATGGGGACGCCCTCGCGCAGCTTGAAGTTGGCGATCGATTTCTTCGCCCGCCGGACCGACGGACGTTGACCCGCGATGCGCGCCAGATCGTTCGTCGCTCCGTCGATGACCTTGACGTTCTGAGTCGCCTCGCCCATTCCCATGTTCAGGACGATCTTCTCGAATCGCGGAGCCTGCATGATGTTCCGGTAGCTGAAATGCTTCATCAGCTCCGGTCGCACGCGCTCCTCGTAATCCGCTTGTTTTCTTGGCTTGGTCGTGGTTTCCACTTCCCTTGCTCCTCGGTGGAGATCCTTAGATCACCCTGACGTTGGACACGTGGATCGGGGCTTCCTTCTCCACGATGCCGCCCTGCTGGTCCTGGGTGGGACGGGTGTGCCGCTTGATCATATTCACCCCTTCCACCAGGACGCGATCCTTGTCGCGGAAGACCGCGAGGACGCGGCCCTCTTTTCCCTTGCCGGCACCGGCGATCACCAGAACCCGGTCTTCCTTCTTAATACGCATGGTCGACTCCTCAGAGCACTTCCGGTGCCAGCGAAACGATCTTCATGAACCGCTTCTCGCGCAGTTCCCTGGCCACGGGCCCGAAAATACGGGTTCCCCGAGGCTCCCCGCCCTGGTCGATGAGTACGGCGGCGTTTTCGTCGAACCGAATGTAAGACCCGTCGCGACGGCGAAACTCCTTCCGGGTCCGCACGATGACGGCCCGAACCACCTCGCCCTTCTTGGCACCGCCCCCCGGAATGGCATCCTGGACCGCGGCCACGACGACGTCCCCCACCCGGGCGTAGCGACGTCGCGTTCCCCCGAGCACGTGGATACACCTCGCCGTCCGGGCGCCGGCGTTGTCCGCAATCGTGAGCATTGTCTGCATCTGTATCATGATCGCAACTCCCCGCGGCTACTTCGCCCGCTCCACCACCTCGACCAGCCGCCACCGCTTGTTCTTGCTCAACGGGCGGGCCTCGGCAAACCGGATGGTATCGCCGATCCGGCAGGTGTTTTCTTCGTCGTGGATGGCGTACTTTTTCCGCCGTCGCACATACCGCTTGTAGGTCGGGTGCTTCACGAGACGTTCGATGACCACAACCGCGGTCTTGTCCATCTTGTCGCTCGTGACGCGTCCCACGCGAACTTTACGTCGGTTTCGTTCCACCTTCGTAGACCTCTCTACCGGGCCCGGTTCTCCGCCCGAAAGCGGATTCCCCGGCGGCCGGATCTATTCGTTTTCCCCGACAAGGGAATGGATGCCCTGCTTGTGCTCCGCCAGGGCGGTCATGCACCGTGCCAGGTCCCGCCGCACAAAACGAATCGTGAGGGGATTGTCCAGCTGGCGCATTGTGTTCCGAAAACGCAGGTTGAAAAGCTCTTCCTTGAGCTCCCCCACCTTGATCTCCACTTCCTCGACCGTCATATCGCTGAAATTGATCTTGTCTCTAGGCATGGGTTAATCCCCCAGCTGGTCTTCGCGCAGTACGAAACGCGTCTTGATGGGAAGCTTCGCCGCCCCAAGACGCATGGCCGACCGCGCGAGGTTCTTGTCGACGCCTTCCAGTTCGAACAGCATCCGGCCGGGTCGAACCATGGCGACCCAGTGTTCCGGGCTGCCCTTTCCCTTTCCCATCCGCGTTTCCGCCGGTTTTTGCGTCAACGGCTTGTCCGGAAAGATGCGGATCCAGAGCTTCCCGCCGCGCTTGACGTGCCGCGTGATGGCGACACGGGCGGCTTCGATCTGACGATTGGTGATCCGGGCGGGCTCCAGAGCCTGCAGGCCGAACTCGCCGAAGCTGATCTTGCTCCCGCGATAGGCCTTACCCCGCATCCGTCCCGTCTGTTGTTTCCTGTACTTGACTCGTTTCGGTATCAGCATTCGTTCATCCTGCTTTCCGGAACCCGATCCTCAGCGACGGGAGGCCGACTTGGTCCGTTTGCTCCCCCGCGACCCGGGCGACTCCTGCTCTCCGGGCAGGATCTCGCCGTGGAATATCCAGACCTTCACGCCGCAGGTCCCGTAGGTCGTCAGGGCCGTGGCTCGGGCGAAATCGATATCCGCTCGCAAGGTGTGCAGGGGCACCCGCCCCTCGCGGTAGGACTCCCTCCGGGCCATTTCCGATCCGCCCAGTCGGCCGCAGGCATGGACCCGGATCCCCAGGGCGCCCGATCGCATGGCGGCCTGGATCGCCTTCTTCATGGCGCGGCGGAAGGAGACGCGTCCCTCGAGCTGCCGCGCGATGTTCTGGGCGACCAGGGAGGCGTCGATGTCCGGCTTCTTGATCTCATCGATGTTGATGTAGACCTCTTTGCCGGTCAGCTCGTGCAGTTCCGCCCGAAGCTGGTCCACCTGGGCCCCGCGGCGACCGATAACGAGCCCCGGCTTCCCGGTGGCGATGTTGATGGTCACCTTGCCCGCCGCGCGCTGGATGATGACCTTGGAGAGGGCGGCGTTGGAGAGGCGTCTCTCCAGGAACCGCCGAATCTTGATGTCCTCGTCCAGGAGGTCCGCGTAATCCTTGCGCGCAAACCAACGGGAATCCCAGGTTTTTACGATGCCCAGCCGGAATCCGACCGGATGTGTTTTCTGACCCACTGTCTCCTCCGTGCTTCCCGGCGCGCTCTAGGCGCGGTGCCGGCTCCCCGCCCGGCGGGCAGCCCGCCCCGTCTTTTTCGGCTTGGGGCGACTGCTTTTCTCGTCCAGGATGATGGTGATATGGCTCGTCCGCTTCAGGATCGGGGTGGCCCGACCCTGAGCGCGGGGCAGCCACCGTTTCATGATGGGCCCAGGTCCCACAAGGGCCTCCTTCACGTAGAGGTCCTCCACGTCGAGGCGTGATTCGGCCTGTACCGCGTTGGCGACCGCCGAACGCATCGTCTTTTCGATCTGCCGCGCTACGTGACGCTTGGAAAAGTTCAAGGTCGTCAGAGCCTCTTCCACGTCGCGGCCGCGCACCAGGTCCAGAACCTGGTTCACCTTGCGCGGGGTGACCCGCACGTATCTGGCCTTGGCCCGAGCTTCCATGTCCTTCCACTCCTTCCGCTGCCGCCGCCGGCTGCCGGCCGCGGCGAACGCCTTCGTTCCGTCCAGTTCCTAGCGCCGGCCGGACTTATCGCTGCCCGCATGCCCCCACCCGGTTGTGGCCGACCATGTTCTCGGTCACGTAGATC
>Ga0114931_10005061_pt1 | contig 16318 bp, 11 predicted proteins | sample 2SBtaG_FD_89579 | JGI IMG/M metagenome (GOLD analysis project Ga0114931, IMG submission 89579) | Deep subsurface microbial communities from Kolumbo volcano to uncover new lineages of life (NeLLi) - 2SBTROV14_V59a metaG | ecosystem: Environmental > Aquatic > Marine > Volcanic | place: Kolumbo...
CGGGGATAATATAAACATGGATGTAGAGCTTATAGCGCCTGTGGCGATGGAAGAGCAGCTGCGATTCGCAATCAGGGAAGGCGGAAGAACTGTGGGCGCTGGTGTGGTTACTAAAATTACGGAGTAGAACTTAGGATATGGGCGATAATACAGTAGTCGTAACGCTTGCTTGCGATGAGTGCAAGAGACGGAATTATTCAACAATTAAGAATAAGCAAACTCACCGTGAGAAGATCGAGCTTAAAAAATATTGCAAGTGGTGCAGACGCCATATGCTGCATAAGGAAACGAAATAACAGGAAGATTTGTGAAGGGCAGTAGCTCAATTAGGTAGAGCACTGGTCTCCAAAACCAGCGGTTGGGGGTTCGATTCCCTCCTGCCCTGAACATGAAGAAATTTGTGGAAGGAATTCGTGAACTTGGAAGACACATATGAGTAAAATAAGTGAATTTAGCGAGAATACTGCACAGTTCGCAAAAGACATCGAAGCCGAGGCCAAGCGTATTACCTGGCCGTCCAGGCCCGAGGCCGTGAAATCAACTTTGGCCGTGATTGTCATATCCGGCGTTTTCGCCGCTTTTTTGGGTATAGTGGACTACAGTTTTTCATTGTTAGTCAGGTGGATATTGGGTTAAACGAGATAAGGAGAAAGGATTTAATTTTATGGCTGATAGGTGGTACGTGATACATACTAATACGGGTTTTGAGGACAGGGTAAAGTCGTATATCGAAGATAGATTGATTCCGGAGGGTTTTCAAGACCAGGTATACGAAGTGCTTGTCCCGACAGAAACTATAGTAGAGCCCATTAAAGGCGGGAAGAAAAAGACGTCCGTGAGAAAGTTCTTCACCGGTTATATATTGGTAAAAATGGAGCTTAACGACAGGAGTTGGCACTTTATAAGAAATATTCCTAAGGTAATAGGCTTTGTCGGGGGGAAGATAAAGGACGGTATTATAGATCCGGATTCGGTTCCCGATATACAGGAGCAGGAAGTACAGAAGATAAAGAAACAGATAGAAGAGGGTACGTTAAAGCCCAAACCTAAGATCGCTTTTGAAAGGGGAGAGACCGTAAAAGTAATAGAAGGTCCGTTTGCCAATTTCTCAGGAGTGATAGATGAAGCGAAGCCCGATAAAGCGAAGGTGCGGGTGCTTGTAACAATATTCGGGAGAACCACACCCATAGAGCTGGATTTTAATCAAGTGGAGAAGATTTAGTATGAAGAAGATAGACGGATATATAAAATTACTGGTAGATGCAGGTAAAGCGACTCCTTCCCCGCCCGTAGGTCCGGCGCTCGGACAGCGGGGTGTAAATATTATGGAGTTCTGTAAAGCGTTTAACGCCGATACCTCTAAAATGGAAGGGCTTCTGCCTGTAACCGTAACGGTTTATGCCGACAAGTCCTTTTCCTTTATTGTTAAGACGCCGCCCGTGTCTTATTTGTTGAAAAAAGCTGCAAAGATAAATAAAGGATCGGGTGAGGCGCCCAAGGTAAAAGCAGGTGCGGTAACGAGGTCTCAGGTTGAGGAGATCGCTAAAACTAAACTTCCCGATCTGAATACCGACAGTATAGAGGCTGCATCTCTGATTGTTGAAGGTACGGCTAGAAGCATGGGAATAGACGTAAATTAACAGGATCACGAAATTATGATCGCACCAATAAGGAGATAAGCGTGGCGAAGAAAGGGAAAAAATATAACGAAGTGGTCAACTTGGTCAACACTAAAGCTAATTATAAGCTTGCCGAAGCCATTAAACTTATCGAAGAAACGAAGACTGCTAACTTTGATGAAACTGTTGAAGTGTCTGTCAAGCTCGGCATAGATCCGAGACAGGCTAACCAGCAGATCAGAACCGGTATGGTGCTGCCTCACGGAATTGGTAAAGACATAAGAGTGCTAGTATTCGCAAAAGACGACAAGATTAAGGAAGCCAAGGCTGCAGGGGCCGATCATGTGGGATTTGAGGATTTAATCGATAAAATTTCAAAAGAGAACTGGCTGGAATTCGATGTTTCGATAGCAACCCCTGATGTTATGAGCACTGTTGCCAAGCTTGGCAAGGTTCTTGGGCCTAGAGGCCTTATGCCGACTCCAAAGGTAGGTACAGTTACTTTTGAAATTGAAAATGCAGTCAAAGAGGCAAAAGCCGGCAGAATAGAGATCAAAAACGACAAAGGCGGCGTCGTGCACGCCCCGCTCGGAAAGGTTTCCTTCGGCGCGGATAAATTAAGAGATAATTTCCTTGTATTTATGGACTCTCTTGTAAAGATGAAGCCTGCGTCCTCAAAGGGGACTTTTATAAGGAAGATAACTGTTTCAAATACAATGGGTCCCGGTATCAAGATCGATTTTTCTGACGTACGTGAAATACTCAAAGGGTTCCAAATCGCAGCATAGGCATTATATTCAATTTACTGGGTTGTTTAGTATTGGTTATTCATTAAGGAGATAGTAATGTTAACGAGAGCAGCTAAAGATCAGCAGATCAAGGAATTTAACACAGCGTTCAAAACGAATCAATCGGTAATGGTCATTGAATATAAAGGGCTTACCGTAAACGAGATGGAAAAGCTCAGAAAAGATGTGCGCGGTGCCCAGGCCGAACTCAAAGTTGTTAAAAACACACTTCTCAGAATAGCTGCAAAAGATACCGATATCGAAAAGATAGACGAATTGTTTGATGGACCTACTGCGGTTGCGATTTGTGAGAGCGACCCCACTGCAGTAGCAAAGGTTTTCGTCGATACGATTAAAAACGCCCCGATGCTTAAGGTAAAGGGTGGTTTCGTAGAGGGAAGTGTTTTGGATGCGAATGCTATTTCAGAGCTTTCGAAGCTCCCATCCAGACCAGAGATCATTGCGCAGTTTATGGGACTGATAAGAACACCGTTGTCCAACTTTGTGGGTGTTTTGAGCCAAATGCAAGTGAAACTACTCTATGCGCTCGAAGCTCTGAAGGCTACAAAGGAAGAAGAGCCTGACAAAGGTGTTTCTGATGATGCCAAAGAGTCTATAGAGGAATCCAGGGAAGCATCCGAAGAAACTTCATCTAAGTCTGAAGAGGCGAGTGAATCTCCGGAGGAATCTAATGAAGCTGAAGCTAAGTCTGAAGAGCCGGCACAGGAGCCTGAAGATAAAACACAACAGGCTGAGCAACAGGAGACTGAAGCGTCATCCGTAGAGCCTGAACAGGCCGTAATAGATACTGAAGCAGCAGTGGCTGAAGCTCAGGAAGAGGTTTCTGAGCCTGAAGAAGAGGTTCGGGAGACACCGGAAGCAGCACAAGCAGAGCCCGAGCAAGCAGGGGAAGTTTCTGAAGAAAGTGAGGAAGAAAAATAAAAGTTGATAATAAAATAAATAGTATGGTTTTAGATAAAATTATAGATTCACATAGGTTAAGGAGGTTTTTATAAAATGCCCGAAGTTACCAGAACTGATGTATTAACTTATCTTGAGCAGGCTAGCATGCTTGAAATCTCAGAGCTGATAAAGGAGATCGAAGATAAATTCGATGTTAAAGCGGCTGCGCCTCAAGTGGCGGTAGCTGCCGCGCCCGGAGCTGCAGCAGGCGGAGATGCCGCTGCGGATGCAGGCGACAGTTCAGAAGTCAGCGTTGTCTTAAAGGCTTTCGGCAGCAAAAAGATACAGGTTATTAAGGCTGTTAGAGAAGTCACGTCCTTAGGGCTTAAGGAAGCAAAAGAGCTTGTTGAAGGAGCTCCCAAGGTCGTAAAAGAGGGTATTGAGAAGGAAGAGGCTAACAGCATTAAGGCAAAGCTTGAAGAAGCCGGTGCGGAAGTAGAGGTCAAGTAGACCTTTTACATTATAGGCTTGGTTTTACTGGATCATCTAAAACCGCGGTTGTTTTCTATGGTGAGACCTAATAAGGCCATAGTCTTTAATATAGTGCCATAGGTGTACATGTATCTTTTCTCGAAACTGCTTAAAAATAAAGTTTGATTTGTGCGCATCTGAGATTTGAGCGATGTGTTCTGCGTATTGTTGTAAAGAATTTTAGCATGAAGTTAATTGACTGGGAAATAGAAAAACAAAATACGGGGGTAATTTAATTTGAGCCTAGACGGTCTAGAATCTTATAAACTGAGGAAGAGTTTTGCTAAATTACCATCTATTCTCGATATACCCCATCTACTCGAAGTTCAGGTCAAGTCTTACTTTGATTTTCTTCAACGTGATGTTGCTATAGAAGATAGACAGGACGTAGGTCTCCATAACGCATTTAAAACCGTATTCCCCATAGAAGATTACAATGATAAAGCTTCGCTTGAGTACATAAGCTATCGTTTGGACAATCCCAAGTACGAAGCGGTCGAGTGCAGGCTTAAGGGCTATACATATGTAGCGCTTCTGTACGTTACCTTCAGGCTCGTGATATGGGATACGGAGTCAGGTGATGAGCGTACCATCAGAGACGTAAAAGAGCAGGAAGTGTATTTCGGAGAGATACCTCTTATGACTCCAAACGGCTCTTTTATCGTAAATGGTACTGAGCGGGTAATAGTTAATCAGCTCCACCGCTCCCCGGGAGTTTTCTTCGATCATGTAAAGAATAAGGATAACAGTGCGGGAAGAAGCTCCTTTTCCGCAAGGATTGTCCCGCATGACGGCAGATGGATCGATTTTGAGTTTGATTCAAAGGACCTTCTTCATGTAAGGATAGACAGAAAGAAAAAGTTCCTAGTCACAGTGCTTCTAAAAGCGCTCGGGTATGATGACAAGGAGATTATGTCCCATTTCTACCCCATCGAATCCATATATATCGATGGAAAGAATGTGCAAAAGGATGTGGACTTCGATGTGCTTTCATATCAAAAATCGACTGCTGACATCAAGGACCCTAAAACGGGCGATGTGGTTGTAAAGAAAGGAAGAAGATTTGTAAGAAATGTTATTGAAAGATTAAAGCAGGCCAAAATAGAGAGGATCGATATAGACCCCTCTGAGCTTGTCGACAAGTGCGCCGCTGACGATATAGTAGATCCCTCCTCCGGGGAGATAATTGTCGGTTTTAACGAGATTATATCGGAAGATAAGTTAGAAGAAATCTTAAATAGTGATGTGGCGGAGTTTAAAGTTTTCTACATAGATAATGTATCCATCGTGATGTCGCTCAGAAGCACCGTTTTAGCCGACAAAGTTAACACGCGGGAAGAAGCGATTACGGAGATTTATAAAAAATTCCGTCCAACCGACCCTCCTACGATAAGTGTAGCTGACACATTTTTCGACAACATGTTCTTTAACCCCGATACCTACAGGCTTTCTCAGGTAGGGCGGCTTAAAATAAACTACAAACTTAATCACGGTATTTCAGAGGAAGTAAACACGCTGACCAAAGAAGACATTATGGGTACTGTGGGTTACCTCCTCGGTTTAAGGGGCGGAAGGGGAAGCACCGATGATATCGACCACCTGGGCAACAGAAGGGTACGTACGGTAGGGGAGCTCATTGAAGACCGTTTTTATCATGGACTGGAAAGGCTTGCTCGCTCTGTTAAGGAAAAGATGGGCTATCAGGCTGTCGAGAACCTGATGCCGAGCGAGCTTCTGATACCAAAAACTGTTATTGCAGTGGTTAAGGAATTCTTTGCAACGGGACAGCTCTCACAGTTCATGGACCAAACAAACCCGCTCTCTGAGATTACACATAAGAGGAGGCTTAGTGCTTTAGGACCGGGCGGTCTTACCAGAGAAAGGGCCGGATTTGAAGTCAGGGACGTTCACTCTTCACATTACGGCAGAATCTGCCCGATCGAAACCCCTGAAGGTCCCAACATCGGTCTTATCTCAAGTCTCAGCACGTACGGTAAGATCAACGATTTCGGATTTATTCAGACCCCTTACCGCATAGTTAAAGGCATTAAAGTCACAAATGAAATAGTACTGCTTAATGCGCTTGCCGAAGAGAAGTATATTATTGCTCAGGCAAACGCTCCCTTGGATGACAAAAACAATTTTACCTCCGAATTCGTCTCTGCAAGACACGAAGGTGAATTTATGATGGTAGAGCGCGAAAAGGTCGACCTCATGGATGTATCCCCGTCTCAGCTCGTATCTGTGTCGGCTTCACTCATACCATTTTTAGAGCACGACGACGCCAACCGGGCGCTTATGGGCTCTAACATGCAACGCCAGGCGGTGCCACTAATTCGTACAAGCTCCCCCTTGGTAGGTACGGGGCTTGAGAGCACTGTGGCTAAAGATTCGGGTGTTGCAGTAATTGCAAAGCGCGACGGAGTAATCGAGTACGTAGACTCCTCAAGGATTGTCGTAAGCTCCAATGAGAACGGGGACGACACCGAGGCAGGCGTCGATATGTACAATTTACTTAAATTTCAAAAATCCAATCAGAGCACCTGCTGGAACCAGAAACCAATCGTTTCAAAAGGGCAGCCGGTCAGCTCCGGCCAGGTAATTGCGGACGGACCCTCTACGGATTTGGGAGAGCTTGCACTCGGACAGAATGTCCTCGTAGCGTTTATGCCTTGGGGCGGATACAACTTTGAAGACGCAATATTAATGAGCGAAAGGCTCGTAAAGGAAGACAGGTTTACCTCCATTCATGTCGAAGAAGTCGAATGTATTGCGCGTGAGACCAAGCTCGGGCGGGAGGAAATTACAAGAGATATACCAAATGTCAGTGAGGACGCGCTCAGGAACCTTGACGAAAGCGGTATAATCAGGGTAGGCGCCGAGGTTAAATCGGGCGACATACTGGTAGGTAAGATCTCTCCCAAGGGCGAGACCCAGTTATCCCCTGAAGAGCGGCTTCTAAGGGCTATTTTCGGAGACAAAGCAGGTGATGTAAAAGACACGTCGCTCAGGGCGTCACCTGGAGTGTACGGCACCGTTATAGACGTGAAAATGCTGATCTCCCGGGTCGTAGATAAGGACGAGCGGGCAAAGAGCATTGAGGACTTTGAGGTAACCCGTCTCAAGCAGGACCTGGAAGATGAAATAAAAATATTAAAAGACGACGCCTATGAGCGTATTAAATCCCTTGTTTTAAATAAGACCGCCTCTGCAAAGCTTACGGTTTCTAGAAAAACTGTGTTCAAGAAGGGCGATAAGATCGTTGAGGAAGTGCTTAAGACTGTGCCCTTTGAGAAGTTTACCGATCTGAGTGTGGAGAAAGGCGACGCAATAGAGGCTGAGATAAAGCGTCTTATTGAAAGGACACTCGAGCAGATAGATTTAACCAATGTGGTGTACGATCAGAGGATCTCCAAGCTCACAAAACCCGATGAGCTGCCTCCGGGCGTTCTAAAGGTGGTTAAGGTCAATATAGCTGTTAAGCGTAAGCTTCAGGTAGGCGATAAAATGGCGGGACGCCACGGAAACAAGGGAGTTATTTCCAAGATTCTGGCAGAAGAGGATGTGCCTTATCTGCCGAACGGAAGTCCCGTGGATATGATATTGAATCCCCTTGGCGTACCTTCCCGAATGAACGTCGGTCAGGTGCTGGAAACACACCTCGGGTGGGCTTCAAAAGAGCTCGGAAATCAAATAAATGAATTTATTGAAAGGGAGTTCAGCCCTTCGGCATTGAGGGATAAGCTAAAAGCTATATATAAAGAAGACACACCCAAGAAGCTTATAAACAACCTGGACGATGACGAGGTCTTGGACGTTGCCAGAAGACTCGGAAATGGTATTCCGGTCAAGTCTCCTGTATTTGACGGAGCCTCTGAGCTAGAGATAAAACAATTACTCAGGGAAACGGGTTTACCCGAGGACGGTAAAACCATTCTCTTTAACGGGGAGACCGGTGAGCCCTTCGACCAGAAGGTTACTGTAGGGGTTATGTATATGCTCAAGCTCCACCATCTTGTAGAGGAAAAAATTCACGCAAGGGCAATAGGCCCGTATTCGCTTGTGACTCAGCAGCCGCTCGGTGGCAAGGCCCATTTCGGAGGTCAGAGGCTTGGAGAAATGGAGGTCTGGGCGCTTGAGGCATATGGTGCATCATATACGCTTCAGGAATTTTTAACTGTAAAATCCGATGATGTTATAGGAAGAACGAGAATATTTGATTCGATAGTAAAGGGTGATATGAATTTTGAGCCTGGACTTCCGGAATCCTTCAAGGTTCTTCAAAAAGAGCTCCAGGCACTATCGCTGGACATTGATCTTCTTGAGGGAGAGGAAGTAGAAACGGATTAAAAATCTAGTTTGCGAGGGAGAGAAAAAGTGGACGTAGATACCCTATTTGAAAAGCCAAAAAATCCGTCTGAGTATTCGGCAGTAAAAATTTCAATTGCTTCACCCGAAAAGATTAAGGCATGGTCTCACGGGGAAGTAAAAAAACCGGAAACTATCAACTACAGGACGTTCAAGCCTGAAAGAAGCGGACTGTTTTGCGCTAAAATATTCGGGCCGGTAAAGGATTACGAATGCACATGCGGTAAATATAAGAGACTCAAGCACAGAGGAATAACCTGTGAGAAGTGCGGTGTTGAAGTAATTTCCTCAAAAGTCAGACGCGACAGGATGGCTCATATAGAGCTTTCCTCTCCGGTAGCGCATATTTGGTTCCTAAGGAGTATCCCGTCCAGGATTGGAATGCTTCTCGATATGACTCTTAAGGACCTGGAGAAGGTGCTTTATTACGAATCATATGTGGTTCTGGACCCGGGCGGCACTGCCCTTAAATTCGCTGAGGTGCTCAGTGAGGATAAATATAGAAAAGCCGTCGAAGAGTACGGACACAGCTTTAAAGTAGGTATGGGCGCCGAAACAATCAGGGAAATGCTCAAGAAAATCGATCTCGTAGAGCTTTCAGAGCAGCTGAGGCACGAGATGAAAAACACTTCATCCCCCATTAAGAGAGCAAGAATAGCCAAGAGACTCAGAATAGGAGAAGCATTCAGAAAATCAAAGAATCGTCCCGAGTGGATGATTTTGACCAGAATCCCTGTTCTTCCCCCTGACCTGAGACCGCTTGTTCCTCTGGACGGAGGCAGATTCGCTACCTCGGATTTAAATGACCTCTACCGCCGTGTAATAAACAGAAATAATCGTCTTAAAAAATTACTAGAGCTTGGAGCGCCCGATATTATCGTAAGGAACGAAAAACGTATGCTCCAGGAATCTGTAGACGCGCTTTTGGAGAACGGGCGCAGGGGAAGGCCCGTGCTCGGTCATAACCACAGACCCCTGAAGAGTCTGAGCGATATCATCAAGGGTAAACAGGGCAGGTTCAGGCAAAACCTTTTAGGTAAAAGGGTCGATTACTCGGGGCGTTCCGTTATTACTGTAGGCCCTGAGCTCAAGCTCCATCAGTGCGGCATACCCAAACAGATGGGACTCGAGCTTTTCAGACCTTTTATATATCAGAAACTCGAATTATGGGGAGCTGCCGCGACAATAAAAATAGCTAAGAAGCTGGTCGAGCAGGAAGCCCCGATTGTATGGGACGCTCTGGATGAGGTAATTAAAGAGCATCCGGTACTCTTAAACCGAGCTCCGACACTTCACCGCCTGAGCATCCAGGCCTTTGAGCCGATATTAATAGAAGATAAAGCCATACAGATTCACCCATTGGTATGTCCTGCATACAATGCGGACTTTGACGGTGACCAGATGGCGGTCCATGTTCCGCTGTCTATCGAGGCACAGACCGAGTGCAGGGCGCTCGTTATGTCGACAAACAATATTCTTTCCCCTGCTCACGGTAAGCCGATCATACTTCCGACACAGGATATTGTGCTTGGAATCTACTATATGACCCGCGACATGGCGGTCGAGAAAGGCGACGGTAAGATATTCTCGAGCATGGATGAAGTTCAGATGGCTTATGATTCGGGCGAGATTGGCATTCATGCCAAGATCAGTGTACGTATCAACGGAAAAATGTATGAAACCACTGCAGGCAGGGTTCTCTTATATGAAATAATGCCCCAGAATATCCCCTTTGACCTGGTCAACAGAGTTATGACAAAGAGGGCTATAGAGGAGCTTGTAGACAGCTGCTTCAGAGTAGCTGGCGGGAAAAGCACAGTGCTTCTCGCAGACCGTATGAGAACTCTGGGATTTAAATATTCGACAATAGCAGGCATATCCATATCGATTGACGATATGAGTATCCCTGAGAAGAAAGGTGAGCTTCTGCAAAAGGCTCAGGATGAAGTCGTGAAGGTACAAAACCAATATTCCCAGGGCCTTATCACGGACGGCGAAAGGTATAATAAAGTGATCGATATCTGGGCGCGCACAAGTGACGAGGTAGCCCAGCAAATGATGAAAGATATTTCTTTTGAAGAAATGATCGATCCGGAAGGTAAAACCAAGAAAGGAACGAGCTCAAACCCGATATATATGATGATCGATTCAGGTGCCCGAGGCAGCCAGACTCAGGTCAGGCAGCTTGCCGGTATGAGAGGGCTTATGGCTAAGCCTTCGGGTGAGATCATCGAGACCCCGATCACATCGAACTTCCGTGAGGGCCTTACAGTGCTACAGTACTTTATTTCCACCCACGGAGCCAGAAAAGGATTGGCTGATACAGCGCTTAAAACTGCAAACGCGGGATACCTTACTAGGAGACTTATCGATGTCGCTCAGGATGTAATGATAAAAGAATATGACTGCGGTACCATTGAAGGTATTACAGTCAGCGACCTCGTTGAAGGTGGGGAAATCATACAGAGGGTAGGCGAGAGGGTCTTGGGCAGGGTGACGCTCGAGGATATAACTGATCCCGTAAGCGGAGATGTTATAGTTAGGGCCAATCAAGAGATAGATGAGCATTCGGCTTCGGGGATTGATGAAGCGGGTGGTATAACCGAAGTCAGGATCCGCTCGGTGCTTACATGTGAGACAAGGATCGGTGTCTGTGTACTTTGTTACGGTAGGAATCTAGCCACGGGTAAGCTCGTAAACATCGGAGAGGCTGTGGGAATTATTGCGGCTCAGTCTATCGGAGAGCCCGGAACCCAGCTCACTATGAGAACCTTCCACATTGGCGGCGCGGCTTCACAGAGGGCTGCAGAGAGTACCCTTGAGAGCACCCATCAGGGCACCGTTCAGTTCCATAACGTGAGAACAGTGTCAAGTAAAGACGGTGGCCAAATTGTGAGCAACCGAACAGGGATTTTAATGATTGTAGATGATAAAGGATACGAAAGAGAAAGGTACCCGCTTGCCTTAGGTGCGAAGCTCAAGATTTCAGAAGGCGACAAGGTAAAAGAAGGGCAGTTGATGGCTGAGTGGGACCCTTACACGACTCCGTTCATCGCCGAATTTGACGGCACTATCGGCTTCGTTGATTTAGAGCAGGGCGTTAGTTTAAAGGAACAGGTTGATGAAGTAACGGGTATTTATAAAAAAGTCGTTATAGAAACCAAGAACCTGGAAATGCACCCAGGAATCGTCATAAGAACAAACGACGGAAAGAACATTCAGTACTCTCTTCCGATTGGGGCTATTATCGAAAAGAATGAAGGTGACCCTGTGAACGCAGGCGATATAGTAGCAAAGATTGCAAGAGCCACGGCTAAGACTAAGGACATCACGGGCGGGCTGCCCAGAGTGGCAGAGCTCTTTGAAGCCAGGCTACCGAAAGACCCGGCTGTTGTAACGGAAATCGACGGTACCGTAAGTTACGGGAAAGACCTTAAAGGAAAGAGGAGAGTGGTAGTTACCCCTGAAATTGGCGAACCCAAAGAATACCTAGCTCCAAGGGGTAAGCACGTACTCGTAAGAGAGGGCGAGCAGGTAAGCTCGGGTGACCAGCTTGTTGACGGATCGATAAATCCTCACGACATTTTAAGTATAAGAGGAGAAAGGGCACTTACCCGATACCTGGTTGATGAAATCCAAGAAGTTTACAGGCTTCAGGGTGTGAAGATAAATGATAAACACATAGAAGCAATCGTGAGGCAGATGCTCAAACGTGTCAGGATCAAGGACCCGGGGGATACGATTCTTCTTGTCGGAGAAGCTGTTGAAAAACACATTTTCTTCGAAGAGAATGAAAGGATACTCGCCCAGGGCGGAAGACCGGCATCAGCAGAGCCTCTTCTTCTCGGTATCACCAGAGCATCACTAAGCACTGACAGTTGGCTCTCAGCGGCATCTTTCCAGGAAACAACCAGAGTGTTGACCGAAGCCGCATGCGAAGGTAAGGCAGATAATCTTAGGGGACTCAAGGAAAATGTGATTATGGGCAGACTGATACCTGCCGGCACGGGGCTTCCGATATACAGGAACATCGATGTTGAAGTGCCCGTTCTTGAAGTGCCCATTCCGACCACAGCTTCTGTGGATGAAGAATAGCAAACTAATTATGGGATTAGAGTCCTAATACTTTGGCTCTAATCCCTTTACTTTTAGGTTTACACCTCATATCCCGTCATGAGTTCCGAAAAAAAAACCGATATGGATAAGGCTTATAACCCCAAAAAGGTTGAAGAAAGGTGGTATGAGGACTGGATGGAAAAGGGCTATTACAAAGCCTCTACCGGATCCGAAAAAACTCCGTTTACCATAGTGATACCCCCTCCCAATGTGACGGGCTCGCTTCATATCGGCCACGCTCTGGATTATACGATACAGGATATTTTAATTCGATATAAGCGTATGAAAGGGTTTGACGCCCTTTGGCTGCCGGGTATGGACCATGCGGGAATAGCGACGCAGATGGTCGTTGAGCGTGAGCTTGAGAAAGAAGGTGCGTCGCGGACCGAGATAGGTAGAGATAAATTCTTAAGCAAAGTCTGGGAGTGGAAAGAGGAGTCCGGAGGTAGGATTACCAACCAGCTTAAGAGGCTTGGAGCTATGCCCGATTGGGATAAAGAACGCTTCACCATGGACGAAGGACTATCCCATGCCGTGAGGCAAGTTTTTGTAGAGCTTTACAATCAAGACCTAATCTATAAAGATAAACGACTGGTTAACTGGGACCCGAAGCTCCAGACCGCAATATCCGACCTTGAAGTAGAACAGCGTGAAATTAGAGGACATCTATGGCATTTCAAATACCCGATCTCCGACTCAGCGGACGAATATATTACAGTGGCTACGACAAGACCCGAAACTATGCTCGGAGACACGGCTGTAGCCGTTCATCCGGACGACGAAAGATACAAGCACCTTGTTGGGAAATTTGCAGTTCTGCCCTTAGTTGAACGTAAAATTCCTATAGTAGCAGACGAATATAGCGATCCGGAAAAGGGAAGCGGTGCTGTAAAGATTACCCCTGCCCATGACTTTAACGACTTTGAAGTCGGTTTGAGACATGAGCTTCCTATGATAAATATTTTCGATTCCACCGCTCATTTAAACGAGAACACGCCTGAAGCTTACAGGGGGATGGATAGGTTCGAGGCTCGGAAGCGAATTATAGAAGATATGGAAGCGCTCGGGCTGCTTGAAACTATAGAAGATACAGATCATACCGTACCATTTGGAGACCGCTCGGGCGTAGTGATAGAGCCCTGGCTTACTGATCAATGGTATGTGGACGCAGAGAAGCTTGCAGGTCCGGCAATTCACGCGGTAGAAGACGGCAGTATTAAATTCATTCCCAAATACTGGGAGAACACATATTATGAGTGGCTCCGCAATATCGAGCCTTGGTGCATTTCACGACAACTCTGGTGGGGGCACCAGATACCGGCTTGGTATGGGCCTAACGGAGAAGTGTTCGTCGCGCTCTCAGAGGAAGAAGCGCTAAAATTAGCAAAAGCGCACTACGGAGAGGACGTACAGCTCACCCAGGACTCTGATGTGTTAGATACTTGGTTTTCCTCCGGGCTATGGCCTTTTTCCACTCTCGGATGGCCGGAGATGACCCCCGAGCTAAAGAAATATTATCCGACCGACGTACTGGTAACCGGATTTGACATTATCTTCTTTTGGGTTGCCCGCATGATCATGCAGGGGATTAAATTTATGGATGACATCCCTTTCAAAGACGTCTATATTCACGGTCTTATAAGGGACGAAAAAGGCCAGAAGATGAGCAAGACCAGGGGTAATGTTATAGACCCCATCGACGTAATAGAGGAATACGGCGCCGATGCGCTAAGGTTCACGCTCACTGCCCTATGCACTCAGGGAAGGGACATAAAGCTCTCTATGTCCGTTATTCAGGGCTATAGGAATTTTATAAACAAGCTATGGAATGCATCCAGGTTTCTTATCATGAACCTTCAAGGTTATGACCCGGACTTCATCCCCGTTGATGAAGAGTTATCCACATACGATAAATGGATACTCACCGAGCTTAACCGTACGATTAAAGCAGTAGAGGAATCTTTTGAAGAATACGAGTTCGATAAGGCGGCAAGCTCTATCTATCAATTCTTCTGGGCCGAATACTGCGATTGGTACATAGAAGCTGTTAAACCGGTTCTCTACGGAGACGACGACCGTGAAAAACAAAAGACGAGAAGCATACTCGTAAAGGTGCTTACAAGCTCTTTACAGTTACTCCATCCCATTTCGCCATTTGTAACGGAAGAGCTTGTAAATAAACTCAAGGAGTTCGGTGTTGAGTTAAAAGCCCCCGAGGGAGGAAAGTCAGATAGTATTGTAACAAGTGCATTTCCCGATTCTCAAGTCGTACCAGTATTCCAAGTAGTGCATAAAGAGTTCGAGTTCGTAAAAACAATAGTGGCCGGGGTAAGGAACTTAAGGGCAGTGATAGGGCTTCACCCTTCTGAAAAGGTAAGCGTGACCCTTATCCCTGAAAGCCCCGATGTAGGAAAACAGATTGAGTCAAACCGAGATTTTATCCTAAATTCGGCCTCATTATCAGGTCTCGAGTTAAGATATGAAGGAAAGCCCGAAAAAGCTGTAGCTCAAGTGATTCCGGGCGTAGAGCTATTTTTACCTGTCGAGGGTCTGATTGATGTGGGAAAAGAATCGGATAGGATAAAAAAAGAGATTGGTAAGATCGCAAAAGACCTTGAGCGCACGGAAAAGAAGCTAGGGAATTCTGAATTTCTTGAGCGAGCGCCTGAAGACATTATTCAGAAAGAGAGAGCAAAGTTTGACGAGCTTTCCTTCCAGAGAAAAAAGATGGAAGACATGCTTCAGAAGCTAAGCGATCTGCTCTGACAATATCATAGCGAATGTTTTAATACAAACCTTATATAAAGCCTACTTTTAATTTTTAGCATTCTTTGATTTTTACCTTTCTTGGCATAATATTAATATCTCATATGGTTCTCAGTAAATACTTTGTTTTTCTTCACTTCCCCAAGACCGGAGGCTCTTTTGTCCGGAAGATATTCAATCTGACGGCGCCCAAGGGCTGGGAGCTTTCCTCCCCCGGTAAGCACCTTGATTATGTACATTGCCCCGACACGCACAAGTCGCTTCCGGTGCTGGGTTTCGTAAGGAACCCCTTTGACTGGTACGTATCCTGGTACATATTCAGTAAGCACGTCTATCCGCACGATTTTTTCAATAATGTCTCGGACGGGGGTAAAATGGATTTTAAAAGTACCATAATGAACGTAATGGATATTGATTATAGTAAGCATTTCGACCTGGATTTCAATAAGCTTTACGGAAGGCCAATCGGAGCTTACACCGCTTATATACATTCGATGTTCGGCGAGGATTTAGATAGAGTAAGGTTTGGAAAATTCGAGAACTTAAGGGAGGATTTTCTAAGCATCCTTTCAGATATTGTAGAGCCGCCCCTATTTATGAGACTTCTTACTAACTACTACCCCAGGGTTAATAAAGGCAAGCGCACGCACTACAGTGATTACTATGATCATGAGCTGCGTGAGATTGTCTCAGAGAAAGAAAGTGAGATTCTTGACAGGTTTACTTATAGCTTTGAGAGTATGAAAGACTAAAAATATCTGTGATATTATAGACCGTGAAATCGGGTATTAATACATAACTAGAATAATGGGGGGGTAAGCTCATGGCATATGATGTTCATTTCAGTATACCTGGACGTAGTCTTGGACGTTCTGATGTTCAGTTTCAAGTATATCAAAATAGTGAGATGTTAGGCACACTAAAAGTATCTAAAGGTAGTGTAGTTTGGTTTCCTGCAAACACTACGTATGGGTATCGTATGTATTGGGGACCGTTCAATAAGGTTATGCAGGAACAAGCGAATAGTTTTGAAAAACGATAGCTCAACTATTTGAATATGGGAATTAGAGCAGGGAGTGCGAAATTCTCATATATGAGATGGGTTAAGATGTATATCTCCCGAATTCCATAGACATATACCCCTCATTTTAATTTTTCTCTGAGGACCTCGTAAGGGGTTTTACCATTAAGCGCACTGTGCGGCCGAATGTAGTTGTAGAAATTTTC
>Ga0114931_10005062_pt1 | contig 16314 bp, 12 predicted proteins | sample 2SBtaG_FD_89579 | JGI IMG/M metagenome (GOLD analysis project Ga0114931, IMG submission 89579) | Deep subsurface microbial communities from Kolumbo volcano to uncover new lineages of life (NeLLi) - 2SBTROV14_V59a metaG | ecosystem: Environmental > Aquatic > Marine > Volcanic | place: Kolumbo...
ATCATCGACTACCAGACATTTCATATCGTTTGAAGATAACCCATTAAGAGACTGTGGAAAAACCCTGAAACGAAAAATCTTCTGTTTGTTGGATTGGAAAACAGCGGCCTTGCCGGAGGTGTTTTTCACTCGACCCTTCGGGCTGCGGCCCTTTTACCCACTTTCGGCGAAGCCGCTGCTCCCCCTGCCGAAAATCCTATCGATTTTTCGTTCCGTAGTTTTTCCACAGTCTCCTAAACCCCAAAATTTCCCAAAACGGATTCAGGATTGCGAGAGGAAAACGATTGTGTCACGGTGGATGACGGGGGGTGTAATCTATGGACTCATCTGATATTCATCGACCGGTTCTGAGACGATCACTGGCCACTCGATTGGCGGTGGTTTGGGCAATCATGCTGGGGAGTGCCGTGGGTTTCTCCAGTTGGACGCTCCATCGTGAGGCGCACCAGAATTTGAAGAACAACCTGAGGCGCGGCATCGAGGGCGATGCCGAAGAAATTCAACTGCGGATTGACACATGGATGCGAGGTTTGAAAGAAGACGCTCGTTCCGTTTCCCGATCACCGCTGGTTCTCGAATTTCTCAAACACCTGCACACTCCCGAAGAAGGCAGGTGGCGGCAGCTACTCGAGGATGAGTTTAGAGCGGTGTTTGCCGGGAAACCCACCTATTTTCAAATGAGGTTGCTCTCCGCGGAAAATATGGAGGATGGGCAAGAGATTCTTCGTCTTGATCGGAAAGAGGGTAAGCTCGAGGTCACACCGAAGAAATCCCTCCAGAAAAAGGCACACCGCCCCTATTACCGAGAAGCTCTTGGCACCCCAAGAGGATCTGTCTATCTGTCGGAGATCAATCTCAATCGTGATTTCGGAGGCATCACAGTCCCTCACATCCCCACTATCAGAGCGGCGGTAAGAGTCGGCGACGAAGCATCCCATCCCGCCATGCTGATCATTAATGCCGACTTGCGCCCCCTTTTTGATGAAATCCACGACCTCGCTTCTGATCATGCGGAGGTTCGCCTACTGGATTACGACAGGCACTACCTGATTCATCCCAATCCCAAAGTCCCGTTCGCATCCGACACGGGCTATCAGATTCAGGCATCGGATGAGTTTCCCGGATGGAAAGCCGGAATGGTTCTTCCCGGAGACGGCTGTTCGCTGGACTTCGGAGAACTGGATCATCAGATCGCTTTTGGGAAATCGATCTCCTCTGAGGGGTGGCCAAACAGAGAACTTAACTTGATTGTATCTCTGCCGGAAAAAGCCTGGCAACCGGAATTTTTTCTCTTCAGGAGACGAGCCATCTGGGCAACTGTTTTGGCCGTTTTAGCTGGTGCGGGAGTAGCCATCCTCGTTCTGATTCCGTTTACTCGGGGCCTCCGCCGTTTGACGACAGCGCTTCGCCGCTTTGATGCCGGAGAAGAACCTGAGATTCCCAATTCCACCGTCCTGGGAAACGACGAAGTCAGTATCGCCATTCAGAGATTTCAGGAAATGGCGGCGAAGGTGCGGAAGCAGGTTGGGTGGTTACGGACAGTGCGAGATGAGGCCCAGGAAGCCAATGCAGTCAAGGAATCCTTCCTGGCAACCATGAGTCATGAAATCCGCACTCCCTTGAACGCGATCGTAGGGCTGATTCGGGCCCTGGAGGAAAACAATCCGTCCCCGCATCAGAAGCCCATTCTGAATTCACTGACCGCCTCTGCCTCGAACTTGGTGACCCTGCTGAATACGGCCCTCGACTATTCCCGGCTGAGGGAGGGCACTATTGAATATCTTCGTGAAAATTTCGACTCCGCCGATCTGGTAAGGGAAGTGGGACGCTCCCTGAGTCCGATCGCACAATCGAAGCATCTCAAGCTGGAAATGGAAACTCCGGAGACCCTGTGGGTTCAAGGAGACCCAGTTCGCCTTTGGCAGGTCACGAACAACCTGGTAAACAACGCGATTAAATTCACTGAAGAGGGATTTGTGAAAATATCGCTGACATATGGTAACGAATGCCTGACCTTGGCTGTCTCCGATTCCGGACCGGGAATTGACCCGGAAAAGCAGGAACAGATCTTCACCCCCTATGTTTCGTTAAAGCACGGCAACTCCCGGGAGGACTCCGGCGCGGGCCTCGGATTGTCTGTATCGAAGGAGATTGTCGAGCAACAAGGTGGAAAACTCACTCTGATGAGTCGATCTGGAAATGGTTGTGAGTTTACCGTCAAACTGCCCTATCCGGAAGCTGCCGTCCCCACCGGACCCAACTCTTCAGATTCCGGCTTCCAAGCGGGATCCACCATCATCGGTCGCCCTCGCATCCTCTATGTGGAGGACGTGGTTTCAAATCAGGAGGTAATGGCAATGACCCTTGAAGGCAGTCGAGTAGATCTCACCTGCGTCTCCCATGGGGTGGAGGCATTGGAAATTCTTTCGCAAGAGGATTTTGATCTCGTTCTTGTTGACCTTCAGTTGCCGGACATGGATGGCGATGAACTGGCTCGAAGAATACTGACGAAGAATCCTTCTCTGAAAATGGGTGCGGTAACGGCTCAATCGTCCGCCCGGACCGATCAAAAACTGAAAGAGGCGGGGATTCATGATGTGGTGATCAAACCTTACACGAGGAAAGATATCGAGAACTTGATCGCCAGACACCTGAATCCTTCCTTCACAAAAATCCTCAACGACATCCACCCCGGCAACCCGGGTCGGGCCGAAAAACTGGCCGCGGACATGGCGACCGAACTACAGCAAGCAGCCGCCAGTCTCAGAAAACTGGGAAACCGAGCGGACTGGCAGGATGGAAGCGGGGAGATTGAGCGGATGGGGCACAAGTTAAAGACGGCCACCGCACGTTTCCAATTGGACCAGTTTGAACTGTTGCTCGGCGAATTTCTGGCGTCGAAAACCGTTGATCGGGAGCTTCTGGAGAAGGCTGTCGATCAGCTGGGACAAACAGCGGACGACCTTCGCAACTGGCATCAGCCAAGCTTTTCGGACCTGGCAGGCAACCCATCAAATGAGTCTTCGAATACTACGGAATCCGGAAAAGGTCTTTGATTTTTCGGAGCGGAACGTCCGGCAATCTTTTAATCAGAAAATCAACCAAGCAGCAATTCACGCTGCCAGTTCAGCAAAAGTCCCTCCTTTTGCTCCTCAGAGAGTGTCTGGGAAGCCAGCCTCTCCAGAACAGTACGGGTAGCGATCAAAGTCGGATCAATTCCCAATTGCTCAGCAGCGGAGTTGCGAGTCTTGAAAAGTTCGTCATAACGCTTTTCGTCGATCTTAAGCCGCAACCCTTTTCCTGACTTCCGTTTGACCGGGTACTGTGACGCTGGAATTTTCCTGGTTTCAGAAATGGTTTTCAAGAGGCGGCGGGCATGACCCGAACGGATGTATCGCGGAGGCTCCACCCGCCCGTCTCCCTGTAAGATCGTGGCCATTCGGATGATCTCCTGATTCCCCAGAAATTTGAAGGCGGGACGATCCAGTTTTTTACATTCTTGGTCACGCCAAATCCACAGTGCCCGGAGAAATGCCAGTCCCTTTCGATCCAACTTCCCATAACCGGAGATTCGCCAAAGTTCCGTGGCATCCTTTTCGTCCCGATTCATTACCGATGTCCGGGCTGCATCGCAGGATTCAATAAACCAGCTTTCCCGACCACATTTTCGCAGGCGTTTTATGTATCGTGCTCCCAGGGCCAGCAGATAGCGCACATCGTTGTAGGCGTAGACCAGCATTTTCCCGGTTAACGGTCGCCGACTCCAATCAGCTTTCTGCGACTGTTTGGACACGACAACCCCGAATTCGGTTTCCAGTAAACTAGCAAGCCCATATTTCCGAAGGCCGAGCAAACGGCCCGCTGTTTGTGTATCCCAGACTCGCTCGGGAACCCAGCCGAAGGTCTTTCGGAACATCGACATATCGTAATCTGCTCCGTGCATCCACACCACGTCCAACTCGTTCAGGTAACTGTTGAAAACATCCAGGTTATCCATGCCTATGCTGAGGGGATCGATAATGGCCAGCTCACCCGGAACAGCGAATTGGATCAAACACATTTTTGTCTCATAGGAATGCATGCTGTCCGCCTCCGTATCGATGGCACACTCCGTGTGTTTCACGCCTCGGGAATGGAGTCGGTCAATGTAGGCCCGCAGGGCCTCAACCGTATCCAAGTAGTATTCAGGAACCACCTCAGATTTTCTGGTCGACATAAAAACGAAATCTATACAATGTCGGAGCCAGCGGAATTGCCTGGCCGCATCAATGCAATTCACTCAAAGCCTCTCAGGAGCAATTCGGCATTGGAATTGGTGCTTCGAATCATCTTCAGAAGCACTTCCATTGCCTCCGCGGCAGGTCTTCTTGCCATCTGCTTGCGTAGATTGGTTACCCGTTGCATCTCATCCGGGTGATAAAGCAATTCATCCTTCCTCGTACCGGACTTCAGGGTGTGGATAGCGGGAAAAATCCGCGATTCAGCCATTTCTCTATCCAGGGTAATCTCCATATTACCGGTTCCTTTAAATTCTTCGAAAATGACATCATCCATCGGCTGTCGGTTTCGATCAGGCAGGTAGCCAAAATGGTAAGAGAACCTCCCTCCTCCACGTTTCGGGCTGCGCCGAAAAATCTTCTGGAACGTTCCAATGCCTTGGGAGAAATACCCCCGCTTCCCACTGGACCTCCCCGACTTTTTTTCCGGCGACCGTTTTTTCCGCCACCACCTCCTCGTCCTGATTGATTCGCGGAATTGTGGGCCCTGGCCAGCCTCGTCAAACTATCCAGGAGAACCACCACATCTTTGCCCTCTTCCACCGCCCGCTTGGCTCGCTCAAGCGTCATATCGGCCACCTCGATGTGCCTGTTTGGAGACTCATCAAAGGTGGAACTATAGAGATGAGCATCGACGGTTTCGCGAAAGTCGGTGACCTCCTCCGGCCTTTCATCCAGCAATAGAACGATCAGTTCAACTTCGGGGTGATTTTTGTGAATGGAAACAGCAATACTTTTTAGAAGAATTGTTTTACCACCTCTGGGGGGAGCGACGATCAGACCACGCTGCCCTTTCCCAAGCGGTGCGATCAAATCCAATACTCTGGGGGAAGGATTTTCGAGATCTGCATGTTCCAATATAATTCTCTCGTTGGGAAACAAGGCTGTCAGTTGATCAAAACCAGGCTTGCTCTCCCATTCTTCCACGGGAACGTCTTCAACGCTTGTCACTTCATCGAGGGACAGGAATTTCTCTCGGTCTCGGGGAGGCCGAACCGAACAAGTCACCTTTTGCCCGGGCCTCATATCGTATTCTTTAATAGCAGCCGCGGGCACGTAAACGTCATCAGCATTGCACAAGAAACTGAAATCGGGCCACCTGAGGAATCCAGGGTTGTCGCCTGAAAAATCAAGGAATCCAGTGGCCGTTATTTTCGTTCCATGTCTGCCATAGTATTGCAGAATCTCAAAGACCAATTGGCGTTTGGAACGCATGCCTGCCACTCGCAAATCCAGGCTCTGCGCCACTCCGTGCAACTCGTTCAACGACTTCTTTTGGAGTTCACCCATCTCGATCGTGGCAGGTACTTCAACACCGGAAATTTCTTCACCGGTTTGCTTTTCCTCATCCGTCGAAACTGCTTTCGATTTCTCCCCGGGAATATCGGTTTCCCCGGAGGCTCTGCTCTTTAGCTCATTTGTCATTCGTTCGTATAAAAATTCGTTCCAATTGCGCCGAGGCCAGTTTCAGTTGGCTGGTTAATGCACCCCGGCTGCCATCGTTCCAGATTACCCAATCACTGCGATTCATCTTTTCCTGAACGGAGATCTGCGCGTCGATAATCCCACGAGCCGTTTTTCGGTCAATTTTTCGTTTTTCTACAAGCCGCTGTATTTGTGCCCTCTCGGATGCACCTACGGCCATCACCATATCTCGATCGACGGGAAAATCCACTTCATACAACAGCGGCACCTCGATCACAATCAGAACTTCCAGTCCATTCAATTCACGAACAAACTTTCTGGCTCTCGTTAAGACCAGTGGATGCAAAATTTCCTCGACCTTCTTTCGCAATCGGGGATCAATATATAGGGCCTCCCTGAACCGCTTCCGGTCCAGGGACGCACCATCGACATCAATCAGACCTTTGCCTGCGACCTCCGCCAACCTGCCTAATGTTTCGGTTTCTGTCAACAACTCTCCTACACAGGCATCGCAGTCGAAGTATCGGGTCGCCACTCTGGAGACGTGTTGAAGAATCCCTTTGCCTACGGTGCTCTTCCCGCAGGCAACACCTCCTGTCAGTGCAATGGTTACCATTTTTCAATTCATCGCGCGCCACGCCTGTTCAGGGTGTCACACCGGATGATTGTTATCCAGATCCAACACTCATACCCACATCCCAGGAGTCTGTTGAAAAACTACGAAACGAAAAATCTACAGGATTTTCGGCAGGGGGAGCAGCGGCTGCGCCGTAAGCGGGTAAAGACCGACCGTTCCGGTTGCGGCCCTTTTGTTTGCCGCCTTCGTTGCGCGTCGGTCGCGGGGGAAACCCCGCTTCCTCCTTGTGCCTCGCCAGGCAACCAAATGACTCGCAGTTTTTCATTCCCTACTTTTTCAACAGTCTCCTGACACTGCTCGTTCAACAAACGGACGCCCAACGGAGTCGGATCGATTTCAAAACAAGCACACCCTCCAGGATCAGCAGGACCACACCAAGATCACCCCTTCACCCAGATCCGGCTACAGATGGTGTCCCGCGCGCTCTCTACTTCTGGTAGGGAATTGGGAGGGAATCAAAAGCTGCCGGAGCCGTTACCTTGGGTCTGGGAGTCCGTTCTGGGCGAACCTCATCCTTGATCCGACCATGAATTGGAAGCCCGGAGGGATCCATGATCTGGGCCGTGACGAAAATGGTCAGATTCCTTTTCAGGTGCACTTCCACGCTGTTTCGGAAAAGTCTGCCAAGCAGCGGCAGGTCCCCCACGATCGGAATTTTATCCTGAACATCCTGGACATCCTCCCGAATCAATCCACCCAGGGCTACCGTCTGACCGTCCCAAATCGTGACCTGAGTCGTCACCTTCCGGAGGCTGAAAACCGGCATGTTAATCGTATTTGCAGTGAGGATGGTCGGGGCGCCGGTAACCGGGTTGAGCGGGCCGCCAATGGGAGTCCCGTAGTTGATAAACCCATCGAACTCCACCACTTCCGGCGTCAGATTTAAGTCAATAGTAAAATCATCCGCGCCCAGCACCGGGTCCACTTCCAGAGTGATTCCGGTGTTCCGGGTCTCAAACGCCGTCGGCGTGGCGGGAGTCACCGGAATAAAGCCTGTTCCACCACCAATGGCGGCGGTACTGCCAATCTGATTGGGGATTTCCGGTGGATCGTATTCGGTCGGATAAATAAACTCTCGAATAATCTCAATTTTCGCCCGTTGCCCGCTTCGAGCCATGACGGAGGGAGCGGACAGCAGGTCCACCCCTTTTTTCTGTGACAGGGCACGAATCATCACCTGAAACTGCGGACTTGTAAACACCCCCGAGATTCCAAATACAGCCGGAGCCACGGCCACCGGGGCCGCCACCGATCCAGCATTGGAAGCGTTGGCGGCGATCAGTGCATCAATACTGTTCCCGCTGATCGCGCCAGCGCCTGATCGCAATCCCGCGGTCACCGGCGTTCCCACAATGGGGCCACCGGGAATTGCCGGGAACCCGGCCGCACCGGCGACCGGCGCCTGATTACCCACCGTTCCCCCTGTCCCGAAAATTCGTTGATTTCCCAGGGTAAAGGCGCCAAGGAGCCAATCGAATCCGAGTTCCTCGCTGTCTTTATCAGAGATCTCCACAAACCTTGTCGTCACGTAAATCTGCTTTTCTACTCCCCCGATAATTGAATCAATAAAGGCCTCAACCAGTTCCATCTGGTCCTGCGTGTTCCGCACTATCAGCCTCGAATTAGACACACTGTAAATAGCGCTGGCTCCGGCTCCGAATGTAATCCCCGCGCCCTCCAGAACTTCTTTGGCCGTGCGCCGCTTTCCGACAGTCGCACCTCCGGTATCTGAAGGTGCAGCAAACGGATCCGCCGCCGCGCCGCCGCCGGCATCGGCGCCAGCCCCACCGGCGCCAGCAGAGAGAAAAGTCGGTGGGACCACATAGGTATTGGTAAAGAGGTCAGCATCCGGAGTGGAAATCGGCACAACCAAAACCGCATGAGATTCCACTTTGTATTTCAACTGAGCAAGCGAAGTGGTATAGCGAAGCGCTTCCGCGAGCGGGACATTAGTCAACTTGAGAGTAATCAAAGTGCTCCCCACTCCGCCATCACCAGCACCCGCACCAGCGGTCGCGCCAGCGCCTTCAAAACCCAGTCCTCCACCGCCCGCGGGAGCAGCACCCCCGGGGGGAGCAGCACTCACGCCACCAGATCCGGAGCCTGCCTGAAGAATAATATTGACCCCCTTCTTGGCCGGATCAGGCTCGCTCACGTCCAGTTCAACGCTCTTTTGACTCAAAAACTCAAGTGCATCACTCAACGGGGTGTCGGAAAATTCCACACTTGGAAGAATGATGTTTTTGAGTTTATCCTCAATATCCTTAATGGCGGTAGTCGCCGTATCAACGGGGATATCCACAACCGGTCCCCCCTTGATATCCACAGGAATCGGCATTTCCCATCCCTGTGCAATCTCCCGTATAAATTTGGAACGGGTGTGATCTCTGGCGACATCATAGTAATCCATCTTATGCCGCTCGCCATTTTCCATACCGCGACGGGCGGCTGAGTTGTATGGATCGTCCGTTAAAGCCCGATTGTATTCACGATCAGCGCGATCATAATCACCCAAGTCAATGTATCCCTGACCGGTCTTCAACGCCAATTTCACCTTTCGGACGCGTTCCAGATGCTGCGGAGTCAGCGCCGGATTGTAATAATCAGGATCGTTCAGTTGCTCCAGCAACTTCTTGGCATCAATATTGTCCGGGTCCATGCTGGGCTCCAGCACGTCCTCCACATAGGAGATGGCCTCATTGTAGCGACCTTCATCGGCACGCTGGCGGGCCAACAGGACGCTGGCCCGGGCAAATTGCTTCACATAGGCCCGACGCCTCTGTTCCGTCATCGGGGCATCCGGAAGCAGATCCAATGCCGCACGATACTGCTCAATCGCGCCATCGTAGTCGCCATCGGCCATCAGTTGAGATCCCCGCAGAGCCGCTTCGTCGGCCTTCTTCACCCGCTCCTGCATCCGTATCACGTAGGCCGTCGCAATAGAAGGCACTCCGCTGCCATATCCGGGAGGAGCCGCCACGGACTTTTGCCCGTCAACCACAAAAAAAACAGTCCCGACTGCCAAAGAGAGCATAAACCCGGTCCGGCGTTCGCATTTTTTCACACTTCTATTTTTCATAAAAAAATCCAATTGGGGACGATCTATCCACAACAAGAGACGGCGAACCGCAATGAGAACCAGAAAACCCGCTTCCTGTCAAGATTTATTTCTTCTCTATTTCAACAGTTTTTTCCTGTCCGGAGGCGGGTTGGTAGGTGATTGTGGCGGAATTTTCCTCCACCTTGATGACGCGGTACTTGGTATCCGGGTCCCGGGCGATGGTAAAAGTTTCTCCTTCTTTGACGAAGCGGTCGTTTCCCTGGAAGGGATCAAGAGAAAAATCCAGTTCGACGTAATAGGTCGGGATTTTTTCTGGGATATTGCGAATCAACGCCACTTTCTTCTGCTTGGGCAAGTAGGTGATGTGAAGCACCGATGCGTCCACGTTGATACCGATACTGTTTTTGGCGGTCTTTTCCTCAAAAGAATCAATTCGAAACTGCTTATCCTCGGAGATTTCCCCCACTTTCATGTTAAAATTGTCTCTCTTGGGCCACTTGACGCTGGGAAGGCGAATGATCTGAAACGTCTCCGAATCCGGGCGGGCGGCAAACTTCAGGATGTATTCCGCCTGCTGCCGCGACACCATGGACAACTTGTTCACATAAGGAGGATGCGAATCGGCACTCCTGGGCTCAGTTTTTCCGTTCCATTCCTCCAAATTGGAAAACCCGTCTCCATCGGGATCCTGTGACAACACTCCCTTGTTCAGATAATCCAGATTATTACTCATCAACCAGGCATTGGTGACCGGGGGCCGAATCTTCTCCGCCTGGGGGTCCAGCATATCGATGAGTCTGCCTTCGATCTCCACGATGGGAATGGAAACAAAAAGCGGAACCGGTTTGGGCGCCCTGCCCTTGATGGAAAGCTTCCACTCATTGACGGTGTCCACAAAGCTCTTTGCCATCACCGCCTGGGTCGCCTCCGTCGGCGGCAATTCATTCTTTGGCGTGGGAGAACTCATACTGAACTGATCACTGAAACTCGCTGACTTTGCGATGAAAATACCGGCTACGGCGATCGCCGCCACGCCGATCAGCAATAACAGATATTTGTCCCACGGTTTGTTATCGCTCATCGTTTCGATCCTCCCTTTTCGGTATCCTTTTTATCAGAAGTGGACGCGGTCGCTTTTTCCGGGTTATCAAACCGGGTGATATCAATGACCATGAATACAGTCAGTTTTTCCTGCCCCATCAACACCCGGGCATCTTCCGTCGCCACCTCGAACCCGGCCTCCCTGGCTTTGACCTCCAGATCCGCCCCGTTCACCTCCGGGTAACCCCACTCCTGCAACTGTTCTCTATCCGCCATTTCTCTGGTTTCAGACTTGATGAAGCGGGGCATCTCCTCACCACCCCCGGCACTTCCGGGCTTCAGAGGCCCTTCCTTCACGTCATTGGTGACCTTGAGTACCCTGACGATATAAAAATACTCCTTGCTATTGGCAACGCGGTTGATGAATTTCCGAAACGCCTCGTGGGAGCCGTGAAATTTCACGCGAACCGGATATTTATGCACGACCCCACTCTTCTTCTCGGTCGGTCCACCCACCTCTCCCGGTATCAAATCACGGCTGAACAGCAGTAATTGTTCCGCACCAGCAGTCACCAGATCCCTCAGCAGCAAGTCAATTGCCTCCAATTCATAGTGCAATACGGGGACTGATTCAGGAGAAGGAAGCGTGTTGGCATACGTATCAAACCCCATTTGAAACTCGTCCGCTGCATCCATGCTCATTCCACCGGATGCGGCGAAGGTCCTGAATCCCTCCACTTTGGTTTTCACCAACTGTTGAAAATCGGTATTCTGCAGTTTCGTATCAAGTTGTTTCTGAAATTTGTTCAGACTTTGAAACAGTTGTTTCACCGCCACATTGTATCCATCCACTTTCTTCTGCAGTTCCACTTTGTTTTTCTCACTTGGATAAGGCACTCTCCGTTCCAAGCCGCTGATTGCCCCCTTGGTCGAGTCCCAGGTGGACAGCGCTTCGCTGTATTTTCCATAGGCGCCCATGCAATAATAACCGGCTCCCCCAATCAGAACCAGGGCAAACAGCCCGAAAATTACCAGCCACACTTTCGAATTCATGTCGATACACTTTCTCCGCAAAAAAACTAGTTAGTTAGCAAACTTCACCTGATTGGCCACGGGAAGCGGCAGCACCATCTTCCAGGGGTAGGCATAATTGGTCCCCGCCGTCCCGCTGTCCACCTCCGCGACATCGCTGATGTCCACATCTTTCAAATCAAAAAACGCCACGGCGGTCTCGTCGGTATCGTCTTTTTTCAATTCTTTAAAGTAATTGTAGACCACCGATGAACCTCCCACGTCGTTCACTCGCCACAATCCTTCGATGGAAAAAGCATCAATCGTCTTTTCGGCATTACCGACCACCGTGGACGTCACGCCATCATTGACATCATTGATCACCGGCACCCCACCTGACAAAGGCTCCAGAACCGTAAGGAACATCAGATCGTTCTGCATTTTGTTGCCCAGATAATTGAACACCTGCACCCAATAGACCCTGTGCAGAATCGCTTCCACATACGGGCTTTTTGTCTTGTCAATGTCAGCGATCTCAGCAGTCAGATCCGAAATTTCGCGGTCAATCTTTTTCAGAGTATTCGCCCTGCCTCGAATGTTTGAAATCTCGTCGTTCGCCATCTTGGCCCCCCGGTTGAAAAAGAAACCCATCGCTCCCAGCAACGCCGCCACGGCCAACACAGCCAGAATCAGTGCCGGCTTCCGATTGTCCAGAGCACGCTCTTTTTGAACCGATTCCGGAATCAAATCAATCCGAACGGGAACGGGTCCCGCCTGGCTCAGGGCCCCGCCAACCAGGTCACCCAGATTATGGGCATTGGACGAGGCCAGCGTCTCATCGAGCTTTCCACCGACCGTCACATTTCTAAGGGCGTCAAAATAATCAATCGGGATATTCAGTTTCTCGGCAAAAAATTCCCGTATAAACGGCAGTCCGGCGGTCGCACCACCGAGCAAGGCCATGCCGGGCGCGCTTCCACCCTGTTGACTTCGATAAAAATTCGTCGTCCGCATCACTTCCGAGTGAAGGCGGGTCAGGGAATTCCGAATGACCTTGGACATCGCGGCAATCGCGGGATCTTCGTGGTCCGCGTAGGGCCCACCCAGGGCGACAAAGCCGTCAGCAACCTTCCGCTGATCCGCTTCTCCGTAATTCGTTCCAAATTCTTTGGCCAGAGCTTTTGTAATATCAGAACCTCCAATTTTAATGGTTCGGATGAACATTTTCTGGCCCTCCATAAAAATGAGGTCCGTCGTCCGGGCGCCGATATCGATCAGAAGAAGCGGTTCTTCCACATCGGCATAATTGAATCTCAGTGCGTTGTAGAGGGCAACCGGAGAAACTTCGGCCCCTTCGGATTTGATTCCGGCGCCGGTGACCAATTCATCAATTTCGTCCAACTCATCCGCCTTTACCGCAGCCAGGATCACGTCGACTTCCACATCATCGGGTTTCTCCACCAATTGGAACCCCCATGCCACTTCATTAATCGGATAGGGCACCTGCTGTTGAGCCTCAAATTCCACAATTTGGTCCACCTGTTCCCCGTCCAGCGGAGGAATGCTGGCGAACTTCATCAGAACCGGGTGAGACGACAACACATAGGTGGTGCGGACGCCTTTCAATTTCAACTTGCCGACCAGTTCCTTCATCCCCATCCGGGCCTGTGCAATTTGCCCGGCTTCATCGGCGGGATCTCCCACGAAATCAATGCGCTCGTAGCGATCCATCCGCAAACCGCCACCGGCTACTTTCGAAAAGACGCCCCCGGCAACATGTTGAGAGCCAAGGTTTAGAGATACGATTCGTTTTTCCGCCATATGACCGATCAGTCAGGTTTACTGTCTTAAAAGACAAAAATTAGTCAGCTATAGTCAATAATACCCCCACCAGGGCAACTCTTCCCGTTCTGGCTCACCTCGTCGGCTGCTCGACATCTGAATAGCGGTCAAGCCACAGCAAGGCAAACGGCGTCTTGTCCTTGGAAATTATCCCCGGACTCCCCGCCATCTGCTCCCACCACTTCCCGCTCCCTTTTCCCTCAGAAGCCCCGCCTTTGAGTTCCCCGTTGTAGAATACCGCCACCGCAACAGCAATCACGGAGCTTTTTTGAAAACGCCGGAAGTCCCCGGTGATTTTCCCAAGACTCGCGGGAGAAACATAGGCACAGGAATAACTGTCTTCTCCTGAAACGATATTCACGTGGTTCACCTCGCCGGTAAGCAACTGGGCAGGCCCCTCTTTTGATTGAATCGCCACGTAGTATTTAAACATCAACTTGGGAATCACTGCATCCCTCGGTCTGGCATCCACGTCGAACTTGACTTCGATTTCCAACCAGTTCCGGGGATAGGGTATTTTTTTCGTCTTCACGCCAGCGGCCTCAAAAACCGGCGTATCCTGGGTGTCATACTCGATCTTGACGTCCACTTTCCCTACCTGAATTGCCTCCTGCGCCCAAGATGAAAGAGGAGACCCGAACAAAATCGCGAGCGTGAAAAATGCCGAAAAAAATGGTGTTTTCATAGTGTATAATGTTAATTCATCCCCCTGCCGGGGGACACTCCCCGGAGCATATCGCAGAGCCTACGACAGGACAGGCAGAAAGGTAAAGGGCGAAATTGAAGAAAATTCAATTTTTTCCCGGCCCCGTTTTGCGGGCCTTCCGGCCACGGAAATAGTCAATCGTTTCGGCAATGCCCTGTTCGAATGGAATTCGGGGCTCCCAGGCAAGCAGGTCTCTGGCCAGTTCCACATTGGGCTGACGGACTTTCGGATCATCTTCCGGCAAAGGCTGAAATACGATGGATGATTTTGTGTCAATCAACTCCAGAATTTTTTCGGCGAACTGCAAGATGGTCATCTCGGCGGGATTACCCATATTGACCGGCCCGGCTGCCTCACTCTGAGACAGCCTGAAAATTCCATCAATCAGATCACTCACAAAACAAAAGCTCCGGGTTTGGCTGCCGTCGCCGAACACGGTCAGCGCCTGCCCCTCCAGAGCCTGACCGATGAAAGCCGGCACCACCCGGCCGTCTCTCAGTCGCATCCGGGGACCGTAGGTGTTGAAAATACGTACAATCCGGGTATCCACTCGATGAAATCGCCGATAGGCCATCGTGATGGCTTCACCAAATCGCTTGGCCTCATCGTAAACCCCCCTGGGTCCGATGGGATTTACATTGCCCCAGTAATCTTCGGTTTTAGGATGAATCAATGGATCACCATAAACCTCGGAAGTCGATGCCAAAACAAAGCGGGCTTCTTTGTCTTTGGCCAATCCCAGGGCATTGTGAGTTCCCAGTGACCCCACTTTCAGAGTCTGAATGGGCAACTCCAGATAATCAATGGGGCTCGCCGGGGACGCGAAATGAAAGACATTGTCAACCCGACCCGGAACAAAAATATACCTCGTCACATCATGCTTGATGAAATCGTAATCCTCGCAGTGGGCCAGGTGCTCGATGTTTTCGGTCGAGCCGGTGATCAAATTATCAAGACCAATCACATGATGCCCCTCCGCCAACAAGCGATCAGTCAGGTGCGAACCGAGAAAACCGGCGCCACCCGTCACTACCGAGACTGGCTTGGCTGGACCCGGGGATTCGGATGATCGTTCCGCCATGCCAATGAGATTCAGTTCCAGATTCAGTTCTCCTCCAACTCCACATCGACGCGGATGTTGTTTTTCTGCGCAGAGGCAATCGCCAGGCTGCGAATGGCGTTGATCGTTCTCCCGCTGCGACCGATGACCCGCCCTGCGTCATCGGGGTGAAGGCGAATCCGGAAAAGATGCCTTTCGCCCTCTTCGTCATGCAGAATGCTGGCATCCTCTGGATGATTGATCAACTGCACAACCACATATTCCAGATACTCCTGAATAGCGACAGCTGCTTCCATGATCGCCGCTTCTTTCAGGATTCAACACCCCGGGCCCGTCGGGCCTTTTTAATCAAACTCCGAACCGTATCCGATGGCTGTGCGCCAATTTCCAACCACTTATCAGCTTTCTCCAGATCGAGTTGGCAGCCCAGTTTGTCATCCATTGGATCGTAAGTGCCCAGCTCTTCAATGTAGGTCCCTTCTCTACGGACACGGCTGTCCACCGCAACAATCCGAAAATAGGGCCGGTCCTTCGCTCCTTCGCGTCTTAGTCTGAGTTTTACCATTTCCAAATGTGGTTCTTGAGTCTCGTCTTTAAAGGGAAAATAAAAGGAAAATAAAAGGAAAACCTTTCCGTTTCCACCCCGATCATTCGGGAAAGCCACCCCTATTACCTTTTTTTGGAGAAAAATCAAACTCTATTATGAATCCCGGTCCCCGGTGCAATTGTCCGGGAAAGGATCGACATCTGCTTTTTAGCTTTGCAAGATCGCCGTCCCTCCCTTTCACTGTTCCCACTATGCCACTCGACGAAGATCACTTAGAAAAACAATCCGCCCGCGTCCAGAATCTGATCTCGACCCTCAATCAGGTTCTCTTCGGCCAGGAAAATCTCGTCGAACTGCTCGTCACCGGAATTCTTGCCCGGGGCCACCTATTACTGGAAGGCCTGCCCGGTTTGGGGAAAACCGAACTGGTGAAGGGGCTTGCCAAAGCATTGAAGCTGGAAAACAGGCGCATTCAGTTCACCCCCGACCTGCTCCCCGGTGACATCACCGGCAATCCGGTTCTGCAGGAAACGAAAGAGGGACGGGAGTTTGTCTTTCAGAAAGGCCCTCTTTTCGGGAATATCATCCTGGCCGACGAAATCAACCGGGCCTCTCCGAAAACACAGTCCGCTTTGCTGGAGGCCATGCAGGAACAGCGCGTCACTGTTCTGGGAGAAACACACCCTCTCCCCTTGCCGTTTTTCGTC
>Ga0114931_10005064_pt1 | contig 16312 bp, 9 predicted proteins | sample 2SBtaG_FD_89579 | JGI IMG/M metagenome (GOLD analysis project Ga0114931, IMG submission 89579) | Deep subsurface microbial communities from Kolumbo volcano to uncover new lineages of life (NeLLi) - 2SBTROV14_V59a metaG | ecosystem: Environmental > Aquatic > Marine > Volcanic | place: Kolumbo...
CTAGTTTCATAACTGCCGCATGGGGCGAAGCTGCGCCGAGATTGTGACATTAGGCGGTCACAAGAATCACATTCCATTGACATGGCTATTGACATGGCCATTGACATGGCAATTGGTTGACACGGCAATTGCCCCGAACCTGGCCCGAACTATTCGCCAGCACGCAATTCGCCATCGAAAAAACGATGCCTTTGTCCGCTTAAAATCCACCTGTCCGGCCAGATCCGCCAATCTGACCGCTGGTCTGCCATTGCGGCATAGTGTAGCGTTCCGTCAGGCTCAATCTACATATCAAAGGGACTGGTCATGACGCTAAACGTCGAACAGCTGAAAACTGATCTAATTGACAAGGTGCTGGCCCGATTACATGGCGGACTTGAAAGCGCAAGGGCCGAACAGGCCGGCCATTTCGTGCGCAGTTTCTACGCCAATGTCTCAGCCGACGACATCATTGATGAGAGCAGCGAAAATCTATATGGCGCCGCCCTGTCAATGTTCGGCTTTGCCCAGCAGCGGCACCCCGGAGAGACAAAACTGCGTGTCTATAACCCGAGTCCCGCGGAACAGGGCTGGAAGTCCTCCCATACCATCATCGAGATCATCAACGATGATATGCCGTTCCTGGTGGATTCGGTCACCTCGGCACTGTCGCGGCTTGACCTTGAGGTTCTGCTGGTCATTCACCCGGTCATCAGCGTCGAACGCGATCCTGGCGGAAAGCTGCAGGCAATTGCCGATCCTGCAGTTAAAAGCAATGGCAGCGGCCAGCGCGAATCGCTGATGCAGGTTCAAATCAGCGAACAGCCGGTTGAGGTCCACGGCAAGATCCAGAGCCGCCTGCGCGATGTCCTGCACGATGTTGCCCAGGTGGTCGAAGATTGGCCGGACATGCGCAAAAAATGCAGCGAGGTGATTGCGCAACTGTCGGACAATCCGCCACCGTCACCGCCCGCCGACCGGATGGAAATCGCAACCACCATCGAATTTCTGAAATGGCTCTGCGCCGACCATTTCACCTTTCTTGGCTACCGTGAATTTCTTGTCGAAAGCGGTAGCGGCGCGGCGCGCGTGCCGCAGCCCAATGGTCTTGGCCTGTTGCGGGAGCGCGAAACGCCGGTCATCGAGGGACTGCGCGACCTCGAAGCCCTGAGCCCCGAGGTTCGCGCCTTCCTTGAAAGCCCCAGCATCTTGCGTATAACCCAGGCAGATCAGCGTTCCAGCGTGCATCGGCCCGCCTATATGGAAGCCATAACGGTCAAACAACTGGACGCCACCGGACAGCTCATCAGTGAACGCCAGTTCCTGGGGCTCTTCACCTCCGCAGCCTATACGCGCAGCCCCAGCGAAATTCCGCTGCTGCGCGATAGGGTGCAAAGCATCATGAGCCGCGCCGGGTTTGAGGCGCACAGCCACGACGGCAAGGCGCTGATGCATATCCTGAGCAACTATCCACGCGATGAACTGTTCAGAATCGACGAGGATGATCTTTTCAGGACGGTGATGGGCATTTTGCAGTTGCAGGAGCGCCAGCGCGTCGCCCTGTTCATCAACCGCGATCCCTATCAGCGCTTTGTCTCGGCGCTCGTCTTCGTGCCGCGAGACCGCTTCGACACCAAGTTGCGGATCAAACTGCAGGACACACTGGCCAAGGCATTCGATGGCGAAGTTACCGACTATTACACCCATTTGACGGACGCCGCGCTGGCGCGGCTGCATGTCCTCATCGGCACCAGGGCGGGGACACTTGCAAAGCTGCCGGCCGATCTCGACCACGACCTTCTGGAGGAACGACTGGTGGCGGCGGCGCGTTCGTGGGATGACCTGCTTCGCGACGCGCTGGTCGAAGGGCGGGGCGAAGAACGTGGCCTGCGCACCCTGCACCGTTTCGCAAATGCCTTCCCGCCCGGCTATCAGGATCATATAGCTCCCCAGGCCGCGGTTTATGATCTGGCGAAGATCGAGCAGGCCCTCGACAGCGGCAAACTGACAATGAACCTCTACCGCTCGATAGAGGACAGCGAACATCAGTTGCGCTTCAAGATCTATGTCGCCGGCGATCCGGTGCCGCTGAGCGACGTCTTGCCGATGCTGGAGAACATGGGGTTGCGGGTGATTGGCGAAGAGCCTTTTGAAATACGCCCCGCCGGCAGCGACACCAGGGTCTGGATCCACGACTTCAACACCGTGACGCAGGATGGCAGTGACGTCGATCTGGCGGGCATCAAGGAGGCCTTTCACGATACCTTCGCGCGCGTCTGGAGCGGCAACATGGAGAACGACGGCTTCAACAAGCTGGTCGCCTCTGCCGGGCTCAAATCCGGCGGCATCAAGATCCTGCGCGCCTATTGCAAATATCTGCTGCAGGCGCGCATTGCCTTTTCGCAGGCCTACATGGAAGAGACCCTGAAAACCAACGCGCCGATTGCCAGAACCCTGGTCGAGCTGTTTCAAAGGCGCTTTGACCCGGCTCAGAGGCAGGGCCGGGAAAATGGCCAGACAGCCGATGGCGCGAAAACAGCGGAGACAGCGGCAACAGCAGAGACAGCGGAGACAGCAGGTGAAAAACTGGTTGCCCAAATCAAGGAGCTGCTCGACAAGGTTGCCAATCTTGACGAAGACCGCATCATCCGCCGCTTCCTCAACGCCATAACCTCGACCCTGCGGACAAATTTTTATCAAACAACGCCACGCGGCGGCGAAAAAGACTATATTTCATTCAAGCTCGATTCCAGGAAACTCGCAGAACTTCCACTTCCCAGGCCGTTCCGCGAGATTTTCGTTTACAGCCCGAAGATGGAGGGGATCCATCTGCGATTTGGCAAGGTTGCGCGCGGCGGCCTGCGCTGGTCGGATCGGCGGGAGGATTTCCGCACCGAAATTCTCGGCCTGGTCAAGGCGCAAAACGTCAAGAACGCGGTGATCGTACCGGTTGGCTCCAAGGGTGGCTTTGTGGTCAAGAACCGCCCCGCCGCCGATGCCACACGCGAACAGGTTCAGGCCGCAGGCATCGACTGCTACAAGACATTGCTGCGCGGCATTCTCGACCTCACCGACAACCTCAAGGACTCTGACGTGGTGGCGCCGCCCAATGTCCTGCGCCATGACGATGATGACCCCTATCTGGTGGTTGCCGCAGACAAGGGTACGGCGACATTTTCCGACATCGCCAATGCCATCTCGGCAGACTATGGATTCTGGCTTGACGACGCCTTTGCATCGGGCGGCTCGGCCGGCTACGACCACAAGAAGATGGCCATTACGGCAAGAGGCGCCTGGGAATCGGTCAAGCGGCATTTTCGCGAAATCGGCAAGGACATCCAGTTGCAGGACTTCACCTGCATCGGCGTTGGCGACATGTCCGGCGACGTCTTCGGCAACGGCATGCTGTTGTCGAAACACATCAAGCTCGTCGGCGCCTTCAACCATATGCATATTTTTGTCGACCCCGACCCCGATCCGGTGGCAAGCTGGGAGGAACGCAGACGCCTGTTCAATCTGCCGCGCTCGGCCTGGAGCGACTATGACGGCAAACTCATTTCCGAAGGCGGCGGCATATTCGACCGCAAGGCCAAATCGCTCGACGTCAGCCCGCAGATGAAACGCGCCTTCGCGCTCACGCAAAACCGGATGACGCCCAATGAACTGATCATCGCCATGCTCAAGTCCGACACTGAGCTGCTGTGGTTCGGCGGCATCGGCACCTATATCAAGGCGGCATCGGAACGGAACGCAGAGGTCGGCGACCGGACCAATGATGCCCTGCGCATCAATGGCTGTGATCTGGCCGCCAAAGTGGTTGGCGAAGGCGCCAATCTGGGCATGACCCAGCGCGCGCGCGTTGAATACAGCTTTAACGGCGGGCGCTGCAATACCGATTCCATAGACAATTCGGCCGGCGTCGATTGTTCGGATCACGAAGTCAATATCAAGATCCTGCTCGGCAATGTCGAAGCGGCCGGCGACATGACCAGAAAGCAGCGCAATGAACTGCTCGAAAGCATGACCGACGAAGTGGCCGATCTGGTGCTGCGCGACAACTATCTGCAGACCCAGGCCATCACGGTGACGCATCAGCTTGGCGCCCCGCTACTGCACCGCACGGCACGCTTCATGATCGCCATGGAGCGCGCCGGCCACCTCGACCGCGCCGTTGAATTCCTGCCAGATGATGAAACAATTACGGAACGGCGCAAGAAAGGCATCGGCTTTACCCGCCCGGAAATAGCGGTGCTCATCTCCTATGCCAAGATCGTGCTTTACGACGACATTCTGTCATCACAACTGCCTGATGACCCATACATGCGCCAAAGCCTCCTTGACTATTTCCCGGCGCCGCTGCGTTCGCGTTTTTGCAAAGAGATCAGCCGGCATCGTCTGCACCGCGAGATCATCGCAACAGTGATCGCTAATGAAATCATCAACCACCTTGGCCTCACCTTCATTCATGAAGTTCACGAAAAGACCGGCATGCCCGCCGACTACATCGCCAGAGCCTATATCATTGCCCGCGAGGTCTTCGGTATTGACGGCCTATGGCAGGAGATCGCGGCTCTCGACAATAAGGTAGCCGCCGATGTCCAGGCATTGATGCTGGTTGAATGCGGCCGCCTGCTGAAAAGCGCCGCCGTCTGGTTCCTGCGCGAGCGCAGCCGGCCGCTCAACATCGAGCGCGAGATCGAGGCATTCAGCAAGGGCATCAGGGATCAGGCCGCCGGACTTGGCAGCGTGCTGTCCGCGGCCGACCAGCAACTATTGAGCGATGAGACCGCCGATCTTACCGCCAGACAGGTGCCGGAGGATCTGGCGGTTCGCATCGCCGGATTAGCACTGCTGTCGCCTGCCTGCGATATTGCCCGCATCTCCAATGACGTGAGCCAGCCGGTGGAACATACGGCAGCGGCCTATTTCAAGGTTGGCGATGATTTCGGCTTTGACTGGCTGCGCCGCGCCGCCAAACGCCTGCCGAGCGATACCGCCTGGGACAAGCTGGCGGCCGCCGGCGTCATCGACGATCTCTACGGCCACCAGGGTCAGCTCACGCGGCGGGTTCTCGAGATGGCCGGCAACAACGGGTCAAGCCAATCCGGCATCGACGCCTGGGCCGAACAGCAGCGCCCGCTGGTCACGCGAACCAGACAACTGCTTGGCGAACTGCAATCCATGGGCTCGCCTGATCTGGCCATGATCGCCGTCGCCAACCGCCAGCTCAAGACCATGCTTGGCAGCCCGTAATAGCGGGGGCATTTATTTCTGGCACTCAAGCGGCGGTCGTGCCCTGTACGCCTCTTCCAGGTCGTGCCTTGTACTGCCGGTTGGTCGCCAGTTGCCAGGCTCCTTAAGAGGTTGAATTGAAGTGCAGAAAATGCCCGCTCAAAAAATGCCTGCTTAAAAAGGTCAAGCGATTGCCCTGTGCCCTGCATCTGGATGTCTTGCATTTGCCGGCAAGCGAGGCTATGCCTTGCCGGTCGCGCCTGCATGGGCAATTCGCCTTATACCGACCGGCCAAGTTACTGACTCGTATGCCCATCAGTTAGCGCAGAAACTTCAAGAGGATACAACGAAGCCATATGCCAAAACAAAATACCTACGGTATTAGGCCTCCGCCTTAGGCCTCCTGGGCCAGACTGTCAGGACCCTGTCCGGATCGTCATCTCCGGCGGTCTGCGCCACGATAATTTGCCGCTTTAGCTCAGCTGGTAGAGCACGTCATTCGTAATGACGGGGTCGGGTGTTCAAGTCACCCAAGCGGCACCATTTTCGATCTCACGGCGCTAATCCGGGCTGAATTCACGTTCTGTCTTGTCAGCAAACTCACGCCGGCTTTCGACCATCACAATGCTTTCCAGACCCGGCCATTTGTGCCGATCATTGAGCCAGGGAATATCGCCAATCGCGGTCACTATGCGCGTCTCAATGCGGCCGTGACTTTTTTCGACCGTCTCGTGGCGATCGGCGCTGCAATCCTTATATTTACAGGCTTTCTGCTCCCTAACGAAAACCTCGACATCGTCGCGCAAGGTTCCCTGATTGCCCTTCAGCGCCAGTACATAGTCCGCCTCTTTGTCGATAATTTTTGCGGCAACCTCGCGCTGACATCCCATTGCATCGATCGTAATTATCGCGCCCTTTATTGTAAGCAAATCGAGCAGTTGCGGGATCGCCGTGATCTCGTTCGACTTCGCTGCGACCTTGGCCTGGCCGAGCACCAGGTTTTGACTTGCGCTCCACGCCGAGATCATATGGATCGGTGCCTTGGCGCCACCTTCCTGATAGGAACGCCGCAGCGTCTTGCCGTCGATGGCGATGATGTCGGGCGATAAGCCGGTGAGCGTGCCGACCCAGTCGATGAAGCAGCGTTGGAATTGCGCGGCATCAAGCGCGGCAAAGATATCACCGAGTTGATCGTGGGACGGCGTGCCGTCTTTGAATAGGCGGAACCGGCGCAGCAGACACAGCTTCTTCTCACCAAATCTGGCGATCTCCACCCAGCTATCGCAGCCGGCCAACACGCCGAGCAGGGCAAGAAGCAGGATCTCATCGAGCGGATAGAGCACCTTGGCGCGCTGGCGCGGATCATCAAGATCCTCAAAACTCTCAAGGAACTCAACAACCTGATCGAATGCTGCAGCCGAAGTACCGTTTTTTCTCGCCATGATCGTGATCCTTCTTGCGAATCAAAAGGATCACTACAGATTCAGCATTCGTTCGATTTGTCACGCAAAGATACGCCCGATTGCCCTGCATCCGGCGGGACATTCCCTAGACAATCAGACGACATTGTTATGCGCTTTGCTATAGTTATTTTGGGTACGATATTTTCAAGGGGCAGTTATAGTGTCTGGGTCAGGGGGCGAAGACAGAGCTGAACTTTTCCTCGCCGTGACAACAGGACAGAATGTTTCTAATCTGCCGCCTATTCTTGAGTGCGCGACGCCCGGGAAAGATGCGGTGCTTTGGCTCGAAAGTGACAAAGCAAGCGAGCTACAATGGTCAAAGGGTGCAATTGACGTTCTCAAAAGGCGGGGCTTCGATCGCGTCGAATGCATGCTTTTGCCGGAAGATCCCGGCGAAATTTGGATCGCGCTATCAAAGGTTTATGAGCGCTGCGAACGCGACGGTTACGCCGTCCAATGGGTTGCCAATGGCGGTTCGAAGCCCACATCTATTGCCATCCAGGCTTCCCAGCCAAAGCTATCGGCGGCGCTACCCATTCTGTATAGCGAACCACAGCCGGTGGAATATTGGCTGATGCCCGACGGAATCACTGGGCCAAGACATAAACGGCGCTATGAGAAAGCCAGATTATCGCTTGAAGAAGTGTTGGCGGCGCGCGGTCATTTCATAAAAAATCCACAGACAGCCACTAAGATCTGGCCGGATAATGCCCATGGGCGGCTAAGCACAAGTGATGCTTATGGCATCGACAGAAAAGTTGTGGGCCAGGCACACCAGGATGCCTCTCGACGACAGGAACTGCGAGAGCAGACGAGGGCGGCCGAACTTGGCGAACCGATCTCTCTTGATTGTGCTCTGCAAGAATGTCCTGAACACGTAACAGGCTGGCTGGAAGGCGCCTGGAATACGGCACGTTCCATTGCGAGAAGCACACCTGCCAAGCCAGGCAATTGGCCGGATTTTGGCAGTGGAAACGCCGAACAGCTTGGCGGATTGTTCGTCAACGCGCAAAAAGCGGCCGACAGGATTCGCAATGAACTCAGGAACGGCCAAGGCAGGAATAGAGCGGCGCCAGAACAGGACAGAAACCCGCTGGGCCCGCGCTTCGAGCAGGCCGTAGCCTGCCGTGTTCGTAGTTGGCTGGAGGCACAAAAGGAGACACTACCCGTCAACGAGGCCTGGCTCAATGTCAAGATTGCCACGCAACGCAATCGCTCACGCATCGTGCAGGAACTGGACATCATTCTTGTTCTTGCAAACGCCGTGCTTATCTCTCTGGAATGCAAGACATTTCAGGCGGACCGCAAGGATCTTGATGCGCGCCTGCTCAACATAAGGCGCAGTGGATCGCAGTTGGCGCGGCTTGTCGTATGTGCACCGCTCTATACCGATTTCAGCACCGCTCCGTGGTTTAAGAATCAGCACGCTTTGGCCAAGACGCTGAAAGACTTCGGGTTTCAATATATTCCTTTCACATTGCCGGACCAACCAAGATCATACCGCATTGCCGGCAGGGACGGCGCGAGTGAAGCGTTCGATTGCCCGCCGTTTGAAGATCAACTGGACAGGCTTATGAAGCCCTATGTGCCTCAATGGCGGGAGGTGGGACGGCAACGGCCTGGTAACGTTACCTAGTGTCTTCGGGCGGACCATTTGGGTTAGCCTGCCCGCAGATCGAAGTTTGAAGTTTGAGGGGAGTACCGCAAGGCTTGAGGCACGGTGTACGCATTTGGACGGCAAAGAATTAGGCTAGATGTAAGTAAAGGAGGCCAGAATTATCATGGGCGAAGATCGTGACACGCAAGGCGATATTGAACATGCCGCGACTTTGCAGGAGCAGGCGCTGGACCAAGCCGAACCCCTAAAGGCGCGCGCCTTGCCAAAACCTGAAGAGATAACGCGCCTGGCCCGCAAGAGGCGGCTGCGTGGCGGGCAGGAGAGGATAGAAATCTCGGTTAAACTCGAAGTCGTAACGCCGATCCTGGGCGGTGGTCCGGTGGCGCGGGAGCTGTGCGATGTGGATGTGATCCGGGTGCCCGGCATTCGCGGGCATTTGCGCTTCTGGTGGCGGGCGCTTTACGGGCATGGGTTTCACACCGCTGCCGAGTTGTTTGAGGCGGAAGGCAGTTTGTGGGGGCGGGCGGCTAGAGACGAGGGTGGCCGCTCGGCAGTAGACATGCATCTCAATGAAATTGTCCCCCAAACTGATCTCGATGAAGATGACCCAACGGAAGGTGCATACGCGCTTTGGGTGGCGCGGTCGAAAAAAGAAAGAGGGCGCGTCGTCGAGCTCGCGCTTAAGAGGCGGAAACCTGGTACAATTTTTTTGCTAACGCTCCGGTTTCCCGATCAGAATTTTCCGATTTCTCCGACTGAGGAACTGGACGCTGAATCAGTCTTGCGCAATGTCGTTCGCGCCTGGATACTGTTCGGCGGCTATGGCAGCCGCACGCGACGCGGCCTTGGCAGCCTGACGGTTGTTAGTGATACGGAAGAGATGAAACGGTGGCTACCTGAGGCGGCAACGCCAGAGGCCATAACAAAGCTGTTCGGCCGCAATATCTTCGCCAGTGGAGCAGGGGCTAAAGAGGCACCAACACTCGCCGGTGCAGCGCTCTATGTTGGAAACAGCCCCAGAGACGCTGTTCGGGCCTGGACCACCGCTGTCGACTGGCTGAAGGAATTCCGGCAGGGACCCAGAGGCGGGGCTTCTGGAAGTGCGCGTGAACCCGATCCTACAGGCCAACGCCAACGCCCCTCCATTTCCAACTGGCCCGAAGCCGACAAAATTCGGCATCACTATTGGCCAAGCTCGCCGCCGAGTTGGACCTGGGCGCACGATCCCAGCAGCCGGCATAATGCGACGGCTGTATGGCCGCGAGCCGGCTTCGGTCTGCCCATTGTCGGGCAATTTCAACGTAAATCACGGAACGATCAATACTGGAACCCCGACAGGGGCGACCCCAGAGAGCCGCCCGATTTCACATTGCGCTGGCGCTCGGGAAACGTGGCCCCCTACGCAGAACATGAGCGTCTTGCCAGCCCGCTAATGCTGAAGGCGTTATCGCTGGCGGACGGCAGCTTTGTGCCTTGTGCGCTGTGGCTCAATCGTACGCTGCCGGCTGGTGCCAAAATTGGTATTGAGGAAAATGTCCCTGGCGGGGGCGGACAGAATAGGATGAAGCCCGGTACAGAAGCGGACTTTGATGTTCTCGAAGACGCGCCTGGCTCGGCTTTGTTTGCTGCACTTCAAGGCAAAGGCACACTGCGCGACGCATTCGTAGATTGGCTGAGTACCGGGCCCAATCCAAAAGCAACGAGGATAGCCCCATGACCTCTCATCTCCTCCTGATTGCCATCGGTCCCGTTCAGGAGTTCATTGCACAGGCGCGGCGCACGCGCGATTTATGGTTCGGCAGTCATCTGTTGTCCGAACTGTCGCGCCATGTCGCCAAATCACTTGCCGATGAGGGAGCCAAGTTGATTTTTCCGGCATTGCGCCTGGAGGTGCAAGAGGAAGCCGCCGAACTGGAGCCCTGTCTCACACCGCTACGTCCAGCACCACATAATAAAGCCCGCAAGCCGCCGCTGAATATCGCCAACAAGATCCTTGCTGAAGTGCCGACGAGGCTTGACCCTGAGGAGTTGGCCCGCAAGGCGCGCGATAACATGCAAGAATTCTGGGCCGGTCTCGCGTCAGATATTAAGAGCGACCGTCAGGGTTTGCTTGCTGACGACATCAACCCGGTTTGGAACGAACAGATCGCCGGCTTTCTTGAGTACTTCGCCGCCTGGAGTCCCATCGAAGAGAGCAATGAAGGATACACCAAGGCCCGGACTGCCGTCGAGAAGGCGGTTGCAGCGCGCAAGAATTTGCGCGATTTTGAACCCTGGCAGGAAAAACGCGATTGGGCGCCAAAATCAAGCCTGGACGGCGCCCGCGTTTCGGTTCTCGCTGATCCAGAGCACCGCAACAAAGAGCTTGTCCGCAAATATCGCATTGCCGATGGCGAACAGCTCGATGCAGTGGGGCTTGTCAAGCGGACGGGCGGCGAGCCGGATCAATTCGTACCGCTGGTCAATATCGCGCTGGCCTCCTGGATTGACGCTACCAACGACGCTTGGCCGGATGACTTCAAAACCTTCCGATCGGCTTGTCACGGTTTGCCCGATCTACCACGCGTGGATCGAAAAGATCTTCCTTGCGCAAAGACCTTTGGCTTCGATGCCAGTATTTTTCTGCAAAACCGCTGGTGGCCGCTGTTCGAAGAACAGGGACTGCTGAAGCCGAATGACAACGGCCTCGATGAAGATGCCAAGAAAAAAGCATGGCAGCAAAAGGTCGCCGACTGGGGAAAGAAGAACGTCGCCCCGCTGCTCTCCCAAATGAGCGAGCCCTATCCCTATCAAATGAGCGAGCCCTATCCCTATGTCGCCTGCCTTGTGGCCGACGGCGATGGCATGGGCACGGCCATAGATGACTTGAAAACAGCGGAAGAGCACCAGTCATTTTCCCGAAAGCTATCTGAGTTTTCTACCAAAGCCCGCAAGATCATCGAACAAGATCATAAGGGATCTCTGGTCTATTCGGGGGGCGATGATGTGCTGGGATTTCTGCCGCTACCCGAAGCGCTAGCCTGCGCTGAAACATTGCGCAACGACTTCGCGCAGATCATGGATGCGGCGCTCCCCAAAGGCATGAAGCGCCCGACACTATCTGTCGGCATCGCCATCGGGCATGTCATGGAAGGCATGGGCGATCTACTGGAGCTTGGGCGCAAGGCTGAAAAGCTTGCCAAGAGCGCCGATCTCAAGAGCCAAGGGCTTGATCGCAATGCGCTGGCGCTGATCGTCGACAAAAGATCGGGTGGCACTAGACAATGGCGCGCCAGGTGGGACGAGTGGGGTGGCAACCCGGTCAAGCGTCTCGACGACGATATCGGGCTATTGGAAAAGCGGCTCGCCACCCGCAAGGTCTATGAGATAGCACGCATGCTGGCGGGCCTGCCCAAAGCCGATATGTTTGTGTCTGTCACAACGCCGACACCCGGGGATCGCCAACAAGATGCCGAGTTCTGCCAGATCCTCATCATGGACGAAGTCGCCCGCTCCCTGTCCCGCACTGGAGATGGCGCCGGACTTAGGCCGCAAGAGGTCGACCTCCTGTTCCCGGACGACGGCGACTACAAGACAAGCCACAAGATCGTTTCCGACTGGATCGACCGGATATTAATCGGTCAGGTATTTCGGCGCGGACAACCAAAGATCAAGACGAAGCACGATCGGGAGGCGGCATGAGCAATACCGCGCATCTTCATCATCTCGCCCTCATCCCGCGTGATGGGTTCTTTTGTAAGGACGGCAGAGGCTGGCACACCAGTGCTTCGGGACGCGGCCATTCGCTCGACTGGCCCTGGCCATCAACCATTCGCGGCGCGCTGACCACAGCGTCGGGCCGCATGATCGAAGTTGCAGACAACCGTCAATTTCAGCGCAAAGACTGGCTTACTCATCACCAACAGGTGACGTTAAAACGCCTTTTGACCTTGCGGCGGGCTCTATCCCGCGACGATGTCGGAGCATGGTCTGCCGATGACCGCGTGTGGCCAGTGCCCGCCGATGCCTTGTGGCTCGAAGGCAGGGAAAAGGTATTCAGGCTTCTTCCGAGCGAACCGAAAACGTCGACCCTGGGCCGCAAGGTCGGGAGCGACTATGACATCGCACGCGAGAAACTCTGGGTGCCGCAAAATCTTGATGACAATTCAAAGCCGAGAACCGCGCCTCGCTGGCTGTCCGAGTTGGAATTCGTAAGCTGGCTCACAGGTGGCGGCATTTCTGCCGATCCTGACAGCAACCCCGCCGAGACGGGCCTGTCGCCGGCAAAACGCGTGCAAGCGCACGTTGGAATCAACCCCGGCACATTGACGGCTGAAGAAAGTATCCTGTTTGCCCACGATGTCATTGAAACATTGGAATCGCAGCATGAATGGGCGATAGGTAGTGAAGTCAATTGGCCCATTTCCGCCACTCCTAACATAAGCCGTGTTGGGTCCGATGGGCGCATCGCCTTCTTGGAAAAGCTTTCCGCTGACCTCTTTGCTATTCCCGGCGATCTCGAAAAAGCATTCACGAACGGCTCTAAGGGCCTCCGCCTCATTGTCGCAACCCCCACGCTTTTCAAACATGGCTGGCTGCCGGATGGCTTCGAAGCTGAAAACGGCGAATTTCGCGGAAACCTCGACAACAATGGCCCCGAACTCATTTTGCGCGCGGCCTTCGTACCAAGGCCCCTGCATATCTCCGGCTGGGACATGACGGGCGGGCCCGACGAAAAGGGCGGGCCCAAACCCACGGCCCGCCTCGTGCCGCCCGGCGCAGTTTATTTCTTCGAACGCGCCGATAGCCAGAATTTTGGGCAAGACATTTTGGCCTCGCTGTGGCTCAAGGCCCTGGGGCAACGAGTGGATGATGGTTTCGGGCAGGTCGTACCGGGCCTATGGGAGCCCGCTAAGGAGAACGAGAAATGACCACGACTACAAGAGCCTATTTTCTCCATGCACTGTCGCCGCTTCATGCCGGCACGGGTGACTCAGCCGATGTCATCGACCTGCCCATCGCGCGCATGAAATCAACCGGCATTCCTTTTCTGCCGGGTTCCTCCACAAAGGGTGTGCTGCGTGACAAGCGCAAACCCAACGGTGGCGGCAGCAATGATGATCATAAAAAGTGGCTGGCAACATTCGGGCCTGAAACGGCAGATGCCGGGTCACATGCCGGGGCGGTGGTTATCGGCGATGCGCGGCTGCTGGCGCTGCCCGTGCGCAGTTTCAAGGGGACATTTGCCTGGATTACTTCGCCCCTGCTGTTGACATTGGCAAAGCGTGATCTTGGGCCCCTTGCGAAGGGTCTTGATGTGCCGTCCATTTCCGGGCGCGCCGCCAGGCTTGCGGATACAGACTTCCTCAAGATCAGCAACCCCGACGGAGACGACAACAACGACAAGCTTTATCTCCAAGACCTCGATCTTGACGCCAGCCATGATCCGGCGCTTTCCGGCTGGACGGATCTCATTCAGTCACAGATATTCCCTGAAGAAGACATCTTCGCCAAACGCTTTGCCGTGGTTGACGACGACACCATGTCGTTCTTGAGCGAAATGGCAACGCAGGTTGATCAGCGCATCCGCATCAAAGCCGAGACCGGTACGGTCGACGATGGCGCCTTGTGGATCGAAGAAAGCCTGCCGCCCGAAACGATTCTCATCGGCCTCATGGAAGCCGACAGAAGCCGTAGTGGCTTTAATATGAAGTCTGCCGAGGTGATGAACTTTGCGCTGCCAGGCAACGAGACCATGCAATTCGGCGGCAAGGCGACGGTCGGTCGCGGCCGCTGCCGTATTCTGTCGGTGAAACAGGTTGCACAGAATAGCAAGTCCGGAGGAACGCCAAATGCCTGATTTATTGCGCGACCAGCAAAGGGCTGTCGATGCCTATCGCGCTGTGGGCGACATTATCGCCGAAAATAGAGCCAGCATGGATAACTACAAGATCACCGTTTATGAGTTTGGCGCCAACCTGCAAAGATGCGGGCTGGCCACCGCTGTCGCAGTCCTGGAGCGACGCAAGGATAACGGCGGGGAGATGTTGCTCACGCATCTCGCCAGTGCCGACATTCCGGGCGTGGGGCAAATTGATGGCAGCGAAGTGCCCGGCACCATTCGGCGTCTCGACGTGGACAACTACATCCTTGCCACGCGGGAAGTTCGGCAGGTGACGCAATGGCTGAAGCGCGCGGTACAGGCGAAAACTGAAACGCCGGATCAGGACGACGCCCAATCCGGAATGAGCGAAGGCTCTGATCGGGCCGAGGGTGCGGAGGAATAGCCATGCGGCAAAAGATGAGAGACGTATTTAACATCGACAACATTGGGCGGAACGGAATACTCGACCATGTTGGCCTTGCCTATGACATCTGGGCACCCATCGAGACGAGTGGCACTGACGCCGGCAAGGTGAGCAAGGACAATCGTACTAAATGGTTGAAAAAACTGGAAGAGGTTACACCATCTGGCGAATATCAGGCGGCATATGAACGCTGGGAAGCCTCCTTTTCACCGGGGGATCAACTAGCAGTTTTCGAACTCAATTCCCGCCTTCTGATCGGCCATGGCAATGCTGCACCCACGGAAGTTGGTCTTACCGTCCACCACACCTGGGGCGTTCCCGTCATTACCGGATCGGCCCTGAAAGGCCTGACTGCAAACTACGTCGAGACCGTGCTCGGCCCTGACGATCCCGATCTGTTGCCGTGGAAGCAACCCGACAACGAACAGCGCGAACGGGCGCGTTTCCAGGGCGTAACCTGGAAGAAAAAGCGCATTGAGCGTACGTCGGGAGATGTTTACCGCGCTCTATTCGGCGCCCCGGACGCTGCACAGGATGAAGACTATGTTCGTAATGGCGTTCGTCCCGGTGAAGTGGGGGCAAAGCGAGGAGACGTGATCTTTCATGATGCACTTTATGACCCGAAAAGCGCTGGCGGTAAGCCGTTCGCAGTCGATGTTCTGACCGTGCATCAGAAGCAACATTACGACGGCGCGAAAGACCCCGCGACACAGCCCTGGCCCTGCGACTATGACGATCCCGTTCCCATCGGCTTCTTGAGCGTCAAACCTGGAGCAAAATTTCTAGTTGCTCTGAGCGGCCCGAAGGATCGCCTGCAACTTGCCATGCCGCTCTTGACAGCTGCACTCGCCGACTGGGGCATCGGCGGCAAGACGGCCGCAGGCTACGGCCGCGGCTCGGTTGGGCGCTGGTGGAGCCCCCGCTCCCCCGAAAGCGATGGTTTCAAAGATTTCAAAGCGTGGTTTGAAAACGAAAAGGGACGCCTTAAGGCGGACGGTGACGATAGAATCACACAACGGCAGTTGCTATATCTTGTCCAAGGCGGATGGTCTGTTCAGCTGCGCGAATTGGCTGCCGATGACAGGAAGCGGGCCAAGGATTTGATCGGTGATTCCATAAGATCAAAGGCTGTGAGAGCCGTCCGCGATGCCTACTTCCAAGAGCTATGGCCTGATTGACCCATTGGTAATGCGCCAGGACGAACACTATATTCGGCGTTGAATGCGAAGGACAATGCCATGAAACTCCTCCTTGTCAGCACCTGTGGCACCAGCATTCTGACCAACGGTATGCCACAGGATGGGCGGTCATGGTTGATCAAGATCGCCAACAAGACAGAACTTCCAAAAAATGAACTTTCACGCCTCAAGAGGCACGCAGAAAAACGAACCGATGAACTTCGCGCCGGAGACGAAGGGCTGCGCCGTCGCCTTAGTGCTGAACTTAACTCCATTGGCGCAGTGCTTGACCGGATGCAGCCATCAATCGTTCAACATGTACTGATCCATACTGACACGATCACCGGCAAGATTGCCAATGACATCATTGGCCATGTGCTTGAAGGTCGAGGTCATGAAGTTCAACTGCTCACTGCCGGCGGGCTGCGCACCGACAATCTGGCCGGATTTCGTGAGGCTCTCGCGGATCTCACAGTGCAGCTCGAAGAGTGGGTGGCATGGCGCGATAGCGGCTGGGAGTTGTGCTTCAATCTAACCGGTGGTTTCAAATCCCTA
>Ga0114931_10005065_pt1 | contig 16311 bp, 11 predicted proteins | sample 2SBtaG_FD_89579 | JGI IMG/M metagenome (GOLD analysis project Ga0114931, IMG submission 89579) | Deep subsurface microbial communities from Kolumbo volcano to uncover new lineages of life (NeLLi) - 2SBTROV14_V59a metaG | ecosystem: Environmental > Aquatic > Marine > Volcanic | place: Kolumbo...
CTTAAAAGGTTTGAATAATAAAATCATAACCCCTCCGGCAAAATTTTGTAAAGTGCCTGATAAAGCCATACCAACTGCCAGGCCGGCAGCACCAAGTATAGCAATGAACGAGGTCATGGCAATACCCAGCATGCTCATAATACTTATTGCCAACATTACTTTTAGTAGCGCCCCAATAAGTGATATCAAAAACGGCTTCAGTGATTCATCAACTTTGGCCCGGGACATGCCGGAATTTACTACCTTCAATATCCATTTGATAATCCACAAACCAATTACCAAGGCAACAATTGCCCCAATTACTTTTGGGCCATACTCTATTAATAAGCTTTTGGCAGCATCAACCAAATCTGATCCCATGCTACCAACATTATTTAATCCTTTCATAATTATTTCGATATAATTTAGGACAAAAATAGCCTACCTTGAGAAGAAATAAAATTATCGCATCTTTGAATTGCATAATAAAATAGTATGTTATTAAATCAATTAATTTTAAAGGGAGCTATTGATTGGTGGGGCTTTTTCATTCTCCTGGTTATTATTATTGTAGCTAATTTGATACGAAAAAGAGTACGGTAGAAGATGAAGTTAAGAAGGATAGGTAGAAAAGCATTTTTTATCATGTTAATTTAAATTTAAAAGCCAATTCAGGGTATTTCTACTAAAATTGATTAGTATTTAGTAATCTTGTAAGTATTACGATTAATTTTTACTATAACTAATGTTTAGTTTTAGAGTTCGACCGCGGATAAAACGATATACCAATTATCCTGTAGATCAGGTAATTGAATGTTTTACGGAAACCATGGAATCAAAAGACTATCATCTGGATGGTACCATCCTTAAAAATCACGTTATCCTTAAAATACCTGAAGATATTCATCATTATTGGTCACCAGAATTACAATTAGAAGTTTCAACAAACTATTTAAAGGATGATGGCTATTCTGACAGGCAAGAAGACACCATCATTCGGGGATTTATAGGTCCTAAATCAACCGTATGGACAATGTTTATGTTTTTTTACATTGCGAGTGGTTTATTATTACTATTTGGTATCATCTTAGGTTCATCACAATCGATACTCAATAAACCTGCCGATGGGTACTGGTATGCCTTGCTAGGGGGATTAGGTGCCATAACCACCTTTATCGCTTCTCAAATCGGCCAAAAAATGGGCGAGGAGCAAACAAATATGTTTCTTGAATTCATCGAGAAAACATTTGCTAAATGCGAATGTATAACATAATTAATGAGTAATATGTCCCATCATTCACATAATATTGCCCTGGTACTAAGTAGTGGTGCTGCCCGCGGTGTAGCCCATATTGCTGTAATAGAAGAACTGCTAAAATCTGGTCATAAGATCACCTCTATAGCCGGTTCTTCAATGGGAGCGGTAGTGGGTGGCATGCATGCTGCCGGTACATTAGAGGCTTATGCAGATTGGCTAAAGGATCTTGATTATTGGGATGTGTTTAATTTATTAGATTTCACGATTAGTACTAAGGGGTTAATTAAAGGTGAAAAGGTATTTAAAAAAGTGGCACCTTATCTGCCCAAAATTAACATCGAGGATTTGCCCATCCCATTTGTGGCAGTTGCTGCTGATATAATCAAAAAAAAAGCTGTTGTTTTCGATAAAGGCAACCTAACAGATGCTATTAGGGCTTCAGTGTCAATCCCAACCTTATTGCTCCCCGTGAAATCTAATAATAGTTTAATTGTGGATGGTGGAGTGGTTAATCCCATCCCGGTTGACTTAGTGAAACGATACCCTGGAGATAAACTGGTGGTAGTTGATGTGAATGCCAACATCCCTTTTAATAAACCTAAAATGCCTAAAAAAGAGGAGACCTTTATTAATGAGCTTCGTAGAAAGTATTTTAAATGGCAGAAATCTGATAAGGATAAAGAATTAAACCTGGGAATTTTTGCCATGATGAATGAATCTTTTGATCTTACCCAAGAAACCCTTTCTAAGCTATTACTACAAGAACACAAACCTGACCTTACTATTCAGGTTTCACGTAAAGCTTGTGGCACCATGGATTTTCATAAAACCCCGGAATTGCTAGTTTTAGGACGGGAGGCCTATCATAAAGCTATTACTAATAGCAACCAATTCTAGTGGGTGCTAATCTTGGTAATAAACAACATGTAACAACGTTTGCCCAACCGCCTTTAAGGTATTTTTATCAATAATCTTCATGTTGTCCTTGCGCGAATGGTGCCAATCGCCAAAATATCCCGCGTTGGGTTCCCAATGTAAAATATCAATCATAGGAATCTTGGCAATAGTATTCACATAATAATAATCATCTGTTATCGCCCCCTCCTTTCTTGGAATAAAATAGCGAGAATAACCAATTTCAGAAGCCTGCGTCCATACCTTGGTCAATATTTTTTTAGCCATCTGCCTTGAGATGCCTTCATAGGGGAATTGGGCATTTTTACCACCCACCATATCAAGTAAAATACCATAGTAGGCACTATAATTTCCTTTGTTTTTTGCCCAGTATTGTGACCCTAAGCACCATGAATCTGCATTTCCACCATTTTCTTGTCCCCAGTCTTCTCCGTCAAAGAATAAAAGGTCAACGCCTACATCAGGGAGGGTAGTACCATGTAACTGCCGGGCAATCTCTAATAAAACACCTACCCCGCTGGCTCCATCATTAGCACCATCAAATTTAGCTTGGGGGTCTTCCTTATCTTTGGATGCCCATGGTCGGGTATCCCAATGTGTCGCCAACAAAATACGCTTTTTAGCCTCTGGGTTATAGGATGCCATAATATTTCTAAGCGCTAGTGTAACACCATCGTAAGTAGTGGCCTCAAAGGCTTGTACCTTTACTTTTGCCCCATAGGCAGTAAGCCTTCCAATGATTTTATCTCCGGCAGCATCATGCTCTTTGGTATTGGGAATGCGTGGACCTATATCCACTTGTTCCTGGACGAAATTGTAGGCTGAATCAGCATTAAAATTGGGTACTGCTACTACCTTATCAGTGGTTTTATCTTCATTTCTTGATTCATTAGAAACCTGGCAAGAGAATACTATAGGGCAAAATAAAACAAACAAGATCAAGCCGGTTTTAAGATTTAACCATAAAATTTTACTCTTCATATGCCCATTCGATTTTAGTTTTCATGTCTTTTACAATAACGCCATTCTCTTTAAGGGCCGCCCTGATTTCATCCACCTTGGCAAAATCTTTTCTGAATTTTGCCTCTTTATAAATTTCCATCATAGCATTTATAACATCATCAAATTCAGCAGGCTTTTCTTCTTTTAGACCCAGTACCTTGTCAATAAAATCAACATAGGTGTTTTTTAGTTTATTAAACAAGGCTTCCCCTAACTCTCCAAATTTTAATCCGCCCGTGTTTAAAGAGTTTATTTTCTTTAGCAAATTAAACAATTGACCTATGGTGAGGGCGGTATTAAAATCATCGTTCATGGCAGAATGGCATCCTGCTATCAGCGCTTCAACTTGCTCTCTTAAAACCTTATTCAATTGGCCATCATCCTTTTGGTATTCCATGATGCTAATCACTCTAAGCCCGTTCATTAAACGTTTATATCCTTTGCGGGCTGCCTTTAAGGCATCGTTTGAAAAGTCTAAGGTGCTCGAATAATGCGATTGCAGCATGAAAAATTTTACTGTCATGGGTGAGTAGGGCTCATCTAAAAGCACATGTGCACCCGTAAAAAGCTCATGTGGTAAAAATGAGTTCCCGAGCGATTTACTCATTTTCTGGCCGTTTACCGTAAGCATATTGGTATGCAACCAATATTTTACCGGGTCATGACCGTAGGCTCCAACACTTTGGGCTATTTCACATTCATGATGCGGGAATTTTAAATCCATGCCTCCACCGTGGATATCAAATGTTTCGCCCAGATATTTAGTTCCCATCACTGAGCACTCAAGGTGCCATCCGGGAAAGCCTTTGCTCCAAGGTGAGGACCAACGCATAATGTGTTCAGGCGCTGCCTTTTTCCATAAAGCAAAATCTATGGCGTTGCGTTTTTCATCCTGGCTGTCAAGATCGCGTCCGCTTTCCATCATATCTTCGATGTTTCTTCGAGAAAGCTTACCGTAATTATGGTCTTTATTATACTTAGTAACATCAAAATATACCGAACCATTTACTTCGTAGGCAAACCCTTTATCGAGCAAGGTTTGGGTAAGTTCTATTTGCTCAACAATATGGCCGGTGGCCGCGGGTTCAATGCTTGGGGGTATCAAATTAAATTGGGTCAGCACCTCATGAAAACCATTGGCATAGCGTTGCACGATCTCCATTGGCTCCAGGTTTTCCAGTCTGGCTTTTTTGCCAATTTTATCTTCTCCTTCATCAGCATCGTTCTCAAGATGACCTACATCAGTAATATTTCGTACATATCGCACCTTATAACTCAGGTAGATCAAATAGCGATAGATCACATCAAAACTTAAAAAGGTGCGTACGTTGCCTAGATGTACATCACTATAAACCGTTGGCCCACAAACATACATACCAACGAAGGGTGGATCAAGAGGCACAAAATCCTCTTTTTTACCCGATAAACTATTATAAACTCTTAGTTTGTTAAGCATCATGCAAAATTAACGTCTTATTTTATTTAATGAATAACTTGCCGATTTTCTTCTCAAAATATCGATTTGCTGGCAGATAATGAATAAATGTTGGTTTCTTCGAAAATTACGTCTATTTTTGCATGGAAAATAACGATCTTCAATACGAGGGGACACTAGTCCCCTCTTTTATTGGCTAAAAATGGAGCTTAAAGAGCAGCTTAAACAACTTGTGGAATCCAACCTTCCATCACCGGAGCACTTCCTGGTGGACATTGTTATAAAAGGCAACGATCAGCAACAAAAGGTTATTGCTTTATTAGATGGTGACCAGGGAGTAAACATAGATGATTGTGCAAGATTAAGCAGAGCTTTAAGTGCAGTACTCGAAGAGAATGATCCATTCCCGGGAAAATATACCCTGGAAGTTTCATCGGCCGGGTTAGATCATCCGCTTAGTTTAAAAAGACAGTATTTTTCTCGTGTTGGCAAAATACTGGATTTACGCCTAGCAAATGGCGAAGAAGTTAGTGGCAAGCTTATTACTGTTGCCGAAGATGAGATTATTATTGATAAGATAACTAAAGTTAAAAAAAGAGAAATAACAGAAGTAACCAAGGTGCCCTTGACGGATATTGAAAAAGCAATGGTACGGGTTTCTTTTAAATGAAGGTAAACAATGGACAGTGGTAATTTAATTGAATCGTTTGCTGATTTTGCTCAGTCTAAGAATATTGACAGGCCTACGATGATCGCCATCCTGGAAGAGGTTTTCAGGACAATGATTCGTAGGAAATATGAACATGATGACAATTTCGATATCATTATCAATGCTGATAAGGGTGATCTTGAAATCTGGCGTTTCAGGGAAATTGTTGATGATAATTCTGAAGACATTTGGGATCACGATAAAATCAGCCTAAGTGAGGCCAGAAAAATTGAAGAGGATTTTGAAATTGGTGAAGAGGTTTCAGAAGAAGTTAAACTGATCGACTTTGGCCGAAGGGCGGTAATGACTGCCAGACAAACACTTATTCAAAAAGTAAAAGACCTTGAACGTGATATTATTTATGAAAAATACAAAGATCTCATTGGAGAAATTATTTCTGCCGAAGTATACCAGGTTCTCTCAAGAGAAGTACTGTTGGTAGATGGGGAAGGAAACGAAATTTCACTACCCAAATCAGAGCAAATACCAAAAGATCGCTTTCGTAAGGGAGAATCAGTACGTGCTGTTGTTGCCCGGGTTGACCTGGTAAATGGTGCTCCTAAAATTATCCTTTCCAGAACTTCCCCCATTTTCCTTGAGCGTTTATTTGAAAATGAAGTACCTGAAGTATATGATGGTCTTATCACTATTAAGAAAGTGGTTCGTGAACCGGGTGAACGAGCTAAGGTGGCTGTAGAGTCGTATGATGACAGAATTGATCCTGTTGGTGCCTGTGTAGGTATGAAAGGTTCAAGGATACACAGTATTGTGCGCGAATTGCAAAATGAAAATATTGATGTTATCAACTTTACCGATAATACGGAGCTATATATTGCCAGAGCATTAAGTCCGGCAAAAATTACTAGTTTAAAAATTAATGAAGAAGAAGGGAGGGTTGCTGTTTACCTTAAACCCGACCAGGTTTCATTAGCAATTGGTAAGGGGGGACAAAACATTAAATTGGCCAGCCGCTTAATTGATTTGGAAATTGATGTGTTTAGGGAGCTTGGCGATTTTGATGAAGAAGATGTTGATTTAGATGAGTTTGGGGATGAAATTGATAGCTGGATCATAGATGAACTTAAGAGAGTTGGATTAGATACAGCCAAGAGTGTATTATTACTTTCGGCTGAAGAATTGGCTAAAAGAACGGACTTGGAGGAAGAAACAATTTTGGAAATTTTCAAAATATTAGGCCAGGAGTTCGAGTAGTTGATTTTTTTATAATGATTAAATAAAGGATATTTGAGTATGTCTGTACAAAAAGCAATGCGTCTTAGCCAGGTAGCTAGAAAACTTAACGTAGGTAGGGATACCATTGTTGAGTTTCTTGCTGAGAAGGGAATGGAGGTAGATCGTAACCCGAATGCCAAAATTACCCCTGACCAGTATATGTTACTTGCCAAAGAATTTTCTTCGTCCTTACTGGAAAAAGAAGAAGCAGAAAGTTTAAATATTGGTGTACAGCATAAAGAAAAATTAACTGCTGAAACTGAGAAAGAAGTAACTCCAAAACCCAAGAAAGATGATGAAGAAATTCTTATTACAAATCTTTCAACGGGTACTATAAATACCGATGAAGAGCCCCCTGCTGACGTTGTTGAAGAGAAGAAGGAAGAGGAAAAACCAAAATTAAAAGGGATTAAAGTTGTTGGTAAAATTGATCTGGACACTAAAAAGGGAAAGAAAGCCAAAGAAGTAGCACCGGTAAAAGAAAAAGAAGAGGAGAAGCCAGCTACAGAGCCAGTAGCAGAAGTAGAAACCGATGAGCCAAAAACTGAACCTCCTAAAGAAGAAATAAAACCCCTGCCAAAGGAGGAAGAAGAAGTAGAAACTCCTACAACGGTTCCTGCCAAAAAAGCTATTGAAGGCAAAGCCAGTAAACTTAAAGGCCTAAAAGTGGTTGGCAAAATTGATTTGCCTACTAAACCGGAGAAAAAAGCGAAACCTGTTGCCTCATCCGATATTGCTAAAGACAAGAAAAAAAGGCCACGCAAACGTATAAACACACCAGGAGGTGGTAGTAGTGAACGAAAGCAATCCCGGCCTCAGCACAAACCAATGACCGAGCGCCAGCGTAGAAGGGCTAAAAAAGAGGAACCCTCTGAGCACGAAATTCAAGAACAAATTAAAGCTACTTTAGCAAAACTTAGTGGTGGTAGTAAAAAAGGTGCGGGGGCTAAATATCGTAAAGAAAAACGCTCTGCTATAGCCAGCGCTAAAGAACAACAGGAACAACAAGATTTAGCTGATGTTAAAAACCTAAAAGTACCGGAATTTATCTCTGCCAATGATCTTGCTTCCCTGATGGAAGTTTCAGTAAACGATGTTATATCTGCTTGTATGGGCCTCGGCATGTTTGTGTCTATAAATCAACGGCTGGATGCTGAAGCGATTACTGTTATTGCCGATGAATTTGGTTATAATGTTGAATTCGCCAGCGCTGATGAAGAAATTACTGTAATTGAAGAGCAGGATTCTGAAGAAGAATTACAACCTAGAGCCCCGATTGTAACCATTATGGGTCATGTTGACCATGGTAAAACCTCTTTACTCGACTATATAAGAGAATCGCGCGTCACCGAAGGTGAAGCGGGGGGAATTACCCAACATATTGGTGCTTATGATGTAACCACCAAAACAGGAGCAAAAATCGCCTTCCTGGATACCACAGGTCACGAGGCATTTACTGCTATGCGAGCCAGAGGAGCAAAAATTACTGATGTGGTAATTATTGTTGTTGCAGCAGATGACAACGTGATGCCACAAACAAAAGAGGCTATTAACCATGCCCAGGTGGCAGGAGTGCCCTTGATATTTGCCATTAATAAAATTGACCGGCCCAATGCTAACCCTGATAAAATTAAAGAAGAACTTTCTAAAATAAATATTCTGGTTGAAGATTGGGGAGGTAAATACCAATCACAAGAAATTTCAGCTAAGACAGGGGAAGGCGTTGATGAGCTTTTAGAGAAGGTTCTGCTCGAAACGGAAATGTTAGAGTTAAAAGCGAACCCTAATAAGCCGGCAGTTGGTTCTGTAATTGAAGCTACCTTGGATAAAGGCAGGGGTTATGTAACTACTATTATGATACAGTCCGGTTCACTTCATGTTGGAGATGTAATTTTAGCAGGATCACATCATGGTAAGGTTAAAGCAATGTTTAATCATATTGGTGAGAAACTTACCGAAGCAGGACCATCAACCCCTGTACAAATGTTGGGCCTCGATGGTGCAGCACAAGCTGGTGATACACTTAATGTAATGACCTCCGATAGAGAAGCCAGGGAGTTGGCTACAAAAAGGGAACAATTGTCCCGTGAGCAGAGCATCCGCACTAAAAAACATATTACTTTAGATGAAATTGGCCGGAGGTTGGCCATCGGCTCTTTCCAGGAGTTAAATGTGATTGTTAAGGGCGATGTAGACGGGTCTATTGAAGCCTTGTCTGACTCATTGCTAAAGCTTTCTACAGATGAAGTACAGGTGGACGTTGTGCATAAAGGTGTAGGTCAGATTTCTGAATCGGATGTGTTATTGGCTACAGCTTCAGATGCCGTAATCATTGGTTTCCAGGTAAGACCTTCATCTGGTGCAAAAATTCTGGCGGAGAATGAAGATGTGGAAATTAGATTATACTCCGTAATCTATGATGCCATAAATGATGTTAAGGATGCCATGGAAGGTATGCTGGCTCCGGAAGAAGAAGAAATAATTGTTGGTAACGTAGAAATCAGGGACATTTTTAAAATTTCTAAAGTGGGTACTGTAGCAGGATGTATGGTTACCAACGGGGTAATTAAACGTGCCAATAATATCCGAGTTATTCGTGATGGTATTGTTGTTTACTCCGGAGAAATCGGCCAGTTAAAACGCTTTAAAGAGGATGTGCAAGAGGTTAAAAATGGCTATGAGTGTGGCTTAAGTATTAAAAGCTTCAATGACCTCAAAGTAGGAGATGTAGTAGAGTCCTATGAAATTAGAGAATTTCTCGTACACTATAAGCTAAATTAATCTCATTTGGTAAAGACCTTGTCCTTAGTTTTAAAAGGGGCAGCTTTTTTGTCCTTGTTTTTTATGTTTCTTGGGTTTATCAAACCTTGGTGGGTACTTTGGTGGGAAGCCACCCAAAACAGACTCAAGGTAATCATGGTATATGGTGGCATAGCAACAGTACTTTACCTTCTTAGCTGGATTTTCAGAGGTGGTTGATATATCTAGCATTTTTCACAAATTAGAATTCCCGGCTTGTCGTCTTCACCACGATAGCCAATCAGGTATGTATCTCCGCCATCCTTAATGTTCAGTTTTTTCTTCACCTGGTCTGGAGTATCAGGAAAATTACGGGTAGTAACATTAGCTTTTTTAGTAGGTAAAAAGGGTAGTACTTGCTTTTTGTTATAGGCAACATTGCTTATAATCTTAAATTTTCTGCCGGGGAAATGTTGTATCACTTTATCGGCAGTATATAAATGCGTGTTCCTGGCTATTTTTTCGAAATCAAACCTATGGCACAGCAATTCATATACGCCAGCTTTTATTATTGCAGCATTAGGTTCATACAGATACTGTAATGGTTTATGAAGTAAACAGACTGCCTGTTGTTGCTCAAAATCTTCATACTCAAAAATCTGTTGACTCGTTTTTGTTATATTGATACATCTATAGGTTATCGATTCCCCAGCAGATTTATCCATTAAAAACAGCAGCTCTTTTACTTCGTTTTCTATAGCCAATACAATAACCTGGTAAACCCCTGTTAGTTGCTTAATGGCAAGTGTGATATCGAGCATTGGTGATGCCTTTACCATAATTCTATCCGCAGTATTAAAAAGTGATGGTACCAAGGCCAGTATATTAGGTTTACTTTCATTAAATCCTATAATGCGATTACCAATGGGCCTTCTATCAGGGTCAATATAAATTAAGTCAAAATGTCGCTTGTTGTTAGCCAGAAACCCTTCAGCAGAAGTATTGTGAACAGCAATATTGCTTTGGTTCAACACTTTAAAATTATGTTCGGCAACTTCGGCCAGTTGTTCACCAGCTTCCACATAGGTGTGTGACCTAAATTGCTTCGCCAGGTAAATGCTATCAACCCCAAAACCACCCGTTAGATCAAGGGAAGTATTACCAGAAAACAAGTTTGACTTAAATTTTGCGGCAATTTCTGATGACGATTGTTCTAATGAAGGTGCCGGAGGATATAAAATCCCCATAGTGCCATACCATAATGGTAGTTTTTTTTCAGCCTTTCTTCTGCCTTTTATTTGTTGGGCAATCTCCTGTATTGGCAAGCCGGTATTTTTCTTTTGTAAGAGGAGTGAAGGTAAATCATCTCGTTCATGCGCTTTAATAAAAGCTTGAACTTCCTCTTGCAATAGAAGTTTCTTATCCATTTACCAGATTTTTGTCAACCAAATATTTTGCTATTTGTACGGTGTTAGTCGCAGCACCTTTGCGTAAGTTATCTGCCACTACCCATATGTTTATGGTATTATCTTGGGTCTCATCAATCCTTATCCGACCAACAAACACATCATTTTTATATTGAGCATAGATAGGCATCGGATACTCATTGTTTTCTGGGTCATCAATTAGTTGAACACCTTCTGTTTCGCGGATAATTCGCTTAGCCTCAGCAAGCGTAACAGGATTCCTGAATTCTGCATTAACAGATTCCGCATGGCCACCCATAATGGGTAAGCGGACAGCTGTGGCTGTTACCCGTATGGTGTCATCGCCAAATATTTTCTTGGTCTCATTCACCATTTTCATCTCTTCTTTGGTGTAACCATTTTCCATAAACACATCAATATGTGGTATGGCATTTAGGTCAATTGGATATGGGTATACCATATTGGCATTTTCGCCCTTTCTTTCTCCAAGCAACTGATCAACAGCAGCTTTACCGCTACCTGTTACTGACTGATATGTTGAAACAACAATTCTATTCAAAGAAAATTCTTCATGAAGTTTAGCCAACGCCATCACCATTTGAATGGTTGAGCAATTAGGGTTAGCAATGATTTTATCGCCAGTTGTTAATTCACTGCCATTTATTTCCGGCACAATTAGTTTATGTTGTGGGCTCATTCGCCATGCAGAAGAATTGTCAATTACCGTTGTGCCGGCTTCGGCAAAACGGGGTGCATGGTCTAACGATGTCTGTCCTCCGGCAGAAAAAATAGCTATCTCCGGTTTTTTGGCAATAGCATCATCAATAGAAACTACAGTCCATTGCTTATTATTAAAGGTTATCTCTTTGCCAATAGATGTAGCAGTGGCAACAGGTATAAGTTCGTCAACTGAAAATGATAATTCTTCAAGTACTTTTATTACTTCTCCGCCCACCAGGCCGGTTGCCCCAACAATTGCTAACTTCATTGTTTCTATTTGTTATTTTTTACTATTTTGGTAATTAATTTTTATTTGCAGCGCAAAACTAGTGAAAGTAGCAGAGATAATACTCCTGCTATTAGTTTGGCAAACAAGTTTTTCGCAGTGGTCTGATGACTTTTCCGATGGAGATTTTACCAATAACCCATCGTGGCAAGGTGACACTGCTAATTTTATGATCGATAACAACAGTTTGCGGTTATCAGCACCAGCTGTACCGGGAACTTCATACATAATAACCGGTTCGGAAAATATAATTAATGCTTCTTGGGAAGCATCGATTATGCTCAAGTTCAATCCGTCATCAAGTAATTATAGCAAAATCTATCTAGTATCAAATAAGCCGGCTCTTAATGAACCACTCAACGGCTATTTTATAAAAATTGGCGGCACTCCCGATGAGGTTAGTCTATACCGGCAAGATGGCCTTAGCGAGACACGCATTATTGATGGGACCGATGGGCGGCTCTCTCTAGGCACGGTACACGTTAAGGTAAAAGCGACAAGGGATGCGGAGGGCAATTGGCAATTGTTTTCTATGCTTGACACGGAAACTTCCTGGTTCGAAGAAGGTACTACCAGCGACCAATTTTACGTGTCATCAACCTATTTTGGACTTGTCTGTATTTACACTTCAACACGTTCATCAAAATTTTATTTTGACGACATTAAAGTAACCGGTACCGCATTTGTTGACGATATACCGCCACATATTAGTAGCGCTTATTCTAAAAATCACAACCAAATTATTCTACTTTTTAATGAAAGTATTGATAGTACCACGGCAGTAACGGTGGAAAACTATCTGCTAAATAATACCGAGTGGCCTACTGATGTGTTTTATTCTGATAGTAGTGCATCATTATCCTTCCAAAACCAACTCCCGGTACTAAACCAACTACAAGTCACCAATATTCAGGATCTGTTTAAAAACATATTATCTGATACGACCGTAGAAATAGTTTATGTAGATCCTGTGCCCCCGGTATTGGGTGATGTCATTATCAATGAAATCATGGCAGACCCATCCCCAAGGGAAGATTTACCTGAAATAGAGTTTTTAGAATTGTTCAATACGTCCGGCAAAGCGATTGATCTCACCAATTGGTCGGTATCTGATAAAATAACCACCACATATCTACCAAAAGCCATCCTTTTACCAGATTCGATCCTGATTCTAACTAAATCTACCGATCAAGATCTTTTATTAGGGTATGGCAGTGTGGTTGGATTAACACCTTGGCCCTCCTTAAACAATACCGGTGATAGTATCACCTTAAGAAGCGACTCCGGTACCAGCGTTGATATTGTACAATATTCTACTTCCTGGTATAAAGACGCATCAAAAAACAATGGGGGCTGGACATTGGAAAGAATAAACCCGTACCAACCCTGTTCAGGGTTCTTAAACTGGCAGGCCTCCACCGATCTTGCAGGAGGCACGCCTGGGAAGCAAAACTCAGTGTTGATTAGTACAGATAATCTGGCGCCAATAATTACCAACTACCAAATAAACAAGAATCAAGCTATTATCTACTTTAATGAACCCATATTCAGCAATCCGGAATCCATCACCATCACGCCTCATAACACGATTACTAATACAACCACCCTATATAATCAACTAAAAATTGAGGTTGCACAATCTTTCTCTTCCGGAGTTAATAATACCATTACTTTAAGTAAGGTACCAGATTGTTTAGGCAATATCAGTGATATTGTATCCTTCACTTTCGTGCCTGATTTTATACCCCCCAAGGTGGATACCGTATTTTCTACTTACCCTTCCACTATAGAAGTATATTTTGATGAAAATATTCTCACGCCATCCGTTGGCAACTTCTATATCGAAAACATTGGTCCACCCTCAACTATCAGCCTTGTTAAGGAAAATCATATATTGTTAAACTATGATAATAACTTGCAAATGGGGGCAGCTTATACACTTGTGGCGGACAGTTTAACAGATATCTATAACAATATGACCATACAGTCACACTATGTATTTACCTATTCTCCTTTGTCTTATCCCAGTTTCGGAGAAGTAATAGTTACCGAAATAATGGCCGATCCAAGCCCTCCGGTTAATCTACCTGAAGTAGAATATATTGAGCTAACTAATAAGTCGAACAAGCCAGTATTACTAAAAGGTTTATACCTTGCCGATAGCAAAGAGCAGGTTCTCATACCTACTGGTATCATAAACCCACAAGAACGGGTAATCCTTACTAAATCCTCCGCTGTTAGCAAGTTCTCTCCACCGATTAAAACGGTTGGTGTACCCAACTGGCCAACCTTAAACAACAGTAGCGATGAAATTACTTTGTTGGACACCAACTTACAGGTAATAAATCATGTATCCTACACAGTTAACTGGTATGATGATGATGAAAAGGCAGATGGTGGCTGGGCGCTTGAATTAATTGATGAGAATAATTATTGTGGTGGCGATAAAGTTTGGACGGCCTCAAAAAATAGTATGGGAGGAACCCCCGGCAAAGAAAATTCGGTATCTGACAATTTATATGATCTGCTTATTCCACATATTTCACAGACTTATCTGGTAACACAGGATACACTTATAATTCAATTCAGTGAGCCCCTCAATAATCAATTGCCACTTGTAACCATCCCCAACAGCAAAATATATAACATTGACTTTTCAAGCTATAATCGAGATAAGTTAACACTTGTGATTGAGCCCTTACAACCCAGGATCACTTATAATGTAACCGTAAATAATTTTAGTGATTGTGCCGGAAATCTCCATACTGAAGAAACGGTATCCGTTATTTTACCTGAAACTGCCGAACCGGGGGATGTAGTAATTAGTGAGGTACTCTTTAACCCCTTAGCAGATGGGGCGGACTTTATCGAATTCTATAATAATTCTCCTAAATATATTTCATTACAAAACTGGCTCCTCGCCAATGCCAATTCTATTAAAACAATAACCCTAACGCATATACTCAAACCTTATTCATTTATGGTTATAACGCCAGATAAGTCAAATATTTTGGCTGCCTATCCTAAGTCATTATCAGAAAATATTTATCAGGCTATTATTCCTGCCATGCCCAATGAACAAGGATTTTTAAGCTTAAGTGATCAAAATAAAGCCCTAATAGATTCGATAGAATACAAAGACGAGTGGCATTTTCCTTATCTGTCGAGCACAGAAGGGATTTCACTCGAGAGGATCGACCTTTATCAGCCAGGATTAAATTCAAACAATTGGGCCTCGGCTTCTGCTACTGAAAATTATGCAACGCCCGGCTATATTAATTCTCACGCCATTGTTGAAGGCAATAATCCCCCTGTCAGCGTTTCGCCACAGGTAATTGTACCTGACAATGACGGACGAGATGATTTTATCAATATTCTCATCACCTCAGGATTGGGGTCACTGGTAACTATCAATATCTATAATATGCAGGGTCAGTTGGTTAAGCCAATTGCCAATAATGTTTTAGCCGGAAGTTCTTCGCGTTATACCTGGGATGGCACTAATGCTACTGGTAATCGTGTTCCACTAGGGCATTATTTTGTGGTTTTTGATACCATTGATCAAGATGGCAGAACTAAATCTTTTCGAAAAAAAGTAGTGGTTGCGACAGGGTTTTAACAAAATGTAATTCAAGATTTCTTATACTAAGTAAATCATGGCATTAACATTCATTCCCGCTCCAACAGAAGCAAAAATAAGTTTGTCGCCTAAACTAATTTTATGTGGCCTTAATTTATCTCGTAAAATTAAATCCAGTAAAGTTGGGATGGTGGCCACTGATGAATTACCTAACTTATCAATGGTCATTGGCATAATGTTTTCTGGTAATTGATGGATATCGTAAAGTATATAAAGTCTTTCCAGGATAGCATCATCCATTTTTCCATTAGCCTGATGTATAAGTATTTTATCAATTTCTTCAAGTGGGGTATTACTCTTTACAAGGCATGCTTTTATGGCCTGCGGTACCGTTTCTAGGGCATATTGATAAAGTTTTCGTCCATGCATTTTAATGTATGGTTTTCCCTTGGTAGTATCAGCCGGATTATATGAATTTCCCATAAATAACATATTGGCATGCTCATAAGTATCTGATCTGGTTGTATGAGCCACAATACCAATGGAACTGTCGCTTGTTTTCGCCTCTAAAATAATTGCCCCGGCACCATCTGCATATAACATGCTATCCATGTCACTAGGATCGGTTACCCTTGATAAAACATCAGCACCAATTACCAATACTTTTTTGGCATCTCCTGACTTAATAAAATAATCGGCCTGAATAACCGCCTGTAACCAGCCCGGACAACCAAATGGCAGGTCATAAGCCACCGCTTTAGGGCTTTTTATACGCAATTTATGCTTTACTCGTGCTGCCAAACTAGGTACAATGTCGAGCATTTTATTATCATGGCTTACATCTCCAAAATTATGCGCCAGAATTATATAGTCTAAATCTTCCTGATCTATACCAGCTGACTCAATGGCCTCCCTGGCGGCTAAATACGCTATATCGGAGGTTGTTAAATCATCGGTAACATATCGCCTTTCAGTAATGGTTGTGATCTCCTGAAGCTTAGCGATAATTTCTTGATTGGTTTTACCAA
>Ga0114931_10005066_pt1 | contig 16308 bp, 11 predicted proteins | sample 2SBtaG_FD_89579 | JGI IMG/M metagenome (GOLD analysis project Ga0114931, IMG submission 89579) | Deep subsurface microbial communities from Kolumbo volcano to uncover new lineages of life (NeLLi) - 2SBTROV14_V59a metaG | ecosystem: Environmental > Aquatic > Marine > Volcanic | place: Kolumbo...
CATCGGGAGTGGGTGGGGGGGGCGGTCTCGCCGAGCCCCAGCCCGGCCTGGCGCGATGGTTCCGGATTGTCCGCACTCACTGGGTGTTCCTGTTCGGCGTCGGGATCGCGGCTGGGGTCTTGAGCCTTGGGGCTGGTTTTCTCCTCCCGAAGGTTTACCGGGCCCGGGCCAGTGTCCTCCCGCCGCATGAAGCGGATCCGACCGCCGCACTGCGCGGCCTGGCCGGGGGGCTGGGGGTGGATATGGATCTTCCGTTGACCGCCGGCATCACCCAGCTCGACGTGTACCTGGGGATCATGGCCAGCGATACCGTGGCCCGTTCGTTGGTTGAGCGAAACGACCTTGTGGCTTACTACCGGACATCGACGACGGTCCAAGCATTGAAGAGGCTGAGAAAGAACACCACGATTCAGCCGACCGCGCACGGTATTCTCGAAGTCCTTGTCGAGGATCGGGATCCGGTTCTGGCCGCCGAGTTGGCGAATGCCTATGTCGAGGAATTGGATCGGACCGTACGCGCCACCCGCACCGATTCGGGTCATCGACAGCGGGTCTTTCTGGAGAGACGCCTCGCAATTTCGGCCGCCCGCCTGGATTCTCTGGAAACCCGTTTAGCCGATCTCCAGGCCGGAGGCCACGTCACTGCCCTCGGTCAGGACGCCACCGAGGCGGCTGTTGCCTCGGGGGAACTCATGGGGCGTCGTCTTGCCCTGGGCGTGCGCCTTGAGATGTTGGACGAGTTGGAAGTGACCTCGGGACCGGCCCGCGCAGAGCTGGAGTCGGAACTCCGGGCGGTGGACGTGGCAATCGCCCGGTTGCCGGAAGTGGGGCGTAAGCTCGCCCGGGCGTTGCGCGACGTTCGCATCGAGAGCCGACTGCACGAAGCACTGGCAAGTCAACTCGCAGCCGCCCGCTTGGACGAAGCGCGGGACACCCCGGCGGTGGAGGTTCTGGATCGGGCGGTTCCCCCGGATCGTCATGTCCGTCCCCGCAAGGGACTCATGACCTTGGCTGGGTTCGTGCTGGCGGTCGGTCTGGCGTTCGGGTGGCTCGTCTGGATTGATCCGGGCGCTTGAGGGAATAGGGAAGCCGGTGCGTCGGTCAGCCGTTCCGGCGTTCTCCAGCGACCTCCGCGTACACTTCGAGTGTGGCCCGCGCCGTGCGGTCCCATGTGAAACCGGCGGCTCGATCACGACCCAACTTCGCGAGTCGATCGCGCAACTGCGGATCCTCGATCACGCGGCTCATGGCTCCCGCGAGCGAATCCGTGGAGAGGGGGTCCACGGAGATGCACGCATCGCCGCAGACTTCGGCCAGGGATGTGGTTTCGGAAACCACGGTCGGGACGCCTCGGCTCATGGCCTCGAGGGCCGGAAAGCCGAATCCTTCGTACAGGGAAGGGAGAACGAAAAGGGATGCTCCTCGATAGGCGGCGGCGAGCGCCGTATCCGAGAGGGGTCCGGTGAAACGGACGGCGTTGTCCAGTCCGAGCTCAGCGACCAGCCGTTCCGGCAGGTCGAAGCCGGGATAGGCCTGGCCGACGATCACCAGGCGATAGTCGCCGTGGTTCGCATGGAATTGCGAGAAGGCGTTGATCAGGCGAAGAAGATTCTTGTGGGGCCGGCGGACCCCGACGAAGAGGACATACGGTCCGGGAACGGGAACTGAACTCGCATCCGCTATCGGGTCCTCCTTCCTGATTCCGTGGTGAATGGCGGTGATCTTTTCGGGCTCCACCCCGAAGAATTCCACGATGTCCCTCCGGGTGTATTCCGAGACCGCGATGACCCGGTTCGCCCTGGAGACGGTTCTTCGGGTAAGCCTGAACAGGATTTCCCTCTTTAGGCGGGATCGCCTGGGAAAGAATTCCGGGTGACGAAGGTATTTCAGGTCGTGGATGGTGACGACGATGCGTCCCGGTGCCATGACCGATAGGTCCAGATGAGGATGATGGAACACATCGGGGCGGAGCCGCCTCAGTTCCCGAGCTACGAGAAACTGCTGGGAAACGGAGATGCCCGTCCCGCAGGGCAGCGACAGGGTGCGCAGATTGGGGGCACGGAGTACGCGAAGTGGATGATTGGGAGCGAAATCACGGCCGAGGAAGACGGTGAACTCGTGCTCAGGCCCGGTCCGGACGAGAGCGGGAACCAGTTCGTTGACATACCGGCCTAGGCCCGAGACCGGTCCCCCGGCCTGATGGGCGGCAATTGCTATGTGCATTCTGAGTCCATGAGGGTCGTCGACCCTGATTCGAATGGCGAGAGGAGTGTATCATGCCCGCACGGGCCGATCCAGATCGAAGGGGTGGCTGGACCGGCACCAAGTGGAGTACCATCCTGCGCTGTCTCGATTGCCACCACCAAGGAGCGAAATGAGAGCGTTGATCACCGGCGGAGCCGGATTCATCGGGTCGCATCTTGCCGATCGACTCACCCGGGAGGGTCACGAGGTCTGGGTTCTCGATGATCTCTCCACCGGGTCGATTCGGAACATAGATCCCTTGACCGAGTTGGCGAACTTTAAGTATCGCATCGGGTCGGTAACTGATGAGGAGCTGGTAGGAGCCATGGTGGATCATGTGGACACGGTCTTCCACCTCGCCGCTGCGGTTGGGGTCAAGCTCATCGTCACCAATCCCACGCGCACGATCGAGACCAATATTCGCGGCTCCGAGGTAGTCCTACGGGCGGCGGCAAAGAAGGAAAAACTTACATTTATCGCGTCCACTTCCGAGGTCTACGGGAAGGGTGTGAATATTCCCTATTCCGAGGGAGACGATCTGGTTCTCGGCCCCACGAGCAAGAGTCGATGGGGATACGCTTGTTCCAAGGCGATCGACGAATACCTGGCGTTGGCCTACGCTAGGGAGAGAAACCTGCCTGTCCTGATCGCCCGCTTCTTCAACACTGTCGGACCTCGCCAGACCGGTCGCTACGGAATGGTGCTTCCGACCTTCGTGCGACAGGGCTTGGCGGGCGAGGACATCACTGTCTACGGAAGCGGTGAACAGCAGCGGTGTTTCGGCGACGTGAACGACGTGCTGGAATCCTTGCTGCGCCTGGTGGCGACGCCCGCCGCCTACGGGCAGGTCTTCAACATCGGTTCCGACGAGGAAATCTCGATCAACGATTTGGCGTCCCTCGTGAGATCGAAAACGGGTGGGAAGTCCAAGATCGTGCATGTCCCGTACGACGAAGCTTACGACACGGGGTTCGAGGACCTGACCCGCAGGGTTCCGGATGTCAGAAAGCTGGAGAAGACGGTTGGCTTTCGCCCCAGGACCAGCATCGAGACGATCGTAGACAGGATCATCGACTATATTGGTTCCGGCGGTTCGTAGGCTCGTTTCGCCCTGGAGACGGCATTTCGAGTGTGTCGAACGGGATTCCCTCGGGCCGCCGGAGAAGGACGTCCCCCGGGGCTCCTAGACCTGCGAGTCCAGGTAGAGACGCCTGATGTCGGCGATCAGCCGTTCTCGGGAGTGGTATTTCCTCGCGTATTCCTTGCCTCTTCGGCTGAGATTTTCTTGCAGATTCGCGTTGCAAGCTAGGTATTCGATTGCGGCACCTAGGATTGATGGGTTCCGGGAATCGACCAGGATTCCACGCTGGCAGATCCGGAAACCGCGATTCTCCAAAACCGGCTTCTCGTGGACGACGGGTCCGGCGAGATCGACGACTCCGCCCACTGCGGTTGAGATCCATGGCTTGCCGCATGCCATGGCCTCAATCAGGGAGAGGGGCGTTCCCTCGTTGAGGGACGTCAACACGACGCAATCCAAGCCTGCATAGAACTCTCCGGGATCCTCGCGGTTGCCGGCGAAGACGACTCGGGGGTGCGCTCGGGCGGATTGCAGGGTCGTTCGCAGGTGGCCGTCGCCGATAACCACGAACCGCATTCTCCTCACCTCCCCCCGCTCGAGGCAAGCGGCAGCAGCTTCGAGGAACAGGGCGTGGTCCTTGATCTCCGTGAGTCTACCAACGATCCCGACAACGAAGTCGTCTCGCGACGCTCCGATGTCCCTCCGAAAGTGCGTTCCTCCGTCGACCGGTTCCTGTAAGGTTGACATCTCGATCCCGATGGGAATGATCGCGACCTTTCGGGAGGGCGCCACACCGAACGTTTCCACGAGTTCCGTCCTTTGCTGTTCGCAGAGGACGATCAGACGATCCGTTGCCGTTCGGGCGAGAAGATGTTCGACAAAAAGGATGATTCGTGTCTTGAATCTGCCATAGTAGTTCCGGAACACATTCCCGTGAAATGTGTGGAACACGCGGACGCGGCGGGGCTTCCCGAGAAGAGTGCCCGGAGTCAGCCACCGGTAGGCGAGCCCCGCAACCCGGCCTACGGTGCCGGCCTTGGCGGTGTGGGTGTGGACGACATCCGGCCGCTCACGTTGCAGAATCCTGAGCAGCTTCCAGATCGCGACCAGGTCTTTCATGGACGGCCGGCGGCTCATTTCGGCGATGCGAATGGGCTGGAGGCCGTGGGCGCGGGCGAAGTATCCCATGTCCGTTTCTCCCGGTGGGATTGTTCCGGTCACGAGAATGGAAGTGAACACGTCGTCGTTCAGGGCTTCGGTTAGCCAGACGACATGCTGTGCCGGTCCTCCGACGTTCAGTCGTCCGATGATACGAACGACCTTCCTCTTTCGGGGAGAGTTCAGCATCGGTCCCGATGAAGCGCCTGAGTCGCCTTCAGGATTTCTTCCCGGATGATTGTTTCGAAACGCTCGTGGAGGTCGCTCCTGTCTGGAAAGGACTTCGCGCGGGTGATGCCCCGTGCGGAGAGTGTTCGGAGGAGGTCGGGATCTCGGAGAGCGACGAGACGGTCGACAATGGCGTCGACATCACCGGGGGGGACGAATACCGCGTCCCCCTCCTGAAGTCGCCTGCGGAAAACTTCCAGATCGGAGACGAGGCACGGAACCCCTCGAATCAGGGCTTCATCCAGGGCTAGGCCGTGCCCTTCGTGCAGGGACGGCTGGACGTAGACATCGTGTTCCGCCCAGGCTGATTCCGGAATCTCCGGCGTGTGCCCGACAAAACGAACCAGAGAAACCAACCCGAGTCGTTCGACCGTTCGCCGCGCTGCTTCCATCACGGTGGGGGAATGCGGGGCACCGAAGACGGTCAGTGTCGGGGGAGGTAAATCCTTCGGGCTTCTGGCGATTGCTTCCAGCAGCGAGTCGAGTCCCTTGCGGACGAAGTCTCCCCCGACCCATAGGAGGCGAAGGGACTCTTCCGCACCGGGAGATCGCCGGACCGTCGGATGATCGGGTCTGTGGACCCCATAGGGAACGATCGTGATCCGCCGCCGCGGAATACCCCGAGCGGCGACTTGATCGGCGACCGCAGGTGAATGAACCACGATCCGATGGGCCATGCGGAGAACGCTGGTCTCGTGTCTCCGGGCAAGGTTGGTGTACAACCGGTTCTTGAACAAATACTCCTCGCGGAGGTGGTTGACTTGGACGAGAATTCGGACTCCGGGGCGTCCTCGCAACCGCCTGAGAACCAACGCCAGCCGGCCGTGGGCCGATTGGTCGGCGACCAATACCCCGAACTCCAGATTTCCGTAGGCCGCCCAATACCAGAATGGCAGGAGTCCACGCTTGTGTCGTATTCGTTTCGGGATCGGCAATTCGTCTTCGCAAAGGATCGAAAGGCCGGACGCCTTCCACCGATCGATGAGGTCCCGTATGACCCGCTGCCCGCCCGTTCGTCCGTCCCGAAAGCGTGTCGCCGGCACGGCGACAGTCGGCGGTGACGTGGTGAAGGAGGAACGTTGGCGGAGGAGGATCGCGGTGAAAAGAAAGAACGGTACCGTATTGTTCATCCGGGCACTGCCCAAAGTCATACCGCTTTCGAAGAGTGCGCGCAGGGTGAGCCCGACGATTCCGGCGGCGGCCACGCCCCGAACCCAGTTCCCCCGGCGGTAGTCCCTCAACGCTCCTGGGACGGTTCTCCAAAGAAGAAAGAAGAAGGCGATCGTCAACGCCAGACCGAGCCAACCCATGAGAGCGCCGTTGTTGAGGAATACATTGTGAGCCCCGCCGGCTCGCAGGTAAGTGAGATTCATCGCGGTGTCCGGATCGATGAATCGAGTTCGCTGCAGCTCGAATGCTCCGTCTCCGGGACCGATGCCCGTCCACGGGTTTTCCGACATCATGTGCCAGGCGGCCTTCCAGAGAGAAACGCGGGACGACGTGCCGGATCCGACCCGGAGTCCCACGAAGAGCCACAGGGGCATCGGAATCAACAGCAGGCTTAATCCGGCCGCGAGTACTCCGCCGGTGAGAAACCATCGGAGTCTCCGGTGCTGGAGGCCGAGTACCAGAGACGCCGTCCCTGCGTAGAGGATGGCGGACCGGGAAAAGGACAGGACGAGGCCGCTCGCGATGGTGAGTACGAAAACGAGGATGACGCTCGCACGGACGCCGCGGACGAGATTGAGAGGGATTCTCGTGGAACTCAGGCCGTAACCTACCAGAATGAGCAGGCTGGTTGCGCAGACGACGCCGAGGGTGTTTGGATTCTCGTAGATGGAGCTGAGACGCTGGGGCGATAGCTCGGCGGTTCGTCCGACGAGAACGTTCTGCAGTCCCAGGGTTGCTACCTGCCAGGTGGCATAGACGGCGACGGGAAGGATAAGAACACCCAATACGAGGAGAACACGTCCGATCTCCCTCTCGGACCATTCTTCATAGATCATCACGAGGACGGCGAAAAGGAGCGCGTAGTGGAAGACTTGGATGAGCCCTCCCGTCGGCGTGTTCCCTGTCAAGGAACAAACCGCACTCCACAGAAGGAACGCCCCGAACCAGCGCGTCAAAGCGGGAGGAGGAAGGGAGACGGTCGAGCGTCTCCCGATTCGGTGCAGCGTCCATGCGGCCAAGACCAGGAGGGGAAGGGCTCCGTTGGCGAGTTGGGTGGAAGCGCCGGGTTCGAAGGAGGAGACGAAAGGAGCGAGGGCGATCATCCCGAAAAGCCCCCAGTTTGGCCGGTGGAGCACAATTCCGAGCCCGATCGGGACCATCAGGAGAGGGAGGGCTGTCGGTTCCGGAAACTGGAACGCGAAGGCGACCCAGAGGGCGGCACCGAAGGCCAATAGGATCGCAGGCCGTCTCGACGAGACTCGGGGGAGAGCCGACGATGTGGGTGCCGGGAGGAGATTCATGAACGTTAACCTACTAGACAATAATGGCTTGGGGAAAGTCCGTTCTGGTTGCCGCCGGCCCCTTTCTCACCGTGGCCATGGGAGGGCTCCTTCTCCAACTGAATCTCCGGCACTGCGTAACTCTCAAGTCGTTCGCTCGTCCAAAACCTTGCGGGAAGGTCTCTTTCCTGGATTCTCGTTAATTCCCGGTTTCGGGTCGAGAATGCCTCGTCGATGACGATACCGTGGAGAGGGGGGCAGGGAAGCTCAGTGTGGTCCAAGGCGGGACGCCTTGACAGCCCCACCGCCGCCCACTATCGTCCCTAGGTGCTCGGGGGTGCCGCGCCCCTCCAACGCTAAGTCCTTTTCAAAGGAGCAGTTGAACGACCGACGGTTAATCGCGGAGCTCCGGTTCCCGATCGTTGCCCGCAATGCACGGGCTTTTCCCGACTTCGGAAGTTCGAATGCGTACTTAGCGATGGAGGCGTAGTGGAATTCTCTTTGTCCTACGGGCTGACCCTGGTCGCCGGTTTCGTCCTGGCCTTGGTATTTACGCCCCTTAGCCGAGCCATCGCCTTGGCGGCCGGGTTCATCGACTACCCCAAGCGGGATCGGGCCCATCGCCGTCCCACCCCCTTTCTCGGCGGGCTCGCGGTGGCGGTCTCCGCCGGCCTCGCCTTCGTCGCCCTCGCGCATCGGATCCCGCTCCTGGACGAGCTCTGGACTCTGGGGGTCTTGCCCCGGGCCACCGTCCCGGTGATCCTCTTTCTCGCCGCGGGGGCGCTGATCCTGGGGCTCCTGGACGATCGCTTCGGCGTGAGTCCCCGCCAGAAACTGGCGGCTCAGACCGCCCTTGGAGCGCTGTTCCTGGCCTCCTCCATTCCTTTCGCCTGGTCTTGGCATCTGCTGCTCTGGCCGGTGGGGATGCTTTGGCTGGTGGGCCTCATGAACGCCTTCAACCTTCTCGACAACATGGACGGCATCCTGGGAGGCATCGGAACCGTCATCGGGCTGTTCCTGGGTGTTCTCGCTCTCCGGATGGGGCGTCCGGATCTCGGCGCCCTGGCCCTGGCCGGCGGCGGAGCGAGCCTCGGGTTCCTCTGTTTCAATTTTCCCCCCGCCTCCATCTATCTCGGCGACGCGGGGGCGTTTTTCATCGGCTTCCTGCTGGCGAGTGTGGGGTGGAGCCTCGGCGGGGCCGCCTTTTTGGACTTCGGTTCCGCCGCCGCCGCCATGACACTGATTCTCGCCTATCCGATCTTTGACGCTTGCTTCGTCACCGTCACCCGGCTCCTCGACCGCCGGCCGGTGACCCGGGGTGGGGTGGATCACACCACCCACCGGCTGCACAAGCTCTTCCCGGGCCGGACCGCCCTCATCGCCATCTACGGGCTGAACATCCTGAGCGGGCTCGCCGGCCTCGCGGCCCTGGGCCTCTCCGCGCCGGTGGCCTGGTCCCTGGTCGCCGTGGCCTTCTGCCTCTACGGAGGCATCGGCGTCATGCTGGCCCGCATCCCGGTGCGGGTGCGACGGGTCGAGCCGGTGATCGTCACCCCCCGTCCCCGGTTCCGTTCCCGGCGCGAGGTCGCCTGAGGGGAAGTGGCCCGGGGGATCGGATCGCGCTAAACTTCCCGGCTGGTTCCCTAGTCCACTGTCCCTCCAGCCAGGAAAGCAGCTTCCGACGTCATGCTCGATTCCAAGCTCCTGCGTAGCGAGCCCGACCGCATCCGAGCCGGGCTCGAAGCCAAGAAACACGATCCCGCGACCCTCGACCGCTGGCTCGTCCTCGACGCCGAGCGTCGGGACCTGGTGGGCCGGGTGGAGGTTTTGAAAGCCGATCGCAATGCCGCCAGTAAGGCGATCGGGGCGGTGCGCAAGGCGGGAGGGGACGCCTCGGCGGAGCAGGAGCGGGTGCGGGCCCTCGGCGAGGAGATCAAGGCGGGCGATCGGCGTCTGGCCGAGATCGACACCGCGCTCTTCGACCTCGCGCGCTGGTTTCCCAACCTCCCTCACGAGACGGTTCCGGTGGGGGGAGAGGACCAAAACCGGGTCCTGCGGACTTGGGGCGACCCGGTCCGCCACCCGTTTCCCGCCCTCCAGCACGACGAGCTCGGCGCACGGCTCGGGATCGCCGAGTTCGAACGTGCCACCCGCATGAGCGGGGCCGGGTTCGCCGCCCTGCGGGGATCGGGAGCGCGGCTGAACCGGGCCCTGATCAACTTCATGCTGGACCTCCACACCGGCGAGCACGGCATGGAGGAGGTCTCCATCCCCTACTTGGTCAAGCCCGAGACGCTCTTCGGCACCGGTCAGTTGCCGAAGCTGGAAGAGGACATGTACCGCACCGATACCGACGGACTGTTCCTCATTCCCACCGCCGAGGTGAGCGTGACCAACCTCTACCGGGAGGAGACCTTGGCCGAGGAGGATCTTCCCCGGAGCCATGTCGCCTATTCCGCGTGCTTTCGACGGGAAGCCGGTTCCTATGGAAAGGACACCCGGGGCCTGACCCGGGTCCACCAGTTCGACAAGGTGGAGATGGTGCAGTTCGTCCATCCGAGCACGTCCTACGAGGCGTTGGAACGCCTTCTCGGCTGTGCCGAGGCGGTGCTCCAGCGCCTGGGCCTGGCCTACCGGGTGGTGCTGCTCGCGAGCGGCGATCTCTCCTTCGCCGCCGCCAAGTGCTACGACCTGGAAGTCTGGGCACCGGGGGCCGGGCGATGGCTGGAGGTGTCCTCGGTCAGCAATTTCGAGGAGTTCCAGGCGCGCCGAGTGGGCATCCGGTACAAGCCCGCCGGGGGCGGGAAGAGCAGGTTTCTCCACACCCTGAACGGGTCCGGTTTGGCGTTGCCGCGCACGCTGATCGCCCTCCTGGAGACCTACCAGACCGAGGCGGGGACGGTGCGGGTGCCCGAGGTGCTGCGTCCCACCCTGGGAGGCCTCGCGGAGCTCGCATGAAGCTGCCGGGTCCCTGGCGCGGCAGGGCGCGCTACCCCTTGGCGCCGACCCTCCTTCGCGTCTACCTCCTGGTAGGGGTCGTCGTCCTTGCCCTCGGTTTCCTCTTCTACTTCCAGAGCCTCGCCAAGAGGGTGGACCGCCAGACCGAGGCCCTCTCGGGGGTCGTGGCCCGCTTCATCCTGGTGGCGGTCACCGCCGCCCCGGAGCTCCCCGACTCGACCGCTCTCCAGTATCGGGACGTCATGCGGCGGTTGGATTTTCCCGTGGTCTTCACCGACCAGGCCATGCGTCCCATGATCTGGAACGAGAGCCAGGTCGGGCTCCCGGTTCCGACCTACGAGGAGCTCTTCGATCCGGTGCCGGAGCGCCGCCCGGACCTGAGCCCGGTGACCGCCCTGGTTCGCGACCTGGACCGTCGCCACGCCCCGATCCCGCTTCTCACCCCCGGGACCGCCGACACTTTCGCCTACGTTCACTACGGCTCGCCCCCGCTCTCCCGCGAGTTGCGCTGGACCCCATGGGTCGCCATCGGCGCCGCCGCCCTCTTTGGATTCACTGCGCTTCTCAGCCTGCGGAGCATCAAGCGTTCGGAGCAGGGGTTCATCTGGGCGGGAATGGCCAAGGAGACCGCGCACCAGATGGGGACGCCGATCTCGTCGCTGGTGGGCTGGGTCGAGGTGTTGCGGAGCGAGGTGGATGACCGGTCGGAGACGGTGCAGGTGCCCGGCGATCTCTATCGAGAGGCGGTCGGCGAGATCGAACGGGACGCGGACCGATTGAATCGGGTGGCGGCGCGCTTCAGCCAGATCGGTTCCACCCCGCACCTGGAGAAGGGATCCATCCTTCCGGTGGTGGAGCAGACCGTCGACTACTTCGAGCACCGCCTGCCGCGCCAAGGAAACACCGTCCGGCTGGAGCTCTCCCACGAAAGGTCGCTCCCGGAGGTGCGACACAACGGGGAGTTGATCGGCTGGGTTCTGGAGAACCTCATCAAGAACGCGGTCAACGCGGCGGACAAGCCCGAGGGGCGCGTGGACATTCGCGTCCTGCCCTCTTCCGGCGGCGGTCTCCGCATTCTGGTTCGCGACAACGGCCGTGGGGTGGCTCCGGGCATGGAACGGCAGATCTTCCGCCCCGGGGTGAGTACGCGCCGGCGGGGCTGGGGACTGGGTCTCGCCCTGGCCCGGCGGATCGTCACCGACTACCACCGCGGGGAACTGGAGCTGACCTGGACCGAACCCGGCGCGGGAGCGGAGTTCACCATCACCCTCCCCGGAGCCTCGGCCTGAGCGGAGGCCTGCGCGGTTTCGGACCCCGTACGGCGCTGGACCCAGCCCCGAATCGGCGTATCATTGAACGACCACCGATGAACAATTGCTAGCCCCGCATCTCGCTTCCGCCTCATTGACCCCTTCGCCAACCAAGGTGGTATGACCCATGACCGAAAACCGACGATCCGTCCTCTGGGCCGACGACGAGATCGAAATGCTCCGCCCCCACATCCGCTTTCTGGAGGGCAAGGGCTTCGCCGTGACCGCGGTGGCCAACGGCGAGGACGCCCTCTCCCTGTTCAAAACGAACCCCTACGACATCGTCCTTCTGGACGAGATGATGCCCGGCATCGGAGGGCTCGCCACCCTCCAGGCCATCAAGGAAGTGGATCCGGCGGTGCCGGTGGTTCTGGTCACCAAGAGCGAAGAAGAGTCCCTCATGGAGGACGCGATCGGGAGCCGGATCCAGGACTACCTGGTGAAGCCGGTCCATCCGAGTCAGGTGCTGCTCACCATCAAGCGCCTCATCGACGCGACTCGGATCCGGGAGGGACGCTTCACCCGCGACTACGTGGGGGAGTTCAACCGTCTGCAGCAGCAGCGCCTGGAACCCCAGGGGCGTGACGACTGGGCCGAACTCTACCGCAAGGTGAGTGCCCTCGAGCTCGAGCTGTACCGTCTCGAGGACAGCGGCCTGCGCCAGGCCCATTTCGACATGAAGCGCGAAATGAACCGCGACTTCTCCCGGTTCCTGGAGAAGGAGTACCCGAGGTGGGTGGCCGATCCCGCCGACCGCCCGACCCTTTCCCTGGATATCGTTCCGAAATTCGTGAAGCCCTATATGAAGGAGGGGCACACGGTCTATCTTATCGTCATGGACTGCATGCGCTTCGACCAATGGCTGAGCATCCAGCCCGCCCTCGATCCCTACTTCCGGAGCGAGGCGCATCTCTACTACTCGGTGCTTCCGAGCGCCACGCCCTACTCCCGCAACGCCATCTTCTCGGGCCTTCTGCCTCGGGAGATGGCCGCCGCCCACCCGGACTGGTGGCAGGAGACCTCCAAGGAGGACCGGAGCAAGAATCGTCACGAGAAGGAATTCCTGGAGGAGATGCTGCAACGGGAGGGCCTGGGGGGAACCAACTTCAAGTACCAGAAGGTCTACCATCCGGACGAGGAGGCGGCGGTCCGCCGGGAGGTGGCCACCTACGCGGGGATCCCCCTCGTGGCGCTGGTGTTCAACTTCCTGGACCTTCTCACCCACGGCCGGTCCGAGAGCCGGGTGCTTCGGGAGCTGGCGCCGGACGAGGCCGGGTTCCGTTCGCTTCTGGTGTCCTGGTTCGGCCACTCGGCGCTGTTCGAGGTCATGAAACAGATCGCGGCCCAGGATGCGACGATCATCCTCACCACCGATCACGGCGCGGTCCAGTCCCGGCGCTCCACGTTGGTCTACGGCAATCGAGAAACGAGCACCAACCTCCGCCACAAGTTCGGCGCCAACCTGCGTTGCGAGGAAAAGGACGCGGTGCTGGTCCGCAAACCCGAAGTCTGGGGCCTGCCCGATGATTTCCTGAACAAGAACTACCTGCTGGCTCGCGAGGACTACTACTTCGTCTATCCGACCAACTTCCACGAGTACGAGCGGCTCTACAAGAACTCCTTCCAGCACGGCGGGCTGGCCATGGAGGAGGTGTTGCTCCCCTGCGTGATCCTGAAACCGCGGTGAGCTGCCGCATCTGCACCGATTCCCCCGAAGCCACCGAGGCGGTGGGGGAGGCGTTCGGAACCGTTCTCGTTCCCGGTGATCTGGTCCTGCTCGAGGGAGACCTCGGGGCGGGAAAGACCACTCTGGTGCGCGGCCTCGCCCGGGGGCTCGGCATCAAGGCCGGCGTCAAGAGCCCCACCTTCGCGATCCACCTCACCTACCCGGGGCGTCTCACCCTCCACCACCTGGATCTCTACCGGATTCGCGGACCGGAGGACCTGGAGGAACTCGGCCTGGAGGACTGCTTCGGCCGCGAGGGGGTCGCCGTGGTCGAATGGGCGGAGCGCCTCGGTCCCCACCCGCCGCCCTGGGCGGTGCGCCTGCGCTTCGAGGAACCCGGTCCCACCTCGAGGATCCTCACCCTGACCGGCCCTTCCGAGGTCGTGACCCGCCTGCGGGCGGCCGGATCCGGGGTCGTGAGGCGATGATCCTCGCCCTGGCCGCCGCGGTCCGGGTCGGAGGGGTGGCCCTCCTGGACGCCGAATCCGGGCTCGCCGCGGGGCGTGATCTCGGCGCTCCGGGCCGTCATTCCGAGGCGCTGATTCCCGCCGTGGAGGCCTTGCTCGGCGAAGCGGGCCGGGGGTGGAACGAGATCACCGCGGTGGCGGTCGAGGTCGGCCCCGGCTCCTTCACCGGAATCCGGGTGGGGCTGGCGGCGGCCCTGGGTTTCGCCGAGAGCGGTGCCATTCCGGCGGCCGGGGTGGGCTCCCTCGACATTGAAGTGCGGGCTTGCTACCATGCAACCCGTCTACCCGTAGGATCTTACGTGATTTCAGCCGTGGATGTGCGCCGGGGAGAAGTGGCCCTGGCGCGGTTTCGGTGGGAGGAGGCAGGCCCCGTGGTCGAGGTGGCAGAGAGTTTGGTCCCGGTGGCCGATCCGGGCTTCGAGGCGCCCCCGAGGCCTGGCTGGCCGGAGACGGCGCCGCCTTGCTCTGGCCGGAGCGAAGCGACCTGCGGCGTTGGAGCGGCACCGGAGCCCAACGCGCCCTGGCCGCCGCCCGTCTCGGCGGGGAGGCCCTGGAGCGGGGCGATCCCGCCCCGGCGGAGCCCCGGTACCTCCGCCCGGCCGATGCCCGCCGCCGGGGAGCGTGAATTCGGTGACCGTTCGGGGCCGGGTCGTGTCCCCGTCTCGGGGGAGCGAACGATGATCGCGGCGGCGGAAGGCCTCCGCCCCGCCGGAAATCTGACGCTCCGGCCGATGGTGGCCGCGGACCTGGAGGCGGTCACCGCTCTGGAACGGCGGATCTTTTCGGACGCCTGGAGTCTCGAGGCCTTCCGCGGCGAGGTTGAGGGGGGGGCCCACTGCCGGCCCCTGGTGGCCGAGAGCGCGGGTCGAATCGTCGGATACATGGTAGCCTGGATCGTCGCCGACGAGGCCCATCTGGGGAATCTCGGGGTCGCCCCCGGGATGCGGCGGCGCGGGATCGCCCGGCGCCTGTTGGACCGGTTGATCGAGATGGCACGGAACGAACGATGCCGCTTGATCACGCTCGAGGTGAGACGGTCCAACAAGGCGGCCCAGGCGCTCTACGAACAATACGGATTTTCCCCGGTGATGGTCCGTCGCGGCTATTACAGCGACAACCGGGAGGATGCCCTGGTCCTGGTGCGGCCCCTGACCGAAGGGCCGCCGGATGGGCCCGGCTCCTGACGGACCGAGGCAAGGAACATCATGTCCTGGTTCAATCGCAAAAGGAGTGGGCCCAAGAGCGCCGCCGCCCAGCGCGACCTGCCCGACGGGGTCTGGATCAAGTGCGACGCCTGCGGCGAGATCATCTACTTCAAGGAACTGGACCGAAACCTCCAGGTGTGCGTGAAGTGCGGCCATCACTTCCGCATCCGGGCCTCACGATACGTGACGATCCTCCTCGACGAAGGGTCCTTCCACGAGACCGACGCGGGGATCCGATCGAAGGACCCGCTCGGCTTCAAGGACTCCAAGCGCTATACGGACCGGCTGAAGGCCGCGGTCCGAAAAACGGGAATGAACGAGGCGGTGATCACCGGCACCGGGCGGATCGAGGGCCGTCCGGTGGTGCTGGCGGTCATGGACTTTGCGTTTATCGGAGGCAGCATGGCGAGCGCGGTGGGCGAGAAGATCGCCCGCGCCGTCCGCCGGGCCCTCGACGATCGCGCCCCGCTGATCATCGTCTCGGCTTCCGGAGGGGCGCGCATGATGGAAGGCATCCTTTCCCTCATGCAGATGGCCAAGACCAGCGTGATGCTGGCCCGTCTCATGGAGGCCGGGATCCCCTACATCTCCATCCTGACCCATCCCACCACCGGCGGCGTGACCGCGAGCTTCTCCTCCCTGGGCGACGTGATCCTCGCCGAACCGGGGGCCCTCATCGGTTTCGCCGGTCCCCGGGTCATTCGTGAGACCGTGGCCCAGGAGCTTCCCGAGGGGTTCCAGCGGTCGGAGTTCCTGCTCGACCACGGCTTCGTGGATCGCATCACCCCCCGCGGGGAGCTGCGGGCCACGACGGCGAGGATTCTGGCCGCGCTCCGGGACGCCCGGGACGGGGGCACCGAGGGCTCTGGAAAGAACTCCGCCCTCTCCGACGATCTGCTGATCTTGCCGGAGGGGAAGGATGCCCCCGGAGGAGGCCTCGGACGCGACAACGGCTCGGTGGTCTCCCTCGAGCGGATGCGCGACGGCGCGGGGGAATTTCCCCCGGGTCGGTGACCCGGCGCGGGGAAGGGAGGGCAGCGTGGCTTCGGTGCGGTTCGACGACATCTCCAAAACCTACCCCGGTGGGGTGACCGCGATCTCCGGCGCCACGCTCGAGGTGCGGGACAAGGAACTCATGGTCCTGGTCGGTCCCTCGGGCTGCGGCAAGTCGACCATGCTTCGCATGATCGCCGGCCTCGAGGAAATCACCTCCGGCGATCTCACCATCGGCGACCGTCGGGTCAACGACGTCGCGCCCAAGGACCGGGACATCGCCATGGTGTTCCAGTCCTACGCGCTCTACCCCCACATGACCGTGCGCGAGAACATGGGGTTCGGTCTCAGGCTCCGCAAGTATCCCAAGGAGGAAATCACGCGGCGGGTCGAGGAGGCGGGCCGCCTCCTGGAGCTTACGGACTACCTCGACCGCAAGCCCAAAGCCCTCTCCGGCGGCCAGCGCCAGCGGGTGGCCCTGGGCCGGG
>Ga0114931_10005067_pt1 | contig 16307 bp, 13 predicted proteins | sample 2SBtaG_FD_89579 | JGI IMG/M metagenome (GOLD analysis project Ga0114931, IMG submission 89579) | Deep subsurface microbial communities from Kolumbo volcano to uncover new lineages of life (NeLLi) - 2SBTROV14_V59a metaG | ecosystem: Environmental > Aquatic > Marine > Volcanic | place: Kolumbo...
ATATTCATCCCTGAAATTTACTTTTTTATGATGTTCTTTTTGATTCTTAACATATTCAATCAAATTGTCTTTTAATTATTGAACCCTTGCAGGGTTCTTAAACCTGTTCATTCTATTTTCCCCGCATTGTGCGGGGTTATTCGTGTTAAATCCTTACAGGATTAAGTGTTTGTTAAGAAATATAGTTTACAGAATTGACGCAGTTATTTTTTTTATTTTCGAGGCATAAAAGTTGCGAATAGCCACAGTTTACCCTGTGAAATATATGCAATGCAATTTCACGGGGTTAATTTAAGACTTTTATAACGATGAAACACCCATGACTATTTTTTTAGACACACACGAGCATGATTATATAGGTTCGGTGTACTATATTAAAAATATTATGTTAAATAGAGGTTGTAAAAATCTAAATATCATTTATTTAAAAATATAAACACATGAAAATAAGGAAAAGAACAAGTCAAAATGATAAGGTTATTTCTTAACAAGCACTTAGTGTATTGGCAGGAAATTTGCATGATTTCTTTTTTCCCGTTTTTATTGTGAAAAATATGAATAATTGTATATGAAAAAGATCATTCTCCTGATGCTTATCTCCCTCTCGGTGTCAACCATTTTGTTCGCCGATGATATAAATGGGTACAGCTGGCCCAAAGAAATAAAAAAAGAAAATTTCAACGTTACTTTGTATCAACCACAGCTTGAGTCATTCAAAGGCAATATTCTGGAAGGCAGGATGGCATTGTCCGTAAAACAAAAAGACAAGGAGGCTGTGTTCGGTTCCCTTTGGTTTAAAGCAAGACTGGCCACTAACCTTGAAGAACGAACGGCTGTCTTGGAGAACCTGGATATAAAAAGGATTTATTTTCCCGGAGTTGAAGACACGGCTCAAATTGAAAAGTTTTCTAATTTCCTTGTTCGGGAAATTGAATCGCGGCATGTGGTTATGTCGCTTGACCGGTTATTAGCCGGCCTGAAAGATGTGGAAGACCTGAAATCACTTTCGGTTAAATTGAACAATGACCCGCCCGACATTTATTTTCGCACGGAACCGGCGGTTTTGGTCAGCATTGACGGAGACCCGATCATGAAAGAAATAGAGGGTGTCGGATTTGAATATGTGGTCAATACTGCCTTTTTTATCGTAAAAGAAAAAAACAAATATTACATCAAAGGGGAAAAATTCTGGTATGTTTCAACTGATGCCACTTCAGGATATACCGATACCAAAAAGGTGCCTTACGATATTGAAAAATTCGCCAAAGAAAATCTTCCGAAAAAAGAACCTGACTCTGTTTCAACGGAGATTACCCAGGCGCCCAAATTGATTGTTGCAACCAAACCATCAGAATTGGTTACCACGGACGGGGAACCTGATTATGCACCCATTGAAGGGACTACCTTGCTTTATGTTACCAACACATCAAACGATATCATAATGGATATCAATTCTCAAAATCATTATGTATTGCTGGCCGGAAGATGGTTTTTTTCCAAATCGCTGAAGGATGGCGATTGGAAATTTGCCGAGCCTGACCAATTGCCTGCTGATTTTGCAAAGATCCCCAGGGATTCGGACATGGCTGATGTCCTGGCCAGTGTGCCGGGTACACCCGAGGCGCAGGATGCCCTGCTGGAACAAACTATCCCTCAAACGGCAACTGTTGACAAGAAAACAGCAAAGCTGGAAGTGAAGTGGGATGGCGACCCAAAATTTAAAAAGATCAAGGATACAGATGTTTCCGTTTCGAAAAACTCGGATAAAACCGTTTTATTAATTCAGAATAAGTACTATTGTGTTGATGATGCCATCTGGTTTGTCGCCGGTAAACCAACAGGTCCATGGACTGTCAGTGATGTCCGGCCCGATGAAGTTGACCAAATTCCACCCGAGTCGGAGGCATACAATGTAAAATATGTTTACATCTACGAAACTACCCCCGAAGTGGTTTATGTGGGTTATCTGCCCGGGTACACTTATTCATACCCATACGGCGGGTGTGTGTTTTATAGAATCGGTTATTGGTATCGTCCATGGTATGGCCATTATTATTACCCTCGTCCGGTCACCTTCGGCTTCGGTGTCCATTGGAATCCTTACTCCGGGTGGGGATTTTCGTTTGGTTTTAGCTACGGGTGGATAGGTTGGGGATTTCATCCTTACAGCCGGTCCTATTGGGGGCCAAGGGGTTATTATCCGGGTTACAGGCATGGTTATGCCCGGGGCTATCACCATGGTTATTATCACGGAGCAAGGCAAGGCTATGCGGCAGGTTACCGGGCAGGCCGGAGTAATTCATACAACAATGTTTATCACAACAGAGCTAACGGCGTAAAAAGCACAAGAAATATACAGCAAATGCCGGCTTCGAGAGACCTGAATAAAAAAGCGCGGCCTTCTGCCAAACCAAACAATGTTTATACAGATAAAAAAGGGAATATTTATCAGCGTGATAAAAGTGGAAACTGGCAGAATAAGAACAATTCAGGGTCAACCCGGAAGCCTGCAACCAAACCGGCTCAAAAGCCTGTAACGAGACCTGCAAAAGGAACAAATCAAAAACCACAAACCAGGCCTTCAACAGGACAAACCAGGCAAACTCCCCGGCAAAGGCCCTCTGTTTCAACTCAGCAAAAACAGCAGTTGAACCGGTCCTATCAAAACCGTAGTCATGGAAATCAGAATTACAACCGTGCACGCTCATCGGGTTATGGTGGGGGTAGCAGAGGTGGTGGTATGAGCCGGGGAGGGGCACGTGGCGGAAGAAGGTAGAAGCCCCCTTTAAAGTTATCTTAGCCCCTTTACCCTGGGAATCCCGGCTACAAAGTCTTTCAGATAAAAAGGTTCGAAATAAGCCACATCTTCAAATTCCTGAGAAAGGAACTTTTGTTCTGAAAGTTTTGCCATGAAAATTGCCGAAGAGCTAAACCCGTTTTTAAAAACAGCATTTTTCTGATGGCTTAATATTTCCCTGCATTTCGATGCACCATCCCCGGCAAACAGGATTTTACCCGATGAGAGCAGATCGCTGAAAGAATGTTCATCAACGATAACTGCTTCTGTTGCTTTTAATTCATCCAGTTCATCATTAAAAACAGCCGCATACACTTCCATCCTCCGCGCATCAATCATCGGGCAGAACAAATAATTTTTCGCACTTTCCGTATTGGCGACCATGCCTGCAGCCATGGTTTTCAGGGTACCAATGGCAATCAACGGTTTATCCAGCGCGTAGCAAAAACCCTTCGCCGTTGAAACACCAATGCGAAGGCCTGTATACGACCCAGGCCCCATGCTAACTGCAATGGCATCAAGTTCATGAAAACTTATTCCGGCCTCTTTAATTACCTTCTCCGAAAAAACAGTGATATTCCTGGAATGGGCATTTTTTGTATGCGATTCTTCCACAGCAACCACCTGGCCATCCACTGCAAGTGCGACAGAACAAACCTGTGTGGAAGATTCGATATTTAAAATTTTTGCCAAGATTATGTTGGAATTACTTCTCCTTAAACAAATCTTTCTTATCTACTTTTTCAACATTATCATTATTTTTCAATGTCTTTGAAACAACCCGGTAAGGGGCAGTGATCACTTCATCACCTTCATTGATTCCGCTGATGATCTGGATATAAGTATTGTCCTGTACCCCGGTTTTTACCGGTTTCAAAGTAGCTTTTCCATTGCTGTAAACAAATACACATTCAATAAGGTCTTTTTTGGATTCGGTAGTTTCAGTTTCTTTTTTGTTTTTATTATTTTCTTCTTCCCTTTTCTCCCGTGCTGATTTTAAACGGCCTGTTGTGTCGGCTCTTGTTGTAACGGCCTGGATGGGGACCGTAAGAACATCACGAACTGTTTCCGTTTCTATTTCCACCGTTGCGGACATGCCGGGCCTGAAAGGTGAAGAGATGGGATTGTCAGGATTGATCAGATCCTGGTATGACTCTTTCAACATTCTGATTTTTACATCAAAATTGGTTACCTGGTCGGCTGTAACACCGACGGTATTGGCAGAAGTTGCAATTTCTGTTACAATTCCCTTGAACTCTCTGTCAAGATAAGCATCAACTTCAATAAGGGCTGTGTCGTTAAGGGATACCCTGACAATATCGTTTTCGTTAACCTCCACATTAACCTCCATAACATCAAGGTTGGCAATGCGCATGATCTCGGTACCGGCAGAAAATTGGGAAGCTCCCGTAACACGCTCGCCCACTTCAACACTTAACTTTGATACTGTTCCGTCGTGTGGTGCATAAATAACCGTTCTGTCAAGGTTTTCTTTTGCTTCTTTCAGCGAAGCCCTGGCGCTTTTAACCTGAAACTGTGATGAACGATAGCTTTCCTGTGCAGCTTTCACTTCGGCCTCTGATACCTGATAGGCAGATTTTGCCGCATCATAATCGGCATCCGATATTACCTGCTTCTCCCATAGTGTCTTGCTCCGCTGGTAATCCAGTTTAGCTTTTGTGAATTGTGCCTCACTCTGGGCTACCCTGGCTTTGGCATTGGCTTCGTTAGCCTGGGCTGTTTTTAAGGATGCTTCAACCTTTTCGTAAGTTGAAATATAAATTTGAGGGTCAATCTTGGCGAGGGGGGTTCCTTTCTTTACAAAATCGCCTTCCTTTACATTCAGTTCAACTACTTCCCCTGAAATGTACGGGCTGATTTTAATGTCTTTTGCCGGTTGAATTTTTCCGTTTGCAGAAACCGTTTCAACAAGAGTCCGCGACACGGCCTTTTCCGTTGAAACTTTTACGTCACCGGCCTTTTTACTTTTTACAACTGCCAGGACAATTAGAACGATTACAACGAGCAATAAGATGAGTATCGTCCAGGTTTTTTTCTTGCTTGATTTTGCCATTTCAGTCTGCGATTTTAATTGTGCGGATTAAACCGATAAAAATAGGTTTTATTTAATAATGAAAAACAAATTGTATCATTCACTTTTTACGCCGGCGATATCATGTAATGTGAGGCTTTTCCCCAGGTAAAAATCAAGGATTGTAACCTTGAAAATATAGTCGTATTTCGAAGAAGCCAAATCTGATTCGGCATTGCTTAGTTGAGTTTTTGAAACATTGTAGTCAGTGGAGTTAACCATACCCACGTTAAATTTTTCTTCGGTATAGTTGAAGGATTCCTGATAGGATTCAACAGACTTTTTACGTGCAACATAAGTTTGATACGCTGCAACCGCATCGGCATAAGCTGTTTCGATGCTTTTTCTTAAATTGAGCTTTTCCTGTTGAAGTGAAATATTGGCTGCTTCATTCTGTATTTTGGCATTTTTCAGATTGGTAGAAACCTGATATCCGTTAAATATGGGGATAGAAAGGCCGAGATATAAAGCCCCGTTCCGGTTGTCACCCAATTGTTTGTCAAAAGCTTTGGTAGGGCTTCCCGGTTCAAAAGGATCGTCAACAATCTGATTTGAATAACTTGTGCCATACGAACCGGTAGCAAACAATCGCGGACTGTACATGCCTTTGGCCACAGCCAATGAGCGTTCAGTGCTTTGAACTTTGTACTCAGCACTTTTAATTTGGGGCATAATAGTAACTGATTTGTCATAAATCATTTTCGGGGGCAAAAGTGTGGGAACAGCGATAATTTGCAAGTCCGGTTTTTCAATATCAAATTTGGCATCTGCCGGAATGTCAAGCATTTGCTTTAAGTCAATATAGGCCAGCATCAGGTTGTTTTTAGCAGTAACAAGGTTAGTTTCATCATTGGCTTCCTGGGCCTGGATATCGTATAAGCTACCTCGGGCAACAGCTCCGGCATCAACCTGTTTTTTGGTCCTTTCAACCTGTTCTTTTGAAATATCAACTTGTCGCTGGGCATTGTTTGCCAATTCGATGTTGAACAAAATAGATAAGTATCCGGCAGCAATGTTTAAGGATATATCATCACGGATTTTATCAGAATCATATTTTTTAGCCAGGTAATCAAATTGTTTTTGCCTGATGTTGTTGATCTGCTGCAGTCCGTTAAAAAGGGTTACTTCAGAATTGATGCTGAAAAAACTCTGCTGTGTTTGTTTGTTGTTATAAATGTTTGTTTGCGGATCAGGGGAACGGCCCCAGCCAAAATTCTGGCCGAAACTGGAATTCAGCGAAGGTATCAGATTCAACTTGCTTTGTTTGTATGTATCCTCAGAGGATAAAACATTCAATTGGCTTTGTTTGACGGTCAGGTTGTTTTCAAAAGCATAATTGATGCATTTTTCAAGCGGCCAGAGTTCTTGTGCCACAAGATCAATACTCAGAAAAGTTAAGCCAAGAATGCCAATAATAATAAAAGGTTTTATTTTCATCTGAACTGTTTTTTGGTATTTGATTGTTTGCGTTATCCAAAAATGTGCCACAAAAATAAACAATTGATTATCAATTATGTTTGCCGGGCAAAAAAAAATCAGTATAAAATTGATGTTCAGTACATGACAATAAATGTTCGATAACGAACAGGTGCGGGACGGAATTATACATTTAAACCCGTTTCTGTACCAACATGCCCCTGGATTTTAAATAACAATATCAAAAATACTATTGAATATTAGATGTTTCCAGGGTCTGCCATCTAAAATCCGGAACCAATTATCAGCTTTACGCCCCTGCTTTTCGTGTCTTTAAAAACTTTAATTTTGTCACTCAACTTTCAGGCATGAAAAAATACCTTTTTATCCTGTTCTTTTTATCGGTTTTAAGGTTATTGAACGGGCAAACCGAAACTGTAAACAACAACATTGGCGACACCGTCCATGCCATCCATTATTCCATCCATATCAACCAGGTTGATACTGACAATAAAACCATTTCGGCCTTTACCGGAATCCAGCTAACCCCTTTGATGGATAACATTGATCAAATTCCGCTGGAATTAAAAGCCCTTCAGGTAGATTCGGCTTTTGTTAACGGAAGCAAAACACCCGTTGTACTGAATAACGATATTTTACATGTGGAACTATCCGAAGCAATTTCTTCAGGGGATACTGTCCTGGTTTCCGTTTATTATCACGGGCACCCTTTTCATGAAGCCTGGGGGGGGTTCCATTTTAGTGGTGATTATGCCTTTAACCTGGGGGTTGGTTTTGAATCCATTCCACATAATCTGGGAAAAGCCTGGTTTCCATGTATTGATGATTTTACCGACAGGGCTACTTATGAATTTTATGTAACGGCCGGCAACGATAAGAAAGCCATTTGCGGTGGCCTGTTGCAGGATACCATTGATAATGGTAATGGTACCAAAACCTGGCACTGGGAACTGAACGGGAATATCCCCACTTACCTCGCCTCGGTTGCTGTGGGCAATTACAGTTTATATTCTGATCAGTTTGAAGGCATTGAAGATACGGTTCCGATTACTATTTATACCAGGCCTTCGGATACTTCAAAAGTTGAGGGTTCTTTTGTCAATCTTAAAGCCATCCTGCAATTTTTTGAAGAAAAATTCGGGCCTTATCCTTTTGACAGAATAGGATATACAGGGACAGCCATCGGCGCCATGGAACATGCTACCAATATAGCTTATCCCAACTTTGCCATTAACGGCAACACAAATAATGAATCGTTATACACGCACGAATTATCACACATGTGGTTTGGCGACAAAGTTACATGCTCATCTGCCGGCGACATGTGACTGAATGAAGGCTGGGCTTCGTTTTGCGAAGTGTATTATCGTGAAGGTTTATACAGCCATCAGAGTTTTCTTTCCACCATGCGGCATAAGCACAGGGAAATGCTTAGGAAAACCCATGTTGTTGACGGGGGCTACTATGCCCTGAATGCATTGCCGCAAAATATTACTTATGGCAGTCACGCTTACGAAAAAGGGGCCACGGTTACAAATACCTTAAGAGGCTATCTTGGAGATTCCGTATTTTTTGATGCCATAAAAGCATACCTCGGTCATTTTGCCTTTCAGTCGGTATCTTCGGAAGAGATGCGTGATTTTTTATCCGATTATACCGGAACAGATATGAGCGGGTTTTTCAATGCATGGGTATTTACACCCGGAACGCCACATTTCTCAATAGATTCAATAAAGTCAACACCGGATGGCAACCGGTTTAAGGTGGATGTCTGGTTAAGGCAGAAATATAAAGGTGCCGATTATCTGGCCAATGATAATATTCTTGAAATCACTTTTGCTGACGGGCAGTTCAACCTGTTTACCGATACTGTTCATTTCTCGGGGAAAACCGGACATTCGGTAAAGTATACCCTTTTTGAGCCCCAGGTTGCCTTTGCCGATCTTTTTGAAAAAATTGACGATGCAACAACTGACAATTATCATTTCTTCACACAACCTGTTGATTATAATTTCCCCGATACTTATTTCAAGCTCATGATCCATCAACTTGGTGATTCAGCCATGATCAGGGTTACGCACAACTGGGTTGCCCCCGATAGTTTGCAACAGCCTGTTGAAGGTTTAAGATTGTCACCTTACCGATATTGGACAATTAACGGCATATTTCCTGATGATTTGGATGCAACGGGCCGTTTTTATTATGACAACATGGGTTATCTGGACAATGGGCTGATTTTATCGGATAATGATTCGGTAATTATACTATACCGGGAAAATCGGGGAGGGAGCTGGCACGAAGTTCCACAAACAAGACAAGGGACATGGGACCTGGGCTTTGTCTATGTTGACCATCTTCAGCCCGGCGAATATACACTGGCTGTCTGGGACAACGATATTTTAAGAACTTTGGAATTGCCTGAACAAAATCAGATAAAAATATTTCCTAATCCCAACCGGGGGGGCGTGAATATTGAGTTTGCAAAAAAAGGTAAATACAAGGTTGTGATCTATGATGCCAAAGGTGTTTTGCTCGATCAATTTCAGGTTAATGGAAAATCCAAATCCTGGAAATTACATAACCGTGGGGTTGCAGAAGGTATCGTTTTCATCCGTATTTATCAGGATTTGAATATGATAGCCGTGAAAAAACTGGTGATTAGCGGAACGTAAATTTATTTTTTGGCGTTACATAGTACAACTTTGAACGAATTCAATAAATTTGCGCCCCTTATGAGGAAATGGCAAATACGGAATACCAGGATAACATTTATTTCTTTCCTTTTTGTTTTCTTTATTGCCTTATTCCTTTCTTTTTCCAGTTGTTCCAATCCTTCCGGTCCTTCAAACACCAATGGCCCTGTTCCGAAAGTTGATAAAAACCTTTTTATTGACCCGGAACGCCTCATTATAGCGGGGAAGGCAAAAGAACTTGACAAATTGTTCAGCCACCTCCAAAAAAGGACCGGTTTTAACAGAACTGTACTTTATGCAGAAAAAGGAAGGGTCGTTTTTGAAAAGGCCTATGGTTTCCGTGATGTAAGACATCGGCGTGACAGTCTGCAACTTAATGATGCTTTTCAATTGGCCTCGGTTTCCAAAATGTTTTCGGCCATGGCTATTATGATCCTTAAAAACGATGGAAAACTGGATTATGATAAAGACATCAGGGCCTATTTACCCGATTTTCCTTATGAAGGCATTACCTGCCGGTTGCTGATGACCCACCGGTCGGGATTGCCGCGCTATATGAGCCTTGCGCTGGACAAATGGCCTGACAAAAGAGTACCCATGAACAACGATGATATGATGGATCTATTTGTTCAGTATCATCCTGACAGGTATTTTAAACCGAACACGGGATTTCATTATTGCAACACTAATTTTGCCTTGCTGGCCAACATTGTAGAAGCTGTTTCGGGACAACACTTTGAAGATTTCATGGAAGAAAGGATTTTTAAACCCCTCGGCATGAAAAATACTTTTGTTTATAATATGCGGGGCTTACAAAAAGTGCCTCTTTATATTGACAAAGGCGTTCCGGGATTTTACCATCGCGGGTGGAGATGGCGTAAGATGGAAGATGATTATCTGAACGGTGTGATGGGTGATAAAAATGTTTATACGTCAGTCGGAGATTTGTATAAATTTGACCGAAGCCTGGATAATTTTACTTTACTTCCCGATTCAGTTATTAAGGAAGCTTTTAAACCCGGCAGCAAAAAATACTGGAAACGAAAAAACAACTATGGTTTCGGATGGCGGATAAAAGACGGAATGGACAGTACTGTTTTCCATTTCGGATGGTGGAAAGGGTTCAGGACGTTTTATATCCGTGACATGAAACACCAAAAAACCCTGATTGTTTTATCCAATAAAGACAAAGGGCCCGGCTCGGCTAATTTCTGGAATATCATCAAAGCCGACACACTACAACTGGGACGTGCCGAAATCCTGAAGCAGGGAGAATAGTGTAATTCCAAAACAGAACACCTTCATACTAACTCACAACCAGTTTAAACCCAACTCCATGCACATTGATCAATTCAACATTGGGATCCTCTTTCAAATATTTTCGCAGCTTGGTAATATACACATCCATCGAACGGGCATTGAAATAACTATCGTCAAACCAAATCTTGTTTAAAGCAACTGATCTGTCAAGGACTTCATTCATGTTTTTACATAAAAGCTTTAACAAATCGGCTTCTTTGGAAGTTAGTTTTTGCGGCTTGTCTTTAATGGTCAACAATTGTTTATTGTAATCAAATGTATATTTGCCAAATTTAAAAATATGGTCATCGGGTTTTTTTGGTGTACCCAGTTCAATACGCCTCCTGATGGCTTTAATTCTAAGCAACAATTCCTCCATGCTGAAAGGTTTTGTCAGGTAATCATCCGCGCCCAGTTCAAATCCCTGGATTTTATCTTCCTGCATTGACTTTGCCGTCAAAAACAAAAAGGGTATCTTTTTATCCATTTTCCTGATTTCCCTGGCAAGGGTAAATCCGTCCATCACGGGCATCATGATGTCAAGAATGCAAAAATCAAAATTGTTGCGTTTGAAAGATTCCAGGGCTTCCTTTCCATCAATACATAAAGTAGTATTAAACCCTTTGGCTTCAAGATATACTTTGAGCACACTGCCCAGGTTTTTATCATCTTCTGCAAGGAGAATTCTTGTTTTTGTTGTCATATTTTTAAGATTTAATGATGGGTAACTGAATGATAAACGTAGACCCTTTTCCGGGTTCGGAATCTACAGTAATTATCCCGTTATGCATTTCAATGGTTGCTTTAACATAATTTAATCCCAGTCCAAAACCTTTAAAATCGTGAACGTTCCCGGTTGGGACACGGTATAATTTTTCAAATATTCTTTTTTGATTTGACGAGCTGATCCCGATACCGTTATCCTGGACACTCACGATCAATGAATTGTTTCTGTTTACCGTATTAATTACAATGTGGGGATTGTTCAGGTTGTATTTTAACGCATTATCCAGTAAATTAATCAACGCATTGGTCAGGTGTATTTTATCACCAATCAAATTGTCTTTTGACGCTTTCAGTTGCTCTTCAATTTGTCCGCCTTTTTCTTCGGCAGCAATCCTCTTGGCATTTATTGCATCCTGAATAATGTTGTGCATCTTAAGCGGGACTTTTTTTAGTTTCAACTGCCCCTTGTCCAGCACTGCCGACTGAAGGATTTGCTCTGCCATTGATCCCAATCGCTTATTTTCTTCATTGATAACATTGATGTAACTGTTATAAACAGGTTCGGATTTCTGAATGTCTTTATCCCTTAAAGCTTCACAGGCAAGCGCGATAGTAGAAATGGGGGTTTTGAATTCATGGGTCATGTTATTGATAAAATCATTTTTCATCACCGAAAGCCGTTTTTGTCTGTTGATGATATAAATGCTCAACGAAAAAGAGAAAATGATAACCAGGAAAAGGAATATGGATGTTATCAGGAGTTTTGACAGTTGGCGGATGATAAAACTATGCTCATTGGGAAAATAAATCAACAGTTTGTTGGGAAATGTATAGAGTGAACCCAAAGGTGATAAATCGTAAACATAACTTTCTTCCAATAGTTTTTCGGGATATTTTCCTGTTCGTTGAAGGATCATGGAATGGGTAGCGGGGTTATAAATCCCAAATTCATAAGATGTGTTGATGTGTTTAGACCTTAATTCCTTTGATATCATTGAGTCAATTTTAGCTTTTCGTTTATAATAAAAACTTCCGGCATCTTTTTCTCTTTGATTTAAGGTAAGTTGCTGCAGTAAATTGTTTACACTTTCCGAATTTTTAACCCAGTTGTGATAATCGGTCAAAGAAACCGAATTGCCCCTTCCAATCGTTAATATCCGGTTGAGGGAATCAAAAGCATTGATAAAAGATTGTTCCTGGTTGTAAAGATTGTTCTGTTGTATAACGCGGTCCTGAAGACGCATCTTGTCAAGATCATAAACCACTTTCATCATAACCTGGTTAACATCCCGGTAAAAAACGGCCTGTTTAACCTTCACCGTATCTTTAATCCAATATACCTGAATAATCATCAGGCCTATTGTAGCGATACTGACGAGCGCAATGATCAAACCGGTAGTCCACTTTTTCATAAAAACAAAAATACTCCATCAAAATATTGATTTACAGCTTTTAACTTTTATTAACACTTGTTAATCTTGATTAACATTTCATCATTTCTCAACAATGTACATTTGCATTAGAAATTAGAAATAATTTTTGTACCTCAGATACATACTTGTAATTGAGGGGTAAAATTCTGCTTAATTTCATAATTGTTGGTTTTTGGTAACAGCGGCTCTCCCCGAGCCGCTTTTTTATTTGCTATGTTTCTCCCCCCAAAGAATGCAATATAATCCTGATTAGCTCATCCCCGCATTATGCGGCCTTGAAGAATCACAATAAAAGACCGGACAAACGCCTTAGATACAATCAGGTTTCAGCATGATACCCGAATTAATGTCCCCATTGCTGTAAGGTTGTGTAAACAGCTTCAGGCCAACCAACCGGTTGCTTGAAAAAATATAGCTGTCTTCCAGGATGATATTAAAGCTAAAGTTGAAATTTTGGAAAATGATTTCCAAATATAGGTTTTTTTCGAAAATAGCAAATGGAAGAGTTGAAACTGTTTAAAGGACTATTTCTCCATACCGGTAAAAAACATTAAACCCTTTCCTGTTAAGGTATCTTTTAGTTTCAGCCGGTCCATCATGAAAAGTCATCAAGACAAAATCGCCGCCCCAGGCGCCCAGTGATTTCGCAGCACCCTTATGATCTTTAAAAAATCTTGATTTTACGGTAGGCAGTTTCAAAATATCCGACATCAGGTTTTCGTGTTCAAGCAGTAATATTTCAAAATCGTCAAGTTTTTTTTCCTTCAGGAGCTTATCCGTAATATCGTCAACGGCAGCAATTTGGTGTTGGCTCACTGATGAGCTGTCAAATCTTAACAAACTTTCTGATGTGCGCTGTTTCCGGCCGAGATAAACAAAATACAGGTAATCTTTAAAAGGGGGGGAAAAAGCCACTTTAGAAACCAAAGGATGGTTGTTTTTTAATTGGTAAACCAATGGGTTTTTGGCAGTGGCACAGGCGATATCGTACCCGGAACCCCCAAAAGTCAGCTCCAGCAATTTGTACGGATCAACTTCAGCCCATCTTGCAATGTTAGCAATCAGCGTTGAACTGGATCCAAAACCGTATTCAGGATCGAATTCCAGAATGGTATCAATTTCATATCCATGTTCTGTACCGGTCAGAAACCCGGGGTTCAGCAACCGGGTTGCCAGTAAAATATTTTTTAGTCTTTCGCCCAGTTCCGGTTCGTGTGCAAAGGTAATCTCCAGTAAGGGAAGGTTGAAGATGGTTTGAAACCAGACCCCGTCGGGTTTCATGGCCCGCCAGTGCAATGTCTTTGCCTGACTGCCTTTTACCGTTAAATGCTGTCCTACATTTAAAGGAACAGCCAATGCTTTGGCACCTGATAAAACAAGGTACTCACCCGTTATCAATAATTTTCCTGAAGAATACCAGCTTCGTGTGATCAACTTTCCCTGAGATTGGTGATAAATTTATTTACAGTGGCAAAAGACACTTTATGATCGATAAAATATTCTTCTGCTTTTTTCTTTTCTTCAATGGTTGCTCCAAAGTGATTGAGAATATTAAACAAGTGCATTTTCATGTGGCCTATCTGAATACCTTTGGTTACCAATGATTTGACAGCGGCAAAATTATTGGCAAGCCCTACTGAAGCAGCGATCATCATTAATTTTTTGGCTGAAGGGTTTCCCAGAATTTCAAGTGATTTTTTTGCCAGGGGATGCAGATTGGTCAATCCGCCGACGGTTCCCATTGCCAGGGGCACTTCCAGCATGAATTTAAATTTTCCATCTTTTACTTCCACAGAAGAAAGGCTTTTGTACCTGCCATCGCGTGCTGCATAAGTATGCCCTGCAGCTTCGATAGCCCTGAAATCGTTACCAGTGGCAATAGCCACGGCATCTATTCCGTTGAAAATACCTTTGTTGTGGGTTGTTGCCCGGTATTCATCCAGTTCGGCAATTTTAACTGCCATTGAGAACTTTTTTACAAATTCTTTTCCTGTCAGGTCATTATCAATTGCATTTAGTTCATCAATATTACATTCCACCCATGCATTTACCAGGCAATCGGGAGTATAATTTGACAAAATGGACATGATGACAAGACAATTTCGCTCATTGTCAGAGAACACCTTGTTGGTCTTAAAAAAGGATTTCAGTTCTACGGCGAATTCTTCAAGACAGGAATTGATAAAATTTGCACCCATGGAATCAACCGTATCGAAGGACACTTTTATCTGGTAATAATCGTCCATCCGGTCAGTCATATCTATCAGTTCGAAACCCACAATGCCACCACCCCGTTTTTCCATGTTGGCGGTAATGTGTTTGGTTGACTTACGAAAGGCTTCGGTAAGCTCATCAAATACCGACAACAATTTTTCTTTATCCCCTTCCCATGTGAAATGTATCTGGCCGATCTTGATCGCATTTACCACTTCAGCATGAAACCCACCATGCCCTGACCAGAATTTGGCGCTGGATGAGGCCGCGGCAACCACCGAACTTTCTTCTATGACCAAAGGAACAAGGTGTGTTTCACCATTGATCATAAAATTAGGGGCAATGCCGTAGGGGATATAAAAATTGGAGATTGTATTTTCGCTGAATTCATCAAAAATCCTCTGTACCGTGTGATCAGCATGCCAAAAACTCTTCATTAGCTCCACACTTTCTACTTGTTTGTCCATCAACTGGGCAACGATCTTCAACTTATCTTCTTTCAGGAGTTTGGAAAACCCCTTGATGATAAGGTCACGTTTTCTTCTTCTGGGCATTCTATGGGTTTATATCTCGACTCTAATGATTGAAATTATAAAATAAAACAGATCAGGGCTACCACTTATCGGGTTTTTTTTCTTTTTCAGGTTGCATGTGTTCTTCCAGGCTTTTCCCCCATTTATCTACATAACGGGCAATTTGTTGCAGATACTCATCCCATCTCTTATCGTAAGCCGGATCTTTTTTATTCAGCCATCTTTCAACGGGCATATAAGTCACAGACTTTAAAACGATTTTGTCTATGGTATAACGGTATCTGTTTTCTTTAAATTCGATGGTAAAGAAGTATCGTATCATTCCGGCATCATGCTTAATACTGTCCTCGTCATAATAATAAATACGAAACTGGTGTCGTCCGCCAATTTTACCTGTTTGTATGTCCCGTAAAGTCGTCACACGGGCAGGATCTTTATAAAAACTATTGAGCCAGTAAACACAACGGTTAAATAATTCTTCTTTGGTTCCCTTCACATCAACTACATTGCGAAAGCGGATTTCCTGCGTAGCCGAATCAACCGGGATAACCAATCTTTTGTGTTGAGCGCTGAGCTGCAGGCCTGTTAACATTAAAACCAATAAAGGAAGCGTTTTCATAAAAGAGATACTTATATAGATTGGCAAAGTTAATAGAATTTCCACTTATGAATTATGCCAAATATTTAGTGTTTGTTAAGAAATAAAGTTTACAGAATTGACGCAGTTATTTTTTTTATTTTCGAGGCATAAAAGTTGCCGGTACGGGGAAGGAATACTTTACCCCCCGGATTATAAAAAAAACCCGCTTCACAATGAAACGGGTTTTTATTTTTCAGGGGGGTTCTAAAAATTCCTTTCTTTCAAGAAACAAATATAAGAGATAATGCCGAACCGTTATCACCGAAATTAATTCGGAGCTAATCGGTCGGCATTATACTAAAATTTATTTAATATTCTTGTTAGCGGTTTAGTATAAGATGCGAGGCATAAATTTTTATGAATAGCCTAAGCTATTGATAAAAATTTTAACGATGTCAGATTGTCTCTTATATTTGTTCCCACAGGGTTCTCAGCGTTTTTCA
>Ga0114931_10005068_pt1 | contig 16306 bp, 14 predicted proteins | sample 2SBtaG_FD_89579 | JGI IMG/M metagenome (GOLD analysis project Ga0114931, IMG submission 89579) | Deep subsurface microbial communities from Kolumbo volcano to uncover new lineages of life (NeLLi) - 2SBTROV14_V59a metaG | ecosystem: Environmental > Aquatic > Marine > Volcanic | place: Kolumbo...
AAAATGCCATGCTGAAGCGTTCCACCCGACGACGGCGCTGCCTGGTCAACGAAAAAGTGCGTCTGCTCGCACGTATGCAAAGTGACCTGCAGGCGGTGTGTCCAGATTTGCTGGAGATTACCCCGGATGCGGATAATCTGTGGCGTTGTCTTGGGCCTTCATTCGTGACGTTCCCTACGATCACGAATGAAGGCCCAAGACAACGCCACTTATTACGCGGCGCCATACACCGGCGCTTCGATCTGCCGAAACACTCCGAGCGCCAACGGCCCATCCGGAAATCCCAACTGTGAGATGCGCAGTGCCATGGCTGGGTCTTGTGCATGGGCATCGTGGATGAGGAGGTCGTTTCGGTCTCTCCCGGATTCTGCGATACGCACCCGCTGCAATTCTCCATCGCGTTCCCTTAGGCCGAATTCTCCATTTGCGCCGAAACATAGCGGCTGGCCGTGTACCAATTCCAGGCTTTTCTCCGCCCGCGAGGTCTTGTCACGCACGGCTTCAAAAGCCCCGTCGTGAAAGGTGATGCAGTTCATCAGCACTTCAACGAAAGCGGCACCCCGGTGTGCCTGGGCCGCGCCGAGTACGGCGTCGAGCATGGCGGGGTCCTTGTCGCCGACACGGGCGACAAAACTAGCGCCCATGGACAGGGCCAAGCCGATGGGGTGGACGGGGTTGTCAGCGGAGCCGTAGGGGCTGGTCTTGGTTTTCATGCCCGTGGGCGAGGTCGGCGAAAGCTGGCCCTTGGTAAGCCCGTAGATCTGGTTGTTCAGCAACAGCATCTTCAGGTCCATGTTGCGGCGCATGAAATGCAGGGTGTGGTTGCCGCCGATGGCCAGCGCGTCGCCGTCGCCGGTGATGATCCACACCGATAGATCCGGCCGGGTGAGTTTTACGCCGGTGGCCACTGCGGGGGCTCGCCAGTGCAGGGTGTGCATGGCGTAGGTATCGAGGTAATAGGGCAGGCGCGCGGAGCAGCCGATGCCGGAGATCACCACTTGTTTTTCGCGCGGGATACCGCAGTCGGCGAAGGTCTGGGTGAGACCCTTGAGTACGCCGTAACAGCCGCAACCCGGGCACCAGCGCGGAGCGGTTGCGCTGAGAAAATCGCTGCGTTTGACCTCGACACTCATGCCGGGACTCCTGCGCTTGCGGTGACTGCGTCGACGATCTCCGATGCCTTGAAGGCCAGACCCGTGACCTTGCCTACAGTTCGGGCGTCGACCAGGTATTCGGCGCGCAGCAGCCGGCACAACTGGCCGAGGTTGTTTTCCAACACCAGGATGTGTTGGAAAGCGGGCAGCAGTTCGGACAAGTCGCCCGGCAAGGGGTTGAGGCAGCGCAGGCACAGGGCGGCAACGCTGATATTTCTTTGTTCAAGAATTTGCAGGGCTTCCATAATCGGGCCGTAGGTGCTGCCCCAGCCGATGATCAGGGTGTCGCCGTTGGCATCACCAAGAAGCTGCAGCGGGGCGATTTCACGCGCCACGCCGGCGATTTTTTCCGCGCGCAGATGCACCATTTTTTCATGATTTGCCGGGTCATAGCTGACCGTGCCCGCGCCGTCGGTTTTTTCCAGACCCCCGAGGATGTGTTCCAAACCCGGCGTACCGGGTATCGCCCAGGGCCGCGCCAGGGTTTGCGGGTCACGCGCGTAGGGCTGGAATCCATCGGGCTCGGCGGCAAATAGCGTGCGCTCCGCCGCACTGGCTTGCGCTTCGGGCAGCGACCAGGATTCAGTGCCGCTGTCCAGGGTGAGGTCGCTCAAGACGATCACCGGAGTCATGTATTTGATCGCGATGTGCGCGGCTTCGCGCACGATGTCATAACAATCGCGGGGTGATTGCGGCGCCAGTACCACCAGGGGTGATTCACCGTTTCGACCGTACAGGGCTTGCAGTAGATCGCCTTGTTCGGTTTTGGTCGGCAGGCCCGTGGATGGGCCACCGCGTTGCACGTTGATTACGATCAGTGGCAGCTCCGTCATTACCGCCAGGTTGATGAATTCGCCCTTGAGCGCAAGGCCGGGCCCGGAGGTGGCCGTGACGCCCAGCGCACCGGCAAAAGAGGCCCCGATGGCCGCGCCGACGGCGGCCATCTCATCTTCGGCCTGGAACACGACCACGTCCTCATCGGTACAGGCTTTTAACTGTTGCAGGATTTCGGTGGCCGGCGTGATGGGATATCCGCCCATAAATAGTCTTAATCCGGCACTTTTTGCGGCGTGGCGCAGGCCGAGCACGGTGGCGGCGTTGCCGGTGAGGGGTTCGGCGTCATCCGAGGTCGGCTTCTGCAAGCCCATGTTGTAAGTGGTGGCGAAAGACTGGCTGGTTTCACCGTAGTTCCAACCGCTTTCCAGTGCCCGCAAATTGGCCTGTTGGAGATCGGAGGCCTTGGCGAACTTTTGTTCGATCCACTGTTGCACCGGCTCTAGCGGGCGATGAAACAGCCAGCAAATCAGACCCAGGGCGAAGAAATTCTTGCAACGGTCCGCCTCTTTCCGACTTAGCGGCAAGCCCTTCAGCGCACCACGCGTCAGCGTGGTGATGCGCGTGGCGAATACCCGGTATCCGGCCAGGGAACCGTCTTCCAATGGGTTGTTCTCGTAGCCGGCTTTTTTCAAATTGGCGCCCTTGAAGGTGTCCGAATTGGCGATGAGGATGCCGTTTTCCACCAGTTCGTCACGGTTGACCTTGAGCGCAGCCGGGTTGAGCACCACCAACACGTCGAGTTGCTCCCCGGCGGTGTAGAGACGATTCTTGCCGGTGCGCACTTGCAAGCCGGAGACCCCGGCCAGGGTACCTACTGGGGCACGAATTTCGGCCGGGAAATCCGGCCGCGTCTTGACGTAGGAACCCTGCATGGCGGCGCTGCGAGCGAGTTGGTAGCCGGCCAACTGGATGCCGTCGCCGGAATCGCCGGCGAACTTTATGGTGACCTCGTCGAGCTGTGGCGTTTCATTCACGACGTTTTGTTTCACGGTGTCTTTCATACGCTTAGCGAGCCGTTCAGGCGCGAAAATGCGACGGAAAATCGTCGTCGATTTCCTCGTCTGGATTGAGTGAGCGGGCTTTTTCCAGCAGGGTGTCTTCATCCTCCGGGTATTGCGGGTCCGGATCGCAGCACTCCATCGGGCACACCGAGGCGCATTGCGGTTCGTCGAAAAAACCGACGCATTCAGTGCATTTGAACGGATCGATGACATAAATATCATCGCCCGCCGTGATGGCTTCGTTGGGGCATTCCGCCAAACAGGCATCGCAGCAATCGCAGACGTCGGTGATCACATAGGCCATGGTTTGTGTCCTCTTACGCAGATGAAAGCAGTTGGGTGTTCAGCGGCGCGCGCGGTGCGGTGGCGTCCATGCCGAAACAAGCCGCACCCAGGGCGCCGCAGTATTGGGCATTGGCGACCAGTTCGAATCGGCATTCGGGCAGGCGCCGGGCAAAAATTTCATGTAGCGCCGGGTGGAAGCGCAGCACGCCGCCCGAGAACACGATCCGGCCGGTTTCGAAATGGGTCATTTCCAAAATGCGCTCCACGACGGAGCCGTACAACGCGTGTACTAGGTTTTCCACGCGCTCGCCGTCCATTAAGGTTTTGATCACTTCCTGGCCCGAAAACACCGTGCAATAGCTGTTTAAGCGCAGCGCTTTGTCGTGCGCCGCGGACAGCGCGGCGAGATCACCCAGGTCCAGCTCCAGGCGGTGCGCCAGTTCCTCGATGTAAGCGCCGGTGCCGGCCGCGCACTTGCGATTCAGAACGAAATGCGCCACGCGGTGGTCGTTCACCTGGATCACTTTGGAGTCCTGGCCGCCGATGTCGATGATGGTGTAGCGCCCGGCGATGTTGCATTGCTGCTCGACGCCCAGAAAATGCGCCTTGATCTCGGTGAGACGCTTATCGGCACAGTCGATGTGATTGCGACCGTAGCCGGTGGCCACGACGCTATGGCCGGGTTTGACACCGTGATCATCCAGCGGTGTGAGCGCCCCATTCCCCGGGCGCAGCGCCCGATTTACGTGCTCGGCCAGTGGAAACAGGGTTTTTACCTTGCGCTTTTCGACAATTTCGCCGGCTGCATTGCAAGCGCAGACCTTGATCGCCACGCTGCCGCAGTCTACGCCCCAATACAGATGTTGCCGGGCAGCCATTTACAGGGTCTCCACGAAAGCTTCGATGATGGTGGCGGACTGCTCGTCGGAAAAACAGCGCAAGTCACACAAATCGCCTTGGATGGTGGCGCAGGCCACGCCTTGTTCGCGCAGGCGCTCGGGCAGGCGGTATTGGCTGTTGGAGTTGTTCGGGCAGGTCTTGGCCTCGTGAAAAAGTACGCCGTCGATGGCGTAGTCTTGCACCAGGCGGCGGATCGTGGCGCACTTGTAATCGTCGTTGCGGTTGATGAGAATCCGCAAATAGGCGCGCGCCATGCTCGGCAAGGGATCGTCGGCGTCGAAATCGTCGAACACCCAGCTATTGCAGTAGGTGGAGGCCACCACGCAGGCGTGGTTGCGTTGGAACAAATCCGCAAGCGCGCGAAGACGGCCCCACACCGGCATACCCTCCCAGTAAATGCGCTTGTCCTCATGCTCCACGGCGGCGACGCCCTGAGCTACGCGGGTCTTCATTTCCGCCAGCAGTTCTCGATAGTAATCGCGCGCTTTTTGCGTACCGCGCAACACCACCATGGGGCCCATGTAGATGGTGGTATCGAAGAAGTTGAATGGGCTTGGCCGCGCCTTGGCGGTAGCGAGTACGCCAGACCACAAATCCGAGGCAGCGCGCGACAAGCCGCACACGCGCGCCAGCTCATCGCGGTCAAGGGCCTTGGCCGCAATCGATTCAAGCTGCGTGATCAGCGCCTCAAATTGTGCCACCACGTCGGCTACATGGTGCGTCAACACTTCCGGAATCTGGGTCGGGCCGTGGATGCCCACTACCGGCGCATTGAATTCGCGGCCGAAGAATTCGAACCAATGCATGACGTCTTTGCACTGGTTGGTGTTGTAGACCAGCACGTCGGGGCGCGGTACCGATTCAATGCCGTAGGCACGGGTTAGCGGGGTCACTTTGGCACGATAAGCGCCGATATCGCTGGTCAGATAACTACAGATATCCGGCGAAAAGCCCATGGCGTGGGCGCGGGTCAGCGTCTCCATGCACAGGCGCGTGGCGCCGAGCATGGCGCCGTGATTCTCCGGGAAAAACACCTCGAACCCCATGGCCCGGAGGATTTCCGCGGGCCCCACCGAAGTACACCAGGCGACGCGCCGGTTCGGATCGCGGGCAGCCAAGTCCAGGTCCAGAAAGTAATCCCGCATGATGGCTTTCAAGTCCACGGGTCAAGCCCCGATTGCATTCCCAATCCCGCCAGGGAGCGACGGATGAAAACCGCAATCATGTCTTTACGGTAGCCCCGCGAGAATCCACCGCCGGCATAGGTCACGGCGAAAGCGTTGGCATCGCTGCACGCCTGCGCGCACATTGCACCGTCATCGGCGAAATCGGTTGCAACGTAGTGGAACCATCCGGGACGGGTGTTTACGCCGACAACGGCCACGCCCAGCTCGTTGCCGTTCGCGCCGGGATTCAAGCTCACGGCCACACCCAGTGCCGGGAAATCCAAGGTCGCGCGGATACGCAGCTTGCGGTAATCCATGGCTTGCGGCGCCGGTAATGGAATGTCGATGGCGGTGAGAATTTCCGTATCGCTACGGGTAAATGGTGCAAGGCCTTCGCCGCCATGCAAATCCGCAAACGCCATTTGCCGGGCTCCCTCGGGGCTGGAAAAGTGCAGTTGCGCGTCCAACAACGCCACCACGGCGGTGAGATCAGAGCAGCAGCGCGCCCGGCAAACCGGTTGGTCTTCTCGGGTGGCGCTTTTCACCAGGTGGCACACCTCGCCATCGGCCTTGAAGCAGGCCGAGTGCACGGCCCGGTTGCGCTCACTTTGGTTGTAATACAGGCAGCGATTGTCGAGCAACAAATTGCCGCCGATGGTCGCCGACTGGCGAATCTGCGGGCTGGCCACTTGGCCGGCGGTGCTGGCCAAACAAGGCGCCAGCCTGCGCACGGTCTCATCCTTGACCAACTCCGCTAGAGTGACGCCGGCGCCGATGCGAAGCCGGTCCGGGCCCGGTTGATCGATGCCGCGCAATTCCGGCAATCCGGCTACCGAAACCAGGGTGATGGGCCCGGGTTGCTGTTGGCGCAGATTCACCAACAGGTCCGTGCCGCCACCCAGTAATGCAACATCCTCGCCGTGCAACTCGTGCAACACGGCTACGGCATCAGCCAGATTGTCCGGGCGGCAATAGCGCATGGCGGGCATCGCGGTCATGCCCGCCGCACCCTTTGCAGCGCCGCCAATACGCGGTCCGGGCGCATCGGTAGTTCGGTCAAACGAATACCCACCGCGTCATGCACGGCGTTGGCCACGGACGGCATGAACGGCGCCAATACGCCTTCTCCGGCCTCCTTGGCGCCGAACGGACCTTCGCTCTCATCGCTGTGCACCGGCACGATATCGATGTCCGGCATTTCGAAGGCCGAGGGGATTGCATACCCGAGCAAACCGGCGTTTTGTACCGCACCGTGGTCGAGGTCGATTTCCTCCATCAACGCCTGTCCCAAGCCCATGTGGATGGAGCCGTGGATCTGGCCCGCCACCGCGAGCGGATTGAGTACCATTCCCGCGTCGTGGGCACAGGTGGTTTTGGTCACCTGGATAAAGCCGGTATCCGGATCGACGCGGACCTCGGTGATAAAGGCGGTGAAACTGTAGCTCGGGCTCAAGCCCGCGCCCGCGCCCTTGAAGTTACCACCCATGCTGGGGGCTTGGTAGGTACCCAGGGTTTCCAGCGTGCCGGTGCCCTGGCAGGCACGCCGGGCCGCGCTCGCGAATTCCACCCGCCCGGCCTTGCCGGGTGCGATGATTTCGCCATTGCAAAACTCGAAGCCGTCCGCGTAATCGGGGTTGGCACCGAGAAAATCGGCGTCAAAATCCGGTGCACGCCGGCCTTGTCTGAAGAAATCCTCGGCCTTATTCGGTGCCGTGCGCCCGGGTACGGGGAGGTCCAATTCAGTGCAGGCGGCTTCCAGCAAGCAGCGGCGCATGCGGATGGCGGCATTGCGCGCCGCGTTACCGGCCATAAAGGTGACCCGCGAGCTGTAGCTGCCCAGATCGACCGGACAAAGCCGCGTGTCCGACGACACCACGCTCACCTGTTCCAGCGCCACACCCAATACTTCGGCCACCATCAGGGCCAGTATGGTGTCCGATCCCTGGCCAATGTCGGCCGCGCCCGAATACACCGTGAGGCTGCCGTCGGTGGCGAGGCTTAAGCGCACGCTGGAGGCCGGTGTGCCGTCGCGATGGATGGGTAAGGCACTGCCGCTGATGAAAAACCCACAGGCCACACCAATGCCTTTTGCATAGGGCAATTTGCGGAATTTATCGCGCCAGCCGCTGCGTTCCATGGCATCGATCAGGCCCTGTTTCAGCCCGCAAGATGTGATGCGAAACTGGTTGGGTGTGAGCGAGTTTTCCGCATGCACCATGGCCAGGCGCGCCTCGCAGGGGTCTTGCCCGGCCTGTTCGCAGGCCATATCCAGCAGTACTTCCACGGCAAAACGCGGATTCACCCCACCGTGGCCACGCATGGCCCCGCACATGGGGCTATTGGTGTATACGCGGTCACAACTGAATTCCAACGCGCCGAGGCGATACGGTCCCTGCAACAACACGCCGTTGTAATAGCTGGTGACAATGCCAAAGCTGCCGTACGCGCCACCCATGATGCGGATTCTGGCGGACACGGCGGTGATGCCGTGTTGCGGGTGGTAGCCCAGGCGCATGGACATATCCGTTGCGTGGCGGCCGTGGTGGCTATAAAACACCTCTTCCCGGTCGAGCACGACACGGGTGTTTCGGCCGCTGATCAGCGCCAGTTTGGCGGCGATCATTTCGTGCGGGAACGGATCGCTCTTGCCGCCGAACCCGCCACCCAGACAGGGCTTGATCACGCGGATGCGGCGCATCGGCAAGTGCAGCACCTCGGCCAGCGCACGGTGCAGATAATGTGGCACCTGGGTGGCGGAATACACACTGAGATTTCCGTTTGCGTCGATCACCACCCGAGTGGCGTGCGGTTCGGTGAAGGCGTGGCTTACCGATGCGAAACGAAAATGCTTGCCCACCGTGACCTGTGCTTGTTCGAAGCCTGCCGCCACATCGCCGAAGGATTGCCGCACCGCTTTGTGGATGTTGTCGGGGCGTTGCAATTCCGGGTGGATGGGTGCGTCCGTGTTGCGTAAAGCGGCGCGAATGTCCAGGCAAGGTGTGGTGTGGGCGTAGCGTACACGAATGGTGCGCAGTGCGGCTTGGGCGATGTCGCGTGTTTCAGCGGCCACGGCGGCTACCGGCTCGCCCACGTAGCGCACGCGATCGCGCGCCAGTGGCGGTTCATCCTTGCTGATCGGCAACACACCAAATTTTCGGTCGAAATCCACGCCCGTGATCACGGCACGCACGCCGGCCATCGCGCGCGCGCGTTTTGTATCGACGCCGAGCAGTTTCGCGGAAGCGACCGTAGCGCGCAGGATCATCACCGTAAGCGGATTCGGCACGGCGATGTCGTCGGTGAACAAGGCCTTGCCGGTGACCTTATCGCGCGCACCCAGTTGCGGACGCGGTTTGCCGATCAGCGCGTATTCAGCCATGCGCGTGCTCCGCGGCCTCATGCAGGGCGGCTTCGATGCTGGTATAGCCGGTACAGCGACACAAAACAGCGGATACACAGGCCTTGATTTGCGCGCGGCTGGGATGTGGATGTTCGGCCAACAAGTGGATGCCGTTGAGAACCATCGCCGGTGTGCAATAGCCGCATTGGATGGCGCCGTGCTCCACCAGGGCCTGTTGCACAGGGTGCAATTTTCCGCTCTCGGCCACGCCTTCGATACTGGTGATGGCGTGACCATCGGCTTCCACGGCCAAGGTCAGACAAGCCAATTTCGGCTTGCCATCCACCAATACCGTACAGCAACCGCAGGCGCCCATATCGCAGCCGCGTTTGGTGCCGGTCAACGCCAATGATTCGCGCAGCAGTTCGAGCAGGGTCATGGCGACCGGCACGTTGCAGTGTACGGGTACATCGTTGACCTGCAGGCGAATGGACTGATGTGTGACCGGGGTGCTCATGCCGCGCGCCGGATCAGGGTGGCCATGCCCTGGCCGTGGCCCACACACAAGGTGGCAATTCCGTGTTCCCCGTCGTCGCGTTCCAGGCCGTGCAACAAGGTCGTGATCAGGCGCGTACCGGTACATCCCAGGGGGTGGCCCAGGGCAACGGCGCCACCATCGGGGTTGACTTTTCGCGGATCGAGTTTCAGCTCACGGATGCAAGCCAGGGCCTGTACGGAAAACGCCTCGTTTAGTTCAAAGCGGTCGATGGCCGATACGGGCAAGCCCGCATCACGCAGCAATCGCCGCACGGCAGGCACCGGACCGAGGCCCATATCACAGGGCGGTACTCCGACCACGCTGGCCGCCATAACCTGGGCACCTTTCCGCAGGCCGTACTGCGTACAAGCACTTTCCGAGGCCAATAGCGTGAGGCTGGCGCCGTCGCTCAAGGGCGCGCTGTTGCCGGCGGTAACGCTACCGCCATCGGCAAATGCCGGCTTCAAGTGTCCCAGGGCGTCGGCATTGCAATCCGGGCGTGGGCACTGGTCTTGTTCGACACGGCCCTGCGGCGCAGTGATGGGAACAATCTCCGCCGCCAGGCTGCCGCGGGCTTGCGCCCGCGCCACTCGCTGGTGGCTGCGCAAGGAAAAACCATCCTGTTCGCGGCGCGAAATGCCGAAATCATGCGCCAGTTTCTCGGCCGTAAGTCCCATATTCGGAAATGGAAATTCATAACGTTTAAGCAGCGTCGCGTTGTAATCTAGTGCCGCGCCCATGGGCACGTGCTGCATGTGTTCCACGCCGCCGGCAAGAATCAAACGGGCGGCACCCGATTCGATCGCCATGGTGGCGAAATTCAGCGCCTGCAGGCTGGAGCCACACAAACGGTTGATGGTGACACCCGGTATACGCTCCGGCAGACCGGCCAGCAACAACGCCAGTCGGGCGATGTTCTTGCCTTGCTCCAAATGCTGGCCGACACAGCCGATGTAGACATCATCGGCGTCATCCACGGGCAAGCCCTGGCGTCGAAAATCCTGCATCAGGGTGGCCAACAACTGGTCGGCGCGTACGTCGCGCAGCACGCCTTTTTCGGCGTGGGAGCGACCGATCGGAGTGCGTTTGGCCGCAACGAGAAAGGCATGCGGCTCAGCCATGTTCGCGCTCCAGAGCGAAATTTGTGGCTAGGCGGGCAAACTCCGGCGGCTTGCGCGTGAGGACACTTTGCAGGCCGATCCGGGCTTCATCGGATTGAAAGGCCTGCGTCAGGCCCTGAACTTCGAGATCCAATCCCTGCTCCAGAGTTAAGTCAAACCCCCGGTCCACCAGCGACATGGCCTGGCACAATGCGTGCGGCGCCTTGCGCGACAGGGCTTTGGAAAAGGGTTTGGCCGCCTCCGAGGCCAGCCAGTCGCGATCGAGCACGCCATCGAAATCCGCGAACACGGCCTCCTCGGTGGCCGCACCCGGCGACGCCTGATGGCCCGCGAAATCCATTCTTGCCAACTCGCGCCAATGGGCAACGCGATCCATGACGTGGTCCACCAGACCCCAGGCTAGTGCTTTTTCCCCGCCGATGATTTGTCCTGTGGCGATGAGGCGCTTGGCCAGGCCCTTGCCGATGAGCCGCGGCAGGCGCTGCGTACCGCCCAATCCGGGATAAATGCCGATGCCGGTTTCCGGCAAGCCCAGCCGTGCGCGGTGGGTGGCCCAACGGTAACGGCAGGCCAAGGCCAGTTCCAGGCCACCGCCCAGGGCCAGTCCGTCGATATAGGCCAGCGTCGGCTTTTTCGCTGCGTTGATACGCTTGAACAAGGCCTGGCCGAAGGCGGTGAAATCGACGATGCGCTGGATATCGCCGGCCTCCATGGCGTCGAGAAAAAAACGAATATCGGCACCGGCGACAAATGCCTTACCCGTGCCGACGAAGGCAATTTGGGCGACTTGGGGATCGGCCTCCAGCTTGTCGAAACACTCGGCCAATTGGCGCATCACGGCTTCACTCAAGGCATTCATCCGGTCGGGAATGTTCAACACCACAAAGCCACTACCGGCGTGGCGCTCGGTGGATACCCAGCACAGGGGCACGGGCGCCTCCCCTGTAAACGGAACATCAGGCGGCGGCAAGCCCCAGGGCGTAAACAGTGCCTTCACCATGTCGCGTACTTTCCGCACGCCGTGACGGTTGATCATTTCAAACGGCCCGGCGCGCCAACTCAGACCAGCGCGAGCGCCAAGGTCGACGGAACTGGCGTCGGTACTACCTTCGCTGACGACGGCCGCCGCGCAACCGAGCGCGGCCGCCAACAGGCGCCGTTTGACCAGGTCTTCGTCGGCTTGCCCGCCGGACTTTTCTTGCAGGTCCCAGGGCCGGCCGGATTCAACCTGCTGCACAAGACGATCCGCCGGCGCATAAAACGCACCCAACACCGCGGCCAGACCGTGCGCAGCATGCTGCGCGATGGGTACGCCGGTGGCATTCATCAGCGCAAAAGGACCCATGCCGATACCGAATTCGCGGCACGCAATGGCGTCGATGTCGGCGATACTGGCGCGGCCTTCTTCGTATACGCGCACGGCCTCGTTCAGCCACGGCACGAAAAAGCGATTTACCGCGAATCCCGGGCAGTCGCGTACGGCAATCGGAATTTTGTCAATACCGGCGTAAAAATCCAGCAGCCGCAGTTCAACGCCACGATCCGTAGCCGCGCCGGCGATCACTTCCACCAGCTTGTCTTGGCTGCATGGTAAAAATAATGCACGCCGAGGACGCGCTGCGGCAGGCGCAGGCCGTGCTGTAAGTCAGTGATCCGGAACGACGAAGTATTCGAGGCCAGGATGCAAGTATCGGGCACCATGGCTTCCAACTCGGCAAACAATTTCTGTTTGACCGCCAAATCCTCGAAGATTGCCTCCACCACATAGTCCGCTTCGCTCAGATCCGCAAGCGAGGGATTGGCTAGCAAACGAGCCAACATGGCGTCGCGCTGTGCCCCATCGATGATGCCGCGTTGCACGGCTTCAGCCATGGAAGCCGCTATGGCAGCGACACCGCGCGCCAGGGCCTTGTCGTCTTGGTCCACCAGACGCACGGCGTGGCCCTTGAGCAACAGGTGTTGGGTGATGCCGGCGCCCATGGTACCGGCACCGATTACGGCAATATGCTGAAAACTCGAGTCCATCATCTACCCGACCTTGCCCTTGCGCAGCGCGCGTTCCAGGTTTTTCAACAGGTAATAAATCGACTGCGTGACCGGGGTCTGCAAACTCAGCGCCTCGGACCAGCGGTACAACTTGCCGCAGTGGTATTCATTCTCCGTGGGCCGGCAGTGCTCGATGTCCACCAAAATGGAGGGCTTGTGATTGCCGCCGTGGGACAGATAAGTGAGCGCCTGCTGGTGGAAATCATCTTCGATATTCATCTCCAGACGGCGCCCGATGCGGATGCCTTCGCGGATGATTTCCGACATCATGCGGTACAGTTCCGGTTCGTGCATGACCTCGCTCATGGTCATGCGCGTCAGCGCCGATACCGAGCCCAGCGATGCGTTGAGGATGGCTTTTTTGAAGGCGTCGCTGCGGTAGTCTTCGGCGAAGCGAGTTTCGAACCCGGCGGCGGTGAAGTCAGCAGCCATGGCTTTGCCAACCTCGGGATCGCAACCGGCCATGGCGCCGATCACGTGCGGCAGGCAAAACGCCACGTTGACTACGTTGGCGCCCTGTGTGGAGCACCCCATGTTCAACACCATACGCAAGGTGCGCTCGCCGCCGAACACTTCCGAGATCAGTTCCTCCACGTCCATGCCGTTCTGGCAAGCCATGAAATACGTACTCGCCGGCAGCCCGGCAGCGGCCATCCCGGCCATCAAGGCCCGCGACGAGCTGCTCTTCACGCAAATCAGGATCCGCTCCGGGGCCCCCGCGATAAACGGTGGCAATTCCGTATGGCCTTCGCCCAGCTGCGCCTCGGCGGTAACGGCCCCTTGGATGCACAAGGGATTTTCCAGTAGCGCAGCACAGCGGTCCTGGTCGCGGCACACAAACGATACTCTATGCCCCGCCCGGCTCAGCACGCAGGCCAGCACACGGCCCACGGGGCCCATGCCGATCACGCCGTAATGGGTCACGTAGTCACCTCGCGGGGGGAAAGTTGCACCACATGGGCGTCCTCGGGCAATTGCTCATACCGCTGTTCCTGCATGGCTTCGATATAGGCTGCGTAGTGGCGCTCGATACGGCGTGGAATGAGCTTGAAACTGGGCGTGAGTTCATCATTTTCCAGACTCAGCTCGCGATCGACCAGCACCGCAGCGTCCAGTTTTTCAAAGCGCACGCCGCGTTGATCCTGGAGTTCGGCGATGCAACAGCCCAGGCAGGCGGCCAGACCATCCAGACTGCGCGGATAGGCACAATCGGAGTGATCGAGCGCCTTGTTTTGCTGCCCGGTGAGCATTTCGGAATTCGGGAACAGCAGCAAACAGGGATGCTCCAATCCGGCGCCGAACACGTAGGCATATTTGACGAACTTGCAGTGGCTATAGAGTTGTTCCTCGATCTGGGCGGGGAAAATTTTCTCGCCATTGCTAAGTTTGAACATGCGTTCCTTGCGGGAAATGATTTTCACGCCGTCGGGCGTGATGTCACCGATGTCGCCGGTCTTGAACCAACCGTGCACGTCAAACGCGCCCAGTGTGGCCTGAGGATTGCGAAAATAGCCGGCGGTTACATTGGGCCCCTTGACGAGGATCTCGTGGTCGGCGGCCAGGGCGACTTCGACGCCGGGTATGGGCACGCCGACGACGCCTTGCTGGCGTTGCAGCGACAGCTCGGTCAGGGTGCAACACGGCGAGGTTTCGGTGAGTCCCCAGCCTTCCACCACCGGCACACCACGCGCTTTGAACACGTCCGATGTGGCCAGCGGCAGCGGCGCTGCGGCGGTGAAAACAAATTTAAGATCGGCATGGAAAAAAGCGTCGCAAACCGTGGCGTCGCGCAGCACCCGGGTGATGATCTCCTGGTATATCTTGGGTACGCTGAAATAAATATGCGGTCGGATCAACATAAAGTTTTCGAGCAGCCGATCCAGGTCCTTGCCGCGCGAGTCATCGATGGCCAGGCAGCCACCGGAACTCAAGGCGAACAAGCGCTCGAAAAGCCCGCCGAAACTGTGGTGCCAAGGCAGATAACAAAGGAATCGCATGCCCGATTCCGGTTGCCAGAGCTGGCGCAAAGCTTGTTGCTGCGAGAGCAGGTTGGCGTGGCTCAACTGCACACCCTTGGGGAAACCGCTGGTGCCCGAGGTGTACATGATCAGCGCCCGCGTCGACGCTACCACATCTTTCCAACGCGCCCGCATGGCGGCCAGCGCCTGGGTGTCACCGGGGCGCTCCGCCAGAACAGCCTCGAAATGCGCGTATTGCCGCCGCGGGCCGTGGGTTTGCAGCCACTCCAGGTCCTGCGCCTGCCCGTCGAGAAGCACCACGCGGCCGGGGATGGCCGCGCGCGGCAACTGTGCCAGCTTGGCCGCATCGTCCGTGACCAGCAAATCGACCCTGGAAAATTCCAACAGCTGCGCGGTGAGCCGTGGCGCGTAATCGGCAAAAATTGGCACGCTGGTCAGACCGCTGGCCATGACCGCCATTTCACATACCAGGCGCTGGCGTGAATTCGCGGACAGAAACGCCACGCGGCTGGCCGTTCCAGACTCGAAGTGCAAGCCGCAATCGCCGAGAAATTTCGCGAACACCAAAGCCTGCTCGACCAGGGTTTTCCAACTCCAGTAGCGGTAGGATTGTCCATCGCGCTCGGCGCAAGCCGGGTTTTCGCCGTGGGCGGCTTGATTGCGCAACAACAGGGTTCCCAGGTTCGGCCAGTATTCCTGAAGGGTTTCGGGGCAGCGCAGGGTTTGCAACATGGCGGTCTCCTCAGGATGCCTTGGCCAGCACGCCGGACCCTTCGGCCAGGCGCAGGTGGCGATAGCCGGCCCATAGGGCGGCGCCGATGGCGCCGGCATTGATGGACAACTCGCGGGTCAGCATACGCACCTGCAAGCGCTTGTCGCCGTCCGCCAATTCCTGCATGGCGGCGATAAAGCCGGAATTCTTGGCCAGTCCGCCGGTGACCAATACGTCACCACTGGCCCGCACCATGCGCAGCAAATTGACCAGGCGGCGCGCCATGGATAAATGGATGCCTTTCAGGATGTCGCTGGTGGCGATACCGCGGCTGACCATATTAATGACATCGGTTTCCGCCAGCACTGCGCAAATACCGGATACCAGCTCCGGTTTTTCCGCCTTTTTCGACAATTCGCCGACGTCTTCCAAGGGCACGCCCAGGTAACGCGCGATGTTTTCCAGAAACTGTCCCGAACCCGACGCACACTGGGATGTCATGCGGTGCCCCAGCACTTTGGAGCGTTCGTCGATCAACATGGCTTTGCCGTGCAGGGCGCCGGCATCCACCACGGCGCGTGCTTCCGGAAGCAGGAAGATCGCCCCACGCGCGTGGGCCGTCATGGAGTAAAAATGCCCGCGCCGATAATCAATCAACTCGCCTTCGCCGGTGGTGGCCAGATAGGCGATGTCTCGGTGTTGCAGCTTGTGTGGGGCGAGTAATTCCCGGTACGCATCCGCCACCACGTCCAGCAGTTGCCGGCGACGAATCTTGCTGATACCGGTGCCGAGCAAGCGTTCACCACTCCCGTCGTCGTCAAAACCGAACAAGGCGGTCTTGATCGAGTCGGCACCCACGTCTATGCCCGCTGTATAAAACATCTGTCCTGGATCCTATGCGTTGGCAGCCTGCGCTTGCGCGCGGGCCGGCTTGCGTTTCAAACTGGAAATTTCCACAGCGGCCATGGCGCCGGCGGGGTCGCGTTTGGCAAATAGGGCGCCGCCGATGGCGCCGGTGTAAATGCTGTCGGCGCTGATATTGATCGCCATTTCGCCGTAGTTTTCACTGATCAGCTTGCGCAGTGCCGCGGTGGCCGCCTCGTTGCGCGCCACGCCGCCGGTGAAGGTAAATTCGGAATGCACGCCGCCGCTTCGTGCCAGTAGCGACATATCGCGCAGAATGATTGCGCGGTGCAGACCGGACAGAATGTCCTCGCGCGCCTCGCC
>Ga0114931_10005069_pt1 | contig 16306 bp, 13 predicted proteins | sample 2SBtaG_FD_89579 | JGI IMG/M metagenome (GOLD analysis project Ga0114931, IMG submission 89579) | Deep subsurface microbial communities from Kolumbo volcano to uncover new lineages of life (NeLLi) - 2SBTROV14_V59a metaG | ecosystem: Environmental > Aquatic > Marine > Volcanic | place: Kolumbo...
CCGGTGGGTATATGCTGACAACTTTCAGTGTGAACTGTACCCATGGATTATCTCTGGATGCGGCTGGAAAGGTAATTCTGGAATATTCGCGCGTGCCTTCATAGCCAAGATGCAGGGACTTTTTGCTGGCAGAAGACGCAGTAATGCGCAGCGTACCCTGGCCCGGGATGTGCAGTATCGCAGGACATCTCACAGAGCCATCATCTTTTATTACACCAAGTAGCGTGGCATAGGCCGGATGAACTCCGCGAAACCTGAACTTTAATATAAATGGTTCAACTGAACTATCTTGAGCAGCTTCCGACCTGATAATAATTTTTTTGTCTTCAAACTTGAAACGCGTGCTCGCATCTGAATGTTCAGTCGGATAGTAGCTAATCCAACCATTGCCAATCTCCCTCCGGTATGTTTGTTTCAGGTCTGTGCCAAGCATGGCATTGTGCCATTTGCGCCCATCGCCCAGGGATGACACCCAGAAATTGGTAAACTCGGGCTTATCGGCTGCTAACCCGACTCCGTAATACATCGTTTCGTGAGACAGGCTTTTGGGGGCTTGAGCGATTGCTCCGGAACAAAGAAGGAACAAAACTGCCAGGAGCTTTTCTTTAAGATGCTTTGCTTGCAATATTTTTCTCCTTGACGATACTCCGGTAAATGATGGTTATCTGCTTATGATCTGACTATTTCAAAACACAGCAAGATATTATCAGTGATGAACCAGTTAAAGTTTATCTACTTCAAAGCCATAATTATAGGCTTGTTCTACTAATTTGGCATAGCCTTGCTCATCCATCTTGGGAGTTCTACTCAATATCCACAAATATTTATTTTTGTTACTCGTTACCATAGAATACATATAATTTTCAGTGTCCAATGCAATTATTTTATAATCGCTTGAAAAAATCCAAAAAAACTGACTCGCAAATGCGCAGGAATTTGAGGGCCCGGAATCCATGCTTTGCCTGTGGCTTCTTTCCAGGAATTCTTTTCAGCATTGAATCCTTTGTTTAATACTTTAATTTTTCCATCCTCTCTTAGAGTGTATGTTGCCGTAACAAAATCAAGGTTTTTTTAAATGAATTTGGCAGACGTACAATTTCATACCAGATACCCAGGTAACGCTCGAGATAAATATTTTTTACAACAGGTATTGAGCCAGTACTTAATTTTTTCTTGGTAAAACAACTCGTTAGCCCAAAGCTGAAAGAAAACAGGAAAACAAAAACGATGATTATTTTTTGGATTAACATTGTTGCTCCTTTCAATTGCTGTCATTTCTATAATCAATTCTCTCCCAGCTTTCTATATCTCCATCGATCACATAAAAGATTTGGTTCGGTTCTGCATTTTTTATGGTTTTAATTCTCTGAAAAGCTTTAAAATCTCTAATCTTTAACTTTTTTTTCAGATGCAAAAATTCGTAATTTAATTGTCCCTTTGTCACTTTTATTTTAGATGTGCACCTGGTGCTGCTAATTTTTGATTTATTAAAACTGTAACCCCTTTTCAATGATTCTTTGTAAATTTCCTCAAGATAAGTGCCTATTACTCCAAGTGGGTTATCTGTATTTTTAAATCGGATCAGTTGCGGATGGTTCCTGTAGCCCTTTGTCTCATTTTGCAATACTTTTTGCGCTAACAATGCTTCTCTCCAAAGTGCTACTAATCCTTTAGAGTCCAAATACTTGGGATGTATGCTCCATAGTCTCATTTTTATTTGCCTTGGTTAACGACCGTGAACACCTGCTCGCCACAGCGTTGCTGCTCGGCAGCATCAAGGCTGTAGAATTTACAAAAAAATCAGTGAAGGGATGCGCGTTAGATAAATGGCTTTGTCAGGCTGTGTTCATTTATGAATTGGAAAAAATGTTATTTCCTTACTAGCCTTTTCAGTGCTGTCTCCAAAGTTGGATATTTAAAAACATAGCCGTTTTTTTGCAGTTTGCTTGGGATTACTTTTGCACTTGCGAGCAATAATTCTTTAGCCATTTCTCCGAAAATTATTTTTGCCAAAAATGCCGGAAACGGCAAGATAGCGGGCCGATGTAATGTTTTTCCTAACATTTTTGTGAAATAAGAATTGGTTACAGGATTTGGAGAAACAATATTTATTGGGCCACATAAAGCTTCGTTTTTGATAATTTGGTCAATTATTTCTACCACGTCAACCAAAGTGATCCAGCTCATATATTGTTTCCCGTTTCCTATGGTTCCACCTAGTCCAATTTTAAAAGGAAATAGCATTTTAGCAAATGCCCCACCTTTAGGACTTAGAACCATCCCAAATCTCATATTTGCAACTCTGATGCCTGATGTTGAGGCTGCTTTTGTCGCCTCTTCCCATTGGCTGCAGACCTCCGGCAGAAAACCTGATCCCCTGGCGCTCTCTTCGTTTAATTCTTCATCTCCTCTGTTGCCATAAAAACCTATTGCAGAGCCGGAAATTATGATCTTTGGCTGGTAATTCGTTTTTGAAAAAAAGTCACATATCAGTCTTGTTCCTTCAACTCTGCTTTTTAAAATACGTTCTTTTTTCTTTTTGCTCCAACGACCCTGAGCGATATTCTCTCCAGCTAGATGAATGACCACGTCAATTTGGTGGTCATCTCCCAATTCTATGACTTTGTTCTCAATGTTCCAATATGGTGTTTTTTGCGTTGTATCTCTATGCAGTGGAACAACTTTGTGCCCCTTAAGAGATAGTGAATTTTTTACAGCTTTACCAATAAATCCGGAAGCGCCAGATATCAATATTTTCATTTTTTTCTCGATATTTGATTTCGATGTTTTTAAATTTTATCTTGCTACCGGATACTTTTCTAAAATTGTTGCTTTTGGCCGCGTTGTCATGCCCAAGTACTTTTGACGGGCATCCAGCAATGTACTTTGAGAAAGGAGCAATGTTTTCTGCTATTATATTAAATAAATTGAAATTAAATCCGCGCGGTCAATAATCAAACAATCTTTCTTTCAAAAATCGTATACGTTTTTGACGGCGTGCTGCCCATCATTTCCACCAGGCTGATGACGAGGACGTTGTCTTCGAGAACCCAGCCCATGTCGCAGTATTCGTAACCTTTTTTCATTGAATAAAGTTTCTGTTTGTACAGCATCACGCCGTCCAGGCCCATGCGGCGGAATTTCTTTTTTACGCCCAGGTAGCCGAGACGGTATCCCTTGACGCTTCCTTTGGTTAACAGCATTTTTGCCGCGCGCAAAAGTTCACAGCGACGGCAGCCACGAATCGGTACCATTTTTTCTGTAATATTGGGCACGCCGCCGAAGAAAGCAGCAGGCTCACCTTTCACATAGATGAAGAAAAACAACCCTTTTTCCATCACCAGTTGCATGTCATCAACAATGGAGTAAAATTCTTCCTGCGTAAAAGGCACAAAACCGAAATTATCGCTCCAGGCGTCGTTATAAATTTCAAACATTTCTTTCTTGCGCTCGGCCAGCGACCGATCGCCCCAGTTTTCAAATTTCAGGTCAAAACGTTTAATGACTTTTAGGGCAACGCGTTCCAGCCGGTCGACCATAGGTTCCATCGGCGAAACTTCCCAGGAAAGCACGCGTTTGATCTGTTCAAAACCGGCGTTTCGTATCAATTTTTCGTAATAAGGTTTGTTGTATTGGTAATACATTACCGGGCGAGAGTTAAATCCCTCGGTCATAATACCCGGCGTCGCTTCATTGACGGGAAGATTTTGCGGTCCGCGAATGGCATCCATGCCTTTGGATTTCAGCCACGCTGTTGCCGCTCCGATCAGCGCGTTAGCGACTTCCTGATCGTCGATAGATTCAAATTGTCCCCAAAAACCGACTTTATCGTGCCAGTGCTTGTTGTGGTTTTCATTTACAAAAGCGTTACAGCGACCGACAATTTTCCCATCCGATATGGCGAGAAAAAACATCATTTCTGCGTGCTTGAAAAAAAGGTTTTTGGGTTCAAAGAATCCCGTCATGCCGATCAGTTTGAATCCGAGGTATTCGTAATCCAGCAGGGGCACATATTGTGGATCGTCTTTATAATGTTGCCAGTGAAAATCGACAAATTTTTTTAAAAGTTTTTTATCTTTTTTGGTCTGGTTGTCAAAGCTGATGATTTGAACTTTCGTTGCGTTCATGAGGATTCTCCGGTTTGCTGTTTCAGTTTTTGTAAGATAAAAAATTTCATTTCAAAAAAAAGACTTTTTTAGAGATTGTCATGCGGCGTGGCCGAATCGAATAGCATCTTCACCGTAACGATCACGGATTTTGTCCATTGCCGTTGTTACGGCGCCGAGTTTCGGATTTTTATCTTCCGCAAACAGAAAAAGCTGCGCGGGTTCCGGCGACAATTCGCAAAGCCGCAGCGTCATTTTTCGCACCCGCACGCGGCGGCCGAGGGCGCGGTCAAAGACATTGTTGACAATGGGCGCAAGCCCGGCGTCGTCATTGCAGGGTGTGAAACGCTGGCGGGCACTGTTTTCCTTGTAATCCGAGTAGCGTATTTCAATGACCATGCGGGAGGTACGCAGTTTTTTTGCACGCAAACGGCGGGCAGCGCGGGCCAAAAGACGAAACATTTTGCTGCGAAGAAAATAATAGTCATTGCTGTCATCGTCCAACGTGTCCACTTCCACAATCTCCGGGGCGCGTTTGGGCGGCTGTACCGGACGATGATCAATGCCGCGCGCGCGCTGGTGCAAGAGCAGGCCGAAACGGCCAAAGACCATTTGCATATTTTCCGGCGAGATCACCGCCAGCTCCCGGATGAGGCGAACGTTCAGGTCCAGCAACTGTTCGCGCACCTTTTTCTTCACTCCCGGCAAAAAGCCAACACGTAACGGTGCGAGAAAATTTTCCTCGTAACCGTGGCGGACATCGCACAAACCGGCGTGCTCGCCCGAGGTGGTTACGACATCAGAGGCGACTTTGCTGACGAGCTTGTTGCTGGCCACGCCGGCGCCGGCATCCAGGCGAAGACGATTGCGGATTTCCCGTTGCGCTTTGGCAGCGGCATCTTTCACGCCGCCGAACAGTTTGCCGCTACCGGTCATATCCAGATAAGCGTGGCCGAAACGCAGCGGCTCAAAAACGGGGGTGAAGCGACTGACAATCTCCATCATCGCCCGGGTGGCACGGACGTAAAGTTCCTCGTTGGGCGGCAGCACAATCAGGTCGGGACAGTTTTTCAGCGCCTGATACAGCGGCAGGCCCGGGAACACACCGTTCTGCCGCGCTTCTCCAGAGGCAGAAAACACCAGTGAGCGCGTGGTTGTCTCTATTGCAACGGCCACGGGCCTGTCGCGCAGGCGCGGCTCCAGCACCCGCTCCACAGCAATATGAAAATTTGTGATATCTATGTGAATGATATTTCGGTTCATGGTTTATTGCCAAAAATTATATTGATAGTGCAAGCACGTTGGTAATATTTATTTCTTGCATCCGCATGTTTGTCCTCATCGAAAAAACGATAGGTCGCTTTGGTTTTCGCGCGGCTCTGACAGGCTTGTGGAATGTTAGCCTGAGGCCGGGCATAAAAATCTCTGGCAATCGTCAGTAACCGTTTGACGCGTCGCCGGTCTCCTAAATCAGCACCGGCGAATTCTTCTTCAGCCCAATCTGCAAAAATTACGGGCTGAACGGGCGCACAAACGACGCTGCCGGCGCTTAATACGGCTTGTGTGTCTTGGCGCAATGGATAGCCATAAACATCTTTTACCGGTACCGAATGGGTGTTGTTCCTGTCCTGGCGTCCGCGACCCTGCGTCTGACCCAAATGAATCCAGTTGGCAGCACGGTAACTTGTTCCTTGAAATCGAGCCGGTTCAACAAAAGTTTCCAGTAACACCGGTGTAATCGAGTATTGCGCAGACCAATCGGCAACCACTTGTTTTTCTGCCTTGGCCAGTACGTTTGATGCCAGATTCTTGACATGCACTTGAGGTAAAATCAAAAAACGACTGTTCGTGACAACCCGGTTCAGACGCTCTTGACGGATGGTATCATCCCAGCCAATCCAACGGTCGCGCGTGGAAAGACGCCAGGCGGCAGAGTTAAAAGCCAAACCACCCAGAACACCAAAGTGCTCGCTTTCGATAAAATAGCGAATTTGGGCGCCACACAACGGGCCGGAACCCAGATAATGATAGCGCTGCATCATGGCATTCCACGTTCGCGACGATGCCCGATCACCCGGCTGCACTCGAACCAGCGTAATCCGACCAAGTTCTGCCAGCGAGCATTCGACCGGAGGCGGTTCAGGAAAGTGTTCGTTTTCACTTTTATCGGGCGAGGATCGTGCAAAGTTGGCAGGCATGTTGGCTTCGGGCAACTTGATGCGTCCCTGCTGATGTAATTCCAGCAGCGCTTTGCGACAGCTCATCTCCTGAAGCTTTCCACTTGCACTGCGCCAGTCCAACCATTCGCAAACCTGACGAGCCAATTCGCGCCGCGAAATGTCAGGCTTGGCAGCGATGGTCTCTTGAATCTGTGCCAGTCGTTCGGATGTAAGTTTTTGCTCAATGACTTTCACACAGATAATATACGAAATTTATCCCTCTGTGTTCAGTAAAAAATGTGGGACACGGCAAGTTTCCAAAGGGGAGCCAGGGGGGGGATTGAGAGCATAAAAGAACTCTAGTCAAACACAAACAGAAGAAAGATATAAACCCGTCAACTCTTTTTCATTCTATCCGGCCGGATTTTTCAGAAATTTTTCAGCCCAGCTTTCGAGAATCAATAGCGCCCACAAATGATAAGAATAGTCGCGTGTTCCCCTTTGGTGTTGCTTCCACATTTTCTCAATTTGCTGCATTTCGAACATTTCCTGTAAAAAAGATTTCGGAGAGAAAACGCGTTCCTGGAAAAGAGGAACGAGTTCCCGGCGCAGCCACTGAGCCAGGGGAATCGAAAAGCCGCGTTTGGGCCGGTTTAATATTTCATCCGGGACGTATTTGCTGATACTTTTTTTGAAAATGTATTTTCCTTCCCCCCTTTTCAATTTGTAATGATATGGAATGGATGCGGCAAATCCCATAAAAAGATGATCGAGCAAAGGCACTCGAACTTCGAGCGAGCGTGCCATGCTTGCGCGGTCCACTTTGGTCAAAATATCATCCACAAGATAGGTCTTAATGTCCACATATTGGGTGCGGGAAAGCGGATCGAGACCGTCCGCTTTTTTGTAATATCTTTCCATGACCGAAAAAGCATCATAGGCGCCGAGTTCTTTTTTGAATGATTGCCGGTAAAGTTTGTTTTTCAGATCATCATTAAACCAGCTCATGGAATGAAAATAAGCGCGTTCCGGCGAAAGAGCAAGATTTGTGAGCAATGTTTTGGCGCGAAAAACCTGCGGTAGCCAATCGGCTTTAGGATATATTTTCCCAAGGGCGCCAAACAGAGGCGCGCGTAATGTTGGCGGCAAAAGGGAACGGACTCTATTCTCCAGGAAATCGTAACGATAGCGGCGGTATCCGGCAAAATTTTCATCACCCCCATCTCCGGAGAGGGCCACGGTTACTCGTTGCCGAGCTACTTCTGAGACATAAAATGTGGGAACCATTGAGGAGTCGGCAAAGGGTTCATCATAATACCACACAAGCTGATCGAGAATATCCGCTGCGTCGGCGTGAACGATTTGCTCGTAAGCGTTGGTCTTGTATTTTTGCGCAACAATCCTTGCAAAAGGCAGTTCATCGAATTCGGATTCCTGAAATCCGATTGAGGCTGTATTAACCGGCGAATTGGACAACCCACTCATGATGCCGACAACGGCGCTGGAATCGATTCCGCCGGAGAGAAAGGCTCCGAGGGGAACATCGCTGATTAAGCGGCACTTGACCGCATCCGAAAGTTCCTCTTCCAGGCGAGTAGATATTTCGCTTTCGCTCATGTTTTCCACGGCGCGAAACGAAATATCCCAGTATTCACTTTCCCGTGCGCCGTTTCGATCTATGTACATGTAATGGCCGGGAAAAAGTTTAAAGATTTTTTTATATATTGTTTTCGGCGCCGGAATGTACATATAAGTTAAATAGTCATCTACTGCCGCCGGTTCTATATTTCGGGCAACAGCCGAATCCTGAAGGATTGCCTTGATTTCGGATGCGAATAAAAATGTGTCTTGATCACGGTAATAGTAAAGCGGTTTGATACCGAGGCGGTCACGCGCAAGAAACAGTTGCCTGTTCTTCTCATCCCAAATCGCAAAAGCAAACATACCGCGCAGCTTGTCAAGCAAGTTGCTCTTCCATTCCTCATAGCCGTGCAGCAAAACTTCGGTGTCGGAGTTTGTTTTAAAAACATGGCCGTGTGACTGCAACACTTTTTTCAGTTCCGCAAAATTATATATCTCTCCGTTAAAAACAACAACCAGCGAACGATCTTCGTTGAACATGGGCTGCGCACCGCCGGAGAGATCGATTATTTTCAGCCGGCGATGTCCCAAGCCGATCGGCCCGTTCACATAAAACCCTTCTGCGTCCGGGCCGCGATGTTCCAGCGTGTCCGTCATTTTCTTTATCAGCGATGGATCAATTCTGTGTTCATTAACAGGATAGAATTTTCCGCAAATACCGCACATATTTTTTGCTTCTCTAAATCACTATTTCAGTTCGTTTCACTTGTCGGCCCGGAGGCCGGCGTTACAATTTATCCCACTTTCCAGATGGGCATTATCAAAATCTTTTATGAGTAATTCGTAAAAAGTTGAAAAGCGTGTCATCGCGAGGAGCGGAGCCCCGAATTATCGGGGAAGCGATCTTTAGAAAACTGCAACTTGTGTCCAACATCCAATACGCAGCATAAATTCACCTAACCACCAGGGGCCTCCGTCAGGACATACCGAGCCGCACTATTATTTCATCCGTGCCATACTATTTTGTACATTCATAAATTCATAAGCGCCGATATCAATTTTACGAATGGTTATCCGTTTTTGTGCCTTTGTGGGATGAATATAATGCGCAGCAGGGGTTAAAACAAAATCTCCAACCGCACCGGGATTGCTGCCGGCGTCGATTGCGGGAGATTCAGGCTTGAGATGATAGTTATATTCCCCGGGATTGACAAACATGGGATCAATTCCAATCAAATTGGTTTGCAGTTCAGCAGGCTGGTTCACTACATCTCCGTTTCCAACAAAAATATTGTTGATCACTTTAACCACATTTGTATTTTCTTGTGCATAGATAAATCGCCCGGAACCCAGATCGTTGACAAAAGTATTATTTACGACATAAAGTGCATTGGAGGCATAGTGCAGTCCTTCGGCACCAAACGAAAGCATTGTCGGGTTATCTGTGCCGGTTCCCTGTTGCAGCGAATTACCGATAATGAAAGCCGTTCCGCCGTTCGGCAAATCAATATCGTAACTGGAAGTGCCCTCCTGCTCATCCATAATGCGATTATAAAGAATATAATTCAACCTGGCTCTGCTTTTCACATTATGACCGATTTTAGCTCCATGACTGTAGCAAAAGCGGAGAATAAAACTATTGACCTCGCCAATGTACATATTGTGTGTATAGCCATCACCAGAGCCATTACGGTAAAATTCCGAATACTCTATGACAATATTGCTCGCAGGGTCGCCCCCTGCCAGAATGCCGTTTTCATTGTCATGAAAATAACAGTGGCGGATGATCAATCCCGTTCCCTTCTGCCGGATTGCTGCGCCGTTCCGGTCGGGAACGCTTGCACCGGAGAATTCGATATTTTCTACGGTTGTATTTTTACCCTTAATAACCCAGGTCCCCTTACCCTCTGCATTTGCACCACTTGCTTTTATTTGCGGCCGGCCACCTATACCGCGTATTGTTAAATTATTTTGGCGCCAGACAGCCACATCGCCGGAATAAACCCCTGCAGCAATTTCGACCACATCGCCGTCAACAGCTATCCGTGCAGCTTCACTTGGCGTATTATAATCTTTTCCCGGACCGACTTTAATAGTGTTTTGAGACGTATCCGGAACTTTTATTATTCGATTTGCCGGACTATTAATCTGGCTGTTACAAGATACGGTAAACAAAATAGTTGCCAACAAAATCGTTTTTAATTTTTTCATCCTAGTTGCCTGTTCTGTAAAGTTGAGGTTGACTTGTTAATTTCGATGTGCGACCAAAAAAGTTCCCTGAGTAAAAATCTGCGCGAGAACCCGCAGCATGGGGATTTTTCGAACCGAGAAAGATATAATTTTTTTTATTTTGCTCGCATCGTTTAATCCCATTAAATCGAACCGATCAAAGCTTTTAAATCCTCTTTTTTTCAGAGCCGCACGCAGGCTGAAAAAACTAAACCAATTCACTGCGGGATAGTGGGCATAATTCACCAATGCGGGTTTTGAACTTTTTGCAAGATTTATGTAATACCTTTTAATCGAAGCAGGATACCAGCTAAAAAAGGGCAGCTTAAACTCGTCCTGCTTTGGACAAAGCTTATTGGTTGTCGAAAGACAAAGGATGCCATCATGCCGGAGAATCCGGGTAAATTCGTCCAGACATTTTTGCCAGTCTTCAATGTGCTCGACAAGTTCTAGGGCAATGCACACATCCATACTTTGATCATCCCAAGGCAAATCTGTTGCTGATCCAACACGAAAATCTATTTCCAAACTGGCTTTATCGGCTCTGGCTTGTGCCAAACTTACCAGCGGCCTGTTAACATCAAGACCATGTACTGTATGGCCGAGTTCCGCCCAGATGAGAGCCTGTGTACCGGGGCCGCAGCCGATATCTGCAACAGCCAGATTCTGTTGTGGTTTATCGATCGCATTACAAATGTTCAAAACTGCATTTTGAACGGAGCGAAATCTGGCAATCGTTCTGTCGCTTTGACTTTCATTGGCATAATAGTCGTAGAATTTTTCATCAGAAGAGTGATTCCATTCTGTCATAAATCGTTACTCTTTTCTTGTAGAATCCGCTTTCCATTGTATGCTGAATCTTTGCAGCGATTTATCAAATTGCATTGTATTTTGTGGTGAAAAAAACAGAAACTTTGTGCCGACATCGCCGGATGGAAATACGATGGATGATCTTGATTCCCCAACTGCTGTCTGAAAGCTTTTATGTACCAACTGGAATATTTTATACCAATGCAGCCCTTTTTTTGAAATCCATATTTCCGTAGTTTGACGAGGACGATATTTTTCGCTAAAGGATGATTCCGGCTCATCTGTTGTGCTGATAACCAGTGTGCCGTCACTTAATTTTGTTGAATAATAGCTGGGCTTTCCAATAAAACGCAGCTTTTCCTTCCTGTTCGTTTTCAAATTGAATCTGTAAATATTGGAACCCAGGTTGTCATTATCCGAACACCAGAACAAATAATCTTTTTCAACAATCAAGGAGACAATTCTCCAGCTTTGATCGCCGCTTCCTAGAACATGAACGCTGGTGAATTTATCATCCGTGTACATTAAACGACTTTCCGCATTTCTGTCCCCCGTGCATATCCACAGCCTTTTTCGATACGAATCGTATTTGATCGAATGGACATGGAATATCTGACCTGGCGGGAACTCGTAACAAACCTCCCATTTAGTCCCATCATTTGTACCCTTAAAAATCCGAACTTTGTGTGGACGTTTGCTACAATTATACTCGCCAAAATACACTATACCATCATCATCAACAGCTATTCCATTATGAAAAGGATTGAAAACATTTTTATCAAATTGAAAAACGGATTTATAGGTACGGCCTCCATCTATAGATCGATAGATATGGTCATAAAAAACCAGGATGGTGCCACTATCAAGAACGATTACTTGATTGTCAGCAATATTTTTCCTGAAAAATCGCTCTATTTTAGAGCGACCAATAAAATCTCGTAATCTCTGCTGCAAAGTGGGATTTATTTTTGAAAAATGTCCCAGTTGTGAAAATGTATCATCTCCAATTTGGCTGGAAAATATGAAATGATCTTCCGTTGCATATAATCTGTCTTTTTTTATATAGTTTGCAAATAAAAGCCTGACTTGGCCTGTCTTTACAACTTTGACATGATCGTTTTCATATACCAGTTCATTTTTTAAAATATAATGCGGCTTGCGCGGAATTGCATTGAATATCAAACCGAATAAAAATATTGTAATTATAAAAGCATAAAAAAGTTTTTTAACGCTAATTACATTTCCAAATGGTTTACTTTTCATGTTTGCAACACCCCAAAATCTCCAAGCTCAAGTAGTAAAATTCTCAAGAGACTGCTTTAGCATAAAGCATCAAGTCGTTATATTTTCAATAATGTCACCTTTATTGTCCTGGAGCCATTCACCTGAAAAGACAAACGCCTTTAAACAAATTCCGGCTCCATATAAAGCCCAGAATAAATCAAAAAAAGCCAGTGAGAGAAAAGCACCGGATGCCATAAACCCCAGAATGCTTCCAATGAGCCCTCTGCTTACAAACGATATCCAAAGTCCCGAATCGGTTATTCTCCCAATTTTATCCAGACGCCGCAATGAAAAAAGCATGGAAAAAAGTGCGGCCAAATATAAAAGTAATCCACCGAATCCTTGTGTTGCTAAAACCTGAAAATAAATACTGTGAGCTGTACTGCCCACTATTTGCCCGTCTTGATGTGCCCGCCCCAGATCGGGATTGGGTGAATAGCGATTATAATTTTCTAATGTAAAGCAATCAAAGCCGCCGCCTAATATATTGTGACGGGCAATTTGATAGGACATTGCCCATGAATTTAAACGCATATTTGCAGATCTGTCTTCCTCATAATCCTCAATTGTATCCATACGATTAAACCATTCCTGAGGCAAAAATTGAAAGGCAACAATTAAGATAACAATACCTGCCAGGGCAATTCTGAGCTTGTGTTTAGAAAAAGTCCAGTAATAAATACTCACCGCGACAAGCCCCAGCATGGCGCCTCGCGAATAAGTCAGCACTGCGGATACACTCAGGGCGCCTGCAATACCCAACAGTGTCATAGACTGCCATTTTTTCGGAACGACATCTTTGAGGAACAAGCACAACGGAACGAGCATAACCATACACAAACCGACACTGTTATTATCCTCGATAAATGATTCGGGAGGACCCCACACACGATATTTCCCACCTGTAACTACACCAAAAATTGCTCCTTTTACTCCAACAAAACCAATATAAAAAACGACACCGAGAAGAAAGGTGATGATCCTGTCCTTATTGTTGATAACAAGCATTGCAACAAGAGTCATTAAAAAACTTTTTGCCAGCACCTCCCATCTGGGCCAGGCGTACTCGGGGTACATGGAAAATATTGTAGTCAATAAAGTAAACGCCCAAATCGCAATAAAGAAATATGTTTCCCTGGTCTTGGGAAATTTGATTTGTTTGTATGAAATAAATAATGTCAGAAACGTTACAGCTGCCGCGCCCATGGCAAGCGGCAAGTTATAAGCAAATCCCCATGTATAGCGATGAGGATTCATAAAGCTTATCCAGAAATAGACCATTAATGCTATAAAGGGGTTTCTTTTATAAAGAGCCCAAGCCAACGCCGCGGCATAAACAGACACGATGATGATATCGCGCATTTTATTGACTCACGAAGAACATTTTATATCCCATTGACATTTCGTAATTTTTTTTCAGCTTTAGGATTCCAGAAATCGTTCAAACAGCAATCGGCCCAAAAATCTGTTTTCATTCCGTTCCCACAACGAACATCGCAAAAGTTCATAAGCGTCCTGCGAAAAAGAGTTCAGACCGTAAATTGTACTGACGGCACACTGGATTCCTGTCTTCTTTAGAACTTTTTTTGCAGTATCATCAAAATCTCCTTTATCTCCATTTGGATAGGCAAAAGAAAAAACAGGAGTCTGGAGACGGTTCTCTATAACGCTTTGGGAACCGACAATTTCTTCTTCTATTTCTTTGGCGTGCAACAACGAAAGGATCGGATGTGATTTTGTATGGGCACCGAATTCTATGCCATTGCGATTCATTTTGCTGATTTCGTTCCAATTCAACATTATTCTTTGCACAGGTATTTCAGAGATTCCACATTCTTGGGATATTTCTAGTATACGAGAATCGCGTACATTTGGCGGAAACTTTTTTAGCCAGGCAAGAAGCTTGTAAGCTGTCTGAACACGTGTTGTAAAAGTGCTGATGTCTTTGTTGATTATTCCGGCATCCTCTACAGTCAGACGCTCAACTTTTGTTCTTTGCAATATTGCAAGCAGCCTGTCATGCCATAACATACGATTTCTGCCAATGAAATCGGTTGCAAGGAAAATTGTTGCAGGGATATTATACTTTTTCAACACGGGGAAAGCAAAATCATAGTTATCTTTATACCCGTCGTCAAAAGTAAGGCAAACGGTATTCGGCACAATAGTTCCTTTAGCTTTTTCGATAACTGCTTGTTGCAAAGAAACGACTCGAAAATATCTCTGTAACAGATTTATTTGTCGTTCAAAAGTGGCAACAGATATTGTATCGATAGCAAAAGGATTTTCCCGGGGAAGCACGCGGTGACAAACAAATATCTGAAAAGAAAAATCAGTCCTTTTTTTCAGCGGTTTTAATAAATTTCGGCCAACGCTATAGTTTGAAAAAAATTTTCTGATCTGTTTTCCAGCAAAATCTTGTTTTGCAAAAGCACCAGTGGAGGTTAAAATATGTTTTTTTAAGGCTATCAATTTTCTACTATTCTGATCTCACTTCATAAGCAGCAACTTTTTGTTAAAAGTCGTTTTTTTTTCTCCCTCAGCCCGTGAGGTACTCAGTTGATAAAAATAAACCCCACTGGCAAAATCACCAGCATTCCATTTAATTCTATGCGTTCCTTGCGAGAGATTATTTGCAATGAGCGTCTTAATTTCTTTTCCCGTGATAGAAAATATCTTCAAAGTCACAAAATTTGCATCAGGCAAGGTAAATTCGATTGTCGTCTCGGAATTAAAAGGATTTGGGTAATTTTGCAACAGTTCCAATGACGTGGGTTGTTTTGCTTTTGTATCTTGCGATGTGGGCAGCGATCCTTCTGAAAAAGGGCCAGCTGCAAAATTAGCAAGAATTTCATCCAGAGTTAAAGCCCGAGAATATATTGCTACGAGGTGGTATTCACCGAGCCACTCGCGCTCTCCATCCAGTTCATTTGCCAGAGCAAGTTTAAAATCTGACCAGTTTGCAAAAGTGCCGGATATATCTCCACGACTGGCAACTTGCTTTCCGTTAACAAATAGCTGTGCCATGCCCTGGGATGATCGCGTGTAAACAACATGCATAAGTTGGGGTGAAACGACAGCATTTGCGCTTAGTGATGGATTCGTTCCATTTTCTCCGGTGCTTGTAGTGCGCAGCCGGATTTCATAGCTGCTACTTTCCTGCCCCAATGTAAAATCGCGGTGATAAGCATCTGAGGAAAGCGTTACAATGCGTGCCGGACCTGATTGCGAAAGTGATACAGGCCGAATCCAGCTTTCAATTGTTATCTCTTCACTTGGCTGACAAGCTTCGATAATCTTTGAAGCAACCTGAGAAGACGTAATCTTTGTCCCTTGATTAATAGTCAAAAAGCCAGCCCCCCAACTTGCAGAGGCAGGATTTTCGATTTCGAGGTTCAATGGGGAACCTACGCCCGAAACATCTTTGATTGTCGTACCCTGGTTTTCCATAAATGTGTAAAGTGCGACAAGTCCATTTTTCGCGCGATTTTTAACTGAAAATGGAACACTACTATTGTCAGCAATCATATTTGGCGGGGCGGCCAAATCTTTAACGCCGTTAACCGTTAGAGTATAATTGATCTCGGGCTTTAAGTCGGATATCGCTAAAATTACTGTTTGCGAGGCATCCTCCAATTTTGCATTCAAAACTGCTATCGAAGGGTCAATGGCATAGTTTGCAATATTCTCTGCAGAAGCTTTTTCGACACTTTCGGAAAATTGAACGACGACTCGGGAAGGATTCAGATAGGCGATAACAGTTTCAATCGTTGGCCGGGTCACATCCTGTTCTATGACAAAGCTGCCACTACTGATGCTGCTCACTCGCCCTTCAGAAACAACAATTGCTTTCACTGTTGTCGTACTCGTCAACTGGAAAGGATGCGTATAAAAATTAGAAGACTGAGTTGGGGTGCTGCCATCTAAAGTGTAGTATATAGATGCGCCGCTGCTGGGTGTAGAAAGCGTAACTTTCACTGCACCTGTGAACTTTCCCCCTGGCGGAGTTATTATGGGCTGAACAACGCTGTATCCTGGATTCAATGTTCGCGGAATGATTGCAAACTGCGGAGAGGAAGAATAATCCTGCTTTGGCGATCTGGACTCATACTTTAACCATGCCTCGGCACCTCCTTC
>Ga0114931_10005070_pt1 | contig 16305 bp, 12 predicted proteins | sample 2SBtaG_FD_89579 | JGI IMG/M metagenome (GOLD analysis project Ga0114931, IMG submission 89579) | Deep subsurface microbial communities from Kolumbo volcano to uncover new lineages of life (NeLLi) - 2SBTROV14_V59a metaG | ecosystem: Environmental > Aquatic > Marine > Volcanic | place: Kolumbo...
CATCATTTCGATCTCCTCCAGACGCCGGTCGTATTCCGACTTGGTGAGACTGCCGGCATTGAACCGGGAGCACAGCTCCTGATAGCGGACGATCAGGTTTTGTGTGGTCTGGCTCCAGTCGATTTCGGTTTTTTTGCCGAATGAAACCTCCGGCCCCACGCCGAAAAACAGCAGCCCGGCCTTGAAACCGAACGAAATGTATCCGTCCTTGTTTTTATGTACGGAGCAATCCTGTTTGTCCATCATGATATAACGTGTGCGGGAATTGTCGAGATACACTTTGACCTGGCCGGCGGAAGCGGCCGCCGGCAGCAGGACAAGCAACAAAAAAAATGTGAAACGTCGAGCCATGGTCGGTGTACTTTCTCCGTTCGATCGTTGGTTGCCGAACATGCGGCATCAACGGGTCTTTTGGTTTTTTGCCGCCGGACGATTGCTTTCCAACTTGCCCCGCATCTCTTCCATCATGTCCTCCATTTCCGTTTCCACCTGTTTACGCAGGTCCTCTGCTTTGTAGGGATGGCGTTCGGTCAGGATGCGCGGCTCGCCGGCACCGGGGTTGGGTGCCGCGGCGGGCGGTTTGGCGGATGGCGGCTCTTCCGTGGGCACGATCCCGGCCTTCTGCTGGAGAGCAGGCCCGGCCGCAAAGGCTTCCGGAGCGGCGGCAACGAACGAATAACCCAGCGAATTCAACCAGCCCAGCGCAACGTTGGATTTGATGGAAAAATTGATGTCGGTGATGAGCAGCCCGCTTTTGCCCTTGCGGGCAATATTGGAATTGATGCCCACCATGGCGCCGTACCGGTCGAGCAAGGGGCCGCCCGAATTGCCCTTGTTGATGCTGGTTTCGGTTTGGAACACGTTTTTCCCGGCAACGTTCTGGAAGTTTTCGATCTGGCTGCTGATCGTCCCCGTGGTCAGGGTCCAGAGTCCGCCCTGTTCCGGATGGCCGATGGCCAGCACCGGCTCGCCGATTTCGATGCGGCTGGAGTCGGCGAATTTCAGGTACGGCAGCGGCGATCCGCCTCCCTGGATTTTCAGAAGCGCCAGGTCCAGCGACGTCGAATAATGGATCAGCCGGGCTTTGTGCTTGAGCGCGGTGTCTTTCCGGATGTCGCCGGTGATGCGGCGCGGTTTGAGAAAGACCCGCAAATTCTTGTAGGGCCGCTGGAGTTTGTCATTGAAAATGACATGGGCGTTGGTGAGCACCAGTCCGTCGGCGCGGATGAAAGCGCCCGTTCCCAGGCTCTGCTCCCGCTGCCGCGGATCGAAAGCGGCAACCAACACCACGGCCGGCGCGGTGTCCCGGTAAACCCGTTTCGGGTCGAAATCCAGAGCCGCCGCCGGCAACGCGGCATGAGTCAACAGGGCGGCAACCAGGAACGGCAGCATGTGCATTAAATTTTCCCTTCCTTTTTCAGAACTTCCTGCTCCAGCTCCTGGTGCAGTTTGTCCGCCCGCTTTTTAACGGCGTCCCGGATTTCCTGCGACAGTTCCTTGTAGTTATCCAGGTTTTGTTTGAACTTTTCCAGGTCCAGGCGCGCCAGGGAAAACAGTTCGTTGCGCCGCGGGTGTTCCCAGTGGTCGACGATCATCACGCCGTTGAGGGTGGCGGAGGTGACGGTTTTGATGGCCACCTCGACATTTTGCTCCTCCGAACTGGCCTCGAAATCGCCGGCCGTGGTGCTGGCCATATAGTCCTTGGTCAGGGATTTGGTGTAAAACTCAAACACCTTGGCAAGATCGTTGCGGGCGCGGTCGTCCGCGGCCACTCGTTGCAGGGAATAATTTTTAATGCTGGCCGCCGAGCCGACGCCGTAAAACGCCTTGCCGTCGGAGTCCTCGAAAGCTCCGCCGCCGCGCAGAACCCAGTCGGGCGGTTCGACATCCTTTAAAGTAGCTCGCTGGGGCGGCAGTGGCGGGGTGCTGGCACAGGCGCTGAACAGCGATACTATCAAAATCCCCACCGCGACGGCCCATAACTTCTTCTGCTGTAACATGGAATTTCTCCTCGAAAAGGTTCGTGGATTCAATCGGTAGCAATGTTGTGGCGGTCCGCCGGATACCATTTGCTTTTCTGTTTGAGATCGCCTGACTATTGTTGATACAATTTGGATGCCAAAACTATCGTCATAATCCGGAAAAATGCCGATGGACAGGGATTAGAAACGGTTACACAAAAATTATAGGTAAATTTTCCGTGTTCCGCCAGACCTTTTCCCCGTTCGGCGCGCCGATGCCATGTGTTCGCCGGCAATCCATGCCCGGTTCCATGCATGGATGCATGGTATCGGACGCCAAACCATGCACGGAAAAGGTGGGTCGGATTCCGGGCCGGCGCTCTGGCCTGCGCCGCAACGGCGCCGTGGACCCGGCACGGAGCCAAAAGCGGCGGGACGGGACGGTTTTTGGCCCGGGAACCGCGGTTAGGCACGGGTTTTGCTCTCTAACGGTTGCAGACGGTCGTGGTTCCGCGAGCGTTTTGCGAGTTGCCGTTTATTCCTCAGCACGGGGATGGATACGATGAGAATAATGATTCGTCCGGCGGTTTTCCTGGTCATTTTTGCGACGCTGTCCGGTTGCGCGGGATGGAGCGGTGCGGTGCGCGGGGCCGACCCGGCGCCGGTCGCCGCGGCCGCGCAAACCGACAAACCGCGTCCACCTAAACCGCCTGCCTGGGTCATTGGCAAGGGCCATCCGGCGTTTTCCGCAAACCGTTACCTGACCGGGGTGGGTGTTTCGGGGAAAAATGCCGTGTCCGCCAACGAGTCCGCCCGTTCGGAACTGGCCAAGTCGCTGAAGGTCAAAATCCGTTCGGTCATGCGCGACGTTTCCACCGAAGAGAACACCCGGCTCCGCCTGGTGCTGGAGACCCAGGTCGATACTATTCTTGAGGGAGTCGATATCAAGGATGGCTGGTACGACCCGGCGAAAAAAGTTTATTACTCGTTCGCGGTTTTGCGCCGGGAGCTTGCGGCGGCGGCGGTGCGCGACCGGGTCGCCGCGATTGAGGCGCGCCTGCCGGAGATCATGTCCCAGGGCAGGAAACACGAGGCGGCGGGCGAGGTGGTGGATGCGCTGTCGCATTATCTCTCCGGTTATCGCGCCGCCGCGCCGTTGCTGCCGCTGAAAAGCGCCTGGCGCGTCATCACCCGATCGTCCGAGGCCCCTGCCGCGGATTCCCTGAGCGCCGGCGATTTCGCTTCCCGTATCGGCGAGGTGGTGCACGGCTTGAACTTGTCCGTCGTTTCCGGAGACGGGCAGGTCGTCAAGTCCATCGGCGGACTGCGGCAGCCCCTTGCCGTAAGAGTGAATTTTAAGGCAAAACCGGCGCAAGGCATCCCCGTTGTTTTTCAATTCGAACAGGGCGCCGGGGAACTGGAAACGAAAAAGGTCAGTGGCGCCGACGGCAGGGCCACAACCACCGTCCACAATATCCTCGCGTTGGAGGAAAAAAATCACCGCATTTCCGCCCGCTTCGATTATGGCCGGATCGCTTCCCGCTTGCAGCTTGGGCCGGAGGAAAAATTCCTGGCGCCCCTGCGCGGCGTCAAGGCGGTGTTCAATTATTCCATCAAGACCCCGGAGTGGGGGCCGGGGAAAACCCTCGCTTGGAAAAAAGGCGTCACCGACCTGGTCAACCAGGTTATCCGCAACATCCCGCCCGGCGGCAGCCCCACCGTCGGCATCACCGGATTCAAGGATTTGCGCTTGAACCGGATCGTGCCCTTCAGCAGGATTTTGCGGGAGGATTTTAAAACCATCCTGGTGCAGGCGGAAAACCTGACGGTCAAGGAAGTGCCTCTACCGGCGGCAGGCCAGCTTCCCCAGAAGCTTGCCAAAAGCGCCGGACTGGATTTTTACATCTCCGGCTCTTACCGCATGGAGCGGCGGGGATTGGAACTCCGCGCGCAGTTGGCCGAAACGGCGACCGGGCACATCCTGTCCTCGGCCCGGGCGCGCATCGCCAGAAGCGAAATTTATCCCGGCGACCTGGCTGAACTGGAGAACCCGGCGTTGCCGGGAACACCGTCCTCCGGCGGCGGTTATGACGCCGACCTGAACAAACTGATCTTCGCCCGGCCGCCGCATCCCGCGTTCAATGTGAAAGTCTGGGTCGATCAAACCGATTACCGCGTCGGCGACACCATCACGTTCAATATCCAATCGGACCGGGACTGTTACCTGACGTTGCTGGACATCGGCTCCAGCGGCGACGTCACCGTGATCTTTCCCAACAAATACCGGCAGAACAATTTCGTCAAGGCGGGGACGGTGTATCAGATTCCCGGTCCCGGTTACGGATTCAAGTTCGACATTCAGGGGCCGCCGGGGCTGGAGCGCATCAAGGCCGTGGCGACGCTGACCCCCGGCGCGCCCATCGAGCTGGACCTGGAAAAGGGATTCCACAGCATCGAACGCGGCACAACTCGCGGCAACCGCGATATCAAGGTCATGGCGGACCGCTTTTCGGCGGATAAAAACTCCGCCTGGACGCAGGCGTACACGGAAATTTTTATCTATGGGAAGGAAACCTATTTCCGCGGGTCGCGGAAGGTGCCGCTGGTTTTAAAACCCAAAAAACCCATCGACATGCTCGGCACCCTCGGCAGAGAGGAGAAGCTGGAATGAAACGGAACAGGGCCTGTTCCCCGCGGACAACGGCATTATGAAAAAACAATTATTGCTGGGGCTGGGCGGGGCGTTGATTGCGATTGTGCTGGCCGCCGGGCTGGACGATCTGTTCCGCTCCTGGGAGTTGCAGACCTATGATTTCCGGCTCCGCCTGCGCGGCCCCATTGAGACTGCTCCGGCGCTGGTGATGGTGGACGCCGACGACGCCGGCGCGGCGCGCTACGGCCGCTGGCCCTGGGACCGCTCCGTGCACGCGGCGATGATCGATTTTCTGAGCAGCCGGGGCGCCGGGGTGATCGCCTACGATATTTTGTTCGCCCGGCCCGGCGATCATAACGCTGACCTGGCCCTGGCCGGCGCCGTCAAAAGCGCCGGCAACGTGATCTTTCCCGCCGCCGTGAGCTTGTCGGAGTCGGCGGATGCGGCGGCAGTGCGGGATGCCGGCTTTGCTTTGAAAAACAGCGTTCCCTCGTCCGCCGCCGCCGCGCAATTTTTTGCCGTGGACGATTCGATTCCTCCCTTGCCGCAACTGGCGCTGGCCGCCGGCGCGCTGGGACATATCGCCGCCAACCGCGACATCGACGGCGTCGTGCGCCGCGTTCCCCTCCTTGTGCGCTACCGGAAAAAACTGATGCCCTCGCTGGCCTTGCAGGCGGTTTTAAACTACTTGAGCGTCCCCGCGTCCGGCGTCGGGGTGGTCAGGGGATACGTTATCCTGGAGCAGGCGCGGTTTCCGGAAACGGCGGAAACCGTCGATCTTCGCATCCCCATCGACCGCAAGGGGCAGATGCTCATCAACTACGCCGGCCGCTGGACGGAGACTTTCAAACACGCCTCCTTTGCAACCGTTCTATCCGGCGAGCCGTCCTCCGGCCAGGGCGAGGACTTGCGCGGCCGACTGGTGCTGGTGTCCAATACGTTGTCCGGCCACGACATCAAACCCATTCCCATCGAAAAAGATTATCCCGGCGGCGGCATTCACGCCAACATCATCAACACGCTGTTGACGCGCAACTTTTTAAAAGAAACTCATAAATCCACCAATCATGCGCTGATTTTGCTGTTGTGCCTGGCGACGGCGGCGGTTTTCGGACGCCGCGGTTATTTCTCGCAGGCCGGGTTGTTTCTGCTGCTGGCCGGGGGCTATCCGGCGGTCAACCTGGCGTTGTTCGATGCGGGATGGGTGGCACCGCTGTTCACGCCTCTGTTTGCCATGGCGGTGACGGCCTTGCTGGCCGCGGTTTACCGGGCGGGAGCGGAAAAAGGCATCTCCGACGTTCTCTTGCGGGAAAAGCGCCGCGTGGAGTCGCATCTGGAAGCCATTTCCGCGAACCTGTCGCGCAAGGAGGCGGAACTGGAAAAAATCAGCCGGCTGTTGAACGAAATGCGCGAGGGCATCGAAAAGGGCCGCCGCCGGGGCGAGGAGCAGACACAAAAAATCGCCGGCCTGCAACACAACCTGCAACTGGTTCTGGAGGACAAGGAAAAACTGCAGGAGGAGCGCCGGGAACTGCAAAACAAGGTGCTGGATTTGCGCGTCCATATTTCCTTTGACGAAGTGCGGATGGAAGGCGAGCTTGAACAATTGAAGGCCGAATGCCTGCGCTTCGGCATCATCACGCAAAACCGCGCCGTCTTGGAAATGTTCCGCACCCTCAAGCAGTCGGCGGGCGTGACGTCGGCGATATTGATTCTCGGCGATTCGGGAACGGGCAAGGAGTTGTTCGCCCGTGCGCTGCACCAGTTGAGCGGCCGGCGGGACAAGCGCTTTATCGCCGTCAACATGGCGGCCGTTCCCGAGGCTCTGGTGGAGAGCGAATTGTTCGGCCATGCCCGGGGCGCGTTCACCGGCGCCGTTGCCACGCAAAAGGGAAAATTCGCCGAGGCCGACGGCGGCACCCTGTTCCTCGACGAAATCGGCGATGCCGGCAGGGACATTCAGGTCAAGTTGCTGCGGGTATTGCAGGACAAGGAGGTGCAACCGGTGGGCGGGACGGCGTTTAAGGTCGATGTCCGTATCGTCGCCGCCACCCATAAAAACCTTCGGGAGGAAATCGCCGCCGGCCGGTTCCGCGACGACCTGTATTACCGGTTGAACACCATCACCGTCACTTTGCCGGCGCTGCGCGAGAGAAAAGAAGACATTCCCATACTGGTGCGGCACTTCATGGCGCGCTACCGGGCTGAGTACGGAAAGAACATCCAGGGCATTTCCGACCGGGCGATGCAGGCGCTGTTGCATCATCCCTGGCGCGGCAACGTCCGCGAACTGGAAAACATCGTGCAGCGCGGCATCACGCTTTGCGAAACCGAGTTGATCCGGGAAAAGGACCTGGGACTGGAAGAGATAAGCGCGTCCCCGGCGGAACCGCGTAAAACGATTACCGGCCGGGAAGGCGACGAAATTTTGTTGGGCGCCCTGCGGGAAAACCGTTTTGAAATCAAGGAAACCGCCGGCCAGCTTAAAATGAGCCGCAACACCGTCGCCTCCCGGTTCAAGGGCATCTGTTTCGATTTGCTGGTGCAAAACCGGCTGGACCGGGAAAAAACGGCGCGCGAAATCTGCCGTGGCGGCGACTCTCATGAGTTGGTTTTGCAAAGAATCGCCGAATACCATGACAACCTGATCCAAACCGCCGAAGGATTTGCAACGGTGGAGGAGGCCGTCGCCGATGCCGTCAAGCGGGCAAAAAACCTTCCCCTTCAATATCACGCCTCGGTGGAGGATTTGGTGCGCCACGGCTTTTATCTGGGGAGAAACAAATCATGAAGAGACTGTTTTATCTGGGTTGCGCGGCATGCTTGCTGGCGCTGGCGGTTTGGAGCGGCGCGGCGGAGCAGGAGCCGGCTCCGTGGATCACCGACGAAGAAGCCGCGCTTCCCGACAAGAAAAACGCCGATAATCCGCGGCCCAGCGGCGGAGAGCCTGTGGACCTGCCCGCCGCCGCGGCTCGAAAGGCAATGGCCGGTCCCATTATCTTCGTGGAAGCGCCTGATGAAAACCGGCCCTACAACGGGCGCATCGATATTCACATCCGCTTCGAGAAGAACCCCACGGGAGAACCCGTGGATATGCGTTCCTTGAAAGTCATTTATCTTAAACTGTTCGATATCGATATCACCGGCCGGGTTCGCCCTTACATTAAAGAGAATGCGATCGACGCAACGCGGATTAAATTTCCCAAGGGCAATCATAAGGTTAAAATTCAAATCAAGGACCGCGAACAAATGGAAAGCTCGCGGGTTATCCGCATAAAAGTGCGCGGCTGAGATTATTTTCCCTTTCAGGGTTTTTCGTGGCGTAAAATGAATGGCAAAAGGTCTTTTTACGGCGGGAAACATTGGTTTGCCGCTTTTCGGCCCATGCACATGCAGGCGGAATTAAAAAACCAATACAATGGGTCCTCTTTTGAGGGGAGGGAAGAGCCATGGGGGATTTACGTGTTTACAGAAAACGGGTTCTAGGTTCGGGCGTTCCCCTGATTTTGATTTTTGGGATGTTGTTTGCCTTGCCCTGGAACGGGTGGTGCGGCTCGTCAAAAAAGTTCAGGGACTACCCGCTCTCGTGGGTGGGGTCGGTTGCCTTTATGCCGGACGGACGCCAGGCGATTTCCGGAAATTGGGATCATACGCTCAAGCTTTGGGATGTAGCCACCGGCACGAAGCTGCGTACGTTTCGCGGGCACATGGGCCGGGTTTCCTCCATTGCCATCTCGCCGGATGGCCTTCTGGCGCTTTCCGGCGGCGGGGATAGAAAGGTCAAGCTTTGGAATATCGCCACGGGCAAGCTGATACGGACCTTCCATGGGCATTTGGGAAAGGTTCATTCGGTGGCTTTCTCTCCGGACGGACGCCAGGCGCTCTCCGGCAGTCTGGACCATACGCTCAGGCTTTGGCAGGTTACCACCGGCAAGGAGGTTCGCGTTTTTGAGGGCCATTCCGGCCAGGTGCTCGCGGTGGCTTTTTCTCCGGACGGCAAGCAGGCGGTTTCCGTCAGTTGGGATCATACGCTCAAGCTTTGGGACATAGACACCGGGGAAATGGTGCGTACCTGGAAAGCGGACCGCGGCCGGGTGTCCTCCGTGGCTTTTTCGCCCAACGGGGTGCAGGCGCTTTCCGGCGGCGGCGACAACAAACTCAAGCTGTGGAACCTTGCGACCGGCGTGGAAGTCCGTGATTTTATCGGCCATTCGGGTGGTTACCTGGACGGTATCAAGGCCGTTGCTTTTTCTCCGGGTGGCGCTTATGCCGTCTCCGGAGCGGAAGACGGTGCAATCAAACTTTGGAATGTGTCCTCCGGCAGGGAAGTTCGCGCGTTCGCCGGGCATGAGGGCGGAATCAACACCCTCGCCTTTTCCCCGGACGGAAGCCGCATTCTCTCCGGCAGTGAAGACAGAAGCGTTAAGCTTTGGGATAGGGCTACCGGCCGGGAGATTCGCACCTTCAGGGGGGTTGCCAGGGGAGCGGAAATCAGCGCTCCCGTCCATTCCAATGGTTATGCGTTCTTAACTCGGGAGTAGCTCCGGTTTGCGGAGAGTGTTGCCGTTGCAGGGATTTTCGAATACGCGGGGAACCGGACAGGCCCGTTCCCTGGCGTTTGGTTTGGAGGTGGGTCCATGTGGTTCGCGCAACCCCGGCGTCTTGCGGTTAGAGTAATTTTCTTTTGCGTTGGTATTTTGTCGGCTTCGTTGGCCACGGCGGTTTGGAGCGCCGGGCGGGGTGTTGTGCCGATCCCCATAACCGACAAGTCCGGGGCGCAGGTCGGGCTGTATAAGGAAAGCCATGCGCTGCTGATCGGCATCACCGATTATACGAAGGGCTGGCGTGACCTGCCGGGGGTGGCGAAGGATATTCCGGAGGTCCGCAAAAGCCTGGAGCGGCACGGCTTCGACGTGTCCGTGGTGACAAATCCCACCCGCGAAACTCTCGATAAAGCGTTTGCCGATTTTATTCGGCGCTACGGCCACGAAAAAGACAACCGCCTGCTGGTTTACTTTGCCGGGCACGGCCATACGGTCAAGCTGGCGTATGGCGAGGCGATGGGCTACATTGTCCCGGCGGACGCGCCGGACCCGAACCGCGATCCGAACGGTTTTCTGGGAAAAGCGATGGACATGCAGCAGATCGAGGTTTACGCCAAGCGAATGCAGGCGAAACACGCCTTGTTTTTGTTCGACAGTTGTTTTTCCGGATCGTTTTTCGGCCTGACGCGGGCGGTGCCGCAAAGCATCGGGTTCAAGACAGCAAAGCCGGTGCGTTTGTTCATCACTTCCGGCAGCGCCGGCGAAGTGGTCTCCGACGACAGCGTGTTCCGCAAGCTTTTTGTGTCCGCCCTGGCGGGCGAGGGCGACACCAACGGCGACGGCTACGTGACCGGTTCGGAGTTGGGCGAGTTTCTCACCAACGGCGTGATCAACTACACCCGCGGCAGTCAGCATCCGCAATACGGCGCCATCCGCGACCCTTACCTGGATAAAGGCGATTTCGTTTTTCCGTTGGCCAGGCCGGCGGCTGCGCCTGTTGCGGGGCATCCGGCGCCCGGTTTGCCGCAATTGCAAGCGCCGGAAAAAAATCTTGCAGGCGAACGGCTGCGCCTTGAGGCGCGCCGCCAGCGGCTTCTGGAAACCAACCGGCTGGCGGCGCTTCGGCAAAAAATTGCCGAGGAGAAGCAGCGGCTCGAACGGCAAGCGTCTGCCTTAAAGGAATCGCGCGCGGACCCCGGCAGGAGAGTGGGGCCGTGGATCGTTTATGCCAACGGCACGGCGGCGGACACGCGCACCAACTTGCTGTGGATGACCCTGGATTTTTACAATCTGAAAAAACGTCCGCCCGCCGGCTGGCAGGAGGCGATGCTTTGGGCGGAGGGGAACACCTTTGCCGGATACGACGATTAGCGGCCGCCGACCATCGCCGAATACCGTGAGATTTACGATTCCCGGCACACCCGGCATGGTGCGGCGTTTGTCAGAAAAACCGGTTTCGTTGCCGCCACGCAAGGCGCCAAACCCGTCGGTTATCCGGGAGTGTTCGAGGATGGCGGCGGCTACTGGTACTGGACGGGGCAGCCGGCCGACCCGGCGCGTTGCGGAATGCCCGCCGGCTCCCAACGGCTCTGCTACCTGACCTTCAATTTCCGGGACGGAAGGGTGGGGGCCAGGCCGCCGGAAAGCCGCGATACGCAAATCTCCAGCATCCGGCTGGTGCGGGACATTCGCTGAAAATACCGCCAAACCCGCACGCGGATATTTTTTTCAGCCGCCGGTTTTGTTCTTGGAGCCGCGCGGCTGTTGTTTTTGTCCAGCCTGGCGGCAGCGGCGCTTCGCCTCCGCCCGCTTTTTATACATCCGCCGCGGCGGGCCGTAATGCCCGATATAAACGTCCTCGCTGGTGAAGACCAGCTCCTTCTTTTTTATCAGCGCATTGGCTTTGACGATGCACTCTCCCGGGCTGTACTTCGCCGCATAAATGTCCTCCAGGTTCGCGTCGAGTCCGGCACAGGCGGGCAGCAACAGCGCCAGCAAGGCTATGCGGATTTGGCTTTTGAACATGTTCTCATTCCGATGGGTTGGTTTCTGTGCGGTCAGGGACAGGATACCGGAATTTTTTAAATCCCACCAGTGGGTTTTATTCCCCGCGGCTTTTAAATGAAAACCCTTGCCGGAAGGATCGTCCGGATGCCGCTTCTTACAGGGTGGCGTCCTTGACGCTGACGACAAAATCGTTGCTTTGGGTGCCGTCGGCGGGCGTCGAGGTCAAAGAAAAGCTGGAAGGCGTATACACGGTGTCGTTGTTATGCGCCGTGAAAGTGACGCTGAACGTGCATTGAAACGTCGGATCGGAATTGGTGCACAGGGTTTTCAGCGTATGTTTTCCCAGGGTCAGTTCCAGTTCCTTTGTGACCATGGAAATGGGCTGGTTGACGTCTTGCGTAAAAATCGTCGTGACGTCGATCACAACGGAATTGACCGAATCGACGCTCGTCATGATGACCATCTTGGTGTTGTTTCCCGGTTGCAGGGAGGTTGGCCCGGTCGGCGTATCGTTGCTGCTTTTGCAAGCGTAGCCCGCGGCAAGAATTGCCATGAAGACGAGAATTCGGCAACCGGCGGATAGACGTTTACTTTTCACGGAAATTGCCTCAAGTGGTGTGCGTATTGAAATGTTCACCAAAATTCAAGGCATAATTCTATACTGTATTGGCCCTAAAAAACAAGGGGCTGCGTTGGTATCTCCTTGTTGCCGGCCCGTCCGCGACCCATGAAGTAAAAAATCCGGGGGCCAATCGCAAAGGGGTCAACCTTAAACCACCTTGAAAATTTCCTCGAGTTGAGCCTGGTGTTGAGGTTCAAGTTGCCAGCCGCTGGCCTTGACGTTGTCCTACATCTGGCGCTCGTTTTTGACGCCGATGAGGGCCGTGGTCAGCCCCGGCTGGTGGATGGCCCAGTTGATCGCCGTTTGGGCGCAGGTTTTACCCGCCGCTCCGGCGACTTCCTTCAGCCGGTTGACCTTGGCGATGTTGTTGACGAATGCCTCGCCGGTGAATTCGCCGAGTATCCCCTTGCTCCGCCAGTCCTTGAACCGCGTGGTTTCATCGTACTTTCCCGTGAGGACGCCGGATGCCAGGGGGCTGTAAGCGATGATGCCGATCTTGTTTTTCAGGCAAAAGGGCACGGTTGCTTTTTCGATGCAGCGCTGCAACAGGCTGTATTCCGGTTGCAGGGAGACGATGGGGCCGAACGTCAAGCATTCCCGCATCTGCTCCACGGTATAATTGCTGACGCCGATATGGCGGATTTTCCCCTGTTCGCGCAAGGCCAAAAGAGCCTCCATGGTTTCCTCTTGCGGCGTGTCGGCATCCGGCCAATGCACCTGGTACAGGTCGATGCGGTCCGTCTGTAACCGGCTCAGGCTCCGGTCGATTTCCTCAAAGATGGATTTTCGGGTGGCGATTTTTTGAATGGAGCCGATAGACTCCTTCTCCCAGCGCAGGCCGCACTTGGTCGCCAGAATGATTTTACCGCGCACCGGTTTGAGGGCTTTTCCCAGAAGCTCTTCCGAATGGCCGAAGCCGTAGACCGGCGCGGTGTCGAAAAAATTGATCCCCAAATCGAAGGCCTTGAGGATGGCGCGCGTCGATGCGGCATCGCCTTCATTGTTCCAGAAGGGGGCGCCGCCGATGCCCCAGGCGCCGAAACCCAGCGCCGAAACTTTGAGATCGCTACTGCCGAGTTGCCGATATTCCATGGTTCTCGTCCTTTCACTGTAAAATAATGGCGGCAAAATTTTAAACCGCAGCCTGACATCGTAAGGCAACGCGCCGCGCAAAAACAGGGTATAATCAAAACTCATTAAAACACGATCACGAAAAATTCAAGCATGAAATCGCTGACCCGCGTATTAAGTTACCTGAAACCGTATAAAACTCAAGTGGCGTTGACCCTGTCCTTCGCCATCGTCACCACCCTTTTGGATCTGCTGCCGCCCTGGCTGGTCAAGGTCATCATCGACCGGCTGGTCGAGAAAAGCGCGCAGGCGCCGGTTTACTGGATCGTGCTTGTGCTGGCGCTGGCGTTTCTCGCCAGGAATTATTCCAACCACAAACGCATCATGCTGAACAACGACCTGGAGCAAAAGGTCGTTTTCGATATCCGCTCCCATGTGTTCAAGTCCCTCCATAAATTATCGATCAATTATTTCGAGGCGCGCTCGACCGGTGAAATCATGTCGCGGGTCAATGACGACGTGACTTACGTGGAGCGGATTTTTATCGACGGGGTGGAGCAGGTGGTCACCGCCACGCTGACCCTGGCCGGCATCACCCTTATTTTGTTTTACCTGCACTGGAAACTGGCGCTGCTGGCGCTGATTCCCATTCCCTTTCTGCTTGCGGGCACCTGGAGTTACACCCGCCGGGCGCATGGCCTGTATCATCGGCAGCGCGAGCGGGCGGCGCGCTTGAACGCCGTGTTGCAGGATATCGTTTCCGGCATCCGCGAAACGCTTTCGTTCAACCGTCAGGCGCACGAGACCCGGCGGTTCGACGAGCGCAGCCGGGATTATTGCAACGGCACGCTGGACGTGATGCGGCTGTGGGCCTATTACTCGCCCGCCATGGTGTTTGTGGGATCGCTGGGGACGGTTTTTATCCTGCTTTACGGCATCGGGCTGGTGCGCGGGGATGTCATCACCGTCGGCTCCCTGGTGGCGTTTATGGGATACCTGGCGCTGTTTTATGGCCCCATCAACCAGTTGCATTCGGTCAACCACATGCTGCAACATGCCCTGGCTTCCGCCGAGCGGCTGTTTGAGATCATCGATGCCAAGCCGCACGTGGAAGAGTCGCCCACGGCGTACCTGCCGAGCACCAACGTTCGCGGCGGCATCACTTATGAGGGCGTGTGTTTTTCATACGTCAAGGGGATTCAGGTTTTGCATGACGTTTCGTTTTGCATCGGTGCGGGTGAGAAGATTGCCATGGCGGGCCACACGGGCAGCGGCAAATCAACGCTTGTCAAGCTTCTCATGCGTTTTTACGATGTCGATGCCGGCTGCATTCGGCTCGACGATTACCCCATCCGCGATTTGCCGCTGACGTATCTGCGGGAACAAATCGGCCTGGTTTCCCAGGACCCTTTTCTGTTCAACGGAACGGTGGCGGAAAATATTCTTTACGGCAACCTGGAAGCCGGCATGGAGCAAGCGGCGAACGCGGCGCGGGCGGCACACGCGGAGGAATTTATTTTGAACCTGCCGAAGGGGTACGACACGCCGGTCGGCGAACGGGGAGTGAAACTTTCCGGGGGCGAGAGGCACCGTATCGCCATCGCCCGGGCGTTTTTAAAGGACCCGCCCGTTTTGGTTCTCGACGAGGCCACCGCCAACGTGGACACGGAAACGGAGGCAATAATCAAGTCCGCGCTGCACAAGCTGATGTCCGGCCGCACGACCGTGATCATCGCCCACCGGCTTTCCACCCTGGAGGGAGCGGACCGCATTCTGGTCATCCGCAACGGCCGGTTGGCGGAAAGCGGCACGCATGAAGACTTGATGGAAAGAGGGTCGGTGTACGCCAACTTGTTCAAGAGCCAGGTTCATCTTTAACAGGTTGCTGAAAAACTCCAAAAATCGTCATTGCGAGCGTAGCGACGCAATCCAGGATTCTGGATCGCCGCGCCGCCGTCAGGCGGCTCGCGATGACGTTCAGGCCGAAGGAATCAGAACGGACGCGCAAAGTAGTTTTTCAGCACCCTGTTAAGAGAGCGTTGCCCCCTGGCGGGCAATGGCGCTGCTATCCGGCCTCATCCAGAAACACGCCCATGTTTCGGTATTTCTCGCGTCTTCGTTGCACCAGTTTGTCAACCGGCAGGGCGGTCAACTCCAGCAAATGAGCGCGCAGGGCTTTCTTCAAAAGGATGGCGGTGCGTTTGTGGTGCCGGTGCGCTCCTCCCAGGGGTTCGGAGACGATCTGGTCGATAACGTCCAGCTTTTTTAATTCCTTGGCGGTCAGGCAGAGGGCCTTGGCGGCCTGCTTGACCTTTTGCTTGTCGCCCCACAGGATGGAGGCGCAGCCCTCCGGGGAGATGACGGAATAGATGGAGTGCTCCAGCATCATAATCCGGTCTCCCATGCCGATGGCCAGGGCGCCGCCGCTGCCGCCTTCGCCTATGATCACGGCGATGATGGGGACGCGCAAGTTGGCCATGCCAAGTAAATTGGCGGCGATCGCCTCGGATTGCCCTTTTTGCTCGGCCTCGACCCCCGGGTACGCGCCCGGCGTATCGATCAGCGTGATGATGGGCAGGCCAAATTTTTCGGCAAGCCGCATCAAACGCAGGGCCTTGCGGTAGCCTTCCGGTTGCGACATTCCGAAGTTGCGGTCGATTTTTTCCTGGGCGTTTCTGCCTTTCTGATGGCCGATGACCATGACCGACCAGGGGGCAAATTTCGCCGGGCCGCCGACGACGGACGGTCCATACCCGCCGTGCCGGTCGCCGTTCAGTTCAAAAAAATCCGTGAAAATATATTTGATGTAATCCAGCGTATACGGCCTGTCGGGATGGCGGGCCAGCTGGGTCATCTGCCAGCCGTTCAAACCGGAAAAAACATCGTGTTGCAGGTGCCGCAACTTTTTCTTGAGCTTGGAAATCTCGTGGGTGATGTCGCCCACGCTGTCGTACATATGCGAAAGCGAGGTCAACTCCTTGATTTGTTTCTCGACCGCGAAAATTTCTTTTTCAAAATCCAGAATCTCTACCATGATTGTCCGGGAAAAGTGTGTGTTTCAGCGAAATGATTTTAAATCTACCATAAAGGATCAGTAGAAACCAAAAATAGGGTACAGCAGATTGCTCAGGTTCTTGGATTCTTGCAGTGCGTTGGCGCCTTGACTGCCTATTCTGTTCTGTCCCAGCCTCAGCGATTCGAGTTTGGATAATGTCGTGGATGCGGCAAGGGCCTCCGCCCCCGCGTCTTCGATTAAATTGAAGTTGAGGTTCAGTTCCCTGAGGTTTGTCAAGGTTTGGGACCCGGCAAGAGCCAGGGCGCCCCGGTCACTGATGCGGTTGTGGGCAAGGTTCAGGGAAACCAGTTGCGAGAGTTTGGGCGAGCGGGCCAGGGCGATGACGGCATCATCGCTCAGGTCGTTGTGATTCAGGTCCAGTTGGGTGATCC
>Ga0114931_10005071_pt1 | contig 16304 bp, 13 predicted proteins | sample 2SBtaG_FD_89579 | JGI IMG/M metagenome (GOLD analysis project Ga0114931, IMG submission 89579) | Deep subsurface microbial communities from Kolumbo volcano to uncover new lineages of life (NeLLi) - 2SBTROV14_V59a metaG | ecosystem: Environmental > Aquatic > Marine > Volcanic | place: Kolumbo...
GTCCTATTTGCCTTCCTGGCTGGACTGGTTTCAATGGGTTTTGTGGCCAATCTTTGCAAGCAGTGTATTAATGGTCACGTTTTATACTTTTTCCCTGGTGGCTAATATTATCGCCGCGCCTTTTAATGGCTTGCTTAGTGAATCTGTCGAAAAACATTTAACGGGCGAAGCCGTCGAAAACCCGACTGGTTGGAAAGAGCTCTTTACCAACGCCATCCCGGACATTCTTAATGAGTTGAAAAAATTTGCCTACTTCACTTTATGGGCGCTGCCTTTTCTGGTTCTGTTTATTGTTCCTGTTATCAATGTTGCGGCGCCTTTTCTGTGGATCGTCTTCAGCGCCTGGATGCTGGCCGTCGAATATGCGGACTATCCATCAAGCAACCACCGGCAAGCGTTCTCCGACCTGAAAAAGCAATTGCGCACAAGAAAATTCAACTCGCTGGGTTTTGGTGGGGCTACATTGTTACTAACAATGATACCTGTGATTAATTTCATCGCCATGCCAGCCGCTGTCGCAGGCGCAACGGCTTTATGGATTGATAATTTCCAGAAGTAATAATCAGAGATCCCCTAGCCAATATATTCCCTGATGCGGCGAACACCCTCCTCCAGATTATTCATCGACGTGGTATATGCAAAGCGGATATGTTTTTCCGGTGCATTGTTGCCGAAATCCTTTCCCGGGGTCACGGCAACGCCCACTTTTTCGAGGAGGTCATTTGCCAGCGCGAAACTATCATCCGCTATACGGGATGAATCGGCATACAGATAAAAAGCGCCTTCCGGTGTGACCGGGATATCAAAACCGGTTTCGCGTAGCTCAGGTAATAAAAAATTCCGGCGTGCCTGGAACTCATGGCGGCGCTGATCAAGTATAGCCAATGTATCCTCTTCGAATGCTGCCAAAGCCGCATACTGTGCCGGTGTCGATGCGGCCAGAAATATGTTTTGTGCAAGCACGTCAACTGAACGCACATATGCTTCCGGCACGACCATCCAGCCGATACGCCAGCCTGTCATGCCAAAATATTTTGAAAAACTGTTAATGACAAAAATATCATCTGAAACAGATAACGCTGTTGTTGGTTCGTTGTCGTATACCAGTCCATGGTAAATCTCATCCACGATCAAATGACCGCCACGTGACTGTCCCATCGCATGCAATTTTTCCAGGTTTTTATGTTTGACCAGTGCGCCGGTAGGGTTGGCAGGAGATGCCACTAATATGCCCCGCGTACGCGGTGTCCAGTGTGTTTCTATTTGTTCAATAGTTAACTGGTAATCCGTTGTATGGTTCACCGGAATCAAAACAGGATCGCCTTCAAACAGGCGCACAAAATGTCGATTACATGGATAACCGGGATCAGTCATCAGGATCTGGTCGCCGGGATCAATCAGAACACCAAAAGCCAGTTGTAATGCACCGGATGCGCCCGGAGTGATCACAATGCGCTCAATTGGCACATCGACTTTATATGTTCTTTATAATATGTACTGATCGCTTCTCTTAACGCAGGCAGCCCCATGGCATTGGTGTAATGTGTATGACCTGCATCCAGCGCTGCCTTGCCTGCCTGGATGATGGGATCAGGTGTGATAAAATCAGGCTCACCGATCTCCATATGAATAACCGACCTGCCGGATGCTTCCAGCGCACGTGCTCTGGCCAGAAGATCCATGACATAAAATGGCTCAATGTGCTGCATGCGGTTGGCAATATGTGGGCGAGACTTGTTCATTTTGAATTTTTATTTATTTCTGTTTGAGCTTTTGCAGGAGTTCAAGATTGACAACACTCGCACCCATCGCGTCACCGGCAATAACGCTCATCGGCTTGTCCGGTTCGCCCAGATGATCAATAACCATGCGTGCGCCTGTGAAGTTTTGATCATGTGTGTAATCATTGACCGTAATAATGGTATCAATACCTGCACCAAGTGACGATTGTAAACCATTGGCTGAATCTTCAATGGCAATACACGCTGAAGGTGCGAGTGACAGCGTATCCAGCACATAGTGATAAATAGCTGACGCCGGTTTTTTAGTGGTAGCGTTTTCACCCGCGCCAATGACATCAAACCAGCTCACTGCGTCTTCACCCAGCGTTGACCTGAGCAATGTCTCCACACTGCCACCACTCAAGGTCGTGGCAATCGCTAGTTGGACATGACCGCGCGCCTCCAGAATCAGACGTTTGATACCCGGTCTGAGGGTGATTTCGCCGATCTCCAGCAGGCGGGCAAAATGACGGGTTTTGGCTTCATGGAGATTGGCGATAAATCCGTCCAGATCCCCCGGAGCTTTGAACCCCTTATTGTAGGTAGCCAGATAGTGACGAATTCGCTCCTTGCCACCGGAAACTGCCAGCAACTCCCCATACAGCGCCTCGGACCATACCCAATCCAGCCCGGCACCCGTAAAAGCACGATTAAAGGCGGCCAGATGGCCACTGCGTTCGGTATCAGCCAATGTGCCATCCACATCGAAAATCAGCGCATTGAGCCCTGCCTTGAGGCCCCTTGTCGATGCCATATGATCCCCTGAATTAATCGAATTTATTGCGTAACATACACTATTCTGGTATACATTCGCGCTCGAATTTCACCACTGGAATGCCCGGCCGATTCAATACGGGGCATTTCACAGGGACGACAGGAAAACTGATTAAGAGAACTCATATGCCAGCGAAAAAGAAAGTGACAAAGAAGACAGCTAAAGCGGCCAAAAAAACGGCTAAAAAGAAAGCTGCAAAAGCGACCAGGAAAACGGCCGCCAGGAGTTCTGTCAGTAAAAAGCCGGCTTCCAGGCCCAGAAAGACACGTTCCAAGTCAGATATGCTTGCCGGCCCCTCCGGTATGGCGCCCTACGCATTAAAGAAGGGCGAGGAATTCATGAATGAGGAACAGGTGAAGCATTTTCACGATATCCTCCATGCATGGAAAAACGAACTGATGGAAGAAGTTGACCGGACTGTTCATCATATGCGCGATGAGGCTGCAAATTTTCCTGATCCAAACGACCGTGCCACACAGGAAACCGAGTTCAGTCTTGAACTGCGCGCTCGTGACCGTGAACGCAAACTTATCAAGAAAATCGATGAATCAATCGCTTTGCTTGATAGTGATGAGTATGGTTATTGTGAGGCCTGTGGCGTTGAGATTGGCGTTCGTCGCCTGGAAGCAAGACCGACAGCCACACTTTGCATCGATTGCAAAACGCTCGATGAGATTCGTGAAAAACAAATGGGCTAGCCCGCAGTTCCCGGCTTGTCACCCGATAACTTAAGTAGTACCTCTTTACCGTCATACCGCGGACGCTTTGCGCCCTCTCCTACTGGCCCTCTTCATTTCGGATCGCTTGTTGCTGCTGTCGGCAGTTATCTTGATGCACGCCATCAACACGGTCACTGGTATTTACGCATTGAAGATCTGGATCCTCCGCGTATTGTTCCCGGTGCGGCTGATGATATTCTCAGGACTCTGGACAAGTTCGGGTTACACTGGGACGAAAGCGTGATGTACCAGAGTAATCGTCAGAATGCTTACAATGAGGCATTGGCACAGCTTGACCACGATGGTTATGTGTATGCATGCACCTGTACACGGCGCGAAATTGCCGGGATTGCTATCGCTGGCGTCGATACCCCCGTATACCCTGGCACCTGCCGACAGGGGGCAGATACCAGTAAGGAAATCCGGTCCATCCGTGTACGCACGGTCGATGATCCCGTCAGTGTCAATGACATGCTACAAGGTGTTAGCTCACAAGTGCTCTCGCGTGATGTTGGTGATTTTGTGGTCAAACGTGCGGACGGTTTGTTTGCCTATCAATTGGCAGTAGTCGTCGATGATGCTTACCAGACCATTACCGATGTTGTGCGTGGTGCTGATCTGTTAAATTCCACCCCGCGCCAGATTTATTGCCAGCAATTACTCGGCTTGCCCACACCGAATTATGCTCATTTGCCGGTTATTGTTGATGATCAGGGTGATAAACTCAGTAAACAGTCTTCTGCGACACCTGTCCAGACTGATAACCCTGTCCCCGCGCTCTGGAAGGCATTGGATTCCCTGGGGCAGCAGCCACCCCGGGATTTACTGCAATCGGATCTGGACAGTTTCTGGCAGTGGGCCATCTTGCATTGGACCATGTCCAAAGTACCTGCCAGGCTGACTAGTCCGACAATTTAACCTTGACGAAGTACTGGCTCCTTGATTAACGTGTCCTATTCAACAGGAGTTCAACATAGCTTCAAAGCGGGACATGTATTATGAATGCAACACCTGAAACCGTAAAACAGCATCCTTTTATTGAGGCCTATTTCGGCTGTTTTACGGGCATACGCTACTGGCATCGTCTGGATGCTTTCTGGGAAAAATTGCGTCACATGACTCAGACAAGCTGGTATCTATACAGCATTGGAGAGCCTCCACCCCAAACACCTTCTAACACACGCCAGTTTAATGAATCTCTGGCAGCTATTGACGCACTGTTACGCAAGGAACATCAGGAAGATTATTGCGGTATAGTTTATGTCGATAATATCGACGAGCCTTCCTATATTAAAATTTATGATCCCAAACATCTGGGTATCGTCTGTGGTTTTAGTGATGTACCAACATTACCCGGCTGGATTTTGTCCACGATGCCACCGTGCGATATCACAGAACATATAAAAGCACCCGTTAAAGACCGATGGTGGCAAAAAATATTTTAAAGGGAGAACTGAATGTCTGAAGGTAAAGTATATGACATTCCAGCGAGCATCGCTGCGAATGCGCACATTGATGAAAAAAAATACAAGGCAATGTATGAACGTTCCATTTCTGATCCGGACGGTTTCTGGGCTGACATGGCCAATGAATTTATTGACTGGTCAAAACCCTGGGACAAGGTGCTTGAATGGAATTTCAGCAAAGGCGAGGTCAAATGGTTTGAAGGCGCAACACTCAACGCCAGTGTTAACTGTCTTGACCGTCATTTAGCCACCCGCGGTGATCAAACCGCTATCATCTGGGAAAGCGATGACCCCGCCGATGACAGGAAAATCACCTATAAAGAATTACACGCTGAGGTGTGCAAGGTTTCTAATGTACTAAAATCACGTGGCACCAGAAAAGGTGACCGTCTCTGTATCTACATGCCAATGATACCCGAGGCGGCTGTTGTCATGCTTGCCTGCGCGCGCATCGGCGCTGTGCATTCAGTGGTATTTGGCGGGTTCTCTCCTGAATCACTAAAAGACAGGATCCTGGACTCGGATTGCCAGGTGGTGATCACGGCTGATGAGGGTGTACGTGGTGGCAAGCATGTGCCCCTGAAAGCCCACGTCAACACAGCCCTGGCGCAGTGCCCAAATGTACATACTGTGCTGACTGTCAAACACACCGGTGGTGCTATCGACTGGGATGACAAGCGTGACATCTGGTATCACGAAGCGGTCAGGAAAGCGGATACGGATTGCCCGCCCGAGGAAATGAGTGCAGAGGATCCGTTATTTATACTTTATACGTCTGGCTCCACAGGCAAGCCCAAAGGTGTCCTGCACACCACGGGTGGTTACTTGCTGTTTGCCGCCATCACTCACAAGTACACCTTTGATTACCACGATGGTGACATTTTCTGGTGTTCAGCGGATGTCGGCTGGGTCACAGGCCATACCTACATTGTCTATGGGCCATTGGCCAATGGTGCAGTCACCATGATGTTTGAAGGTATTCCGACCTATCCGGATGCCTCCCGGTTCTGGCAAGTGATCGACAAGCACAAGGTTAATATTTTTTATACCGCACCTACTGCCATTCGTGCCTTGATGCGCGAAGGCGATGGGCCGGTGAAAAAAACCTCACGCAAGAGTTTGCGTATTCTGGGCACAGTGGGTGAACCGATCAACCCGGAAGCCTGGGAATGGTATTACCATGTTGTCGGTGACAGCCGCTGCCCGATTGTTGATACCTGGTGGCAAACGGAGACCGGTGGCCATCTTATTACGCCATTACCGGGCGCAGTAAAACTCAAACCTGGTTCTGCATCAACCCCGTTTTTTGGAGTTGCCCCTGCTATTGTTGATGCTGATGGCAACATTCTCGAAGGCGAATGTGAAGGCAACCTGGTTATCACCCGCCCCTGGCCAGCCCAGATGCGCACGGTTTACGGCGACCATCAGCGTTATATCGAGACCTATTTTTCAACCTACCCGGGCATGTATTTCACTGGCGACGGCGCGCGACGCGATAAAGATGGTTATTACTGGATCACGGGACGCGTTGATGATGTTCTCAATGTTTCTGGCCACCGCATGGGGACAGCGGAAGTGGAAAGCGCGCTGGTACTTCATGAGAAAATCGCGGAAGCCGCTGTTGTCGGCTGTCCTCACGCGATCAAGGGCCAGGGTATTTATGCCTTTGTCACACCGATTGCAGGGATTGAACCCACTGAGGAACTGCGTAAGGAACTCAGTCAACTGGTCAGAACTGAAATCGGCCCCATCGCCACACCTGATGTTATTCAATGGGCCCCGGCTCTGCCCAAAACGCGTTCAGGTAAAATCATGCGCCGGATCCTTAGAAAGATAGCAGCGAATGAACTGGATAGTCTGGGGGATACATCCACCCTGGCGGATCCTGACGTAGTCGACCATTTGATCGAAAATCGTGTTCAAAGTTGACTGACAGGCAACTCGCTGCTTGATAGTCGAAAGTACTTTCAGACCAGCCTGGTGGTTACCAGGCGCGCATCTCCAGACATTGTGGCCTGCTTTCTTCCGCAAATTACCCACAGTGCCGATACGCCGCGAGCGTTTTGAACTTGATGACGGAGATTTTCTGGATTTAAGCTGGGCATCGGGACAACAAGGCCCTGTTGTCATTCTGTTACATGGCCTGGAAGGTTCCTTCGATTCACACTATGCCCGAGGTTTGCTCCATACGCTCACTCAACGAGGTTTTCGGGCTGTACTCATGCACTTTCGCGGTTGTAACGGTGAACCTAACCGTCTGCCCCGTAGTTATCATTCAGGTGAAACGGGCGATATAGCCTACGTCGTTCGGCTCATAAAGGAACGAGAACCTGATACACCTGTTGCCGCTGTCGGTTTCTCACTGGGGGGTAACGCCTTGCTCAAGTGGCTGGGTGAAACAGGTAAGCAGAATCCATTAACCGCTGCCGTGGCTGTTTCTGTTCCTTTTGAACTGGCTTGCTCTGCGGATCGCCTTGAGCACGGATTTTCCCGTCTTTATCAGTACTATTTAATCAACAAGCTAAAAACATCGATCAAAAGGAAATTCAGTACTATGCATTGCCCTGTTGATATTTCTGATCTTGCAGCTGTCAAGACTTTCCGTCAGTTCGACGATCGGATCACAGCACCTTTGCATGGTTTCAGTGGCGTTGATGACTACTATGCCTTATCCAGCAGTCGTCAGTACATAAAAGGAATAGGTATCCCCACACTGATACTGCACGCACGCGACGATCCGTTCATGACACCCGCGTGCATACCACATGAATCTGAACTGTCGCCAACAGTGACACTTGAACTCAACAAACGAGGTGGCCATGTCGGTTTCACCGCTGGTTCCTCACCGTTGCGGCCAATTTACTGGCTGGAGCAACGCATTACCGGTTTTCTCCATGACAGCGTGATAAAGTGAATACTATCATTAAAGACATCATGAATATTATATTTTTTTATATATTATTCATTATGTTATAATAGTATTCAATAAATTACATTATATGCGATTTATCACATGGATCATGGCTGCTAAAAAGAACACCCTGATACTTGTCATTGTGACCTTGCTGCTGGGTTTGTTCACTATTCGCTTTTTTACCACTGCTTTTCCGGAACTGACACCGGAATTTTCAATCAAGAAAGCTGAAGTAGTGACTCTTTCTGACGATTATGCCCGCCAATTCGGCCTTACGCCTGATCAATACCAACATGTTGTGACCTTCGAAGAGCGCACACTTGCCAAGTATTTTCTCGAGCTTAATTACGGCCTCGACAGTCTTGAGGAAAATACCGATAAAGGCGTCAGGATCTGGAACTGGGTTGTACGTTATTACATACCTGGGCAAGAAGAAGAATTTAAAATACGTCTTGACACAACCGGAAAACTTGTTGGATTCAATCATATAATTCCGGAATCCACTCACTATGATCCACAAACAAATGAAAGATCACTCAATATTGCCCGTGATTTCCTGAATACTCATATCAAACAACACCCGATTGATCTTCTTGAGCTCATAGAATCGAGTAAAAAGGAAAAAGAAGCTCATCAAGTGCTCAGCTATACATGGCAGCGACGTGACCTTGAATGGAAAGATGGCAAGTACCGTGTTCAGGTGAATGTCATTGGCAATCAAGTAACAAGATATGGTGAATATCTCGATGTCCCTGAGGCCTGGACGCGGGAATTCACCAAACAACGTTCAGAGAATGAAATTTATCAGACAGTTGCATCTGCGTTATTAGTGCTGATGCTAATTGGTATTATTGTTATGTTTGTTCTTATGATGGTTCGTCATGAGATCCATTGGCATGGCTTTCCATCTCTATGGACGATCCCTGTCAGTATCATTTTTCTGGTAGCCGGTTTCAGCACACTTCCTCAAATTCTGGAAAATTATCCTACGCAGGACAGTTTTGGTGGTTATTTAACTTCTGAATCTGTCACTATTGTTTTTAGCACAATAATCGATTTATTGAAATTTGCCATCATCGCATTCATTGCCGATGCTTTCTGGGCAAAACATTTTCCACATCACACGCCGATACGATCCCTGCTTAATGGTAAAGGACTGGCAACGCGTGAGTCATTACGGTCCATTCCTTTGGGTTTTATGTTTGCTGTTATGACCATGGCCTATGTCACTGCTTATTATGTCATCGGCAAGCAATTCGACATCTGGACGCCTTCATCTTTTGATTCGGCCAGCGTATTAACCAGTTATTTCCCGTCTATCGAGGCCTTGTCTGTCGGTATTTCAGCAGCATGGCAGGAAGAATTTCTGTTTCGTGTTCTTGGTATCTCGCTTATCTATCGACTAACCGGATCAAAATGGGCGGCTATTATAGTCAGCGCTGTTATCTGGGGATTTCTTCACAGCAATTATATCCAGATGCCTGGTTATGCGCGCGGTATTGAATTGACAATTGAGGGTATTGCACTTGGCTGGATCGCTGTGCGCTTCGGCATTTTAACCACCTTACTTTCTCACTGTTTATATAACACATGGTTAGGCAGCCTTGTTGCATGGCAAACCGGTTCGTCCTGGCACATGAGTATGGCAGTCATTGTTTCAGTATGGCCAGTGCTACTCTGGCTAAAGGGACGATGGGAATACAGGAGATTCGGTGGCTATCCAGATGTTCAGAATCTAACCAGTGGATCGGTGCCCCTGAAACGGCAACTGATCGACATTGAGGGCATTATCCCCTTCAAGACAACAATTATAACACCCCGAACCTGGCAGATAATTCTGCTGGTCATTCTATCAAGCTTTATTATTAGCCCACTTCTACCCGACAAGCCGCTTGATAATCCAGTTACCGTTACTATAAACAGAGGACAAGCAATTGAATCAGCCAACAAAATATTTGAACGTGAAACAGAACTGGATCCCGGGGATTTCAGGCAAATAGCCAAATATACTGCCAATATCGTCAACATAGACAAGGACTATCTGCTCGAGCATGCTGATCTTGAGTCCATATCACGACACATCCGTGAATCACTTTATGACAGTTATTGGAAAGTGCATTATTTTCAGGAAGAGCAAAGAAATATATATACTGTCTATCTTCATTCAGATGGCTCATTTTATCTTTTAAATCGATCGGTGGCAGAAACTACACCAGGGGCGCAACTTGATCATGACCAGGCTATCAAATTGGCTGCAGTCGGGTTGCGAAAGTTGGTAAACCTGACCCCTGCACAATACCGGTATATCAATCACAAAGTGACCCAACGCAAGGCCAGGCGTGATTACCAGATCACTTTCGAGTCAACTGAGTGGCACATTGGCGAATCAAAGCTGCGCTGGACGATCTTCCTTCTGGGTGATAAATTGAATGGTTTGCAAAAACAGGTGAAAATACCGGAAGAATATACGCGAAGCAAAACTGCCAGGAGCTGGATGAAGGCATTTGAAGACGTCATCGCCTATGCCGGCCTGATAGTGTTAGGAATCGGCATTCTCATGCTTAATGGCGTACTGATTGTTCAGCACCATGTTCCATGGCGCTCTTGTCTGAAACTGGCTTTTATCATGCCAGCCATTAATATTTTGTCTCAATTCAATCAGGCACCGTTATTCTTCCAGAATTACCAGACTACTCAAAGCATCCTTAATTACACATCAATAGAAATGGCGAATCTGTTAATCGATCTGGTGTGGAAATATGTTTATGGTCTGGCCTTGTTTGCTGTGTTAACCGGTCTGATTCGCTGGCTAAGCAAAACGTCGGCAAGCAAAGCGTTGCTTGGTAAAAACATCTATTCCATGTCGTCCAATTTTTCTAAAGGTGTATTACTTGGCCTCTTTGGCGCATCACTGATTTGGGCATTTGACCAGATATCAATTTACAGTTCGTTATTATCCGGCGGCAAAGACCTGCTTTCCTATAGTAATGTTGCAATTGATGGCTTTTCGCCTGCAATTAACAGTGTACTTGATACTCTGGACTCATCACTTGGATTGGGTTTATTACATGGTATATTTGCCATCGTTTTTGTTCTTTTGTGGAAACAACATCGTGGCATACTGGTTTTACTGCTCGCAATCATGCTTGTTCACGCCAATATTAATCCGGATTTAAACAGTACACAGGAAATAATTCATAGTATTATCTTCACAACAGCTAAATACGTCCTTTTAGCCTGGTTATATCTTCGTCTGTTCCGTTTCAATGCCTTTGCCTATTTCTTCCTGTATTATTTCATAGGTATGCTTGATAATGCTTTCATCCTGACAGAACGAGCATGGCCTGCTTACAGCCTGGATATTATCGCATTATGGTTATTTGTTGCAGCACCTTTCCTGATAAGTATTACCGGCATGATTATCAGACGCAATCGAATGAAAACTGATTATGCCATCTAACCCTTATCACACACTAGCTATCAAGCGATTTAGTGCAACGCTGCTATTTTTTTTCGCAAGTTGTCTCGTTAATCTGTCGTCGGCTGATGAGCAATCATCCCAATCTGATTTGCTTGAGTCCGACGCATTCAAAAAGGGAACAATTGCGTATTATATGCATGATTATAAAACAGCACAGAAATACTGGCGCCCACTTGCAAAACAGGGAAACTCCGTTACGCAGGTTCTTGTAGGTTCTCTCTATGCTTTCGGCCAGGGTGTGAAACGAAATGATGCGGAGGCTGTGAGGTGGTATAGTCTCGCTGCTGACCAGGGCTCGGCACAAGGTCAATATAATCTTGGCATCATGTATGAAAATGGTTTCGGTGTTGACAAGGATAAAATAAAAGCCGTCGAATTGTACAAACTTGCCGCCAACCAGGGACGCAAGGATGCGAAAGAGAAGCTCAAAGCATTAAGATCAAGTCTTGCCTCATCAAGCACGGGTTCTGATAATCTACAAACAATTAACCCTGATGATCAGATTGCTCTTGCAGACGAGAAATCCGGAAATACTAATGGATCCGGTGATCACCCGGAACTGGTTGATGAAGACATTACTATTGATCCAGAGACGCAACATAAACCGGAAACTAGGGAGACTGAAGACAAAATTGATCCCCGGGAAACACAGGTTGCCTACGCTAAACCCACTCATAAAATAATTGAATCAGTGCCGGAACGAATTCACACTGATGCTGCCGGGGTGGAAGATGAACAATCATCCCCGGGATTAATTGATTATTTCGATACATTAATCTTTGGACCAAAAACACAAGCAATAGAAGAATATGATCCTGCGGCGTATGATGAAATGGATGTTTATCCCGGTGATACCCAGGCCGAAGATGATGATCATTTCAATCTTGTCGGGTTTTTCAGTGAAATGTTTCCGGAACTCAGCCAGACTACCTATGATTTTCTGGGGGCTGTGCCAGATGAACCTATCATTATCAAGAAAGATCCAGTTGTCACAGAAAATGATGAAACGGATTTACCAGTACCAGATACTTCCGTCATTACTGTGCCTGTAGATGATGCAATACAAACTCTCCCCGAAGAACCCGCAACCTCTCACGTTACAGAGATAGAGGATGAACAAACAATTTTGCCACCAGAACAAGACGAATTAATTACCGGGAGAAATACTGATGACTTACCTGAGCCAGTAAAAGACGATACACAGTTATCCTTGCCTGATGATCCCGCCACACAAAATAATAATGGTGAACCAGCATCTTTGCCGATTCAAATCGACAGCCCCGATCCAACACAACAAGATGGAAGGATTACAATTACTATTTACCCACGAAAAACGAAAGATACGAGTACTGATCAACAATAAAAAAGGCCCGGAAAGGGCCTTTTTTATTGTGTAAAAATGAAAATACTTCTTTACGCCGCTTCCACCGCTTTCATGCTGAGACGAATTCTCCCTTGCTTGTCAACTTCCAGCACCTTTACCTTGATGACGTCACCTTCACTCAGCTTATCAGCAACATTCTCTACTCGCTCGTTGGATATTTGCGAAATATGAACCAGGCCATCTTTGCCCGGCAATATGGTGACAAACGCACCAAAGTCCATGATCTTGGCCACTTTACCGTCATAAATGGTGCCAACTTCAACGTCTGCTGTGATCTGCTCAATGCGGCGGCGTGCTTCTTCGCCAGCGGCACTGTCAACCGATGCAATCTTGATCGTGCCATCATCATTAATGTCGATACTGGTACCCGTTTCTTCAGTGATCGCACGAATTGTGGCGCCACCTTTACCGATAACATCGCGGATTTTTTCAGGATTGACCTTGACCATAATAAAACGCGGAGCGTACTCTGACATTTCAGTCCGTGCTTCCTTGATGACTTCATTCATCTTGCCAAGGATATGAAGCCGTCCTTCCCTTGCCTGCGCCAATGCAGCTTCCATAATTTCTTTCGTAATACCATCAATCTTGATGTCCATCTGTAATGCGGTCAGGCCTGTTTCGTTGCCCGCCACTTTAAAGTCCATGTCACCCAGGTGATCTTCGTCACCGATGATGTCAGACAACACGGCAAACTTGTCGCCTTCCTTGATCAAGCCCATGGCAATGCCTGCCACCGGTGTTTTTGTTGGCACACCAGCATCCATCAAGGACAAACTGGTACCACACACCGATGCCATTGAACTGGAACCGTTGGACTCGGTGATTTCAGAAACCACACGTATGGAATAAGGATATTCTTCAGGATCAGGCATCACTGCGGCAACACCGCGTTTGGCCAGTCGACCATGACCAATCTCACGGCGTTTGGGACTGCCCACAAATCCGGTCTCACCGACGCAGTAAGGAGGGAAATTGTAATGCAACATTAATCGCTCTCTACGCTCACCTTCAAGCGCATCGATAATCTGGGAATCACGCTCAGTGCCTAATGTAGTAACAACCAGAGCTTGTGTTTCGCCACGTGTAAACAGAGCAGACCCGTGTGTGCGGGGTAATACGCCGATACGTACAGTGATAGGACGTACTGTGCTGGTATCACGACCATCAATTCGTACTTCGCCGCTGATGATCCGGCCACGCACGATTTTCTTTTCGAGTGACTCTATTTCACCCTTGACGTTTTCCCTGGTCCACTGACCTTCGCCGTCCTCAGGAACCAGTTTACTGACAATATCAGCACGAATGTCTGATAATTTATCCTGACGATTCAATTTATCGCTGATCTGATAAGCTTCTGTAATGGCCGCTTCACCTGCCTCAGCAACCGCTGCGGACAAGGCTTCGTTTTTGTCCGCTGCCTGCCAATCCCATGAAGGTGTGTTGACTTCCGCTGCCAGTTCCCTGATCGCGTTGATGGCAGTTTGCAACTGCTCATGGCCATACATGACCGCACCCAACATAACATCTTCCGGTAGCAGATTGGCTTCAGACTCAACCATTAGTACGGCATGCTCGGTGCCTGCAACAACCAGATCAAGATCCGATGTTTCCAGTTGTGTTTTCCCGGGATTGAGCAGGTAATTACCATCGGTATAACCAACACGTGCTGCGCCAACGGGCCCCTTGAATGGCATGCCTGAAATGGCCAGTGCGGCAGATGAACCGATCAATGCAGGGATATCAGGATCAATATCAGGGTCAAGAGAAATAACGGTGGCGATGATCTGGACTTCATTGGTGAACCCTTCGGGGAAAAGGGGACGTAAGGGGCGGTCAATCAGACGACTGGTCAGGGTTTCTTTTTCAGAGGGTCGGCCTTCGCGTCTGAAAAATCCTCCCGGAATTTTACCGGCCGCATAGGTGCGTTCCTGGTAATTAACAGTCAGCGGGAAAAAATCCCGACCTTCAACTGCTTCTTTTTTTCCAACAGCCGTCACTAACAGAACAGTGTCACCGACACTGATCATGACAGAGCCATTACTTTGCCGGGCTATTTCGCCAGTTTCCAGTGTTACTGAATGATCGCCATATTGAAAAGTTTTCTTGATAGAAGACACGATAACTACCTTAATAAGTTAGAGTTTAAGAAGAAGGACAATTTATACAGAAGTGGATTCGGCAGCAGATTAGCTCTGTCAGGAGCTTACCTTCTGAGACCCAGACTGGAAATCAGGTCGCGATAGCGCGGCTGGTCTATATCCTTGAGATAATCAAGCAATTTGCGTCGCTTGTTGACCATTTGTAACAACCCACGGCGTGAGTGGTGATCATGCGGGTGATCTTTAAAATGCTGGGACAACTCATCAATACGTGCGGATAGAATCGCAACCTGGACTTCAGGCGAGCCTGTGTCACCTGTTTGTGATTGATGCTCTTTTATAATTTCTGCTTTACGCTCAGTATTCAACGACATTCATAACTCCTGCCAACATATGCCCGGATCATCAGCCCTGTACCCCCTGGTACAGGCCCCGAAGCGATGCGTATTGTAAACGCAGCACAGTGCCGGGACAAGAAAAAACTCAATAAAATCGCCTAAATATGATTCACCAGTCGCTTGGGGGCGATCCGCCCATCATCCAGTACCTGACCCATGCCCATAAAGCGCCCGTCCCCTTCTCTGGCGTATAAACGCACCCAGCCTTCCGTAGGCGAATGTGGCACCAGCACGGGCTGGCCACGCCGAAGATAATAGGCTGCGTCATCCGATAATTGGACATCTGGCAGGTGGCCCAGCGCTGTCTCCATCGGAAGCAACAGGGCATCCAGTGCTTCCATCCCCTGCTCGGCAGCCTGTTCCAGCCTTTCCATGCTCACCATGTCCTTCTCCTGATACGCGCCAATACCAATGCGTCGTAATTCACTGATATGTGCACCGCAGCCCAACGCTTCACCGATATCTTCCACCAGTGTCCGGATATACGTCCCTCGGGAACAATGGGCCTCGATTTCAAGTCGATCACCTGAAAAACCGAGCTGTTCAAGCATATAAACGTGCACAGTGCGGGGAGCGCGCTCAATTTCCACACCCTGGCGGGCCAGTTTGTACAAAGGTTGCCCCTGATGCTTCAATGCCGAATACATGGGTGGTATTTGCTGGATCTCGCCGCTAAAGTCGCTTAATACCCGGCCAATACGTGCTTCATCAACATTCTCAACCGGCCGGCGTTCAATCACCTCGCCCTCGGCATCTGCTGTTGTGGTTTTTTCGCCCAACTTGCAAACTGCGCGGTAACGTTTATCGGTATCAAGCAGAAATCCGGATACTTTGGTTGCTTCACCAAAACAGACAGCTAATAATCCTGTTGCCAGAGGATCCAGACTGCCACTGTGGCCAGCTTTTTGTGCACGAAAGAGCCGCTTGACCTGTTGCAGGGCCGCATTTGAGCTGATGCCATACGGCTTATCCAGCAACAGGATGCCGTTAATCTGGCGGCCTGATTTACGACGACGTCCCATCTTCTTTACTCTTGAGGAACCTCTGATTAATTATACGCGGTTGCACCCGCAGCGATTTTCTTCCAGGGCAAGACGGTATGAATGATGTGTAACCTGGATCACATGAGCAAGTGCCCACTCTTGATTGTGAGAAAATCGCCTTGGCTCCAATGGGTTGCGGCCAAAACGCCCAGCTTCTGTGTTGCGTTCCTTGGCAAGGACTCAGGCCATTGCCTGTGGACCGCGCCTTGAATCTGACCGTTTTGACCAGCAACGCAATCCA
>Ga0114931_10005072_pt1 | contig 16304 bp, 14 predicted proteins | sample 2SBtaG_FD_89579 | JGI IMG/M metagenome (GOLD analysis project Ga0114931, IMG submission 89579) | Deep subsurface microbial communities from Kolumbo volcano to uncover new lineages of life (NeLLi) - 2SBTROV14_V59a metaG | ecosystem: Environmental > Aquatic > Marine > Volcanic | place: Kolumbo...
CGTTCGTGACAGAGGAGCGCGCAGGCATACTTGACAGTCTGTCGAGCACTCCGACCGAGCGAACGCCAGGCAGGGCGTGCCATTGGGCCGTCGCAGTAGAAGGGTGGTGAGAAATGCGGGTTAACCAGCCTCGCCTGGCGAATACAGGGCCCCGGTTCTACCGGGGCCTTTTTATGTGGGAGGGGTAACGTGGAAACCTGGATGAAAGTGATCTACGCCCTGGCCCTGGGGGCTATGGTCGTGTTCATGTATCCCCGCGCCAAGGCAATGATCAAGCACGGACCCAAGGCCAAAAGTGGTGACTGGCGGGGTGTGATTATCCCGCTGCTGCTGGTAATCCTGTTTATAATGTTCCTGATTCAATCCGTACGCTAGGAGCCTGTCGGGTTTAGTGGGATTGAAGCGAGGGAGTGGGAGAGCGGTCCAAATGTACACGATTTTGAGGCGCATAGTGGTTCTACGCAACGAAAAATCGGGGATATTTGGACCACTCTCCCGCTGCCGTAGCCAATTCATCCTAAATCCGACAGACTCCTAGCGACCCAGACAGATGAACACTCACCCTTTCGCCCAATTCATCCGCACCCTGGGCCGCGGCCAGAAAGGCTCGCGTTCTCTCAGCCAGGACGAGGCCTTCGAAGCCATGAACATGATCCTGGCGGGTCAGGTGGAACCGGAACAGCTGGGTGCCTTCCTGATGCTGGTGCGGGTCAAGGAGGAGACCCCCGCAGAGGTGGCCGGTTTCGTCAGCGCGGTGCGCAGCACCATCCAGCTGCCGGGCAACACACCCGCTGTGGACCTGGACTGGTCCAGCTATGCCGGCAAGCGACGCCATCTGCCCTGGTTCCTGCTCAGCGTGTTGCTGCTGGCAGACAATGGCGTGAAGGTCTTCATGCACGGCCTGCAGGGACGCAAGGACGATCGCATCTACACGCCACAGGCGCTGGCGTTTCTGGGCCTGCCGCTGTGCGACTCGCTGGCCGCGGCGGCGACACGGCTGGAGACGGACAATTTCGCCTATGTGAATCTGGAGCGGATCAGTCCCCGGCTACAGCAGATCATCGATTTGCGCGAGATCCTCGGCCTGCGCTCGCCGGTGCATACCGTGGCGCGCATGCTCAACCCCATCGCTGCCCCGTACCAGATACAGGGCATCTTCCATCCCGGCTATCTGCAGATCCACCAGGGGGCCGCCCGCTGTATGAATCAGCCCCACATGGCGGTGATCAAGGGGGACGGCGGTGAAATCGAGGCCAGTCCGGACAGCGACTGCCGCATCCTGTCGCTGCATGACGGCGAAACGGGCGAGGAAACCTGGCCGACGCTGCTGGAGAGCCGCGAGGTAAAACCCAAAACACTGGAGCTGGATCCACTGAGACAGCTCTGGCATGGGGAAATCGAACACCCCTACGGCGAAGCGGCCGTCATCAATACCCTGGCCGTAACCCTGTACATGATGAGAAAACAGACCCGCCGCGAAGACGCCCTGGCCATGGCAAAGGAATGGTGGCAAAACCGCGCCAGGGATCTGGTCTAGGAGCCTGTCGGACTTAGGATGATTCTACTGCGGCAGCGGGAAATCGGCCCATTTTTCCGATCTTTTTCGTTAAATAGGCTCACTATTCGCCTCAAAAGATCGAAAAAATAGTCTCAATTTCCCACTCGCCTCGCTACGAACACCTAAGTCCGACAGACTCCTAGATTTCGGCTACTCCGCGGTTTCCTGTTCGGCCAGCTGCAACTCCTCACCCAGCTGCAGCCACGCCTCTTCCGTTTCCTGCTGGCGTTTGCTCAACTCACCCTGACGCCCCAGCAACCCGGTCAGTGTCTCCTTGTTGTCCTCATTATAAATCGACGGATCTGCCAGGGACTGTTCGATGTCATCCAGCTCCGCGGCAAGCTTTTCCAGCTCACCCTCCAGGGTCTTGAGTTTCTTCTGCAACGGCTGCAGCCGTTTACGCCTTTCCGCCTGCTGCTGGCGCAGCTGCTTTTTGGACTGCACCGGCACCTGCTTGTCCGCCGCTTCCGATTCAGCCGATTCGTTCAACCGTTTGGACAGCCACTTGCGATAATCCTCCAGGTCACCGTCGAATTCCTCTACAACCCCATTGGCCACCAACAGGAAATCATCACAAACACTACGCAGCATGTGGCGGTCATGGGAGACGATCACCATGGCGCCCTCGTACTCCTGCAGTGCCACACTCAGCGCCAGGCGCATATCGATATCCAGGTGATTGGTGGGTTCGTCCAGCAGCAACAGATTGGGGCGCTGATACACCAGCAGGGCCAGCACCAGGCGCGCCTTTTCACCACCGGAAAAATCATTCACCTGCTGATCCACCCGTTCGCCGGTAAAACCAAACGTGCCCAGGTAATCGCGCAGCGCCTGCTCTGTTTCATCAGGTGCCAACCGCTGCATATGCAGAAACGGTGTTTCATCCAGCTGCAGCTGCTCCAGCTGATGCTGGGCGAAGTAGCCGACGGCAAGATCCTTGGCACGCACCATCTCCCCCGTCATGGGGGTAAGCTCGCCTGCCAGCAGCTTGATCAATGTGGTCTTGCCCGCCCCGTTGGCACCCAAAAGACCGAGCCGATCACCGGGCGCCAGCATTAAATCGACACCAGACAGCAGCGGCACTTCACCATAGCCCGCCGCCACCTGATCCAGCCGCAGCAACGGCTGGGGCAGCTTGACCGGTTTGCGAAAACCAAAGCTGAACGGCGAATCCACATGGGCCTGGGCGATGGTATCCATCCTGGCCAGCGCCTTGAGCCTGCTCTGGGCCTGCTTGGCCTTAGTGGCCTTGGCACGGAAGCGATCGACGAAGCTGCGCATGTGGGCTATCTCGCGCTGTTGTTTCTCATAGGCGGCCTGCTGCTGGCGCAGCTGTTCGGCGCGGGCGACTTCGAATTCGCTGTAGTTGCCGCTGTAGAGGGTGATGGACTGCCGTTCCACATGGGCGATCTGATCCACCACCGTGTCGAGAAAATCACGGTCATGGGAGATCAGCAGCAGGGTGCCTGGATAACTGCGCAGCCAGTCCTGCAGCCAGATGACGGCATCCAGATCCAGGTGGTTGGTGGGTTCGTCCAGCAGCAACAGATCGGAGCGACACATCAAGGCCTGGGCCAGATTTAGACGCATGCGCCAGCCGCCGGAGAATTCGCGCACCGGCGTCTGTTCCTGGCTGATAGTGAACCCCAGCCCCTGCATCAGGCGCCCGGCGCGTGCCCGCGCCGTGTAGCCATCGATGGCGTCGAAACGCGCGTGTAGTTGCCCCTGGCGATGACCGTCGTCATCGGCCTCCGCCTGCGCCAGTTCGTCCTCAATGCGGCGTAGATCCCGGTCACCATCCATGACGTAATCGATGGCGGCCCGCGCCAGCGCCGGCGTCTCCTGGGCCACGTGGGCCACCTCCAGCCCGGCCGGCATGGAAAACTCTCCCCGGTCGGTCTGCAACTCGCCACGAATCAAAGCGAACAGGCTCGACTTGCCCGTGCCATTGGCGCCGGTGATCCCCACCCGGCGGCCCCGGTGGATGATCATATCGACCTGCTGGAACAGCAGCCGCAGCCCGCGGCGCAGTGAAACATCGGTGAAATTCAGCATGGGCGCAGTGTATCAGCCCGACCGGTGCGCTACCATATAGAGCGAATGTGTCATCGGAAGTGATTTAACATGAAATATGTCGGCGCCCACGTCAGTACCGCGGGTGGAGTGGAAAACGCTCCGCTCAATGCCCAGGCCATCGGCGCCCGGGCCTTCGCCCTGTTCACCAAGAACCAGCGCCAGTGGCATGCCCGGCCGCTGGGCGAAAAAGGCATTGCCGCGTTCAAGGCCAATCTGGCCGCAGTGGATATCGCCCCTGAGCATGTATTGCCCCACGACAGTTATCTGATCAACCTGGGCCATCCCGAAAAGGAGGGGCTGGAAAAATCGCGTGCGGCGTTTCTCGATGAAATGCAGCGCTGTGAACAGCTTGGACTGAAACTGCTCAACTTCCATCCCGGCTCCCACCTCAACAAGATCAGCGAGGATGAAAGCCTGGACCTGGTCGCCGAGTCCATCAACCTGACCCTGGACCAGACCGAGAGAGTCACCGCCGTGATCGAGAACACCGCCGGCCAGGGCACCAATCTCGGTTACCGTTTCGAACACCTGGCCCACATCATCGACAAGGTGGAGGACAAAAGCCGCGTCGGCATCTGCCTGGACACCTGCCACAGCTTCACTGCCGGCTATGATCTGCGTACGGCCGAAGCCTGCGACAATAGCTTTGCCGAGTTCGAGCGCATCGTCGGTTTCAACTATCTGTGCGGTATGCACCTGAATGACTCCAAGCCGGATCTGGGCGCGCGGGTGGACCGGCATGAAAGCCTGGGCAAGGGCAAGCTGGGGCTGGAATGTTTCCGCTACATCATGAATGACCCGCGCTTCGACGACATTCCCATGGTGCTGGAGACCGTCGACCAGGCGCTCTGGGCCGAGGAGATTACCCTGCTCTACAATATGATTGAAAAGATTGGGGCATAAACTGTGCTTTTCCCCGGGTTTTAGAGCAGCTCGTCAAAATATAACCCGGAAGTCCCTACACACGCCCCCCTAGCCCGCATTTCTCACCACCCTTCTACTGCGACGGCCCAATGGCACGCCCTGCTTGGCGTTCGCTCGGTCGGAGTGCTCGACAGACCGTCAAGTATGCCTGCGCGCTCCTCTGTCACGAACGCCAGGCAGACCGCCCCCTTGAACCGCCTCGCTACGAACGGTGGTGAGAAATGCGGGCTAGCCAGCGTGACGTCAGGTGGCGGTCAGAGGCTGATCGCTTTTGCAGTTTGCATTTTGACCGCGCTGTGGATCAAGCCTTCTGACCAAGGCGACCGCCTGGTCCCTGCTTTCCATAAGCATGGATATCGCATCATCCAAGCGGAGACATGCCTGCTCATATTCCGTTTCCGGATACCTGTTCATACCACGCAGATCTGCATATTCGCGCTCAATGGCAGCCAACTGCTTGCTGGCACCGGAGTGATACTGATACACCGCCTTGCTGCAACCCAGCTCATCGAACAGCCCAAGCCACTCGGGATTGTCGTAATAGGTGGCACTGGCCTTGGTCAATGCCTCTAACGTTTTAATTTCCAGGGTACCGTGCCGTTGCCAGTCGGCGATCAGTTTTTCATACAAGGCAATGGCACGCTCCAGATCGTTGCACAAATCGGTTTTCAGCTTCGACCTGATCTCTCCAATTCTGCGGCGCTCACGCCGGGTATCGATCATTAAACCTGCACCTGCGGTAATCAAACCACTCAACATCAAAACTACAGAATTATCCATTTATGGGTTCCCTGTGACTGCAAAACTAACACGATTGACTCAGGGAATAGATCGACCACAGGCAACAATTTTTTAGCCTGAACAGCTCACAAATTGAGATAAGTTATTACACTGTGGCGGAAGGATGGAAAGAAGGGAAATATGACGATTATTGCACCGTTTTGAACCAGCCAAGCTGCCCGTGCAGCCGCACCACCTCGCCGATAATCAGCAATGTTGGTGCATGGATTTCCTGTTGTGCGACGAGCCGGGGCAAATCCCCCAATGTACCGCTGATCACCTGCTGCGCACGGGTAGTGCCCTGCTGGATCAAGGCAGCAGGCATATCGGCCGCCACACCGTGTTCTATCAATTTACTACAGATGATCTCCAGCCCGGCCAGCCCCATGTAGACCACCACTGTCTGGCGCGGCTGCACCAGGGCCTGCCATTCCAGGTCCACCGTGCCGTCCTTGAGCTGGCCGGTGACAAAGATCACCGCCTGGGAATAGTCACGATGGGTGAGCGGGATGCCGGCATAACTGGCGCAACCGCCGGCGGCCGTGATGCCCGGCACCACCTGGAACGGGATACCCTGTTCCGCCAGACCGGCGATCTCCTCGCCGCCGCGACCGAAGATGAACGGATCACCACCCTTGAGGCGCAGCACCCGCTTGCCCTGTTTGGCCAGGTCGATCAGCAACCGGTTGATCTCCTCCTGGCGCACGGCATGATAGGCGCGTTTTTTGCCGACGTAGATCTGCTCAGCCTCACGCCGTACCAGGTCCAGGATCTCCGGCGTCACCAGTCGGTCATACAACACCACATCGGCCTGCTGCATCAGGCGCAGGGCGCGGAAAGTGAGCAGGTCCGGGTCACCGGGACCGGCACCTACCAGATATACCTCGCCTTTTGTGAGCTGATCAGCATCGCTGTTATCGATAGCCGCCTGTAACGCCTGCTCCGCTTCTGCCTCCTTGTTGGCAAGAACCAGTTCGGCGATGGATCCCTGCGCCATCTCCTCCCAGAAACGGCGCCGGGCGGCCATGCTCCTGAAACGCTTCTTTACCGGCTCACGAAAGCGTCCCAGCAGTTCGGCCAGACGACCATATGAAGCAGGGATCAGGGTCTCCAGCCGGGCGCGCAACAGTCTGGCCAGGGTTGGCGAGGCGCCACCACTGGAGACCGCCACCAACAACGGTGATCGGTCGATGATGGACGGCAGAATGAAGGTACACAGCTCGGGGGCATCGGCCACGTTGACCAGAATATTGGACTGTCTGGCAGCTTCCGAGACCTGACGGTTGACCGACATGTCATCAGTGGCGGCGATAACCAGCACGGCATCGGCCAGCTGACTTTCCTGATAGGAGTCGGGGGTGTGTTCGATGCGTCCGTCATCACGCAAGGCCTTCATCGCATCACACAACTCGGGCGCCACCACACGCACCTTTGCCTGGGCACGCAGTAACAGACTTGCCTTGCGCGCCGCCACCTCACCACCGCCAACCACCAGGACAGAACGATCCCTGAGATCGACGAAGATGGGTAAAAATCCCACGGCTTATCCCTTGGCGAGGGTAGTCAGGCCACCCATATATGGCTGCAACACTTCAGGCACGGCAACGCTGCCGTCGGCCTGCTGATAGTTCTCCAGGATAGCCACCAGGGTGCGGCCCACGGCCAGGCCGGAACCATTGAGGGTGTGTACCAACTCGGGCCGGCCGGTTTCGGGATTGCGCCAGCGGGCCTGCAGGCGGCGGGCCTGGAAATCCTCGAAATTGGAGCAGGAAGAAATTTCGCGATAGGTATTCTGCGCCGGCAGCCACACCTCCAGGTCATAGGTCTTGGCGGCGGAAAAACCGATGTCACCTGCGCACAAGGCCATCACACGGTATGGCAGGCCGAGTTTCTGCAGCACGGTTTCGGCATGCGCGGTCAGCTCTTCCAGGGCCTGATAGGATTGCTCGGGGCGCACCACCTGTACCAGCTCCACCTTTTCGAACTGATGCTGGCGGATCATGCCGCGGGTATCGCGTCCATAGGAACCCGCCTCGCTGCGGAAGCAGGGGGTGTGACAGGTGAACCTGCGCGGCAGGTCGCCCTCCTCGATGATCGTGTCGCGCACGATGTTGGTCACTGGCACCTCGGCGGTAGGGATCAGGTAATAACTGTGTTCCCCTTCCAGCTTGAACAGGTCCTCCTCGAACTTGGGCAACTGGCCAGTGCCGCGCAGACTGTCCTGATTGACGATGTAGGGCACATAGGTTTCGGTGTAACCGTGCTCTGCTGTATGCAGATTGAGCATGAACTGGATCAGGGCACGGTGCATACGCGCCACCCCGGCCGACATGACGGCGAAGCGGGAACCGGTAAGCTTGGCGGCGGTATCGAAATCTAGCTGCCCCAGCCCCTCACCCACATCCACGTGATCCTTGACCTCGAAATCAAACTGTGTCGGTTCACCCCAGCGGCGGATCTCCACGTTGTCGTCTTCCGACTTGCCGTCGGGGGTGGATTCGTGGGGGATGTTGGGCACCCCCAGCAGAATGGTCTCCAGCTCATCCTGGATCAGGCCCAGCTCCTGCTCGGCAGCCTTGAGCTGGTCACCCATTTCACTCACCGCCGCCAGCAACGGCGCGATGTCCTCACCCTTGGCCTTGGCCTGGCCAATGGCCTTGGAGCGGCTGTTGCGCTCGCTCAGCAGTTCCTGGGTACGAACCTGGATCTCCTTGCGCTGGGCTTCCAGCTCGGCGATGCGGGCGGCGTCCAGTTCAAAACCGCGCCGGGCCAGCTGTGCGGCGACGCTATCCAGTTCGTTACGGATTAAACGGGGATCAAGCATACTGTTCCCTTCTATTGTTCTTCAATTTCATTGACCCATGCCGACCACTTCACCATGTGGTGCGATTTGATGGTGTCATGCAAATGTTCCAGGGTTCTTTCAATCTTCTCCGGTTCGTCGAAAAATTCCACCACCAACGGCAGGTCCAGGGACAAATCGGTAAACGAGGCGGTGTGAAGCTTGCCATTGTCGCCATAACCGCTGATGCCGCGGAAGACCGACACGCCCCTGAGATTCTCCCAGTCATGCAGTCGCTTCATGAGATTATCCATATGGCTGCCCTTCTCGCTGAGATAGATGCGCACCATGGTCACTTCGATCATATTCATATCTGTCTCCCGGCTATGACACCGATCCAGGCGGCGCCGACACACAACACCAGACTCATGGCCACATTGGCCAGCGCCTTGATGTGATCGCCACTCTCGATCAGGTTCAGGGTCTCGATGGAAAAGGTGGAAAAGGTGGTAAAGCTGCCCAGCAGGCCGACCAGAATCGCGGCGCGCCATTCGGGCCCCAGGCTGAGTCTTTCGATCAACAGCACCGACAGAATACCCATCAACAGCGAGCCGAACACATTCACCGCCAGTGTGCCGTAGGGAAATTCGCGACCGAGCCAGGCGTAGACCCCGGTGGAGGTCAGGTAGCGCAGGATGGCGCCTACGGCGCCGCCAGCGGCTATGGCAACGATCTGGTTCAAGCCGTCGTCCTTGTGAAAGTTTCAGAAAACATAGACGGGATTATACCTGAATCACTGTTTGCCCCGTGCCTTGGCATCGAGGCTGCGCAAATGCGCCAGTTTCTCGCTGATCTTGCCCTCCAGTCCCCGCGGCGTGGGCTGATAATAGTTCCGTTCCGGCATATCCTCAGGAAAATAGTGCTCACCGGCGGCATAGGCCTCGGGCTCATCATGGGCATAGCGATAGGCCTTGCCATAGCCCAGCTCTTTCATCAGCTTGGTGGGCGCGTTACGCAGGTGGATGGGTACCTCATATGAACCATGCTGTTTGACGTCGCTCATGGCGTTGTTGAAGGCCATGTAAACGGCGTTGCTCTTGGGCGCGCAGGCCATGTAGAGCACCGCCTGGGCGATGGCCAGTTCCCCTTCCGGGCTGCCGAGGCGTTCCTGCACGTCCCAGGCATCGAGCGCGAGGGTGAGGGCCCGGGGATCGGCATTGCCGATGTCCTCGCTGGCCATGCGCACCACGCGGCGCGCAATATACAGGGGGTCGCAGCCGACGTCGAGCATCCGGGCCAGCCAGTAGAGGGCGGCATCGGGCGAGGAGCCACGCACCGACTTGTGCAGGGCAGAGATTTGATCGTAGAAGGCCTCGCCCTGCTTGTCGAAGCGGCGCATACCGGTGCTCAGGACTTCCTCGAGGGTTTCCGGGGCGATGCGGGTCCCCCCCTCGTGCTCCTCGCCCAGATCAGCGGCAATCTCCAGCAGATTCAGCGCCCGGCGGGCATCGCCGTCGGCCACCTGGGCCAGCTTCTCTCGCACGGCCGGATCCAGTTCGATGCGCCGGTTGCCGAGACCACGCCGGCCATCGTTCAGGGCCCGGTCGAGGATTGCCTGAATGGCATCGGCTTCCAACGCCTTGAGCACGTAGACCCGGGCCCGCGACAGCAGGGCGTTGTTGAGTTCGAAGGAAGGGTTTTCCGTCGTGGCGCCGATGAAGGTCACGGTGCCATCTTCCACGAAGGGCAGAAAGGCATCCTGTTGCGACTTGTTGAAGCGATGCACCTCGTCCACGAACAAAATGCTGGGCCGGCCCGAGGCATCGCGCAGGCTGCGCGCCCGATCCACCGCCGCGCGGATGTCCTTCACCCCCGAGAGTACCGCCGAGAGGCTGATGAATTCGGCCTCGCAGTAATGGGCAATCATGCGCGCCAGGGTGGTCTTGCCCGTGCCTGGGGGCCCCCAGAAGACCATCGAATGCAGCCGTCCCGATTCGATGGCCGTGCGCAGGGGCTTGCCGGGGGCGAGCAGGTGACGCTGGCCGGCGATCTCGTCCAGCGTCAGCGGCCGCATGCGATCGGCCAGGGGCCGCCCCGCCATATCCGGCCCGGTGTCCGCTGCGGGCGCGTGCTCGAACAGATCGCCGCTGCCGGTCATGGGCCGTCGCGGATCACGTCCACGCCCTTGGGCGGCGTGAAACGGAACAGGGCCGGATCGAGATCGGGATTCCGGCGAAAATCGTGCAGCTCGAGCCGGGTGGTCTGGCCGAAACTGTCCTGCAGCTCCATCACCCGCAGGTTGTGCTGGTCGAAGCCCAGTTCGATGCGGGCAAAATGGCTGCCTTCCTGTTTCGGCACCAGTTCATACCAGAACAGTCCGCCATCCTTCCCCTGGGGCGTGACCGTGTACAGGGTATCGAGCCGATCGGGATTGCTGAGGATCATGGCCGGACTGTTATTGATAAGCTCCTTTTGCGGCTTGATGGTGACCTGGGCCAGATCCTTGTCATAGAAGTAGAGATGCCTTCCATCGGCCACGTAGAGCTGGTAGTAGGGCTCGGTGTATTCGAGGTTGAAGCGATCCGGCCGCTGCACCCGCAGGACGCCCTTTACCTCTTCCTGTTTTTCCTGGTTGGCATCAAACAGGATCTGGGTGAATTCGGCGGTGAAGCTGTCGAGGCCGTGAAAACGGGCCTTAAGGGTGTCGGTCGTGGCACCCACGGGGGCGGCCAGGATCAGCAACAGGATGAGCGGGGAAAGAAATTTCATGATTCGTTCGCATTCGATTCCATAGTGCGATTGGACGTGCAGGAGAAGCCGGAGTTCGTTTCCCATCCTCTTTTTTTCGGTCACGCCTCCGGTGGCGGGGGCGCCAGCACTTCACGCTGCCCGTTGGCTTCCAGGGGACCGACGATGCCGGCCAGCTCCATGGCCTCGACCATGCGTGCAGCCCGGTTGTAGCCGATCTTGAGCCGGCGCTGGATGCCCGAAACCGAAGCCTTGCGGGTTTCGGTGACGATGCGCACCGCCTCGTCATAGAGCGGGTCCGCCTCGCTGTCTCCCCCCTCTCCGCCGACACCGCCACCGGCGGCCTCCTCGGGCGGACCATTGAGCACTTCATCCAGATACTGGGGCTTGCCCCGGCTGCGCAGGTTCTCGACCACCTTGTGCACTTCGTGATCATCCACAAAGGCGCCATGGATCCGGATCGGCGTGGCCGTACCCGGGGGCAGGAAGAGCATGTCACCGTGCCCGAGCAACTGTTCGGCGCCCATCTGGTCGAGGATGGTGCGCGAATCGATGCGCGAGGAAACCTGGAAGGCGATCCGGGTGGGAATGTTGGACTTGATGAGGCCGGTGAGCACGTCCACCGAAGGGCGCTGGGTGGCCAGGATGAGATGGATGCCGGAGGCGCGGGCCTTCTGGGCCAGACGGGCGATCAGCTCCTCCACCTTTTTGCCCACCAGCATCATCATGTCGGCCAGCTCGTCCACCACCACCACGATGTAGGGCAAGGGCTGCAGGGACTGGGCCGGCAGATCCGAATCGGCCGGATGCAGCGGATCGAGGATCGGATTTCCGGCCGCCTCGGCCTCCTTCACCTTGCGGTTTAAGCCGGCAATGTTGCGCACCTTGAGTGCGGCCATCAGCCGATAGCGCTGATCCATTTCGTGGACACACCAGCGCAGGGCGTTGGCCGCCTCCTTCATGTCGGTGACCACCGGCGTCAGCAGGTGGGGAATGCCGTCATAGACCGACAGCTCCAGCATTTTGGGATCGATCAGGATCAGCCGCACGTCCCGCAGCGTGGCGTTGTAGAGCAGGCTCAGGATCATGGCGTTGAGCGCAACCGATTTGCCGGCGCCGGTGGTGCCGGCCACCAGCAGGTGCGGCATCTTCGCCAGATCGGCCACCATGGGCTGGCCGCTGATGTCCTTGCCCAGGGCCAGCGTCAGGGGCGACTTGGCATCGGCGAACTCGGGCGCGCGCAGGGTTTCCGAGAGGCGCACGATCTCCCGCTGCTCGTTGGGGATCTCCAGGCCCACGGTGGTCTTGCCGGGGATGACTTCCACCACCCGCACCGAGATGGCCGAGAGGGAACGGGCCAGATCCTTGGCCAGGTTGGAGATCTGGCTGACCTTCACGCCGGGGGCCGGCTGCATCTCGTAGCGGGTGATCACGGGGCCGGGATGCACTTCCACCACTTCCACCTCGATGCCGAAATCCCGCAGCTTGCTTTCCACCAGCCGCGACATGGCTTCCAGCGCTTCGGGCGACATGCGCTGGCTGGAAGGACTGGCGTCGTCGAGCAGTGACAACGGGGGCAGGGCCGAATCGGCATCTGCCTCGAACAGGGGCACCTGGCGCTCGCGCTGGACCCGCTCACTCTCGCGGGCCGGCTTGGCGGGCGGGGCCTTGATTACCGGTGCCTTGCGCGGCTTGCGTTCGGTCTCCGGTTTCACCTTGGTCTCGTAACGGGTTTCCCGGGCCTTCTTCGCCCGTCGGGACTGCCAGGCTTCACGCAGGCCCAGCAGGCGGGCCCGCAGCCAGTCGAGGGCGCCCAGAGTCAGGGCACCGGTGAGATCCATCAGGCGCAGCCAGGAAAGGTTGGTGAACAGGGTGAAACCGCTCAGGAACAGCGCCAGCAACAAAATGGTGGCGCCGATAAAGCTGAACGCGCCTTCCATGGCATGCCCCACCAGCCTCCCCAGCACGCCGCCGCCATCCACCGGCAGGGCCGGAGCGGCACCGATGCCATGCAGGCTGGCCAGGCCACAGCCGGCGGCCAGGGTGAGCAGGAAGCCCGCACTGCACAGGCTGAAGGCCCGCCAGTCGAAAGGCGCCTCGGAGCGCCGCTCCTGGAACAGGAGCCAGCCGGTGTAGGCCACCATCAGGGGAAAGAGGTAGGCCAGATAACCGAACAGGGTCAGCAGCACGTCGGCGAACCAGGCGCCGGCCGGCCCGCCGAGGTTGGTCACCCGCCCCGTATCGAGACCGGAGCTGGACCAGCCGGGATCGTTGGGCGAATAACTGCCGAGGGCAAGCAGAAAATAGACCGCGCCGAAACCGAAGATGAACAGCGCCCCTTCCCGCAGCCCCCGGCGCAGATGGGCGCCCAGCGGCTTGCGCTCGCGTTCGACGGTCTTGGGGCGTGCCTGGGCCACGTTCTAAGATTCTTTGTGAAGTTTGTTTTGCAAGATATTAAATTATAACGATATTTGGGAAAGTTTTCCTGTCAGTTTCAATCCCCTCACGTGTCGGCGAGGGCCGGCAGCGCCACCTTCCCCGCATCCACGTTGATACCCGCCGCAAGGGCCGGATCCTGACGCCAGTCGGGGCTGGCCAGACGCAGGATATAGGGCACCAGGACCGCCGACAACGCCTGGGAGGACGTACGCGGTACGGCCCCGGGCATGTTGGTCACGCCATAGTGGATCACGCCCTCGTGGACAAAGGTGGGTTCCGCCCAGGTGGTGGGTCGGGTAGTCTCGATACAGCCACCCTGATCCACGGAAATGTCGATGATCACACTGCCCGGCTTCATCTCCGCCACCGTTTCGGCGCTGACCAGATGGGGTGCCCGCGCGCCGGGGATCAGCACTGCGCCGATGAGCAGATCGGCCTGCACCACGGCATCGTGTATGGCGGAGCGGAAGGTGTGCAGGGCCGTGACATTGGGACCCAGTGCGCGCATGGCCGCCTGCTTGTTCCGGTTGCGATCGAATACCGTCACATTGGCGCCAAGCGCCGCGGCCAGGGCCGCGGCATTGCCACCGGCGTGGCCGGCTCCGAGAATCACCACCCGGCCACGGGGAGCGGCCGGTACGCCGCCCAGCAGCAATCCCCGGCCCCCATTGGGCATGTGCAGAAGAGTGGCGCCTTCCTGCACCGCGATGCGCCCGGCGATGTCGCTCATGGGCGCCAGCAGGGGCAGCCCGCCGTTTTCGGTCACGGTTTCGAAGGCCACGGCCGTCAGGCCGATGCGCTGCAAGGCCTGGGTGAGCTCCGGCTCGGCGGCCAGATGGAGGTAGGAGAACAGGATGTGATCAGGCCGCAGCCGTTCCCACTCGGCAGGCTGAGGCTCCTTGACCTTCACGATCAGCTCCGCTTCTGCGTAGAGGCTGTCGGCGTCGGGCACGATGCGTACGCCGAGTGCGGCATAGGCCGAGTCGGGATAGCCGCTCTTGCGCCCGGCGCCGCTTTCCAGCAGCACTTCGTGGCCGTGATGAACCAGTTCACCTGCCGCTTCGGGCACCAGGGCCACACGGCCTTCGAGAATCTTGATCTCGCGGGGGACGCCGATTTTCATGGTGCTTGTTCCTCTCCCTTGCATTGGGTACCCTTTGCCGGTCTTGACAGGCCCATGAGACTGTTCATGCGTCGTCTGTCCCTGGAAAACAACGCACTGGAGTCTATCACATGAGCGAATTCAAACATTGTCGTCTGCTGATCCTGGGTTCCGGTCCGGCCGGCTACACTGCTGCCGTCTATGCCGCCCGCGCCAACCTGGAACCGGTGTTGGTCACCGGCATGGAACAGAGCGACCAGCTCATGACCACCACCGAAGTGGACAACTGGCCCGGTGGCGAGGAAGGCCTGACCGGTCCCGAGCTGATGGAGCGCATGCGCAAGCACGCCGAGCGCTTCAACACCGAGATCGTCTTCGACACCATCCACAAGGTGGACTTCCGTGAAAAACCCTACAAGCTGTTCGGTGACAACCAGAACTACACCTGTAACGCCCTGATCATCGCCACCGGCGCGTCGGCCATGTACCTGGGCCTGCCATCCGAGGAAAAGTTCAAGGGCAAGGGCGTGTCGGGTTGCGCCACCTGTGACGGCTTTTTCTACAAGAACCAGCCGGTGGCCGTGGTCGGCGGCGGCAACACGGCGGTGGAGGAAGCCCTGTACCTGTCCAACATCGCTTCCCACGTCACGGTGATCCACCGGCGTGACAAGTTCCGTTCGGAGAAAATCCTTTCCGATCAGCTCATCGAAAAGAGCAAGAGCGGCAACGTCACCATCAAGTGGGATTCGGTGGTGGACGAGATCCTCGGCGACGATTCGGGCGTGACCGGCGTACGGATCAAGAACGTCAAGGACGGCAGCACCGAGGAAATCCCGGTCATGGGCGTGTTCATCGCCATCGGGCACAAGCCCAACACCGGCATCTTCGAGGGCCAGCTCGAACTGGATCACGGCTACATCAAGGTCAGGAGCGGTACCGAGGGCAACGCCACCGCCACCAGCAGGGAAGGCATCTTCGCCGCCGGCGACGTGGCCGATCACATCTATCGCCAGGCCATCACCTCCGCCGGTTCCGGCTGCATGGCGGCGCTGGACGCGGAGCGGTATCTCGACAACGAGTGACCGGTTCGTTCCCGTCACAAGACAACCCGTTCCCGAAGCCACGGCGGGCGCGGAGGCATTCGGGTGTACTTTGGCCCTACACCTGAATCGGTGATTTCCGGAAGGGCCTGCCGGGGCCTTGGGTGAGGGTATGCGGCAGGGATGCCGCATCCAGGCCTGCATGAAGGTATTCCCGGCGGCTCACCCAAAGGTCTCGGCAAGCCCTTGAGCCAGCACGATATTGCCTACGAACCCATGGACCCAGGGATGCATTTCCAGATCCATCAATCCCTCGAGACGATCCCGGCTGCCGAGTGGAACGCCCTGGTGGAGGCCGACAATCCCTTCGCCCGCCACGAATTCCTGGTGGCCATGGAACGCCACGGCGCGGTGGGCGACGCCTTTGGCTGGTATCCGCGCTACCTGGTGGCGCGGCAGAATGGCCGACTTGTCGGGGCGGTGCCGCTCTATCTCAAGGACAACTCCTACGGCGAGCTGGTCTTCGACTGGGCGTGGGCCAAAGCCTGGGAGCGTGCCGGGCAGGCCTACTATCCCAAGTTGGTGGTGGCGATCCCCTACACACCGGCCACCGGCCGGCGCCTGCTGACCGGCGACGGCCCGAAGGCCGAGGCCGTGGCCCGGTCGCTCATCGACGCCGCCGTGGACTACGCACGCGAGATCGGCGTCTCTTCCCTGCACTGGCTGTTGACGGATGCTCGGGACACGGCGCTGCTTGCCGCCCACCCGGAACATGATCTGCGCCTGGGAGTGCAATTTCACTGGCAGGATGCGGACTACGGCGACTTCGACGGCTATCTGGCCGCCTTGAGCGCC
>Ga0114931_10005073_pt1 | contig 16303 bp, 10 predicted proteins | sample 2SBtaG_FD_89579 | JGI IMG/M metagenome (GOLD analysis project Ga0114931, IMG submission 89579) | Deep subsurface microbial communities from Kolumbo volcano to uncover new lineages of life (NeLLi) - 2SBTROV14_V59a metaG | ecosystem: Environmental > Aquatic > Marine > Volcanic | place: Kolumbo...
CGAGTCGGAACGAAGTCCGTAAATAAAAGGGCCGCAGCCCGGAGGGGCGGTCCAGAAATGGCTTTGGGCGAAGCCGCTGATTCAAGGGCCAAAGGGGCATCGCTTTTTCGCTTCAGAGTTTTTCCACCGTCTCCTAAGGGAGCCCGTCCCATTGCCCAATGAAACCACTCAGACTTTTCACTCTTTCCGTCGCCGTATTGTTAGGGTCCCTTTCCGGGCGTAGTGGCGCCCCGCGGGCACTACGACCTCCCCGCCTTGATCGAAATGCCCGGGACGGAAAAAGTAAGCGTCACCATTCCGGTCGATGTCCTGGGACAGGCCCGGCCCACCAGCATTGAGAAAACTCCGGTGAAATAAATCGCCCAGCGTCCAATCAAAAATTGAGCGGAACGCAGGCAGAACAGGGCGCCGCAAGTCGCGGCAGGAAAGTGTGTGAAATAATCGGGTTCTTCGGGCGCCTCGATGCCTGGCGCTTCGCGCGGGTTTTTGCTCTGGACGAATTGCAGGGCATCCAGAATGACAAAACCGTCGGTAGCCACGTTTCCCACCGTGATGACAGTCTCCACGTTATCGGCAAGTTCGACAGTACCGATGGTGCGAAATACTTTCCCGGGCGGCAGGGCGCGCCTTTGATCGACGGCGAACCTGGTTTGATGTCGGCCACTGGAGATCACCACGGGCACATTGGTGGCACGGCTTGGGTGCGGGGAATAGGCCATGCGCAATTCGTAACGACCAGCTTTGGCGGCAGTCAATCGAAAAGTAGCCTGAGATTTTCCGTCCGACCTATTGTCGTCGTGCACATAGCCGGATCCAACGAAAGGAGTCAAATTGGTGGAATGCTTCCAGTGCCCCTTCAACTCGGCCCGGGCGTCGTCCAGGACCATCCCGGGAAGGGTTGCCGGATTCAGCGCGGCTTCCCTTTTGGGTTCGGGTGGAGTGGGTTTGAGCAGGGGAAGTTTCAAGACCTGTCCCTGGGCAAGCAGGCGTTCGCGGAGCCGGGAATAGGACAGCTTCTGCACGGCCACCTTCTGGTGGGCCGCCAGGGCGGCGGCAATTCCGGCGCTCTGCCCGAGGATCATCCAGGTCGGCTCCACCCGAATGGAACAAAAGGCGACATGGGTGCAGGACAGGGCCACGGGCACCAGCAAATTGGAGCATTGGCCGGGCCGGGGCAGAATCGCCCGATACGGGATGTGATAGGGGTAGCCGTGTTTTTCGCCCTTCATTCGCACGGGGAAGATGGTGCCTTCGTTGATGACGCCGCCGCTTTTCAGGGCCACGCGCTGACAGTCATGCGAATCAATCGGGAAAGAGGAAATCACAATGGGATCCTGCTTCTCGGGCTCATCCATAATGTCTTTCTGACTGAGCACAAACAGACCTTTCATACGTCTGCCTTCCCGGACATAAAGCGCGGGCGAAAAGTGCCCGTGAGCGGGAAACTCATCCCGGCACAAACCCAGTTCGGCCAATCTGGCGCGAATCTTTTCCGGAACAGCCGGATCGCTGGTCAGGAAGTGATAAAACTCCAGCGTATATTGTTTGTGCGCCTCCCGGATGATAGCCCGACCGGCCTCGTCGGATTCGCTCCAGCCATTGCAGGCGCCCACCAGACCCATGGAAAATTGTTTCCCGATCCCGTTGTTCGCGTCAAACTTCCCACCGGGCAGCGGATACAAATCCCACGGAAAGGGAGGGTGCTTTTCCTGGGCAAAATAACGGCGCACCACTTCGAACCGGGCTGGATCATAGTTCGCGGGCTTTGGAAAAGGCACGCGGTTCTCCGGGTCATCGGTCAGGGAAAGTCGGAAACTGTAAACCATCACATGAGAATCGCCTCTCTCCTCCGGACCGGCATCCGTGGTGGTAGTGAGCGGCAGCTTCTTCCCGCCGCCGTCAAAACCGTCAATTTTCATAAGGGGTTTCGGATAGCGCTTTCCGGCCAGTGATTCGCCGAACTCCGCCCGGCTCTCGCGCCCGATTGTCCAGCTAACCCCTGCCAAAGCCATCAAATCGCCTTCATAGGTCGCGTCGATAAAAACCCCGGCAGTGAAGGCGCCCCCGCTGGTGCTCAGGGAAGTGATACGGGCCCCTTCTTTCTCAACGGACCGAAGGACGTGCCGGGTCAGGACCTCAACCCCGGCCTCGCCCAGCATTTGGTTGGTCACACGAGCCGCCACATGGGGTTCATAGGTCCACCTGGCATGATCTTTGACGCTGACTCTGTAGGGCAATTTGATCCCGCGGCTCGCGTAGTCCTGCTCAATACGGGTGTGCCACTCGTCAAACAACCCCATCACCGTGCTGCGGATCGTTTGATTGGAATCACTGAAGCTCAGACCGCCGGTGTTCACTCCTCCAACGTGATCAGTCGGCTCCAGCAGAATCACGGAAGCCCCTTCCCTGGCAGCGGCAATCGCGGCGCAAACCCCTCCGGGCGTGGCGCCGTAAACAATCACGTCCGCTTCGTTGGCTGCCTGTGTCTGCTGGATAAAAACCGGCAACAGGGCCGCGATAACGAGGGCCCGGCAGGAAAGCCGACGACCTGAGGGTGAAATCAAACATATCATGGCAACTCTTACCGCGCTCCCGGTTGCGATGCGGAATTCCCGCTGACACCACCAGCCGTGTCTCAGGATGGGGGTCCTCCTTTGTATTCCACGTCGGAGTTCCGAATCAAATCCCTGAATACATCCAAATCCCTCTCGCAACTGAATCCGCTTTTGGGAATCCAGTGTGCGTTCCTCGGCTGCGGGAAGAGCAGAAATCCCTTTTTCTTTTCTTCGATCTTCACCAACTGATGCCATCGGAAACGGGCTTCGGAAGAAGCCGTTTTGATATGGAGATCCTCCCGCGAAATCGTCCAGCTGATTTCCGAATTCGCACTTGGATTGGCTCGGAAGTTTTTTCTGGCAAAATACGATGTGAGCATGGGAATGATGATGAACAGGAGGCCGAAAAGCACCCCGAACAGGAACGGTATGGAAGACCGACTAAACAATTCGCCATCCTGAATCAGGGGCAGTGCTATGCCGGCGAGAATCATTGCGGCGCCAATCCAGGGCATGAAAATCACGGGTTTACTGAGGCTTCTGGTGATCTCCACGACGGAGCGAATGGCCTCGGCCTCGGTGTATTTGAATTTTACCTCAATCATTTCTTCTGAACTACAAACCGGGAGGGCAGCATAACATTGAAAACGAGGAAAAAGAGTCGGAAACAGGAAAAACTCAACACAAACTCGACAGGGTCAGGTCAGGGACTATACCCTGTTTTGGGAAGAAAAATGTCCTAATTCAGGGTGATTTTGCGATTACCTTGATGGAGATACTCCCTGGACGTGTTGTTGATAACGTGTTGTTGATACTTATCTGATGGAATCGGAAACCCACAACCCCGAAACCCACAACCCCGAAGACAGGGGGGACGATCTGGTGGGATTGCTGACCCGCAATCAGCGCAAGATTTTTGCCTATATCTACACCCTGGTGCCCAACCGGGCGGATGCGGAGGATTTACTGCAGGAAACTTCGTTGACCATTTATGAAAAATTTGGCGACTTTGAACCGGGCACCGATTTTGTTGCCTGGGCGAATCGGATCGCCTGGTGGAAAGTGAAACGGGCGCAACAGAAATTTGCCCGTTCCAAAGTGGTGTTCAATCAGGAGGTAATGGAAGCGGTCGCCGCGACGGCGGGAACCATGCAGGCGGAGATGAATGATCGGCACAAGGCTTTGGAATGGTGTTTAAAGAAACTCAACGAGCGGGATCGACGGATGGTGCTGACCCGCTACGAAAGCGGCAGCGGAGTCGAGCGTGCCGCCGCGGAGGCGGGGCGGAGTCTCCAGGCGGCCTACAAGGCTCTGGGTCGGATTCGACAGATGTTGATGGATTGTGTGACCAATGAGATGCAGCATTCGGGAATAGCCAGACGGGAGACAGGATGAAAAAGAAGGCGAAGCACTCTCAGGAAGAAGCCGGGGAATTGAGCGATGCGGAAGTGTTGAAGCTCAGTGCTCTGTGTGATGATCTGGTGGACGGCACCATTTCCCCGGTCCGACATCTCGAACTGGAGCGGATACTCATTTCTGATGAAGCTGCGCAGCGCCACTATGTCCGGCTGATCGGTCTGTCGGCGAGCCTTCACGAATACGCCGGGGAATTTGGCAGCGAAGAGGGCGACGGGAGCATGGCGAGTTTTCCGGATCGCAGGGAGAGAAAACGATGGCCTCTGAGGGCGAGGCTTTCTTTGGCGGCCGCATTGGTCTCCACTCTTTTTTTGGGGACACTGTTGGCGAAGAATTGGATGGACCAGCGCAGCGTGGCTGTCGGGCAGGATGATGGTATCGCCGTGATGACCAGAGCACTGGGACTGGAGTGGGTCGATCAGGCGAGGTCCTACCGGGTTGGCCAAAGGATACCGGCCGGGCGGGTGCGGATTGCATCGGGCACCATGCAGATCGAATTCTACGGAGGGGCGACAGTGATACTGGAAGGGCCGGCCAACTTTGAAATTCGGTCGGCAAACGCGGCCTTCTGTCACTACGGAAAATTGCGCGGCAATGTCCCGCCGCAGGCAATAGGTTTTACCATTGGCACCCCCGAATACGATCTGGTGGATCTGGGAACAGAATTTGGTATTGCGGTGGCGCAGGACGGGACTTCGGAGGTGCATATTTTTAATGGCAAAGTCGAATTGCGGGGAGTCGGTCGCGAGGGAAAAGACGTGCTCGGTTTATCCCAGGGTCAGGCCATGCGTCTGACGGGAGCGATGACCGGTAAAATATTTGGTATGAATCCCGGATTGTTTCCGGGAGCGTCCCTGTTGGACGATGTGGGGAGCGCCAGCGATGAATCGAGCTTTCAGAAATGGAAGAAGTTTTCCGCTGATCTCAAAAAGGATCCCAGCCTGGTGGCTTATTTTACTTTTGAGCCCGAGCGGCCGTGGGATCGGGTTTTGCGCAACCAGGGGCAGGGAAGCGATCCCGGATTGAACGGGGCGATTGTCGGGGCCAAGTGGGCGGAAGGACGCTGGCCCGGGAAGGGAGCGCTGGATTTCAAAAGTCCGGCTGACCGAGTGCGCCTCAGTCTGACGGGGGATTTTCGTTCGCTGAGCTTTGCCGCCTGGGTGAGGATCGACGGTCTGGATCGGAAGTGGAACAGTCTTTTGCTGACCGACGACTGGAAAGCCGGCAGCGTCCACTGGCAGTTCGGAAAATCCGGGGAGATGATTCTGGGAACCCGGGGAAAAACAAGCTTTACAAATTACTTTTCCGGACCGGAAATCGATTTTGCGGACCTCGGTCGCTGGATGTTCCTGGCGACGGTGTATGATTCGGAAAAAGGGGAAGTGAGACACTGGATCGATCAGAAAGTCATCAGTCGGGAAGCAATTCAAAACCCGGAGAATTTCCCGCCGATCAAGTTCGGTTCGATGGAGCTGGGAAACTACCGCCCCACCGGAAAAACCGGGCCTCAGGATGTCCGGAATTTCAACGGGAGAATGGACGAATTCATGCTGTTCAGCCGGGCCTTGACCGATGAAGACCTTGAGACAATTTTCCAGATTGGAAGGCAGGATGGATGTGTGCCAAAACAAAAATGATGAATAAGAATTCGATTTTTCGGCGAGCAGCCATGTGGATCGTCGCGGTGACTGGGCTGGTGCAGCATGCCTCCGCCGACGGGGCGAAATTGGAGTTCAACCGCGATATTCGCCCGATTTTGTCGGATAAATGTTTTAAATGTCACGGGCGGGACGCAAAAAACCAGAAATCAGATCTGCGCCTGGATTCTTTTGAGAATGCCACCAAAGACCACGGCGACTACATCGGAATCGTTCCGGGATCTCCGGAGAAGAGCGAAACCCACAGCCGCATTTATGCAACGGACCCGGACGAAATCATGCCTCCGATCAAGTCCAAGATGTCCCTGACGGAAAAGGAAAAAGCCACCCTGGACCGATGGATCAAAGAGGGAGCGAAGTATCAGAAACTCTGGTCCATGATTTCCGTTCCCGACAAAGTCCCCCTACCAAAACCGAAGAATGAAAAATGGGCTCGCAACGAGATCGATGCCTTCATCCTGGCGCGGCTGGAGGCGAATAATCTCAGCCCGGCGCCGGAAACCAGCCGGGGGAAATGGCTTCGACGAGTCACCTTTGATCTCACCGGATTGCCCCCCACTTTGGAGGAACTGGATGCCTTTTTAAACAACAAATCCCCGGACGCTTATGAAAAAGTGGTGGACCGACTTTTTCAGACCGATGCCTATGCCGAACGCATGGCGGTGGAGTGGCTGGATGTGGCCCGTTATTCGGACTCTTACGGTTTCCAGGTAGATCGGGATCGCTTCGTGTGGCCGTGGCGGGACTGGGTCATCCGCTCGTTTCGGGACAATTTGCCTTACGATCAATTCATCACCGAGCAGTTGGCGGGAGATTTGCTGCCAAACGCCACCCGGGATCAGATCCAGGCAACGACGTTTAACCGGCTGCACCCTCAAAAGGTCGAGGGCGGCAGTGTGCCGGAAGAATTTCGGGTGGAATATGTTGCCGACCGCACCCAGACCTTCGGGACCGCTTTCATGGGAATGACCCTGCTTTGCTGCCGCTGTCACGATCACAAATACGATCCCATTACGACGAAGGAATATTACAAGATGTCGTCTTTCTTTGCCAACATAGACGAGTCCGGGTTGTATTCTTTTTTCACCTCCTCTGTACCAACACCCACTCTTGATCTTCCCGAAGGGACTCAGGAAAAAGATCTCGCGACGGTGGAGTCACGCATCGCAGGGGAAGAAGAGAAGCTTGCCTCCATCGGGAAATCGGCCACAGCGGACTTTCAAAAGTGGCTGCAATCAGGCGGCCCAAAAAACAGCGTTCCAGCCGGCCTGGTTGCCGGATTTTCACTCGATGAGATCAAGGGGGGAAACCTTCCCAATTCAGTGAAGGACGGGAAACCGGCAGTCACCAACGCCAACAACAAACTGGTAGAAGGCAAACACGGGAAGGCGCTTCATCTGACGGGCGATGACCCTGTCGACCTCCCGCTGGGCAACTTTACGCGGGACGATCCATTTTCGATCGCCTTGTGGATAAAGACTCCGGATGTGAAAGAGCGGGCCGTTATTTTCAAGCGATCCCAGGCCTGGACGGATGCCGCCAGCCGGGGATATGAGTTGCTGATCGAAGAGGGAAAACTGAGCGCGGCCCTGGTGCATTACTGGCCGGGCAACGCCATTCGGGTGAGGATGAAGCAAACCCTGCCCGTCAAGGAATGGAAACATGTGGCCGTTACTTATGACGGTTCCAGCCGAGCCGCCGGCTTGCGGATTTTTGTCGATGGGAAGGAAGCGGAATGCGACGTGGTGCGAGACAAGCTTACCCGGGAAATCACCGGGGGAGGCAAGAAATCGAACAACATCACCATCGTTCAGAGGATGCGTGACAAAGGATTCAAAAACGGATTGGTGGACGACTTTCAGGTCTATGACCGGGCTCTGAGCCCGGTGGAGGTCGGCTCGCTTTATTCGGGAACGCCCCTGGAAAAGGCCGCACCCGAAACCCTGTTTCCCTTTTTCCTGACAAGCATCTACCAGCCGTGGAAGGATCAGTTTACCGTTTTGAAAAAACTCCGCACGGAACGAAGTGCGTTGGAAAAAAAGATCAAGCAAATCATGGTGATGCGCGAAATGCCAAAACCTCGGACCACCTACCTGTTGGTGCGGGGAGGTTACAACAGCAGGGGGGAGGCCGTCACCGCCGGCACACCGGCATCCATGCCCGCTTTTCCAAAAGGGGCGCCCAACAACCGTCTTGGTTTGGCCGAATGGCTCACTGCGCCGAATCATCCCCTGACAGCCCGGGTTACGGTGAATCGATATTGGCAGATGTTATTTGGACGGGGAATCGTGGCCACTTCCGAGGATTTTGGTAATCAGGGCAGCCCGCCGACCCACCCTGAATTGCTGGACTGGCTGGCCCGTCATTTCATGGATAGTGGATGGGATGTGCGCGACCTCCTGAAAAAGATAGTTCTGTCCGCCACCTACAGGCAATCGTCAACCGCTTCACCGAAAGCCCTGGAACATGACCCGGAAAATCATTTTCTGGACCGTTCCCCCTCCTTCCGACTGCCCGCGGAGATGATCCGGGACAATGCTCTGGCGGTGAGCGGTCTGTTGGTCAGAAAAATCGGAGGCCCTCCGGTGCGACCCTACGACCTCGCGGTATCCTTCAAACCCACCAAACCCGACAAAGGTGAAGGATTGTATCGCCGCAGCCTTTACACCTATTGGAAACAAACGGCGCCCGCCCCTCTGATGACAACCCTGGACGCCTCGAAGCGCGCTGTCTGCCGGGTGAGAAGAGAGCGGAACGATTCTCCCCTGCAAGGATTGGTCCTGCTGAACTCACCGCAGTTCGTCGAAGCCGGTCGGGTATTGGCGGAGAAACTGATAGAGAAACACCGTCAGGATGAGGACTCGATCATCAGGGACGCCTTCCGTTATTTGACCAGCCGTGAGCCGACCAGGGAGGAGTGGCCTGTATTGAGGGGAATGCTTTCGGAGCAGCGGGAATTGTTTCTATCCGCCCCGGCCAGTGCCGCGGAGTATGTCCAGATTGGTCAGAACGCCGACAAAGTCACGACCGACCCGGCCATGCACGCCGCGGTGACGGTTCTGGTGACTTCGCTGATGAACTTTGATGAATGTGTAACCAAACGATAAACTGACTGAAATACTTGCCATGAATACCTGCACCGGTTTTGATTCCCCCATCGGGTTGTCCCGTCGAAAAATTCTTTCTCAATTTGGCGGCGGACTCGGTGGCCTGGCTTTGGGAACTTTGTTGAGCGAGGGAAAGGCCGCCACCGGCGGAGCCGCTCTCAAGACAGTACATCACCCTCCGAAAGCAAAGCGGGTGATTTATCTTTTTCAGGCTGGCGGCCCGTCTCAAGTGGACTTGTTTGACTACAAACCCCGCTTGAATGCCGAGCAGGGAAAGGAATTACCCGATTCCGTCCGTCAGGGGCAACGGCTCACCGGAATGTCCGGAAATCAGGCGAGTCTCCCCTTGGTGGGATCTCCTTTCAAGTTTCAACAGCACGGAGAAAGTGGAGCGTGGCTCAGTGAGTTGCTGCCGAAAACCGCAGGGCTCGCCGACGATATTTGTTTCGTCAAATCCCTTTACACCGAAGCCATCAACCACGGACCGGCGGTCACCATGATGCAAACCGGCTCGCAATTTCCCGGGCGCCCCAGTATCGGTTCGTGGCTTTCCTACGGCCTGGGTTCCATGAACGAAAATCTGCCCACATTCGTTGTTCTGGTCACAAAAGACAAGAGGGGCCAGCCCCTGGTGAGCAGACTCTGGGGCAGCGGTTTTCTGCCCGGAAAAAATGATGGGGTTCGTTTTCGTCCCGACAAAGATGCCGTGCTGTATTTGAACAATCCGGACGGGATCAGCCGGAAAAGCCGCCGCCTGGCGCTGGATCGTCTGAAAGAATTACATCAGGTCGAGCTGCAAAAAACAGGTGACGCTGCCTTGGAAACCAAGATCGCCCAATATGAAATGGGTTTCCGCATGCAGACGTCCATTCCCGAAGCAACCGATTTGGGGGACGAATCGGAGGCCACGCTTGAATTGTATGGAAAGGACGCTCGGAAACCCGGCACCTTTGCCGCCAATTGTCTGTTGGCCCGGCGACTTGCTGAACGGGGTGTGCGTTTTATTCAGATCTACCATCAGGGCTGGGATCAGCACGGCGGCCTCCCCAGTGGCATCAAGCGCCAGACCGGTGAAACGGATCAGGCTTCCGCGGCACTGATTGCCGATTTAAAACAGCGGGGAATGCTGGATGATACTCTGGTGATATGGGGTGGTGAATTTGGCCGGACCAATTATTGTCAGGGAAAATTCAACGGCGCCAGCTTCGGACGCGACCATCACCCCAGGTGTTTCACGACCTGGATGGCCGGAGGCGGAGTCAAACCCGGTTTTTCATACGGACAAACCGACGAATATGGCTACAACGTGGTCGCTGACGGTGTTCATGTTCACGATCTGAATGCAACGATTCTGCATCTCTTGGGAATCGATCATGAACGACTCACTTATCGATATCAGGGACGCTATTTCCGCCTGACCGATGTGCATGGCAAGGTGGTGACCCCGATCCTGTCCTGATTAGTTCTAATTGGTGACGACAGCTGAGGAGAAGCGGGGTTTTAATTTGGCGATGATTGGATCAATCCCGGCAAACTGACTGCCGTCGTTCTTGTCACAGAACTCCCTGGCCAGGGATCGAATCCGGTCGGAGGCTTCCGCAAACTGGCGTTGCTGGCCCGTTGAAAAAATCAACCCGCTCCCGATAGCCAGCGCCTTGGAAAACTCCGGAATTCCAAGAATCGCCTGCAGGGAGCGGATTTCATCGAGCAATTTCCGAACCTGAATGGAGTGCTGCACGGCAAAGGTGTATTTGCCGTTCGGCAGCTTGATAAATTTTCCATCGCGGTCAACCGGCGGGTCATGGGCTATCGACATGGCTTTGAGGCTTTGGGAAAGATGAAGTAATTTTCCCGTCAGATACAGCATCCTCTGTCTCTCCCGGGGGAGGGATTGCAACTGGTCAGAATTACTTTTCACGGATCGCCCCGGTTTTTGAACCAGGAAATTGTGCCTGGTTTCACCGGAATACCAGGAAAGAATCTCAAACCCTTCGCTCAGAGCGGGATGCCCGGCCTTGTTGACGAGCTGCTCGTCATCAATCACGTGACACTCGTAACAATCCTGTGACACCAAGACAATTGAACAAGGGTGATTCATTCCGTGGCTCATGGCCACATCAGCCCTTTCCCTGGGGGCGAGCGATTTTCGGTTGTGCTGGTCAATCCACTGATCCGCGCTCCCATGGCAGGACTCGCAACTGACTCCAGCCGTAGTTTGCGATACTCCGGAAAACGCTTCCTGGGTATAGTGACAACGCACGCAACTGGCATTGTTCATGATACTGGCCGGAGACATCCCGAGAATTTCGGCAATTTTGGCGGCCGCTTCTGATTTGGCGAGATATTCATAGGATCGAGCGTGAGCACTTCGCTCCCATGTCTCGACGACCTCCTCATGACATTCAGCACAGGACTCAACTCCGACCGTATGTAATGGATCAAGCGGAACCCTCTGCTGTGCACAAAGCACCGTGGCGGAACCCAGGATCACGGCGGCAACCATTCCTTTCGAAATCCAGCCAAACCGACCCCATAAGAAACACCTGCCTATAAATTTTAGAAAAGTTGATAATACTAAGTTTTTAGGTATATTGTTCACCCGGTTATAATTTTTGACAAGTATAATACGTTTTTAGGACGAAAACCATTCGATTCTTAACTTTGCGAGCAGAATGTGCAAGTTATTCTCAATATTGACACTCTTTTTCGCGCTCCCATTTGTTGGTGGGATCAGTCGCGCGGAGGAGACTGGGCCGCTCCAAAAAGGCGCGCAGTCGGCAGTGACGACCGGAGGTGTCGCCGCCCTGAAATCGTCCGGAGATCCGGTCGCGGGAGCGCGGTCCGGCAAAAAAGAGACCACCCCGAAATCGCCTGACGATGTGTATCGCAGTTATTTGCAAGCACTCAAGGCGGAGAAACGGTTTCCCACCGCGGCGAGTTGCGGACAGTGTCATCCCGATCATTTTGAAGAATGGTCCGTTTCTCCGCATGCCTATGCCATGCTGAGTCCGGTCTTCAATTCGATGCACGCATTTCTCGTGCAGCGAACTTCCGGAACCACCGGTGATTTCTGTATTCGCTGTCATACCCCGCCGGGGATGGATCAGGAGCACGATATTTTTGGAAGTGTCCTGCTCCGGCCTACGCCGGTGGTAGAGGCGATCACCTGCGTCGTCTGTCACCGGATTGACAAAGACTACGGAAACATCAGTGGACGAATGCCATTGAAGCGGGGGCCGATTAATGAGCCTGTTTACGGTCCGAGTGATGGCGCCGGATTGAAAAAAACACTTGCCAATCCGAAATTCGGACTCGTTTCCAGAGAGGATCAAAGGGGAAAACTGGTTCACAAAAAGGCAATTCGTTCGGAAGTCATTTCCAGATCCGCCCAGTGTGCCATGTGTCATGACGTCAATTCTCCCGCCGGGATTCGACTGGAATCCGCCTTCACTGAGTACAAAAACTCACCCGCCGTCCAAGAGGGGATTACCTGTCAGGATTGTCATATGAACAAGACGCCGGGAACTGTTTTACCCCAAAAAGAACGATTCAGCGCCGATGGCAGAGACCTCAATTTCGCATTCGGACCAGTGGCGAAAGTTCGGAACTCTCCCGACGACCCGCGTGAGGGAATTACCACAACCCCGCGGAAAAAGACCAATCACATGTTTATTGGCCCCGATTACAGCATCGTACACCCCGGTTTATTTCCCCATTCCGTGAACGCTCTTCAATTCACCTACGGCAATCGGTTTCAAAAAGTCATGACCAAAGAAGCGGAGGATTTGGCAAATTACGTCAAGAATCTGTCTCCCGAAGCAACAAAGGAGAAGCAGAAACAACGGGAAACCTCCGCTCTCAGAAGGGCCACCAAAGAGGCGGAACGACACCTCCGTTCCGACTGGATCACATTTCGCTGGCGGGAGGGCTGGGGAACTCCCGAATTCGAGGAGGAACTCTCCCAGGAAGCAAGGATGCAGGCTCTGGAGGGAGTCGGCTTTCCATGGAACCAGAAGGATGATCCGGTCGGTTCCCAGGCTCGACGTGAGACGGCCAGGTTGATTCTCGCCCGACAGTTTAATCTGCTGAACAAAGCCCACGTCGAGCGCATCCGAATTCTCAGACGAGCACTTCAGTTGGGGAAATTTGAGATCGTCAGGAACGACGACCGCGGCCTCGCTTTTACGGTCGATGTTTGCAATCCGAGCAGCGGTCATTCTGTTCCGACCGGATTTGACGCGGAACGGGTGATGTTCTTAAAGATAACGGTGCGCGATGGAAAAAACCGGACGATCTTTCAATCCGGGGATCGTGATCCCAACGGAGACCTGAGAGATCTCCATTCATCCTTTGTTCATGCCCGGGCTCCCAAAGAGGGAAAATGGCTTGCCGCCAGTGCCTGGAAAGAATCCGCGGGGCTGGAACGACGCCGGGACGATAAACAATGGCTGCCTGACCCCTTTCTTTTTTCCCTCCAGTCAAAATTTCTCTCTCAAAACATCGTGGGAGGAGAAAGAGAGACCGTTCTGGCGCTGGACGTTTCAATCGATCCCCTGCCCTTTGTCCGTCCCCCTTCCATGGCTGCCGCCCACACGGGCCGGGCCGGTCCGGTCCGCAAAAAGTTTCGGACCATTCCTCCTCTCAGCAAAAGAACGGCTTCTTATCAGGTAGAACGCAACCAGCTCACCGGGGCGGCTCCCTACCGGATCGAGATTCAGTTGATCTCCCAGATGGTTCCGGTCAATCTGATCAGAACCATTTCCCCCGTTGGCTTCGATCTTAATTTATCCGCCAGCGAAGTGGCAAAACGAGTGGCCTACGGACATCGGGTCGATTCAGCAGGAACCCGCAAAGGCGGGGCCGTGGTCATCTGGGACAAAACGGTGCAGCCAATCATGCCGGCATCCGGCAAAAAATTGAGACTCGCTTTCACCCCGAATGAAGAAGCGATCCTGTCAGTCCCGGTGAACGATTATCCTTTTCCCCACACTTCAGAAAAAGAGTTGGCCAAAAAGAGGGAAGCTCTTTCCGGGAGCAACGAAGCCGCGAACTTGATGATCAAAAATCTCGGACCGCTTCGTCCGGACATCTGGCCGGGCGGCGTCCCCGATGGCTTGCCCATGCTTCCCCCGATTGATGTCTCAGTACCGTCGAAACCGGATTCGTCCACTCCTCCGAATTCCGGCCTGTTTCCCCCGGCTGATCCCGGAAAAACATCGAAAAAAGAGAAACAATCGGTCCCGGAGAAAAAACCGATTCTGAAAAAAACGCAGACTGCAAATCCAGTGAAGATCAAAGAAACCGAGGTCGCGTCGGATTCCCATCACAAATCCTCGGACGGTCCGTAAGTCGTGGCCATTTCCGGTGGTTCAGCGATTTTTCGCCAATTCTACCAGGACCGCCTTTTGGACATGAAGCCTGTTTTCCGCCTGCTGGAAAATTTCATCAGCGTGCGCCTCCAGCAAGTTTTCAGCGATTTCCTTGTCTCGATAGGCTGGCAAACAGTGTTGCACAATGGCTCCCTGATTAGCCAGGAACAGCACATTTTCATTGATTTGGTAGGGTCCAAGCACCTTCAATCTTTCGGCGGATTCCTCCTCTTTTCCCATGCTGACCCATGTGTCTGTGTACAGAACATCCGCGGCGCGGGCCGCCTTTTCCACATCGTCCGTTATCGAAACGGGCGCCTCTCCCAGTCGCTCCATAAACTCGGCGGCAGGCTGAAACTCGGGCGGGGAGGCAATGACCAGATTGAACCCGAGACGCTTTGCCGCCCAGGCCCAGGAGCGCCCCATATTGCAGTCGCCATCACCGAAAAAGGCAATTTTTCTGCCATCCCAACCACCGAGAAGTTCTCTGATCGTTAATAAATCAGCCAGGATCTGACAGGGATGCTCCTCATCTGTCAGGGCATTGATCGTCGGGATTCCGCCGTAGCTTGCGAAATCCTCCACGTCTTTCTGATCGAATGTCCGAATGATGGTTCCGTGAACCATTCGCCCCAGAACTCGGGCAGTGTCTTTGATTGGTTCCCCGCGCCCCAGTTGAATATCCGCCCGTCCCAAAAACATGGGAAGGGCGCCGAGTTCGTGAAGCCCCACTTCAAAACTCACCCGGGTTCGGGTCGACGACTTGGTAAAAATCATCGCCCAGGTTTCGCCGGCAAGAGGCTGCTCACCCTGTTTCCCCCGTGCCGCTTTGAGTTGCCCGGCACTCTCTATCAGCGCCTCGATTTCCTCCTTCCGCAGATACTCAATTCCCAATAGATGTTTCATGCTGCTGCTCTCTGTATCGTTTTTTGAAAAATGTTCAAAGCCTCATCCACTTCCTCATCAGTGACATTCAAGCGGGGCAGCCATCGAAGCACCTGCTGCCCAGCCGGGACCGTCAGCAAACCGGCCTCCATCAACTCCCTCACCAAAATCAAAGAGGGAGCGGAATCCTGATTCCGAAAATAGGAATGGGACTCATCCAGTTCAAATCCCAACATCAATCCTCTCCCCCGAAGTGATCGGATCAATGGGGACTTCCAAGAGGCAACGGTGTTACGGATTCTCTGTTCCTGCCGTCTGACATTTTTCAAAGCCCCGGACCTCTCAATCTCATTCAACACCGCCAACGAAACAACCGAGCCCAGGGGGGATCCTCCAAAAGTAGAGCCATGAGTTCCGGGCCCCAGATGAGCCTGAAATTCGTCGGCCACCCAGAATGCCCCGACGGGAAAACCGCCTCCGAGGCCCTTCGCCCAACTCACGGCGTCAGGTTCGACCTCCACTCCACCGTCCCGAAGAACCGTTCGCCATCCACACCAGTCTCCGGTTCGACCGATACCACATTGTATTTCATCGAAGAGGAGCAACAGATCGTATTTTTCCCGCAACTGCGCCGCCACCCTGAAAAATTCTGGAGTCACCAGGTGAATACCCCCTTCCCCTTGAATGGGTTCAAACAGGATCCCGGCGGTGCTTTCATCGACAGCTTGCTCCAGAGATTCACAATCATTCAGGGGAACATGACTGAATCCGGGAAGCAGCGGGTCAAACCCCATTTTGACCTTTTCCTGTCCGGTCGCCGCAATTCCACCGAGTGTTCGGCCATGAAAAGATCCATCGATGGTAATGATCCGGTTTTTCTTCGCCTCGCCTCCAAAGCGGTCACAGGCGCACTTCCGGGCCAACTTGATGAGTCCCTCGTTGGCTTCTGCCCCGGAATTGCAAAAGAAAACTTTTCCGGCTCTTCCAATCACTTTTTCAACGAGGAATTCCGCCAAAAGGGCTTGTTCCCGGATGTGATACAGATTGGAACAATGAATCAACTTCCCGCCCTGCTCCACCAGAGCTTTCCGCAGGACTTCAGGGCAGTGGCCCAGTGAGCACACGGCAATTCCGCAGGCAAAATCGAGGTAGCATTTGCCATTTTCATCCCAAATGTGTCCTCCCTCTCCTCTTTCAAATGCAATGGGAAATCATCCATAATTCCCAAGAACATATTTTTTTGTCAACTCTTCGGTGTTCATCCCTCCCAGGCTACTCCAGAATCTCCGTGCCCACGCCTTTCTCGGTGAATA
>Ga0114931_10005074_pt1 | contig 16302 bp, 11 predicted proteins | sample 2SBtaG_FD_89579 | JGI IMG/M metagenome (GOLD analysis project Ga0114931, IMG submission 89579) | Deep subsurface microbial communities from Kolumbo volcano to uncover new lineages of life (NeLLi) - 2SBTROV14_V59a metaG | ecosystem: Environmental > Aquatic > Marine > Volcanic | place: Kolumbo...
GGGCCCAAATATCCCCGATTTCTCGTTGCGTAGTCCCACTATGCGCCTCGAAATCGTGAATATTTTGCCTCCTTCTCCCACCTTGCTCGCTACGATCGCCTAAATCCGACACACTCCTAGAGCCCATGCCCCATAGATGGGCGAGTCGCGCAGCGCCCGGCCGAGCGACGGCGCGTACCCGCAGCCACGAATAGATCGCAGCGTATCTGGGTCTGCGGGTTCCATCGGGATCCAGGCAGCTCTGTGCCACACCACCGCCGGTGCGCCCTCGTTGAACTCCATCGGTGTTTTCTTGTCTTACTTCACAGTTCGTTAGTGTATTAGCGAGTATTAATGTTTATGCAGTGAAGGAGGAAGCGGACATGGACATGCACATGAATGAGATACAGCCCGGGTGTGAATCCTGGACCTGCCGCCTGGCGAGCTGGTGGCACGGCCTGTCACACCACCGTCAGAACCTGGTCGTGGGGGCGGGCGCACTGGTAGCGGCCCTGACGGCCGTCGCGCTGGCAGAGGCACTGGGGTTGGGCAGCGGACCACACTGGGTGTGGAACATCACCAACTGATGACGCCCTGACTGCCTGCCTCTGGGCCGGGCCGACGGGGGCGAGCAGGCGTTCAGATCGAGGCGCAGAACGCCGCCCACGCGGTGGACAAGCCTTCGGATACCCCCTCGCCGCCGCCGGGCTTCCGGCTCTTCCAGGTCCCGCGCCTAGGGGCGCATAGCGGGGCGTTGGCACTGCTCGGCATAGATGGAGGAATGGCTGCGTGGTCCGCCCTGCCCCGCGTATAGACCCACGCACCCTGACACCCAGGTGCGAGGGCTATCATGCACAGCGCGGCAATTGCGACCGCCGCCTGCCGATCTGTGAGGCGGGCATTCCCTCTCCTTGAGCGCCTCTTCGCGCGCCATACCTCTTCTCCCTCCCCGTGGCGACAATTTGGATCTCAGGGGGCCTCTGGGCCCCGGCGGGCGCGGGGTGCGGCCCTTACGACAAACGCCTGAGACCCCCGGCCTGTGGCCGGGGGTCTCAGCTGCCGATCGTGAATCAACCCGCTATCGAGGCAGGTAGGCCCGCGCGGCGCTCCGGCGGCAGGCCGATCGCACCGTCGAATGCGGTCCATATCGCATCGTCGACGGTCTCCAGCCACACGAATTTGAGCCGCTTGCGTGCCGACTCCGGAATGTCGTCCAGGTCCTTCCTGTTGCGGGCAGGCAGCATCACGGTCTTGATGCCCGCGCTGGAGGCGGCCACCACCTTCTCCTTGATACCCCCGACCGGCAGCACCAGCCCGCGCAGGCTGATCTCACCGGTCATCGCCAGCTCGTGATTCACCGGGGTATCGGTGAACAGGGATACGAGGGCGATGAACATCGCCACCCCGGCGCTGGGGCCATCCTTGGGGATCGCGCCCGCCGGCACGTGGATGTGGAGGTCGTTCTTGTCGAAGACCTCGTTCTCGATCCCCAGTTCGTGGGCCTTGGACTTGACCAGCGTCAGGGCGGCCTGGGCGCTCTCTTTCATCACGTCGCCCAGCTGCCCGGTCAGGATCAGCTTCCCGTGCCCCGGGACCTTGGTGGCCTCGACGAACAGGATGTCGCCACCGACAGGGGTCCAGGCCAGTCCCGTAGCCACCCCGGCGACACTGGTGCGCATGGCGATCTCGTTCTCGTAGCGCCGTGGGCCGAGGATCTCCTGCAGGTCCTTGATATCGATATCCACCTCCTGGGCGGCCCCCTCGGCGATGCGCACCGCCGCGAAGCGGAATACGGCGCCGATCTCGCGCTCCAGGTTCCGGCAGCCCGCCTCGCGGGTGTAGTAGCGGATGATCTCGCGCAGAGCCTCGTCGCTCACCCGGGCCTGCCCGGGCTTCAGGCCGTTCGCCTCCAACTGGCGTTGGACCAGATAGCGCCGGGCGATCTCCAGCTTCTCCTCCTCTGTGTAACCCGGGATCTCCAGGATCTCCATACGGTCGCGCAGCGGCCCAGGGATGGTGTCGAGCACATTGGCCGTCCCGATGAAGAAGACCCGGCTCAGATCGAAGGGGACCCCCAGATAGTTGTCCCTGAAGCTGGAGTTCTGCTCGGGGTCGAGCACCTCAAGCAGGGCGGCCGACGGATCCCCGTGGAAACCGGTCCCGAGCTTGTCCATCTCGTCGAGCATGAACACCGGGTTGCGGGTTCCGGCCTTGCGGATCCCCTGGATGATGGTCCCGGGCAGGGCACCCAGATAGGTGCGCCGGTGGCCGCGGATCTCGGCCTCGTCGTGCACCCCACCCAGGCTGGCACGCACGAATTTCAGCCCAATGGCCCGGGCGATGCTCTTGCCCAGAGAGGTCTTGCCCACCCCCGGCGGCCCCACGAAGCACAATATCGGGCTGCGCCCGTGGGGATTGAGCTTGCGCACGGCCAGATACTCGATAATGCGCTTCTTGACCTTCTCCAGGCCATAGTGGTCTTCGTCCAGGACCTTGCGGGCATGGGCGATATCGATGTTCTCCTCGCTGGTGACCGACCACGGGAGGGAGACCAGCCAGTCCAGATAGGTCCGCACCATGGAGTACTCTCCCGCGCCCTCGGGCATGTGCGCCAGACGCTTGAGCTCCTTGCGGGCATGCTCCTCCACCTCCTCGGGCATCTTGGCCTCGGCGATGGCCTCTTCCAGCTCCTGGATCTCGAGTTCCTTCTCGTCCGCCTCCCCCAGCTCCTTCTGGATGGTCTGAAGCTGTTCGCGCAGCAGGTATTCCCGCTGGCGTTTGTCCATGCTCTCCTTGGTCTGCGCCTCGATCTGCCGGGTGAGGCGCAGGACCTCAAGCTGATGGCTCAGCAGGCGGGAGGTGAGCTTGAGCCGGCTCTCCAGGTCCAGGGCCTCGAGCACCTGCTGTTTCTCGTCGGGTTTGAAGTCGGCGAAGCTGGTCACCAGATCGGCCAGCGCGCCCGGGGAGTGGGCGTTCTCTATCGCACTGGCGAACTCGGGGGGGGCCTGGGGGGTGAGCTTGATGGCCTCCAGGGCCTGTTGCTGCAGATGGCGCATCAGCGCCTCCACCTCGGTCCCCACCTCCTCAGGCTCGGTCAGGCGCTCGACCCGGGCGACATAGAAGGGGTAACCCTCCACAAACTCCTTGACCCTGAAACGCTGTTCCCCCTGGCACACGACATGATGGCTGCCATCCGGCGCGGTGACGTAGCGCAGTATGGTCGCCACCACGCCGACGGAATACAGCTCTTCCGGGGTCGGTTCATCCGCCTCCGGATCCCGTTGCAGGAGCAGACCGATCGGCAACTCTCTGCGCACCGCCTCCTGGACCGCAGCGATGGAACGGGGCCGCCCGATGGCCACGGGGAGCACGATACCCGGGAACATGACCATGCCACGCACCGGGACGATGATCAGACCGTCCTCGGGCAGATCCGGGAAGGTCGGCTCACTCTCCGATGCCCCCTGCTGGGGCACCTGATCCTGATCTTTTTCCGTCTCTGTATTGTTCATGATCTTGTGTGCGTTCAACTGAGTTTGAGCAGATTGATCTGCAGGCAACCGTCCACCATCGCGCTCTGGTGTATCTCGAAGCGCCCGGTCGCGAGCTCGATGCGGCGCTCGAAGCGGCCGTGTGGGATCTCGAAACGACGGATCCTCCCCGGCCCCGGTTGGGCGGGAGCCGGTCTGCGCGCGCGCACGATCAGGATGCCCGACTCAGTGGTGGCCTTCACCTGCTCCGCGGCGACCCCGGGCAGCGCCACCGTGATCCACAGCTCCCGGTCGTTCTCAAATATATCCACGGGTGGCTCCCACACCGGTCCGCCACTGCGTTCGGACACGGGCTGATAAAACCGGCGCTGAAGCCGTTCCGCCTCCTCCAGCAGCTCGAAGGCCTGGGCCCACATCCACGATTCCACACCTCTTGCGGTCATTCGTCGCTCCGTAAGTCTCTTGATAACCCGTCAGTACCGCCTGTACGACACCACGGCCGCCCAACACCCCGCCGCACCCGTTTGCGGCCCGCGGGTCCTGTGCCTCCGCGGGCACATGGTGGCGCCTAAGGAAACTCTGATCTGTTCGTGGCCCGACTGCTGGCGGTCGCATCGCAACGCGGCGCCTGGCGCACCCGGCCCGGACCGCGCATCTCCGGACCCGTCACGGCATAGGCAACACTTGCCATATTCCTGGCATGGCCGTGTATCTTGCCCCACCCCCACCCTGGATCCACGCACCCTGAAGGCCCCGCTGTGCGCCAGCCACCCGCCCCACGGGCAGTCCGTCTATGCCTCCGGGGCCCTGCCTGTGGCGCGGACCGGGAGCCGGCCGAGGAATCTTAACACCTCGGCCTCGTCCACGTCGGTCCATTGCGCATAGGCCTCGGCAACCGCGAAGCCCCACCCCCCGCGCAGATTGGCGCAATAGAGCGCCTCCACCTGGGAGGCGATCCACTGCGCCGAGCGCCGATGCGCGGTGGGCACGGCCACGAAGATCCGCTCACCCCCCACACGCCTGAGCGCCTGCACCGCCACCTGCATGGTGTAACCTGAGGCCAGCCCGTCGTCCACGACCACGGACAGGCGATCGCGCAGATCGGGCCACGCCCGCCCCTTGCGCAGCAGTGCAACGCGCCGCGTGACATTGTCCCGGGTCCGCGCGATGGCCCTGCGCAGATCCGCCTGCGAGAGGCCGACCTGGGCGACCAGGTCCTCGTTCAGGAGTACCGATCCATCGAAGGCGACGGCCCCACACCCCACCTCGGTGTTCCATGGCAGCGTGATCTTGCTGACCACGGCCACCTCCAGTTCGAGGCCCAGGGCCTGCGCGAGACTGGCCCCGACCGGCACACCCCCGGCTGGGATGGCGAAGACCAGGGCATTGCTCCCGCGCAGCTCCGCGAGCATGCCCGCCAGGACCTGCCCGGCGTGTTCACGATCCCGAAACACGTGACGGCGGTCGCGCAGCTCCGGCAGATCGACGATCCACCCGCGGCCGGATGGCGGGGCCGCATTCTCTTCCATCAGGACCACCTGCTCAGACCTCGAAGTCCTTCAACCGCACCGGAAGGCGCCTGGCACCCCAGTCTCCCGGGCGGGCCTCGAAGACACCGGCGCATGGGGTCCCGCACTTCCGGCACGCCCCGTGCTCATCTAGGTTCCACTCCGTGATCACATACCAGTCGCGACCGATCAGCTTGGTACCGCAGTTGTGGCAGTAGGTGCTCTCCCCGTCCTCGTCGTGCACATTGCCGGTGTAGGCATAGCGCACCCCGTTGCCCATGGCGATCTCGCGCGCCCGCTTGAGGGTCGACAGCGGGGTCGGGGGCTTGTCCATCATCTTCCAGTCCGGATGGAAGGCGGTGAAATGCATCGGCACGTCCGGCCCCAGCTCCTTGACGACCCATTTGCTCATCTCGTCCAGCTCCTGCGCCGAATCGTTTTCCCCCGGGATCAACAGCGTGGTGAGCTCGAACCAGACCTGGGTCTGGTGCTTGAGGTAGACCAGGGTGTCCAGTACCGGCTGCAGATGCCCTCCGGTGATCTTCCAGTAGAACCGCTCCGTAAAGGCCTTGAGGTCCACGTTTGCGGCATCCATGTAGGCGAAGAACTCCTTGCGCGGCTCCTCGGAGATATAGCCGGCGGTCACCGCCACCGACTTGATGTCGTAGTCCCGGCAGGCCTTGGCCGTGTCTACCGCATATTCCATGAAGATCACCGGGTCGTTGTAGGTGTAGGCCACACTGCGACACTGCAGCTTGTGGGCCACCTTCGCGATCTTCTCCGGCGGGGCCTCGTCCATCAGGGTGTCCATCTCGCGGGACTTGCTGATGTCCCAGTTCTGGCAGAACTTGCAGGCCAGATTACAGCCGGCCGTCCCGAAGGACAGGACCGGCGTCCCGGGCAGGTAGTGGTTCAGGGGCTTCTTCTCGATCGGATCGACACAGTAGCCACTGGATCGGCCATAGGTGGTCAATACGATCTTGCCGCCCTGGTTGGCCCGCACGAAACACAGCCCACGCTGTCCCTCGTGCAACTTGCAGTAGCGTGGGCACAGATCACACTGCACCCGGCCATCGTCCAGTCGATGCCAGTACTTGGTCGGCCATGCATCGCTAATCGTCTCGGTATCCATGTTCACCTCATCGCCACAATCGTGTGGGCCTCATGTTATAAGATTGGGATTAATTACTCGGGTTCAAGCCAGAGTATATTGATCCTGATCAAGCCGGACGCCGGCATTTCATGTTCCCCTTGAGCCCCTACCCATCCGCGCGGTCCGCCACAGCCCAGTCATGAGTGTCCTCTCTTCCGATATCAAAGACCCGACCCTGGCCGACCGGGGCCGATCACGTATCGAGTGGGCCTGGCAGGAGATGCCGGTCCTGCGGACGCTGGAGCGGCGCTTCACCTCACAACGGCCCCTGGCCGGGCGCCGAGTGAGCGGCTGCCTGCACATCACCACCGAGACCGCAAATCTCGCCCGGGTGCTCAAGGCCGGGGGGGCCGAGCTGGTGCTGTGCGCCAGCAACCCCCTGAGCACCCAGGACGACGTGGCCGCCAGCCTGGTACGGGACTTCGGCATTCCGGTGTTCGCGATACGCGGGGAGGACACCCGCACCTACTACCGGCACATCCAGGCGGCGCTGGATCACCGCCCCGAGATCACCCTGGACGATGGGGCCGACCTGGTCAGTCAGCTGCACGAGGCGCGCCAGGAGCTGATTCCGGCCATGCTCGGCGGCACGGAGGAGACCACCACCGGGGTGGTTCGCCTGCGTGCCATGGCGCGCGCGGGGGCCCTGCGCTTCCCCGTCATCGCGGTCAACGACGCCATGACCAAACACCTGTTCGACAACCGCTACGGGACCGGGCAGAGCACCCTGGACGGTATCATTCGCGCCACCAACATCCTGCTCGCGGGCAAGGTCTTCGTGGTGGCCGGCTACGGCTGGTGTGGCCGCGGGCTCGCCCTGCGGGCCAAGGGCCACGGGGCGCAGGTGGTGGTGACCGAGGTCGATCCGCTACATGCCCTGGAGGCCGCCATGGAGGGCTATGCGGTCCTGCCCATGACCGAGGCCGCACGGATCGCCGACTTCATCGTCACGGTCACCGGTGACAAACACGTCCTCGATCGGGCACACTTCGAGATCATGAAGGACGGCTGCGTGATCGCAAATTCCGGGCACTTCGACGTCGAGATCAATGTCCCGGCCCTGGAGGCCCTGGCCGAGGACCGCAACCGACCCCGTCCCGAGGTGGTGGAGTACCGCCTTGGCGGCGGCCGCCGGATCCGACTCCTGGCCCAGGGCCGCCTGGTCAATCTGGCGGCCGCCGAGGGCCATCCGGCCACGGTCATGGACATGAGCTTCGCAAACCAGGCCCTCAGTGTCGCCTTTCTGGCCAGACAGGGGCGCGGCCTCGAGGCGCGGGTCCACCCGGTCCCAGTGGAGATCGATCGGGAGGTGGCCCACCTGAAGCTGGCGGCCATGGGGCTGCGTATCGACCGGCTCACCCCCGAACAGGCCGCCTATCTGGCCAGCTGGCAGGAAGGCACCTGAGCAGAATCAGAGAGGACTGCCCGCCCCTGTTCCCCTATCGACATGCGCCCACCCGTCGCCATCATCCACCTGCTGATCCTGGTCTTCACCCTCAGCCTGCTGATGATGTTCGTCTATATGGGGGCGTTGAGCCTGGCGTTCGAAAAGCTCGGGCTCTCTCAGGATGCCGCCTTCGTGCTGCTCTTCGGATCTCTGCTCGGGAGCGGCCTGAACATCCCTCTGTTCACCGTCGACGTCGACCATCCGGTGCAGGTGCCGCCCCAGCCGAGCCCCTGGGGGCCGTTGCAACCCCCTCCGTTCACGGGCAAGACGATCATCGCCGTCAATGTGGGGGGCGGCATCATCCCGGTGGTATTCTCCGTCTACCTGCTCACCCACCAACCCGTTCCGGCCGTCGATGCATTGATCGCCACCGCGATCACGACCACGGTCAGCTACCTCTTCAGCCGTCCTATCCCGGGCCTGGGCGTGGGTATGCCCATCCTCGTCGCACCGGTCACGGCGGCCCTGGTAGCCGTTGTGATCGACCCGCAACACAGCGCGCCCCTGGCATACATCTGCGGTACCCTGGGGGTGCTGCTGGGGGCAGACCTCCTCCACCTGCCCGAGATCCGCAAACTGGGCGCGCCGGTGGCCTCCATAGGCTGAGCCGGCACATTTGACGGCATCTTCCTCACCGGGATCGTAGCGGTGCTGCTGGCCTGAGCCTCAGCCGACCCCGTCCAGGAGTCTGCCGGACTTCACCGCCCCGATAGAGGGAATGGGGGGCCTCGATCCCATAGCCTTGCGCATAGTCGACGCCCTTGCTGATCAGCCGCGCCTTGATCGCATCGTTCTCCACGAACTCGGCGACCGTCTCGATACCTGCGGCGTGACCGATCTTGTTGATGGCCTCCACGATCGCATCGTCCATCGGATCGTCCACCATGTCGCGCACGAAACTGCCATCGATCTTCAGGAAGTCCACGGGCAGGGTCTTGAGGTAGGTAAAAGAACTCAGACCGCTGACGAAATCGTCGAGGGCGAAGCGGCAGCCACACCGTCTGACCTCGTTCACGAACCCCACTGCCCGGCTCAGGTTGGCGATGGCAGCCGTCTCGGTGATCTCGAAACAGATTCGGTCCCCGGGCACCCCGTGCGAGCGCAATTCAGTGAGCACGAAATCTATGAATGAGTCGTCGTTCAGCGAACAACCGGAGAGGTTGATGAACGACAGGCCGTCGGTGGCCGCGGCATCTCCGGCCACATAGGCCAGCGCGTTGCGGACCACCCACCGGTCGATCAGGGGCATCAGGTTGTAGTGCTCCGCGGCAGGGATGAAGGCCCCGGGGCCAATCACATGGTCGCCCTCGTCACGCATGCGCAGGAGAAATTCCGTGTTGGGCGGGCGCCTGGACTGGAGGTGGACCATCGGCTGCATGTAGAGCAGCAACCGGTCCTCGTCCAGGGCCTTCCTGATCCGGGAGACCCACTGCATGTCCCCATGGCGGCGGGCCAGATCGAGATCCCCTTCCGCGTAGACATGGACCCGGTTCCGCCCCAGGTCCTTGGCCGCATAACAGGCCATATCCGCCGTACTCAGCAGCCCGTCCACACCCCGACTGGCGCTATTGATCTCCACGACCCCGACACTGATCCCCACGTGAAAGGGCCGCTCGTGCCAGATGAACTGGTGCCCGGCCACGGCCTGACGCAGGCCCTCGGCGATCTGCACCGCCCGGTCCGTCGGACATTGATGCAACAACACCCCGAATTCGTCTCCACCCAGGCGCGCCACCACATCGCCTTCGCGCACATGGGTACGGAACAGGATCGACAGGGAACGCAGCAGATCGTCCCCGGCGGCATGACCACAGGTATCGTTGATGAGCTTGAACTGGTCCAGGTCCATGTAGAACAATACATGGACCTGGCCCTGCTCCCGGGCGGAGTCGAGGGCACAGCGGATGGCCCGTTCGAACTCGCGGCGGTTGTACAGGTCGGTGAGTTCATCGTGGTAGGCCATGTGGCGGATGGCCTCCTCCGCCTGCCGGTGGGCCTGACGCATCTCTGCCTCACGCAGTTCCCGGTCCACTGCCGGAACCAGCCGCGAGAGATTCCCCTTCATCAGATAGTCGTGCGCACCCGCCTTCATGGCGGCCACGGCATAGTCTTCGCCGATGCTTCCGGAGACGATGATGAAGGAGATGTCCAGACCGGAGCGCTTCAGGGTATCGAGGGCCGCATCGGAGCTGAAGCCGGGCATATTGTGATCGGCAATGACCAGGTCCCACTGGGCCAGCTCCAGGCTGTCGCGCAGGGCACCCGCATCGTCCACCCGCAGGAAATCCGGCTCATACCCACCCTTGCGCAATTCGCGCACCAGGAGTATGGCATCATCCTCGGAGTCTTCGACGATCAGGACACGAAGGGGTGAACTCATATCTCTATCAGCCAGGAGGGGGCAGATTCAGGTCCAGCCAGTAGGCGGCAAACTGTTCCATGGCCTGGGTAAAATGGATGAAATCCACCGGCTTGCGGATATATCCACTGGCCCCCGCCCGATACGCATGAACGATATCACTCTCCTCGTTGGATGCCGATACCACGACCACGGGAAGCAATTCCGTCCGCGGGTCGCTGCGTATCCTGCGCAACACCTCCAGGCCGTCGATCTTGGGCAGTTTCAGATCGAGGAGGATCACCTGCGGCCAAAGGTCCAGGCCGCGCCCCGCATGGTGCCCGGTGGCAAACAGCCAGTCGAGGGCGTCTACACCATCGCGCACCACCACGATCCGGGTACTGCGCCGGGTCTTACGGAAGGCCCGCAAGGTCAGCGCCTCGTCGTCCGGATTGTCCTCCACCACCAGGACCAGCTGTCCCCGTGAAATTGGCATCGTGCCGTCTCCCTGAATATCCCTGAATGAGCATCATATTCTTGTTATTGCTCCTTGTGGAGCCCCGCCCGAGGCCTTCCTCATAGGGCCTCGTCCCACCCAGTGGGGAGTATACGTACTGAATCAATCCGCTAAAACGACGCTGATCACCCTATTTGGGTGAATTCTTCCGTTTGACAGGCTCCGGGACCGTAAAATAGAAACTGGCACCCTGATCGGGCGCCCCTTCCGCCCATACCCGCCCGCCGTGCCGCAGCACGATCCTCGCCACCGTGGCCAGACCGATGCCCGTACCCTCAAACTCGTCGGTCCGATGCAGACGCTGGAAGGGCTGAAAGAGCTTTTCCACATAGGTGGCGTCGAACCCCACGCCATTGTCCCGCACATAGAAGAACCGTTCCCGCGCCTTCCCGCCCTGCCCGAGCTCGATCACCGCATGCGCCCGGGGTCGGGTGTACTTCCAGGCATTGGCCAGCAGGTTCTCCAGGGCGATCCTGAGGAGTTTGGGATCCCCACGCACCCGAATCCCGGGGGCGGCATGAAAGGAGACCTCCCGATCCGGCTCGGCGAGCCTCAGGTCCGCCACCACCTCCGTGGCGATCATGCTCAGGTCGACCCGTTCGCTGCGCATCTCCTTGCGGCTGACCCGGGACAGCACCAGCAGGTCGTCGATCAGCTCCCCCATCCGCTGTGAGGCCCTGCGGACCCGCATCAGGTAGTCCCGGCCGGTCTCGTCGAGCCGGTCGCCACAGTCCTCCAGCAGGGCCTGACTGAAGCCGTCTATGGCCCGCAGCGGGGCACGAAGGTCGTGAGACACGGAGTAACTGAAGGCCCCCAGTTCGCGGTTGAGTGCCTCCAGTTCCTGCGACTGGATCCGCAACGCCCTTTCGGCGCGCTTGGAGGCGGAGATATCACGCCCCACCCCCTGGCACTCGACCAGCCGGCCCTCGCTGTCGAATATCGCCCGGTCCGACCAGTGCAGCCAGCGTTCCGAGCCGTCCAGGAGGGTCACGCGGTGCTCGACCTCCGCCACCGGCTCTTCCGGCGACAACTGCGCAATATTGGCCTGCGCCAGCCTCCGGTCCTCCTCGGGGATCCAGGCCATGAAGGTGTGACCGATCAGCTCTTCGCGGCCCTTGGCGAAATACCGGCAATAGGCGTCGTTGACGAAGGTCAGGGTCCCATCGGGGCGAAATCTGCAGATGAGCTCGGTCTGGTCCTCCACGACCGCCCGGTAAAAGGCCTCACTGCGCTGCAGGGCCCGGCTCCGTTCCTGGAGCTCCCGGGTCCGCTCCTCGGCCACGGCCTCCAGATGGGTCCGCTGTGCGGCCAGGTCACGCTCGATCCGCTTACGCTCGGTGATATCGCGCACCACGGCGATGACCCGGTCCTGCAGCTGGGGTGCCCGTCCATCCAGTCGTCTCAGGCGCACCTCGACCGGAAACTCCGTTCCATCCCGCCTGCGGACCGACCATTCGAACTCCTGATAGCCCTCAGCCAGGGTGCGCCGGATCCGCCCCATCGCCTCTTCGGCGCTGTACTCCTCCCCCGTAAAGCCCCCCAGACCCTGCGTCTGGATCTCCTCACGGTCGAGCCGGAGTGTCTCCACGGTCTGTTGATTCACATCCAGGATGCGCCCGTCGGCGGCGCACAGGAAGATCATGTCCGGCGAGGTGTCGTAGAGGGTCTGCAGGTGCTCCTTGGCGCGCTGCACGGCCCGGTGAGCCCGCTCCAGCTGCGCGCGTGACCTCAGGCTCTGGATCCCAAAGCTCAGATCCTCGGCCAGACCGCTCAGCAGCCCGATCTCCTCCGGGTCGAAGTCGTTGGGGGTGGCGGAATAGATATTGAGGCTGCCAAAGACCGACTTTCCGGTGCGTACCGGCAGGGCGAGCGACGAGGCATAGCCACTGGACCTTGCCGCCTCGCGCCAGGGCCCGAAGCGGGGATCGGTCAGGATGTCCCGAATCACACTCGGTCGCCCGCTCCGGATCGCCGTGCCCGTCGGTCCGCGCCCGGCCTCGTCATTCGCCCACGAGACCCTCAGCCGGTCCAGATAGGAACGATCCATGCCGTAGTGCGCCACCGGACGCACCGTCTTGTGCGCGTCGTGCTGTGCATATCCGATCCAGGCAAAGCGGTAGCCTCCAACCTGCACCACCACCTTGCAGATGGCGGCCAGGAGCTGTGTCTCGCTGGACGCCCGCACCAGCGCTTCGTCACAGGCGCGGATGACGGTCAGCGCGCGATTGGTACGTCTGAGCGACTCCTCTGTGCGTCTGTGCTCGGTGACGTCCTGGACGGTGCCATAGAGGCGAGAGATCCGGCCCTGCGCATCACGATCGGCGTAGACGTGACCCAGGACAAAGCGACTCCCTCCCGTCGGCAGCACGATCCGGGCCTCCAGGGTCAGCCGCTCCAGCCTGCGGCGGACGAAGGCCCTGATATGGCGCCTGATCCGTTCCCTGTCCTGGGTCTCCAGGGCCGCCAGAATGAGCCCCATGGACGGTCGGGTGTCGGCACCATCGAGGCCGAGGATCCTGTACAGCTCATCGGACCACACCACCGCTCGGCTCTCCCGCTCCCATTCCCAGTTGCCCAGCCGAGCGATGTGCTGTGCCTCCGCCAGCCTGGCCTGGCTCTGCGCGAGGGCGCGGGTGCGCCCCTCTACCCGCTCCTCCAGGAGATCGTGGGCGGCACCCAGTTCGCGGATGGCGCGCTCGCAGCTCCGCTCGGCCTGGCCCGAGAATCGGTACAGCAGGGCGAAGATCAGTGCGGCGAGCATCAGGCCGGCACTCGTCACGACCTGTTCGGTGCGCCCGGCCGCAGAAAGCAGGCCGGTGACATCCACGAACACCACGGCCTCGGCCACCTCCCGGTCCTGGGTGTCCCCGATCGGCACCCGGACCGAACGCAGCCGATGGCCTTGCAGGTCCACCTCGACCCCCTGAGCCCGGTCGGCCCCCGCACGCTCCTGCAGGGAGTGCAACAGACGAGGGGAAAGGGAGGTGTTGATCACTCGGTACAGGACCGAGTTGGGGAAGGTGTCCCAGGGCGTGGGTGCATTTGGGTGGGCGGCGATCCACTGTTCCGGGTCCAGATAGGCCTTTCTCAACAGGATCACGACCACGTCCCCCAGCTCCCTGGCCGGCTTGTCCAGAACCTCATCGATATCCACGCCCAGTTCCACGAAGCCCACGAGCTGCTCGCCCTCCCGCCAGGGCACCACCACGCGCAACATCATGTGCCCCAGTGGACCCAGCTCCAGGCCTGAGGCCACCTGCCCCGTACGCTGAGCCTTACGCAGCGACGGACGCTCGATCCAGTCGCCATTCAGTTCCGGTTTGTGAAGGCGCAGCAGGACCCTCCCCTTCGCGTCCAGGTAATACATGTGGTTGACATGTCCCTCATCACGGAGCGAGGCAAACACCTCTTGGGTCAGCTCGGCGAGCCGCTCACGGTCCGCGTCTCTCAGGGCCGTACGCAGCCGCACGTCTGTGCCCAGCGCCACAGCGATGGACTGCATCAGGGCCACGCTCTCGGTCTGAACATCCTCGAGCAGGTGGCCGAACAGTCTCTGATGTTCCTCGAGGCGGGTGGCGATCTGTCCGCGGAGATAGAAGGTGAGGGCCAGATCCCCGATCAGGAGCAGTCCGATCAGGGCCAGGGCCAGGGGCAGCAGGATGCGCAGTCGAAGGCGGGGGCTGTTTTCCATCACCGGCCGGTCCTAAACAGGCGGCGTCCCGATACGGCGGGCAGGGTGGACCGCCATGGGGGCGCTGGCCGTCGCACCCGGACCTTCGGTCTTCCGAGCGCGTCGATCCAGGAGGAGGCATGAAGGGGCAGCGACATCTAGGAGTCTGTCGGACTTAGGCGATCGTAGCGAGCAAGGGGGAGAAGGAGGCCAAACTACACGATTTCGAGGCGCATAGTGGGTACTACGCAACGCCAAAATCGCCGGGAGCGATTTTGCACGCAAGCCCCCACAGGGGTGAGTCCCAGGGATGGGACGAATAGGAATCGGCGATATCTGGACCCTTCTCCCACCGGCGCAGCAGGTTGGCCCAAATCCGACAGACTCCTAGGAGTCTGTCGGATTTGGGCGATCGTAGCGAGCAAGGTGGGAGAATGAGGATAAATATTCATGATTTCGAGGCGCATAGTGGGGACTACGCAACGAGAAAGCAGGGATATTTGGACCTTTCTCCCACCGACGCAGTAGATTGGCCCCAAGTCCGACAGGCTCCTAGGGAAACTCTGATCTATTCTGGGCAGCGCTTCCACAGCTCAACTGTCTGAATACCCGTCGCACGGGCCCCTTCGTTCTACTTCTGTGCATGGTTCAGGTGCGGGACGAGGCAGTAGGCAGCCACGTCATATGGCGAGTCTCTCCACGGCCGTCACAGCCCCCCCAGACGCAGGGCCTGGGGGCCGACGATACAGGCGCGTCAGCCATAGACAGTATGGGTAATCCCGTATTTCGGGGCAAGTCGGCGTGGCCGAGCGGACCGACCGCCGGCACGGCCTGCGAGGTGAACCACCGGCCTTGAGCTCGATCAAATAGGCAGGGACCGCGTTCGGAAGATCTCCCGGGACCGGACAGGCGGCAGACAGGCCGATCCGTCGACTCCAGACCTATTGATGGCCCGGCTGCCGGCGGTGGCACGCGCCCGGGCCCGCGTTGCCAAGCCTGAGCTGAGCGATTGCGCCCCACCATCCGCGCGATCTAGAATAGCTCAGAGCTTCCTTAGAAAGGGCCTGAGGAGGGTGTGCCCCGTGCCGAAACCGACCGGAAAAGTGGATCTCAGGCACGGCGACGCCTTGCTGGTGGTCGATGTTCAGAACGACTTCCTGCCGGGCGGGGCCCTGCCCGTCCCCCACGGCGATGAGGTCATCCCGGCCCTCAACGCCTACCTCCGCAGATTTGAGGCCGCCGGGCTGCCCATCTTCGCGACCCGCGACTGGCATCCGCCTGACCACTGTTCCTTCCGCCAGCGCGGCGGGCCATGGCCACCCCACTGTGTCGCCGGCACCCCCGGCGCTGCCTTCGCCACGGCCCTGGAGCTGCCCGCGACGGCGACCGTGGTGTCCAAGGCCACGGAACCGGACAGGGAGGCCTATTCGGGCTTTCAGGGGACGGAGCTGACACAGACCCTGCGCAGTGAGGGGATTCGCCGCCTGTTCATTGGCGGGCTGGCGACCGACTACTGTGTCCTCCACACCGTCCTCGACGCCCTGCAGGAGGGCTTCGAGGTCTATCTGCTGAGGGACGCGGTCCGCGCAGTGGACGTCCACCCCGGCGATGGCGCCACGGCCCTGGCCCGCATGGAGGCGGCCGGGGCGGTCCCGATCGATCTCAGTCAGCTGGCCCCTTGAGGGCCGGCCACACGGGCATCGACCTCCCTGGCCAGGGCCTGGAGGGCCTCACTCACCCTCACCTCATAGTCGGCGTGGCGCCGCAACGCGCGCAGGGGATCCGGGAGGCGCCCGAGCTCATTCCGGGCATGGGCCCGGATGTCCTCCAGGGGAACCGGGCGGGCCAGGGGACGTCCCGCTGACATCACCGGCCTGAGCAGGGCCTCCCCCGGCTGGGGATCCCCCTCCAGGGTCAGCACGTCGCCGGCCAGCCGGCCATCGGTCCCCTGGCGCCGAAACACCTGCTTGCGGCCAGGCCAGGTCGCCTTGCCCTCGGAGCGCTTGCGACGCGGGACCCCGGCATATTCCTCGAGCTTGTAGGCACAGTCCAGATAGGGCCGGTCCGCGGAGGTGTCCAGGAGGGTGCCGACCCCAAAGCCCCCGATCGGCGCGCCGCCGGAAACCAGCTCATCCAGCACATACTCGTCCAGATTACCGCTGGCAAATATGCCGATCTCGGGGTGACCCCCGGCGTCCA
>Ga0114931_10005075_pt1 | contig 16301 bp, 15 predicted proteins | sample 2SBtaG_FD_89579 | JGI IMG/M metagenome (GOLD analysis project Ga0114931, IMG submission 89579) | Deep subsurface microbial communities from Kolumbo volcano to uncover new lineages of life (NeLLi) - 2SBTROV14_V59a metaG | ecosystem: Environmental > Aquatic > Marine > Volcanic | place: Kolumbo...
AGGCGCTGCTGCAGGCCGGCGTCAGCTATGTCGGCGGTTATCAGGGCGCGCCGGTGTCGCATCTGATTGATGTTCTGGCTGACGCCCAGCCCATCCTCGATGAGCTTGGTATTCACTTCGAAGCCTGCGCCAACGAAGCGGCGGCGGCGGCGATGTGTGGCGCCTCGATCAACTATCCGATGCGCGGGGCGGCGGTCTGGAAATCCACCGTCGGCACCAATGTCGCCTCAGATGCCCTGTCCAATCTGGCGTCAGCCGGTGTGCGCGGCGGCGTCCTGATCCTGCTCGGCGAGGATTACGGCGAAGGCTCCAGCATCATTCAGGAGCGCTCCCACGCCTTTGCCATGAAATCGCAGATGTGGCTGCTTGATCCGCGACCGCATCTGCCGCGTGTCGTCGATCTGGTCGAACAGGCGTTCGGCCTGTCGGAGGCCAGCAATACACCGGTCATGATGGAGTTCCGCATCCGCGCCTGTCACATGCATGGCCGGTTTGCGTGCAAGGACAACCGGCGCCCGGCGGTATCACGCAACGATCTGATGGGCGAGCCCGATTTCGATGCCGGGCGGATCTGCCTGCCGCCATCGACATACGCCCAGGAGCGCCACAAGATCGAAGCCCGCTTTCCCGCCGCCCTCGATTTCATCCGCCGCAACCGGCTCAATGAATTCTTTGCCGGCGCCCACAGGGATGTTGGTATCGTGATGCAGGGTGGGCTGTACAATTCGGTGATCCGGGCGCTTCAGCAGTTCGGGCTGGCAACGCCTGACGGCGAGACCTCGATACCGCTCGCCGTACTCAATGTGACCTACCCGCTGGTGCCCCGCGAAATCGAGAAATTCTGCGCCGGCAAGAAAGCCGTGCTGGTGGTCGAGGAAGGCCAACCGGCCTATCTCGAGCAGGCGATTTCGTCGATCCTGCGAAAAGCCGCCATCGATACCGCAATCTCGGGCAAGGACTGTCTGCCGCCCGCCGGCGAATATGTTGCCGGCGCCCTCATCGACGGTATCGGAGAGTTCCTGCGCGCGGCGAAACCGGCCGGCGCCGATATCGCGGCCATCACCCGGCCGATTGCGGCGGCGGCGCGCCGCCGGGAACTGGTCGCCAAACACCTCTCCGCGCCGGTGCCGAAACGGCCGCCGACATTTTGCACCGGCTGCCCCGAGCGGCCGGTATTCGCGGCGATCAAGCTGGTCGAGCGTGAGCTGGGCAACATTCATGTCGCCTGCGATATCGGCTGCCATACATTTTCGACCCTGCCGCCGTTCAATGTCGGCAATTCGGTGCTCGGCTACGGCCTTGGCCTGTCGAGTGCGACCGCTGTTGCGCCGGCGATGGAGCGCCGCGTGATTTCGATCATGGGTGATGGCGGTTTCTGGCACAGCGGCCTGACATCAGGCGTCTCCGGCGCGGTGTTCAACGAAGCCGATTCCGTGCTGATTGTCATGAATAACGGCTACACCTCCGCCACCGGTCAGCAGTTTATTCCCTCCACCGGCAAAAACTTCCGCCGGGTGCCGACCGGCATGACCATTCGCGGGGCGCTCCAGGGCATCGGCGTCAGATGGGTCGAGAGCGCCACCACCTACAAGGTCGCCAAGATGGTCAAGACCCTGCGCCGCGCGCTGACCACAAAGCAGCGCGGCCTGAAGGTGATCATCGCCGAAAGCGAATGCCAGCTTGCTGTCCAGCGCCGGCTCAAGCCGCGACGCCGCGAGGCTCTTGAAAACGGTCGCCGGGTAGTCGACACGCGTTATGGCGTCGATGGCGAAATCTGCACCGGCGATCACGCCTGTATCCGGTTGTCGGGCTGTCCCTCGCTCACCATCGCGGCCAATCCCGATCCGATGCGGCGGCATCCGGTGACCCGGGTCGATCCATCCTGCGTCGGCTGCGGGCTGTGCGGCGAGGTCGCCCATGCCGCGGTGCTGTGTCCGTCATTTTATCGCGCCGAAGTGGTCCGCAACCCAAGCCTGTGGGATCGAACGGTTGCGCGTGTGCACTCTGCCGCGATCGGCTACCTGCAGGCCCGCGCGGAGCCGCGGCCATGACCGCGCCGGCGAAAAAGACCGGGCCGGCCCGGCCGGTGCGCCTGCTGGTCGCCGCCATGGGCGGAGAAGGCGGCGGGTTGCTGGCAGACTGGATTATTGAGGCGGCCGAAGCCAGCGGGCTGATCGTTCAGGCGACCTCCATCCCGGGGGTCGCCCAGCGTACTGGCGCGACCACCTATTATCTTGAACTTGCGCCGGCGCCGGAACCGGGCGGCAACGAGCCGGTGCTCGGGCTTTACCCGGTGCCGGGTGATGTCGATCTGGTGATCGCCTCGGAGCTGGTCGAAGCCGGCCGGGCAATCGAGGAAGGATTTGTGACCCGTGACCGCACGGTGCTGATCGCTTCGAGCCACCGGGTCCACGCGATCGCCGAAAAATCCGTGCCCGGCGATGGTTCAATCGATACCGGGCCGATCCTCGGCGCCGCACGGGCACTGGCGAAACGGACCCATATCACGGATTTTGCGGCCCTTGCCCGGTCCCACGGCGTGGCGCTCAATGTGCTGTTGCTCGGCGCCATGGCTGCCGATCCGCAGTGCCCGATCGCGCCCGAGGCGTTCGCCAGCGCGATCCGGTCGCGCGGGGTCGCGGTCGATGCCAATCTCAGGGGCTTTGCCGTTGGCCTGGCGGCGCTGGAGACGACCACCGCCAAACCATCGGACCCGGCCTTGCCGCGCTGTGAATTCGAGGCGTTGTCGGCGCGCATTGCCAGCACCTTCCCGGCCGCGATCCAGGAGATCGCGGCGGCCGGCGCCCAGCGCACCGCGACCTATCAGGATGAAGCCTACGGGATGCTTTATCTTGACCGGCTGGAGGCGGTGCTGGCCGCCGACAAGGCGGCCGGCGGCGCGCGGCGCAAATATGACCTGACCGGCACCACCGCGCGGCTGTTGGCACTGTGGATGTCCTACGAGGACGTAATCCGGGTGGCTGACCTCAAGACCGCGCCGGCCCGGGCGCGGCGCATCCGCGACGAAGTCGGCGCGGGGGCCAATGATCTGGTGCGGGTGAGGGAAGTTCTCAAGCCGGGACTTGATGAACTGGCGACCGTGTTGCCGGCGCCGCTGGCGCGCGGGCTGATCCGCCTCGCCGGGAAATTTGACGCTTCCGGCAAGTTCAATGTGGCGTTGCATCTGCGCAGTGACACGCTGTGGGGATACCTGCGGCTCAGGATGGTTGCCGGCCTCAAGGGTCTGCGCCGGGGCGGACTGCGGTTCCGTGAAGAGCAGGCGGCGATCGACCAGTGGCTTGCCATGGTCCGCGAGGCGGCGGCCCGGGAGCCGCGGCTCGCGCTTGAACTGGCGCTCTGCGCGGAACTGATCAAGGGGTACAGCGACACCCGCGCGCGCGGGCTCGAACGATTGCAGGCGATCGGCGAGAAGATCGCGACCCCGGCGCTGAGCGGTACCGTGAGCCCGCCACGGGCGGCGAAAGCCATCCGCGAAATCCGGGTTGCGATGCTTGGCGGTGCCGATGAAACCGCCGAGGCTCTGCTGGCGGCGGCCGCAGAACAGCCCCGGCCGCGCCGCAAAAATACCGGGACACGCCGGCAGCCCGCGGCGGCTCAGTGAATGAGGAAACCAGCGATGTGAGCAGCCGGCCCGATAGATCGCCGCACCCGATTGAGGGCGCGTCCGGAACCGCTGCGCGGCGGAGGCCGCCCGATCGTCATGGCGGCGAGATCGCGCCGGGATTGCTGCTTGATGATTTCCTGCCCTATTTGCTGAACCGCATCGTCAACCGGCTCAATCTGGATCTTGCGGAAGATCTCCAGGGTGAGGCCATGACGTTGCAGCAATATCGCGTGCTGGCGGTGCTGATGGCGGGCGATGGTCGCAATGTCGGCGAACTGTCGGTCTACACCGTCATCGCGCAGTCGACACTGAGCAAGCTGCTGGAGCGGATGGCGCGGATCGGCCTGGTGGAGCGGCGCCAGGGCGACCGCGACGGCCGTGTTGTCACCATTCACATCACCGATAAGGGCCGCGCCGGATTCAGCCGCATCCTGCCAGTCGCGCTGCATCATTTCGACACCGCTTTTGCCGGCATCGAGGAGGATGAACGGCGCCGTTTCGCCGCAATCCTGCACAAGGTGCTCGACAATGTCCGCAAGTCGCAATTGCCGTGAGGGACGGCATGGGGAGGAAATCCGGCAGCCATGACAACAGACGAAACGGAGCCGGAACAACAAAGGAGGAGATGATGAACAATCACAAGACAACCAACGGAGCGAGCGCCGCGCGGCGTTTGATGCTGTCAGCGGCCGCTGCGGCGCTCATGCTCGGGCTGGCGGGCGGCACTGCGCAAGCTGCCGGCGACACGCAGAAATCGGTGGTCGCGAAATCAGCGGCGGCCGTGCCGATGCCGCCATGGCCCAAGGGCGACCAGCGCGGCATGGCCAACACCATCGGCGCCGGCACATGGGCGCGCTGCGCCTATCATCTCGGCGCACCGGGCGCGAAGTCCTATGAAGTCTCGCACATCCGCTCCAACACCATGCCGATGTCGCCGTTCGGGGCGCCGCTCGGCTACAAATTCGTGCCGTCGGTATCGTTGCCGGGCACGCGTCATGTCTTCAATGGTGAGCGTGTGCTCGGTGGTGAGCCTGGCGCTCAGGGCACGCAGATGGATGCGCTCGGCCACTTTGCCTATTACGACAAGCCATGGGACGGCAAGGGAAAGCCCCCGGTCGACACGGCCAGGTATTACGGCGGCTACAGTCAGGGTAACGTTAAGCCGGCGCCGGATTCGCCGCTGATGAAACTGGGCATCGAGAACGCACCGCCGATCGTCACCAGCGCGGTGCTGCTGGATGCCCGCGCATATCTGGGCAAGGGCAAGCCGCTGGCCCCGGGACGGCTGGTCACCAAAGCCGATATCGAGGCGATGCTGAAGGCCCAGGGACTGGGCTGGCGCGGTCTGCTGGCCGGTGACGTGGTCTATATCTATACCGGCTGGGGCGACAACTGGGCCGATCCGGACAAGGACAAGACCTATTACACCATGGGTCCCGGTCTGGCGATCGATGCCGCGCGCTACCTGCGTGAAAAAGCGGTCGTGCTGGTGGCCCTCGACAATCCGTTCACGGATGCGGTTGCCAAAGGCCAGTTGCAGCGAAAGGCGATGCCGCCCCAGGGCATGGATCAGGGACTGCCGTTCATCATCCACCATCAAAACCTGGCGATTTCCGGCATTCATCAGATTCAGAACGCCAATCTGACGGCGCTGGCAAGAGACAGGGTCTGGACCTCGTGCACGATTATTCTGCCGCTGCGGTCCAGGGGTCATTCCGGTTCGCCGGTCCGCCCGGTGGCGATCGGCGTGCCCGGAAAATAGCAGACAGCGCCACATGACGGACCGTAAAGTGAGGCCGGGCAACAGGAAACCAACGAGGTCAAATCATGGAAATTGTCTATTTCACCGTGGTGGCGATTGCGCTCTATATCATCGCGGACTTCATTTTGCGGCGCATCGAGGCGGCGCGGGCCGAGCCTCTGAAGAACCGCTCCGTCGTGTTTTTTCTGCTTCTGCTGGTGCTCGCGGTCGCGACTTTTGCGACGATCCGCTACGCTGCCGGCATTTGACCGGCGCCGGGGCGGCGCAATCAGCTCCGGACGTGGTTGATATAGGTCAAGGACCGGGCCTGTCTGCGACCGCTAACATCTTGGATGGAAGAATCGGCGTGGCCACGGCGATATGAAACGAGGGAGGTGACCACCTAATGGGCAAGAAACCAAAATCCACTCCAGCACCTGCGGAGGAGCTCGAGGAGATACCGTTCATGCAGAAGCTGCTGGATAATCACTTCCTGCTGCTGTTTCTCGGGGTCGCCACGCCGACGGTGCTCTATATCATTTGGGGCATCATCGAAGTCGCCCAGATTCCAATCGCCAAATAACGAGGGGAGGTCAAAATGGCCATTCATTCGCCTGCCGACCGCCTGTGGTGGAAGGAACCGCTGACCAAAGTCGAGGTGACCTGGATCACCATTGCGTTCCTGTGGGGCCTGGTGATGTTCTTCACCATGGTCTACTGGCATTTCACCGGACAACAGAACCTGTCCAACGAAGCCTACAAGATCAAACCTGAAGTGTTTGCCGAGCGCACCGAGGCATTGGCCGAGAAGTACAAGGTGCGCGAAGAGGGCGATACCGGCGTTCCGGTGGTTCGTCCGCCCGCCGGCAGCGACATCTACATGTTCGGCCGGCTGTGGGAATGGTGGCCGGTGCTGGAGCTTGAAAAGGACAAGACCTACCGGCTCCATCTGTCGTCACTCGACTGGCTGCATGGATTTTCATTGCAGCCGACCAACATCAATATCGAGGTTCACCCGGGTTACGAGATGGTGTTGACGCTGAAGCCGAACAAGGCTGGCGAATTCGGCGTCGTGTGCAACGAATTCTGCGGCGTCGGCCACCACACCATGGTTGGCCGGATCTACGTCGTCGACGCGAAATAGGGGGCTGTCATGGCAAACTTCAGAACCTGCCCGGATACCGGGCTCAAGGTCTATTCCCACGCAGAGGCGCTGATCAAGGCGCACGCCGTGGTCGCCATTGTTTTTCTCGCCGTTGGCGGTGTATTCGGTCTGGGCGTGGCGCTGACCCGCTGGCCGGCGGTTCATCTGCTCGATCCGGAATTGTTTTATCTGGTTCTCACCGCCCACGGCACCAACGTGTTGCTGTTCTGGATCATCTTTTTCGAAATGGCGATATTGTATTTCGCCTCGGCGGTATTGCTTAACTGCCGGCTGGCGGTACCGAAAATCGCCTGGGCCGCGTTTGTATTGATGGTGGTTGGAGCCATCCTTGCCAATTATGCGATCATGCAGGGCGATTCGACGGTGATGTTCACCTCCTACGTGCCGATGAAGGCATCGCCCAACTTCTATCTTGGCCTGATCCTGTTTGCGGTCGGCGCGCTGATCTCCTGTTTTGTCTTTTTTGCAACCCTGGTGGTGGCGAAAAACGAAAAAACCTACGAGGGATCCGTTCCGCTGGTGACCTTTGGTGCGATCACGGCGGCGATCATCGCTGTATTCACAATTGCGTCAGGCGCCGTCATTCTGATCCCGACCTGGCTGTGGTCGCTCGGCTTCGTCAGTCACATCGATTCGGTGATGTATCGTGTGATCTGGTGGGGCATGGGGCATTCCTCCCAGCAGGTCAATGTCGCGGCCCATGTCGCGGTCTGGTATGCCATTGCCGCCATGGTGCTGGGCGCCAAGCCGTTGTCGGAAAAGGTCAGCCGGTCGGCGTTCCTGCTTTATATCCTGTTTCTGCAACTGGCATCGGCCCATCATCTGCTGGTGGAGCCGGGCATCAGTTCAAGCTGGAAAATCTTCAACACCAGTTACGCGATGTATCTTGCCGTGCTCGGTTCGATGATCCATGGCCTTAGCGTGCCGGGCGCGATTGAAGCCGCTCAGCGCCGTCGCGGCTTCACCCATGGTGTGTTCGAGTGGCTGCGCAAGGCGCCGTGGGGCAATCCGGCGTTTTCGTCGATGTTCCTGTCACTCGTCATGTTCGGTTTCCTTGGCGGTATCACCGGTGTGGTAATGGGCACCGAACAGATCAATCTGATCATCCACAACACACTCTATGTGCCGGGTCACTTCCACGCCACGGTGGTCGCGGGCACGACCCTTGCCTTCATGGGCATCACCTATCTGGTGGTTCCACTGATCTTCCGCCGTGAAATTCTGATGCCGAAGCTCGCCAAATGGCAGCCCTATCTGTTTGGCATCGGCGTCGGCGGGATATCGCTGTTCATGATGGGAGCCGGCACGCTCGGTGTGCCGCGCCGCCATTGGGACATCACATTCTCGGATGCGCCATTGTCGGTTGACATGCCGGGAACCGCATTCCTGATGATGGGTCTGAACGGTGTCTTCGCGCTGCTCGCCGGACTTGGCGGTCTGGCCTATGTGGTCAACATTGTCGGCTCGGTGCTGTTTGGCAAACGCCGCGATGAAAAGGTCGCGAAAGCCAATCCGGTGGTGTTCGACGGTGGCGCCGCAGTTGCCCATTATGGCGCGGAAGGGACCATCAAGGTGCCGGGAACCATGGTCCTGGTCGCAATCTTCTTCACCGCCTTTGTGCTCTATTACTACGTCAACTGGAAGTTCCTCTCAGAGGTCTGGCCGCTGAGCTGAGCAATCCAGGGAGCGGGCGCATCGAAAATGGCGCCCGCTCCTTTCAGACGTATTGTATATCGGGTATGGTCACCGGCATGACACAGACATTGCGAGACATATCTAATGTCTTCAAACTGCGGATCGGGAGCGCAATCATGCTGTGCGCGCTGGCTGGTCTGGCGATCACGCCGGGACGCGGGCCGGGTGTTGTGGAAACGATCGTGCTGGCGGTCGCCGTGTTTCTGTCGGCTGCCAGTGCCGGCGCGTTCAACCAGTATTTCGAGCGTGATCTCGACGCCGAGATGGCGCGCACCCGTAACCGGCCGTTTGTGACCGGCGTGTTCCGCGCTGACTGGCAGTGGCTCACCGCGATTGGCGTTCTGCTGCTGGCGGCGGTTGGCTCTGCCGCCTGGGTGCTCAATTCCCAGGTCGCGTTTTTCGTTTTTCTCGGCGCTTTCTTTTACGGCATCGTCTATACGGTCTGGCTCAAGCGGCGCAGCGTCTGGAATATCGTCATCGGCGGGCTTGCCGGCTCCTTTGCCGTGCTCGCCGGCGGTGCGGCGGTTGAGCCCGGCCTGTCGGCAAACACCGTCATTCTTGCGGTTGTGCTGTTCCTGTGGACACCGCCGCATTTCTGGAGCCTCGCCACCGCGCTTCACAAAGACTATGCCAAGGCAGGCGTGCCAATGCTGCCGGTCGTGATGGGCGACGCTGCGGCCGCAAGAATTATCCTCGCCCATACGCTCGTGCTGGTCGGTCTGTCACTGGTTCCGGGCTTTCTCGGCCTGGGCTGGATTTATCTGGCGGCGGCCGCTGCCGGTGGCGCCCTGTTCATTTATCGCAGCATCCAGCTGGTCGACCGACCCGGTCCGAAAGCGGCGATCGCCAATTTCCATGCATCCCTGATCCAGCTCACCGTGCTGTTGATCGCCGCCATCGTTGCACCAGGGCTCTAAAGCCATGTCCGGCCGTACTTTCAATCGCGCCTTGCCGCGCTGGTGTTGGCAATTGCAATGTTGGCGGGAAGCCGTGCCGGCGCCGCGGTCGAGCCCTCGCCGTTCGATGAAAAGGGCGCGCTCGCCTACAGTCAGGCGGCGATCGGGCGCAAACTTGGCAATTTTACCTTCCGCGACCGCAAGGGAAATCCCGTCGATCTGGCGCGATATGCCGGCAAACCGCTGATCATCAACCTGATCTATACCAGTTGCTACAACACCTGCCCGCTGATCGTTTCCGCGCTCTATGACGGCGTCAAGGTTGCCCAGGGGGCGATGGGAAAAGACGCATTTGCGGTGGTCACGGTCGGGTTTGACACCGCGAATGATACGCCGTGGCGGATGCGGGCGTTTGCCTCGACCAGGGGCGTATCATTGCCCAACTGGTCATTTCTGAGTGGTGACGAAGAGACCGTCGCGGCGCTGACGAAGAATCTGGGTTTTATCTATTACTCATCTCCCAAGGGGTTTGATCATCTCGCTCAGGTCACCGTCATTGACGGCAAGGGCAAGGTCTACCGGCAGATCTATGGCGACACATTCGCGCCGCCGGCGATCGTTGAACCGCTAAAGGAACTGGTGTTTGGCGGTGGCATTGCCCGGTCCGGTCTTTCCGGTCTGGTCAACCGTATCCGGTTGTTCTGCACGCTCTATGATCCGCGCAGCGAGCGCTACTATTTCGACTATTCGATCTTTGTTGGCCTCGTCATCGGTGCCGGAATCCTGGGCACGATGGCCGTCATCATCGGCCGCAATGTCTGGCGGCTCTGGCGTCAGGGTGGGGTCGCTTGATGGCAGCCGGTAACCCAGTGCTCGGGGCCTTGCAAAGGCCGCTGCGTCTTGCCTTCGCGCATGCGGAGAAGCTGCTCGACCGGGTGTTTCCCGGTCACTGGAACCCGCTCTACAACCTCGGCACGCTCGGGTTCTTCATGTACTGGATCGTCGCCGGCACGGGCATCTATCTCTATATCTTCTTTGATACCGGGCTCACCGAGGCCTATGATTCGGTGGAATACATGACCAACGACCAGTGGTATCTGGCCGGTGTCATGCGTTCGCTGCATCGCTATGCATCGGACGCCATGGTGTTGTTCATGATCATTCATATCGTTCGCGAATTCTCACTTGACCGCTATCGCGGATCGCGCTGGTTTTCATGGCTCACCGGGGCGCCGGTTATTGTACTGCTGTTTGTGAGCGGCATCACCGGCTATTGGCTGGTGTGGGACAGGCTGGCGCAGTATATCGCCGTCAAGACCACCGAATTTTTTGACTGGCTGCCGATCTTCGGGGCGCCGATTGCAGCCAATTTCGTCACCCCGGCAAGCCTGGATGACCGGTTTTTCAGCCTGATGATCTTTCTGCATATCGCAGCACCGCTGTTCCTGCTGTTCATGCTGTGGATCCACCTGCAACGGATCAGCCGGGCCAGGAGCAATCCGCCGCGCGGGCTGGCGCTCGGCATCTCGGCGGCCCTGCTGGCCCTTGCCATCGTCAAGCCGGCGGTCAGTCAGGCGCCCGCCGATCTGTCCGTCATGGTCACCAGCATCAAATTCGACTGGTTCTATATCGGGCTCTATCCGCTGGTCGATATCTGGTCGGCCGGCGCGGTCTGGGGTGCGCTGGCATTTTTCGGGCTGACCCTCATCGTCATGCCGTGGATGCCGCCGATGCGCCGGCCGGCGGCGGCCGAAGTTCATCTCGAGCATTGCAACGGCTGCCGGCGCTGTGTCGAGGACTGCCCCTATGGCGCGGTCACCATGCAGCCGCGCACCGATGGTGCGAATTTCGATCTGGAGGCGACGGTCGATCCGGATCTGTGCGTGTCCTGCGGGATCTGTTCGGGCGCCTGTCCGAGTTCGATGCCGTTCCGCCGCCGCAGCGAACTTGTGAGCGGCATCGAGCTGCCTGATTTCACCATCGCCGATCTGCGCCGGCGGCTGCACAAGGCGAGCGAGAAAATTACCGGTGATGTGCGTATTGTCCTGATTGGCTGCGACAACGCGGCGCGCGTCGAACGGCTCACCGGCCCCTGCGTCGCCGCGGTCAGCCTGCCGTGCAGCGGCATGCTGCCGCCACCGTTCATCGATTACATTCTCGCGCGCGGGCTCGCCGACGGCGTATTCATCACCGGCTGCCGCGAAGGATCATGCTATAACCGGTTTGGCCAGACTTGGGCCAATCAGCGGATCGACCGCGAACGTGATCCCTATCTGCGGCGCCGGGTGCCGCGCGAACGGATCGCGCGCTACTGGGCGGGTCCGGCCGACGACCGCGTACTTGCCCGCGAGATTGAAGACTTTGCCGAGCGGCTGCGGGCGCTGCCGGCGCCACAGGCCGTGCCGGACATGTCGGTCGTGGACAAGGTCGGCGCGCAATGAAGGAGATTGCCCGATATTTCGGCCAGGCGGTGGTTTACGTCCTGATCATGGTCGTCGTCGGTACCTTTGCCGATACCCCGGCCTATCAGGCCTTTCCCGATGATCAGGGCTTTATCCGGTTGACGCTGTCCCATGGCGGCAGGCCCAGGGGCGGGTGCCGCAAACAGAGTGCCAAGGAGTTGAGCAAGATCGCTCCCAACATGCGTCGCAAGAAGCTGTGTTCGCGCGAGCGGCTTCCGGTGCTGGTCAAAATGACGGTTGACGGCAAGCCGGTGCTGTCGCGGCTTCTGCAGCCCACCGGCATTCGCAATGACGGCCCGGTCAGGTTATATGAAGGGGTGCCGGTCGCCGCCGGTCGCCATGAGATCGCCCTGGCGCTGCGTGACAGCGACCGGAAGGAAGGCTTTGATTACGAGCGCAAGGCGGTTGTGGACATTCGGCCCGGACAGAATTTCGTCATCCAGTTCCGCACGGAGTTCGGCGGATTCGACCTCAAATGAGTACAAGGAAACGGCAGATGGCCCTGATTGAATGGCGCGACGCGTTTCTCACCGGCGATCCGGCGGTGGACTACGAGCACAAGGAGCTCGTTGATCTTATCAACGAGCTTTACGCCAGGCTCGACAGCAATGACAGGCGCGAGGGAGACGTGAGCGAGTTTCTCGGCGAAATAAACGCCAAGATTTCCGCCCATTTCGCACTCGAGGAACGGATGATGCGCGCCGCGCGCTATGCCAAATACGAGGCCCACAAGGACGATCACGAACGGCTGCTGGATGATATCCGCGACATCATGATCAACTACGACGGCGGCGCCTATGAAACGCTGGCGCAGACCCTGGCGCAGCATCTCAACGAGTGGTTCACCAACCACTTCGCGACGTTTGACGCGGAGCTCCACGGCGAACTCGGCCAGCACGACTGAAAACCGTTTCAGGCCGCCAGCCGCATCGGACACCCCGACAAGAAGGGGGACGGCACGATTGCCCTCCCCCTCAATTCACGAATTCGGGCCGGAGGAAATCCCGGCCCTGAGGCCCGCGACGGGCCTACTTTTTCTGCTTGCTGACGATATAGGCGATCACCGCCTTGCGCTGGGCTTCCTTCTTGAGGCCGGGAAACGTCATCTTGGTGCCCGGCACCTTGGCCTTGGGCTTGGTGAGAAACTCGGCAAGATTTGCCTCGTCCCAGGTCCAGTCGGCCGCCTTCATCGCGGCGGAGAATTTATTGTAACTCTCAAGGCTGCCCGCCTTGCGCCCGATCACGGTCATCAGCTCCGGCCCGATCTTGTTCTTTTCCTTGGTGATGTAGTGACAGGCCTTGCACTTGTTGAAGACCTTCTTGCCCTTCTTGAGCAGGGCGTCGTCCTCGGACGCCCCTGCGGGGCCGGCGACGGCCGCCGCGATCACGCCAACGGCAATGAGGCCAAGCAGCGATTTAATCTTGTTCATTTCGTCTTTCTCCAAAGATAGCAACCGGAACAAACGGAAGTTCAGCATCATGTTGTCGCATGTCACGCGGCGAGCGGCAATGCCAGTTTCTGCCATGCCTGCCCAAGCGCTTCGACCAGTTCAGCCATGAAGCCATCGTCGTGAAGCGGTGACGGCGTCAGGCGGATGCGCTCGGTGCCTTTCGGCACGGTCGGATAGTTGATCGGCTGGACATAAATGCCATGCTCGTTGAGCAGGATGTCGGTGAGTTCCTTGGCGCGTGCCGCATCGCCGACCATCACCGGAACGATATGGGTTGCCGAAGGCATTACCGGCAGGCCGGCGGCTTTCAGCAGACTTTTCAGCCGGGCCGCGCGCTCCTGATGGCGCACGCGCAGATCATTGTTGCCGCGCACATGACGCACGCTCGTCACGGCCGCGGCCAGCAGCGCCGGCGGCAGCGATGTCGTGAAGATGAAACCCGGTGCATTGCAGCGCAGTGCGTCAATCAGTGCCCGGGAGCCGGCGACATAGCCGCCCATCAGCCCGAACGCCTTGGCCAGCGTGCCTTCGATCACATCGAGCCGGTGGGCGAGACCTTCGCGCTCCGATATGCCACCGCCATGTTCGCCATAGAGTCCCACCGCATGCACTTCGTCGAGATAGGTCAGCGCTCCATAGCGCTCCGCCAGATCGCAGATCGCCGCGATCGGCGCAATGTCGCCATCCATCGAATAAACCGATTCAAACACGATCAGTTTTGGCGCATCGGCCGGCGTCGCCGCCAGCAGTTCCTCCAGATGGGCAAGATCATTGTGGCGGAAGATATGCCGCTCCGCGCCGGAATGGCGCACGCCCTCGATCATTGAGGCGTGGTTCATCGCATCAGAAAAGATCACGCAGCCGGGCAGCATCCGCGACAGCGTGGCAATGCTGGCCGAGTTGGATACATAGCCCGAGGTGAACAGCAGCGCCGCCTCCTTGCCGTGAAGGGCGGCAAGCTCGCCCTCGAGCTCGCGGTGCAGAAAACTGGTACCGGCGATGTTGCGGGTGCCACCGGCACCCACCCCCATGCTGCGCGCTGCCGCGCAGAAGGCATCGCTCACCGCCTCGTTCTGGCCAATGCCGAGATAATCGTTGGAACACCACACCACGACATCGCGCACAGCGCCATCGGCGCGGTGGAGCCGGGCGCGTGGAAATGCCCCCGAAATTCTCTCAAGATTGGCGAACACCCGGTAGCGTCCTTCCGAACGAACCTCGGCAATCGAAGCCGCAAAACGTGACTCATAGTCCATGAGTGAACTCCCGACAAAACTTCCGAAGGTCAAGACGGTCCCCGCCCTTCCCAAGGCCTGGCTGTGCACCAGCCCCAATCTATTAGATTAATTTCACATAGAAAAGGCCGATGTCATTGATTGAGGTCAATTGCCGCAGGAGGCAATGCGGGGCATCGGGTCGTGCCACTATCCGGTACCCGCTTCGATAAACCCGCCGCCGTGCCGTTCGATGATCGCCCGTGCCATCGGAAAACGCCGAACGACCCGTTCAGCGAGCGCCGGTTCCGCGACGAACAGGGCGGTCGACAGGGCGTCGGCCAGCGCGGCGCGCGGCGCAATGACCGAGACGCTGCGATAGTGACGCGCACTGCGTCCGCTGGCAGGATCGATCAGGTGATGCCAGCCGCCGCCAGGCTTGCACGTGGTGCCGGCGCCGCTTGAGGTGGCAATGGCCTGGCTCCGCAACATGACCCGGCCGGGCCGGCGCTCGAGGTGAACCGGCCAGGCGCGCCCCTCAAGGGCGCGGGTTTCGCCGAGGTCGTTCAGGATGTGGCGCCAGCCCTGACGCCTCAGCAGGTCGGTCACTTGTTCGGTGATGAAGCCCTGGGCAATGCCGTTCAATGTGATCGCCATGCCCGGCCGCAGTTTGATGCCGTCAGGCCCCGTTTCAATCCGCCGATAGTCCACCAGCCGGACCGTGTTGCCGAGGGCGTCGGGCGTCGGGCCGGGGCCATCGGGATCGGCAGCGAAATAGTCGGCAATCGCGCGCCACAGCGGCTGAACGGTGATGTCGAATGCGCCTTCCGAAAGGCGTCCGATCTCACGGCCCAGGCCGATCAGATGGCGCATTTCAGGCGACGGATTGGCGAGCTGCCCGGTGGCATTGAGCCTGCTCAGTTCTGAATCCTCGCGGTACAGGCTGAAGATCGCTTCCAGCCGTTCGATCTCGGCAAGCGAGGCCGTCAGCGCCCGCCGCGCGCGGGCGCGCTCCGCATCGTAGAACACCAGCCGTGCATCGGCTCCCAGTGCGGTGCCGCGCCACTCAAGGAACCGCGGCGGCAATGCGCTCGCCGCCGCCGGGCCGATCGCGGCGCAGCTACCGGCGCCGGCGAGGATCGTGAGCATGCGTCTGCGGGTGACCGGCATCATTGGCCTGACTCCTGAGGGGACCGGGTTATCCGTGCCACCTTTTCGCGGTGCAGGCGGCGTTTTTCGCGCACGATCAGCGGCGGGCAGACGGTCTTATCGTGGTAAGTGCGCTGGCAGTCGAGGCAGTAAATGCACTCGTTGGGATTGATGTGGCCGTCGGGATGGATTGCCTGCACCGTGCAGTTGGTTGCGCAGATTTTGCATTCTCGGCCACATTGATAGCGCCGCTTGAGCCACTCAAACATCCGGAGCCGCGCCGGGATCGCCAGCGCCGCGCCCAGCGGGCACAGGTAACGGCAATAAAAGCGCTCGATAAACAGCCCGGCGCCGAGCAGCGCCACGGCATAGAGGACAAACGGCCACTGGCGCATGAACTTGAGCGATATCGCCGTCTTGAACGGCTCGACTTCGGCGCCGCGAAACGCCAGCTCGACCGAACTGAGCGAGACCGCGAACAGAGCCAGGAAAATGATGTACTTGATCGGCCACAACCGTTCATGAACGGCGAACGGTATCTGGATTTGCGGAATTCTGAGTTTGCGGGCGGCCTCGTTCAGCAGTTCCTGCAAGGCGCCGAACGGACACAGCCAGCCGCAATAGACGCCACGCCCCCAGAACAGCAGGGCGACGGCCACAAAGCCCCAGAGAATAAACGCCATCGGATCGAGCAGGAACACATTCCAGTCGAAACCCGACAGCAGGGCCTGGGCGAATGTCAGGACATGGACGACTGAAAGCTGGGCGCCGGCGATCCAGCCGAGCCAGACGGTGGTCACGGCAAGAAATGCGATCCGCGTCGTGCGATGGAACCGGTCGCTGCGGCATACCAGATCCTGAAACACGAGGATCGCCGAGAACAGTCCCAGCATCGCCAGCAGG
>Ga0114931_10005076_pt1 | contig 16299 bp, 15 predicted proteins | sample 2SBtaG_FD_89579 | JGI IMG/M metagenome (GOLD analysis project Ga0114931, IMG submission 89579) | Deep subsurface microbial communities from Kolumbo volcano to uncover new lineages of life (NeLLi) - 2SBTROV14_V59a metaG | ecosystem: Environmental > Aquatic > Marine > Volcanic | place: Kolumbo...
ACGCGGTTCGCGTCGGCATCGATCGAAGATTCGGCCAGCGACGAACGAAAGACCAGTCAGAGTTGGAGAAGAATCATGGCGCAACCCAAATCCCCAGAGTCAAACAAACCGGATGATCGACCGAGTCGAATCGCTCGCGAGGTCGAGAGCGCGATCGAGCCGCCGCAAATCCCGCGCCAGGCGACGGTCGATCGCATGCGCAAGTTTGTCGCCAGCTACTGCGGAAAATCCGGAACCGCCACCCACCCTGGCGAGGGAGTCACCGACGCCGTCGTCATGGGATTGGCCTACCACAAGGATACCCTCGGCAAGCCTCTCTGTCCGTGCCGCTTCTACCCCGACAAGGAAGAAGAGAAGAAGCATCGCACCTGGATGTGCGCCTGCGACGACATGCAGATCTACAAGTATTGCCACTGCCTTCTCTTCACCAACGCGGAGGGCCTGCCGATCACCGAGCACCTGCCCGACGACCACGAAGGCCGCAAGATCTACGGTCTCGTCGCCGACCCGACACCGGACAAAGGCCGACACCTGCGCGACAAGGCAGAGGAACGCGAGAAAGAGCGGCGCAATCGCCCATCCTGAACCGGCAGCCGTATGACGATCGACACCATCGAGCCAACTGAGGCACGCATCCTCGGGGTTCTCATCGAAAAGGCGATGACGACCCCCGAAAATTACCCTCTCTCGCTCAACGCAGCTGTCAGCGGCGCCAACCAGAAGTCGAATCGACACCCGGTCCTCGCCGTCGAAGACGACGAAGCCCTGGAGGCGCTCGAGGTACTGGCGGAGAAGCGGCTGGCCAAGCGCGTGTTTCCCGGCCACAGCCGCGTCGAGAAATTCTCGCACACGGCTGGTGGCAGACTCGGGCTCAACTCCGCCTGCCTGGCCGTCCTAGCCGAGCTTCTCCTGCGCGGCCCGCAGACCCTCGGCGAGTTGCGCACCCGGGCCCGCCGCATGGCGCCGCTCGACTCTCTAGAGCAGGTCCAGAACGCAATCGAGCAGCTCTCGGAAAACAGGCTGTGCAAGCGGGTAGCGCCCGAACCGGGCGGGCGCGCCGAGCGCTATGCTCAACTCCTGGCCCCGGCGAGCCATCCGATCGACGAGCTGCCACCGGCTCGGGCGTCGCGTCCAGCAACGACAGCGGCTCCCGCCGCAGCGACTGCGCCATCCGCAACCAGCGACCTCGAAGAACGCGTCGCTCTGCTCGAACGCAAGATGCGCGATCTCGAACGCCAGTTGGGCATCGGGACCGACTGACGGGTACCGGTGCCATCTCCGACTCCTCGACTTCGTCGCGACCTTCGCTATGGTTGGCGCGATCACCCATGCCCATCCTCAATCCAAAATTTCCGTGACGGCTCCCGCGACCACTCCCGTGCCCTCTTCGCAGCACCTGGAACTCGACTCGGTGACGATGGCCTTTGGCCAACGACGGGTGTTCGATGAGTTGAGCTGTTCGTTCCCACCGGGCCGGATATCGGTCCTGCTCGGCGGCAGCGGGTCCGGCAAGAGCACCATCCTGCGACTGATCGGCGGCTTGGTCTGCCCGCTGTCGGGCCGCGTCCTGGTCGACGGCGAAGATATCACCGGCCTGGGCCCCACGCGCATGGCGGCTGTCCGAGATAAGCTGGGGATGTTGTTTCAGGGCGGCGCCCTGCTCGACTCGCTGACCGTCCTCGAGAATCTCGCCCTCCCCCTGCGCGAGCACACCGACCTCGACGACGCAGCCATCGGCGCGGAGGTCCACGACCGGTTGGCGTCCGTCGGACTGTACGACATCGACGACCTGCTGCCCAATCAGCTCTCGGGCGGAATGCGCAAACGGGTGGCGCTCGCGCGGGCGATCATTCGCAAACCGCTCATCCTACTCTGCGACGAGCCCTTCTCCGGCCTCGACCCGATCTCCACGCGCCAGGTCGAATCTCTTCTGGTCGACATCAACCACAGACGCGGCATCACCATCGTGGTCGTATCGCACCACGTCGCGTCGACGATGCGGATGGCCGAGCAGGTCACGATCTTGTTACCCCACCGTGTCGTCACTGGAACCCCGCAAGCGCTCCAGCACCATCGCGACCCGCTGGTGAAGGCGTTCCTATCGGCCGACTTGGATCCCCCACAGGACGCGGAAAAGCTCGAGGAGGTCGAAGTCATGCCGGGACGCGCGCGTCCATGACCGGTTTCATTGCCAGGATTGGTGCGCGGACGATCCTCTTCCTCGAGGAAGTCGGGCGGGTGACCTACTTTTCCACCCGCATCCTCGCCGCGATCTTCCATCGACCGCCCCGCATCCGCCGATTCCTCGACGAAGTCTTCGGCATCGGAGTGATGTCGTTGATCATCATCTGCGTCTGCGGGCTTGCCGTCGGCGCGGTGCTCGGCCTGCAGGGGTACCACACCCTCGAGCGCTTCGGCGCTACCGACTCGCTCGGAACCGTGGTCGGTCTCAGCCTGATCCGCGAATTGGGCCCGGTGATGACCGCATTGCTCACCACTGGCCGGGCCGGTTCGGCGACCACCGCCGAAATCGGATCCATGGCGGCAACGGAACAACTCGACGGACTGCGGATGATGTCGATCGACCCGATCCACTACGTGGTGACGCCGAAAGCCCTCGCCATGGTCGCCGTCATGCCACTTCTGTCGGGACTCTTCATCGTGTGCGGAATCGCTGGCGGTTACCTCGTCGGTGTCTACTGGGGGGTCGATCCGGGAAGTTTCCTCACCGGGTTGGAGTCGGCGGTCGAGTTTCGCGACGACGTCGTCGGCAGCTTCCTCAAGGCCCTGATCTTTGGGATTCTGATCGGCCTGATCTCGACCTACCGCGGCTACACCAGTGCGCCGACCTCCGAGGGCGTCAGCGAAGCGACGACGGCGACCGTCGTCGAGGCATCGGTATGCATCCTCGTTTTCGACTATTTCATCACGGCCTTGTGGGGTGTGTAACCAATGAAGCCAAACCGATCCAGAGACGTCGCCGTGGGGCTGTTCGTCCTCGCCGGACTCGGCGCCATCGCCTACCTGTCGTTGCAGCTCGGCGGCTTATCGCAGCGCAGCGACGAGAATATGACGATCTACGCTCGCTTCGACGAGATTGGCGGTTTGCGGCCACGAGCACCCGTAGTCATCTCCGGTGTGAGGGTCGGCCAGGTCGATGCGATCGATCTCGCCGACGACTACCGCGCGCGGGTGAAGATGACGGTTGCCGACGGCCTCGAGCTTCCGGTCGACACCTCCGCATCGATCGTCACCGCGGGTGTCCTCGGCGATCGCTACATCTCCCTGCAACTCGGCGGCGAGGACGTTTTCCTCCAAGATGGCGAGGAGATCGAGTTCGTCGAATCGGCGGTGATCCTCGAGCGCCTGATCGGCCAATTCATCCACAACACCAGTCTCGGCGAAGACAAATGATCGGCGACAGCCGAGCCGCAATCGGCGAGGTCGGCGCACGCTGCGCCGGCACTTCTCACAGGTCGCGCTTCTCCGCTATAGTCCACGGATGAATGTTCCCGGCTCGTGCACAGCGATGCTCTTGCTCGTGTTGGCGATACCCTGCGGCGCACGGGGCGCGAGCACCGAAACCAACGATCCGCTGCAGAGCCTCAACCGAAAGACGTACGCGTTCAACGAGGGCCTGGACAAGTACATCCTGCGTCCCGTGGCGCGCGGCTGGGATTTCGTCGCGCCAGATATCGTCGAGGACTCCCTGAGGAATTTCGACGACAACATTCGATTCCCGATCATCGCCGTCAACGATATCTTGCAGTGGAAGTGGCGCGCCGCCACCGAGCAAACCGGCAGGTTCGTCGTCAACACGACGGTCGGCATCCTCGGCTTCCGCGATGTCGCCGCCGGCTGGGGCCTCGCGAAGCAAAACGAAGACAGCGGCCAGACCTTCGGCAAATGGGGCATTCCAGCCGGGCCGTACCTCGTCCTGCCCCTGTTCGGGCCGTCCAACCCGCGGGACGCCATCGGCCTGCTCGCCGACGGGGCGTTGTCGATCTACTGGCTCGCCGCGCCGTTGTACGTCACTCTCCCCTACCGCACCGTCGATGTGGTCAACCGCCGCGCCCTGGCCGACGAAGATATCGAGAGTGCCCGAAAAGCAGCACTCGACTTCTATGTGTTCATGCGTAACGCATATCGCCAACGCCGCAACGCCCTGATTCGCGACGTGGCTGAAACCGGCACCGGCGCGGCTGCAATCGATGACAATCTCTACGACGTGGACGATCCCTATGAACTCGATGATGAAGAATAGCCTCACGGGACTTTTCTGCGGCGCCCTTCTCGCAGCGCAGGTCAGCGCCAGCGGGGCGCCTCCGCGCGAAGTCGTCGACACCATGGCCGGCCAGGTGTTGGCAACACTGCGCGACACGTCGCTCGAGTCCGCGGCGCGGCGCGCTAAGGTCGAAGAGATCATCTACGCGCACGTCGACTTCGACACCCTCTCGCGTCTGGTCATGGCACGCAACTGGAGGCGCCTCTCGGCCGCACAGCAAAAGGAGTTCGAGGGGCTGTTCAAACGGCACCTTTCCGACACGTACGGCGAGAACGTCGACAACTACCGCAACGAGAGTGTTGCCATTCTATCGGAACGCACGGAAAAACGTGGCGACGTCACCGTCAAGAGCAAGGTCGTTCGCACCGGATCAGACGACATCCTGATCGACTACCGGCTGCGCAAGCGGAACCACGATTGGCGCATCATCGATGTGGTCATCGAAGGTGTGAGTCTAGTGGCCAACTTTCGCGCCCAGTTCCAGGACATCATGTCGAACGGTGGCGCGGACCGACTTCTCGAGCTCCTGCGCGAAAAGACCCTCGCGCCGCCGCCCGAATAGCTCGCAGCCCGTTGGAGAACATGTTCGCCTGCGCAGCTGTTTTTCATCGCACCAGCACCAGCACCAGCGTGCCGCCGGATCATTCAAACGGGAAACTCCAGAATGGGAATCATGAATGAATGCGCAGCCACCCTCCTCAGCCTGAGCCTATGCCCGTGCCTCAGCCTACGAGCGCAGCGAGTTTCGAGATAGAGCGATAATGCCGGGACTCGATCCATTCACCCCGGACCACGACTACTGCGTGTACTGCCATGCCCCCGCCGCGGGGATGTGCGCCGAGTGCGGCGCCCTCTGCTGCGTCGATTGTGTCGAGTTGGTCATGGGCTGGACCACCCGGCGCGCGACGTGCAGGTCCTGTCTCGAGCGAAGCGAAGCGCCGTCCACGCGACCCAACCACCGTTCGCCGGCAATCCTATGGGTCATCGCGGTCGCGGTCGGCGCCGCCGCTATCGCCGCTATCCTGTGGCTGGATTGACGCCGGCCTCGGCTCTCACTAGCCTGCCGCAGCACACGCGAAACCGGCCCAGCACCTGACTCGGGATCGCCGCCCACTGCGGCGGGATCGAGCGAATCGGGCCCCCTCTCCGACCAGGCCATCGACCGTGTTCCACTCCGAAACCACAACACGAGACATCCGCGTTCGCGTCCACTCCCGCTACGTGCCCGAGCGATCCGACCCGGAGCGCTGCCAGTGGTTCTTCATCTACACCGTCGAAATCGCCAACCTGGGCACGCTGACGACCCAGCTGCTGAGCCGCCATTGGATCATCACCGACGCCAACGGCAACGTGCAGGAAGTCCGCGGTGAGGGCGTCGTCGGAGAGAAACCGAAGCTGGAAGCCGGACAGTCGTTCACCTATACGTCGGCCTGCCCGCTGCAGACACCGTTCGGCACCATGCACGGCACCTACCGGATGGTGCGCCACGGTGGCCACAGTGGCGAGGGCGGCGAGGACTTCGACGCCGAGATCGCCGCCTTCTCCCTCGGCGAGCCCCACGCCATCAACTAGGTTCGGGCCTTCACGCTCGAGGATCGAGGCCCGCGTCGCTCGTAGGCCGGGGCAGACGCGGGAATCACTGGGTCTCGCCCATCACCCAGCGCGCCGTGTCTTCGGGGAGATCGGGCAGGATCTCGAGGAACTGCGCCACGTCCTCGCCGACGAGATTACTCCCCAAATTTTCTTTGAGGAAACTGTGGTAGTGCGTCGCCACCCGCTCGCTCAGTAAACCGCAGCGGCGCAGCGTCGGGATGACGAAACCGGAAATCGGCCCGAGGCGCCGGCCCGGACGCGCGCCGATCGTCAGCTCATCGCGTTCGTTCTGTAACGACGCGAGGAGCGCCTCGGCGTCGATGCCCACCTCGGCCCAGATCTTCAAGGCCTCGGTAAAGAAGGTCGCCTGATTGCGGCTGTCGATGAGAGTCCGCGAAGCCTCCAGAGCAAAGTCCTCGAGCTCCGTGCGCTGCTCGTCCGACAACTGGGGCACGCAACGCGATACATACTTCACACCGTAAGCATGATGCCGCGACTCGTCGCGCGCGACGTACGTCAGCAGATCCTTGAGCAGCGGCTCCTCGGTGAGGTTGCGCATCTCGCGAAAACTGTAGAGTGCGAGCCCCTCGACGACGATCTGCATGCCCACCAACTTTTTGAGCCAGTCCTCCGTTCGCAACGTTTCGTCGAGAACATCCTTGAGCGGCGCCGCAATCGGTCGGATTTCGTCGAGCTTGTCGATGTACCTGGCAAATACCTCGACGTGGCGCGCCTCGTCCATCGTCTGCGTCGCCGCGTAGAACTTCGCATCGGTGTGGGGCACAGCGTTCACCAGCTGCGCCGCCACCATCAACGCACCCTGCTCGCCGTGCAGGAAATTGCTCAGACGAAACGCCGCCGTGCGCCGGGTCAACTCCCACGTCGTCTCCTCACTGAGCGATTTCCAGTAGGACGTCTGTTCCAGCGGCACCGCGGTACCCAGTGGCATCGCCGAAAACTTCGCGTGGTCGATCGGCCGATCCCAATCGAGATCGCGGCTGGCCACCCACTGCGCCTCGGTCGCCTTATCGTACAGCCGGCGCAACTCTTCGACCTCGGGGTCGTAGTTCCACTGGTAGATAACCTTCATCGCCGTATCGAAACCCGGGTCCTGGGTGTCGGTGGTCACTTTGAACTCACTCATGGATTCCTCCGTAGCGGCCGACTCGAGGCGGCCGGGGGCGATGCGTACGAGTCGCCGCGGCGCTCTTCGGGCGACAACCCGAGCCCATTGCGAGCAGACCTGCGGCGCACCGCCCAACGACGCAACGGCTCGAAGTGGATCTCGGGATCGACATGACCAATTGTACGACTTTCCTTGCTGTAAGCGATCTGTCAACCGACGCACGGCGCGGACGCGGGCCGTCGGCTCGGCAAATTGGGTACGATCGTCACAAATTATTTCCATTCCCAAACAACTCGTGTTAAGCAGTCAAGACATTCCAACCAGCACCAAGGGGGACCCCATGCAGTATTTTCGCCTCGCCGCGGCAGCATTGATTGCCGTGATTTTGCCCTTAATGGCATCGGCTTTCACCACCTTCGAGAGCGGCCAGGTGCGTCCGATGGCGCTGTCGCCGGACGGCAGCAGGCTGTTCGCGGTCAACACACCGGACAATCGGCTCGAGATTTTTGCCGTCGCCGGCGGCACGCTAACCCACACCGGCTCCGTCGCAGTCGGCCTCGAGCCGGTAGCCGTCGCGGCGCGTTCGAACAGCGAAGTGTGGGTCGTCAATCACCTCTCCGACAGTATCAGCATCGTCGACGTCAGCGTCGCGCCGCCGAGCGTAACGCGAACCCTCCTGGTCGGCGACGAACCGCGCGATATCGCCATCGCCGCGGGAACGGTCGGAACCCGAGTGATGATCACCACCGCGCGGCGCGGTCAGAACAGCCAGTTCCATTCTACCGATCCGGTCGATCCTCTGTTGACGACCGAGGGCGTCGGCAGAGCACTGGTTTGGGTCTTCGACCCCAACAACCTCGGCAACAACCTCGAAGGCAATCCGCTGTCAATCGTCGAGCTGTTTGGCGACACGCCGCGAGCGCTCACCGTCAGCAACGACGGCAACAGCGTCTACGCCGCAGTGTTCCACTCCGGCAACCAGACGACAACCGTCTCGGAAGGCGCGGTCTGCGACACCAGTGGCTTCAACCTGGCCAACGACATCGTCCAACCCTCCTGCTCGGTGCTCGGGCTGACCCGACCCGGCGGGTCGCCGCTTCCGCACGACGATCACCTCGGCGAGAACCACCCTGAGACCGGGCTGATCGTCAAGTTCAACCAATCGTCCGGCAAGTGGGAGGACGAGCTCGGTCGCGACTGGAGTAGCCAGGTCAAGTTCGACCTTCCCGACCTCGACGTCTTCCAGATCTCGACCACCAACGGCGCAGTCATGAACACATTCGCCGGCGTCGGCACCATCAACTTCAACATGGTGACCAACCCGGTCAGCGGCGTGGTCTACGTCTCCAACACCGATTCCATCAACGAGGTTCGCTTCGAAGGGCCGGGAGACTACGTCACCGCCAACAATTGGAAGCCAGCGGGTGAGCCGGCCAGCGTCCAGGGGCATCTCGCCGAATCGCGTATCACGGTGCTGGACGGCAGCAGTGTCACCAGTATCCACCTCAATAAGCACATCGATTACAGCGTCCAACCGGCGCCTCTCAGCGTCAAGGCGAACAGCCTTGCCACGCCGACCGGCATGGCAGTCTCGAGCGATGGTTCGACGCTCTACGTCGCCGCCTTCGGCTCCGGCAAGGTCGGCGTATTCGACACCACCCAGCTCGAGACCAACACCTTCACGCCCTCGTCGCTCAGCCACATCAGCGTCGGCGGCGGCCCTTCCGGCCTGGTCCTCGACGAGGCCAACAGTCGCCTCTACGTCTTCAACCGTTTCGACAATACCATCTCGGTCGTCAACACCGGCACCAACCTGGAGATCGCCACCAAGTCGATCTACAACCCGGAACCGGCCAACGTCGTCGACGGTCGGCCGTTCCTCTACGATGCCATGCAGACCTCCAGTAACGGCGAAGCGTCGTGCTCCTCGTGCCATATCTTCGGCGACTTCGACAGTCTCGCCTGGGATCTCGGCAACCCGGACGATCAGCAGAAGGTCAACACCCTGCCCTCGCTCAGCCCGGTTCCCGACGCGGGATTCAAGGACTTCCACCCGATGAAGGGACCGATGACGACGCAAAGCATGCGCGGCCTGAGCAACCACGGTGCCATGCACTGGCGTGGCGACCGCTCGAGCGGATTCTTCGGCAGCGACCCGACCGACGAGGTTCTCTCCTTCAAGAACTTCATCGTCGCCTTCGAGGGTCTCGTCGGTAACGACGGGCCGATCACCACACCGCAGATGGACCTTTTCACCAACTTCATCCTCGACGTATTCTATCCGCCAAACCCGAACCGCAACCTCGACAACACGGCGCACTCACTGTCGGTCTCAGAGGCCAGCGTACTCAACCTGTACAAGGTGCCACTCTCCGACTCGTCGGTGGCAGCCTGCAACGATTGCCACGAGCTCAACCCGGCTGCTGGGCGCTTCGGTACCGACAGGGGCCGCAGCTTCGAGAACGAGACACAGCAATTCAAGATCCCCCACCTGCGCAACATCTACCAAAAGGTCGGCATGTTCGGCATGGTCCAGGTGCCGTTCCTCAGCAGTGGCGACAACGGGCACAAGGGCAACCAGGTTCGCGGGTTCGGCGTCCTGCACGACGGCAGCATCGACACCATCAACCGATTCCTCGGAGCGAGCGTCTTCAACCTGACAGCGACCGAGCAGAGGGATCTCGAATCGTTCATTCTACAGTACCCGACGAACCTGGCACCAATCGTAGGTCAGCAAACGACGCTGACGGCGACCAATGGTGCCACAGTCGGCCCGCGCATCGACCTGCTGATCGCTCGCGCCAAGACTTGCTTCAACGTCGCCGGCACTCCGGGCGACACCGAGTGCAACCTCGTCGTCAAGGGCTTCGACGGCACCGACGCGCGCGGTTGGGTGGGCGAGGTCCAGGGAGCCCCGGGCACTTGTGGGCCCACCGAAACGATCCTCTTCCGCCCCGACCGCGTCAGCGAACCATTACTTACCGACGGTCAGCTGCGCAGCATCGCGGGGACTTCGGGCAACTTCCTCACTTACACCTGCGCACCCCCCGGATCGGGTACCCGAATGGGCGTCGACCGCGACGAAGACGGATTCCTCGACCAAGACGAGGTCGACAGCGGCAGCAACCCGGCCGACCCACTATCGATTCCCGGAGCCACCTCAGCTGCGGTCATCTCGGCCAAGAAGGTCCTGATCAAGGACAAGGTTCCCGACAACGAATCCAAGCGCAAGATCGTCATCCTCAGCAAAGACGCCGGTGTCGGCTTTCCCGCAGCGCTGTCGGCCAACGACCCGCGCTGCAACGGTTCGCCGGTCGGAACGTCCAAGGCGACGCTGACCGTCGCCAGCGCGACCTCGGGACAGAGCCACGTCATCGGCCTCCCCTGTCAGAACTGGACCCTGCTCGGCAACCCGTCGAATCCGTCCGGGTATAAGTACAAGGACAAAGAGCTCGATGACGGCACCGTCAAGGTCGCGGTCTGGAAGGCCGGTAAGCTCAAGCTGGTCCTGCAGGGCAAGGGCCCGTCGAATCTCGACTACGACCTCACTGCGGGGATCAGCCAGGGAACCGTCGACCTCCTATTCGACAACAACGGCGACGGCCTCTGCATGGCCTGCATCGGCTTCAACGGCAAGGACGGATCCGACGGTAAGAAATTCCTCGGTAAGTCCTGCCCCGCTCCCGCATCTTGCGGGCTCTAGGAATCCGAACAAAGGGCCCGGGGTTTTCGCATCGCGAGCACCCCGGGCCGGTTTCGCCGGGCGGAAACCGGTGATCATCCGCGCGCGCGGCGTCCGCAAGCGCTTTGGCGACAGGGTCGCCGTCGCCGGCCTCGACCTCGACATCGAGGCCGGCGCGTGTTTCGGTCTGCTCGGCCCCAATGGAGCCGGTAAGACCACCACCCTGCGCATGCTCTACGGCGCGACGACGCCGAGCGCCGGAAGCATCGAGGTGTTTAGCATCGATCTGGCGCGCAACCCCCGAGCCGTGCGGGCGCGGCTCGGTGTCACCCTGCAAGACAACGTTATGATCGACGCACTGAGTGCGATTGAGAACTTGCGAGTGTTCGGCCGTTATCACCTCATCCGCGAGCCACTGCTCTCGCAAAGAATCTCCACCCTGATCGATTTTCTCGAGCTGGGATCACACGCCGATGTGCGTGTCGATGAGCTATCGGGCGGCTTTCAACGAAGACTGGCTGTCGCGCTCTCCCTCATGAACGACCCTGAGCTACTCATCCTCGACGAGCCCACCACCGGCCTCGACCCCGCCGTCCGACTCGCCCTGTGGGCCAAAATTCGCGATCTACGCGCCGCTGGCACAACCGTGCTACTGACCACACACTACATGGACGAGGCACAGCGCCTGTGCGATCGCATCGCCGTCATGGCGCACGGCGTGGCGATCGCCGACGGCGCCCCCGATGCCCTGATCGCCGAGCACCTCCCCGCCGAGGCGATCGAAGTGGACTGCTCGCAAGAGGAAGCCACCACCCTCCTGCGCAAGCTTCCCAACGGAACGCGGTCCATGCGCGCTGGCGGCCGGCTCGTCCTCTACGTCGACGACGCCGAGCCTGTTCTCGCCGCGCTCAACGCGTCCGCCTCCGCCGTGGAATGGAGCCGCACTCTTCGGCCGACGAACCTCGAGGACCTGTTCCTGCACCTCACCGGCGCTCGCCTCGAGAGCGGCGCATGACCGTCTCGCTTCCCCACGCGGCAGCCGTGTGGCGACGCAACGCTTCGATGTACGCGCGCACGTGGATGTACAACCTGCTCCCCAACTTCTTCGAACCTATCCTCTACCTGTTGGCCATCGGCGTCGGCGTCGGTGCCTATGTGTCGGAAATGGCGGGGATGTCCTACGCCGAATTCCTCGCGCCAGGGCTGGTCTGCGTCGCGGCGATGAACGGCGCGAGCTTCGAGGTAACGTACAACGTGTTCGTCCGGCTGACCTATGACAAAGCGTACGACGCCATGCTGACCACGCCGATCGGCCCGGACGAGGTGCTGCTCGGAGAAGTTCTATGGGCGGTCACCAGAGCGAGCATCTACGGTGGCTCGTTCTTCCTGGTGCTCATCCTCTTCGGCCTGGCGCCGCTCCCCAACGCCCTGCTTGCGATTCCGGCCATTCCGCTGACGGGCCTACTCTTCGCGTCGGTGGGAATCGCCTTCACCTTGCGCGTGCCCACGATCGATCTCTTCTCTTTCTACTTCACCCTATTCCTGACGCCGCTGTTCCTGTTCTCGGACGTGTTCTTTCCACTCGACGAACGCCTCTCCGGAATCTGGCTGTGGGTCGCCGAGGTGCTGCCGCTGCTGCACCCCGTGCGCATCGCGCGAGCGGCGTTCAGCGGCGAGTTCAGCGCAATCCTGCTGTGGGACCTCGCCTACCTGCTCGGGCTCTCAGCCGCCCTGCTGCACTGGTCGCGCTCGGCGGTGCGAGCACGGCTGATGGACTGACGCAGCGGCCGGGCGACGCCCCGCGGGCGATGACCGGCAACAACTGCACTCGAAACCGTCAGAAATACCCGGTCTGCCCCTGGCTCGAGTCGTCGTCGCCATCCGGCACAACGCGATCCGTGATGTACTTCCCGGTGATCATGTCCTTGTAGCCCAACCCCGGTCCGACCATCGGATAGACGTGCGACGTGGGATCGACCATGACCTCGAGGAAGGCTGGGCCATCGAAGTTCACGAACTTCTCCAGGGCCGCCCGAATCTCCGAATTCTGGGTGACGCGGACCGCGAAACCAAAGCCGTCCGCCTCAACCGCCTTGATGAAATCCTTTTTGTGAAGCGTCTTGTCGGTTCCCGAGTAGCGGTTGGCGTAGAACAGGTCCTGCCATTGGCGAACCATCCCGTCGCCCATGTTGTTCAGCAACAGAACCTTCACTGGAACTTCATAGGTGGTCAGGGTCTCGAGCTCGCCCACGTTCATGCGGATACTGCCATCTCCATCGACATCGATGACCAGCGCGCCGGGATTGGCCAACTGCGCACCAATCGCCGCCGGCAGACCGAACCCCATGGTCCCCATGCTGCCAGACGTCAGGAAGTGCCGCGGACGTTTGAAATCCAGGTACTGCGCCGCCCACATCTGATGCTGCCCAACGCCCGTCGCGACGAATGCCTGACCGCCAGTAATCTCGCTCAGAACAGTGAGAACATGCTCGGCCTGAACCGCGTCCGACTCTCGATTGTAGTTGAGCCCGTGCTTCTCCTTCAAACCGACGACATGCTTCTTCCACGCAGAGAAATCGAGATTGAGCCGTCCCGAGCCCTTCAAGAGCTGGGCCAGACCACGCTTCGCATCGGCAATGTGCGACCAGTCGACGTTCATCACCTTGCCGATCTCGGAGGCGTCGATATCGAGATGAGCGATCTTGGCGGCGGGCGCAAACTCACTCACCTTACCGGCGACGCGGTCATCGAAGCGCGCCCCTACCGCGAAGAGGAAATCACAGTCCTCAACCGTGTAATTGGCGAAGGCCGCGCCATGCATGCCCAACATGTGCATCGACAACTCGTGCGTCGTGTCGAAGCCGCCGATCCCCATCAGCGTCGTCACCACAGGAATGCCGAAACGGTCGACGAAGCGCGCCAAGACCTCGGAAGCACCGCTGTTGACGACGCCGCCGCCAGCGTAGATCAGAGGTCGTTCGCTCTTCGACAGCAGCTCGTAAAAAGCGTCGACATCGGCCTTCGACATCCCGGCCCGACCGACTTTCTCGACCCTCTGGCGATATCCCGGCAGCGACAGAACACCCTCGCCCTTGAAGATCCCCTCGGCATTCTGAACGTCCTTGGGCACGTCGATGACAACCGGGCCCGGCCGACCGCTGCGCGCGATCTCGAAGGCGCTGCGCACCGTCTCCTCGATCTTGGTTTCATCCGTCAACAGGAACACGTGTTTGGCGCAAGGCGACATGATGTTGAAGATCGCCGCTTCCTGAAACGCGTCCGTACCCATCGCCGCGCGCGGGACCTGGCCACAGATGAGAACGACCGGAACCGAGTCCGCCTGGCAGTCGCGAATCGGGGTGACGGCGTTCGTCGCGCCAGGACCGGAAGTGACGATGAACACCCCGACGCGACCGCTCGACCGCGCGTAGCCAGCCGCCATGAAACCCGCGCCCTGCTCCGTTGCCGGCACGATCAGCCGCATCCCGTCCGACGCTGCCCGCTCGGCGTTGTAACGGAAGACCGCGTCAAAGGTCGGCAGGATGGCACCACCGCTGTAGCCAAAAACCGTGTCCACGCCTTCGTCCGCCAGTACCTGGACGATCATGTCGGCGCCACTCATCTTCGACCCGGCGAGCGGATGTCGTTCGATTTTCTGCTTCGCGCTAGATGCTTTCATCAGTGTCGGCATGATTCTGTGCCTCTCCAGGAACGAAATTTGCCTGGACTATAGCTGGATTTTAGCAAACTTTCGAGCACCAGTCGGACCGCACACTACCGCAGCGGGCGCTCCCATTTTCATGACCGTGGAAAGCTGCTAGCCGACCTCAGGTCTCGAAGCCGCCGGGCCGACGACGCCAACCCGACGCCGCCAGGTTGCCGCCGTCCACGTGGAGAGTCGAACCAGTCACATAACCCGACATGTCCGACGCCAGGAACACGATCGCGCCGGCGACGTCGTCGACATCACCCGGGCGCGGCAGCGGAGTGTGCACGGGAATCTCGCCGCCGATCCCCGGGGTCGGAATCCCGTCCGGCGCGACGCAGTTGACACGAATCTGACGCGCGCCCAGCTCCAGCGCGAGGCTCTTCGTCAGGTTGGCCACAGCCGCCTTCATCGCGGCGTAGACAGCGAACCCGGGTGCAGCGCGATGCGCCTCGATCGACGTCACATTGACGATCGTAGAACCCGCCTTCATGTGCGGCACCACCGCTCGCACGAAATGAGTGACGCTGGTGAAGTTCTCCCGTACCAACGCATCCTGCCCCTTGTCACTAACCTCCATCAGATCCGCCTTGAATCCACCTCCGGCGTTATTCACCAGAATGTCGATCCGCCCGAAACGCTGCACGACCCGGCCGATGAACTCGCTAACGCACACACCGTCGCGAACGTCGAAAACAGCGGACATCGCCTCGCCGCGAGGACGGTCCACCGCTGAGTCGATCGCGGTCACGACGCGTTCCAGGTTCTCCGCGTCCCGATCGACCAGGGCGACCCTCGCCCCAAAACTCGCCAGCGCGCTCGCCGTGGCGGCGCCGATCCCTACCGCGGCACCGGTAACGACGGCAACCCGGTCCGTCAGCAAAATTCTCTCGAGGGTGAGGACCATGCACACCCAAGACTATATCGAGACTCGCTTCGCTGGTAGGCGAGGAGAAGAGCGGAGCTCACTTCGCAACCATCGATCAGGAACAGTCATGCCCGTCGTCACCTTCACCTTCGCTTCTCCCGCTGCTGCAACTCGTGGGCAACCGGCATGCCAAAGATTCTCCCATCTTTCCGAAACAAGAAGAATCGGGCGCCTCGTCGCGAATTGTCGTGAAACCTGCCGCCGCCGTTTTCACGAACAACTCAGATCCTCTTCGAAGGATTGATGCTAGCACGGGCTACCCACGCGTATCAGAGTAAAATCGGTGCAAGCATCGAGGCGAGACTCCCAAGAAATACAGCGCTCGCATCGACCACATGAGCAGGATCGTACGCACCACGCCGTCGACCTGCCAGCGCCGTGACGAGCTCACTACGCGTTGCCGCAAACAGGCGACCTTGCCGCTTCGCTTCATAGCGACGCTGAGTGCCAGATCCTCCATGATCGGTACGTCGGGAAACCCGCCGAGATCTTCGAACGTCCGGCGGCGTATGAAAAGGGCCTGATCGCCAGTGCCGATTCGCGACAGTCGCGAGCGCAAACTGATCAAGCGGTCCGTCAACCACAGCAACGGAGAGCTCGGCTGCAGGTCGATATCGAACCGTCCACCGACGACCTCACCATCCGCCAGGGCGTCGACTATCGCGCGATCGAATCCCCGCGGTAACTGAGTATCGGCATGGAGAAAAAGTAGAATCTCCCCGCGTGCCTGAACGGCACCTGCGTTGAGTTGCCGCGCGCGGCCGCGACCGGCTGCGATCACGTGCGCGGCGGACCGGGTGGCGGCGCCCGTGGTGTCGTCTTCACTGCCTCCATCGACGACGATGACCTCGCAAACCGATGGACCGGCGCACGACGCGATCGTCGCGGCGATGTTAGGCTCTTCGTCGAGAGCCGGGATCACGACAGAGATACGCACGGAGCCGACACTGAGGGTCCACGCCAGCGGCGTCAACAACGA